>Ga0164241_10003324_pt1 | contig 16345 bp, 12 predicted proteins | sample OricomyardsoilBY_FD_108780 | JGI IMG/M metagenome (GOLD analysis project Ga0164241, IMG submission 108780) | Backyard soil microbial communities from Emeryville, California, USA - Original compost - Back yard soil (BY) | ecosystem: Environmental > Terrestrial > Soil > Unclassified | place: USA... | reverse complement strand
GCCCACGGCGTCGTCGACCCGAGCAAGGCGAAGTCGGTCGTCGAATCGTGGCGGGCCTATCTCGACGAGCATCGCTCCGAGATCACCGCGATCCAGCTACTTACCGAAGCGCGCGCGCAGCGCGTCTCGTACGATGACATCAAGGAGCTGGCCGACCGTATTGCCCGGCCGCCCTACAACTGGACGCCCGACCTCATCTGGAACGCCCACGTCGCAGTCGAGCGTGACGGGCAGGGCCAAGCCGGCGCGCGCCGGACGCTCACGGACCTCGTGTCGCTCGTCCGCTTCGCGCTTGGCGAGGACGACCAGCTCGTCCCGTACGCCGACCGGGTGAACGAGCGCTACGCCGGTTGGCTACTCCAGCAAGAGCAGGCCGGAGCGGCCTTCACGGATAGGGAGCGCTGGTGGCTCGACCGCATCGTCGAGGTCATCGCTGCCTCTGCGGGCATCGTCCCGGCTGACCTCGACAACCCGCCGTTCACCGAGAACGGCGGTGCGGACGGCGCCGTCCGCGACCTCGGCGACCTCGCCCCGACCCTTCTCGATGAACTCAACCAGGAGCTCACCGCGTGACGCTGCCGAACGGATGGCGGCGAACAACGCTCGGCGACTTGGGCCGCTACCTAAACGGGCGGGCCTTCAAGCGGGCAGAGTGGAGAGATGAGGGACGCCCGATTGTCCGGATACAGAACCTCACCGGATCAAGCGACACGTTCAACTATTTTCAAGGCGAAGCCGACGATCGTCACGTAGTCCGGCCCGGCGATTTGTTGGTCTCGTGGGCTGCGACGCTCGGCGCGTATCTCTGGGACGGACCGGAGGCTGTACTCAATCAGCACATTTTCAAGGTTGAGTCCAGGATCGACAAGCGATTCCACAAGTACCTGTTGGACCACAAGCTCGACGAGCTCAAACGACACACTCACGGCTCCGGCATGGTGCACATCACCCGCCGCGCGTTTGATTCCCTTCCCGTCCACGTCCCAGACTTGGGCGAGCAGCGGCGGATCGTTGCAGTTCTCGAGGACCACCTGTCCCGTCTCAACGCTGCCGACGCATATGCTCGGTCGGCCACTCAACGTCTGGCCAACGTGGGGCGCAGTGCGCTGGACCGCTTATTTGGAGGTCAGGATGTTCCGCTTGCCGGCCTCATCGACGACATTTCGGCGGGCAAGTCCTACGGTGCCGCAAGCGCCCCCGCGGCCGATGATGAGTGGGGGATCATCAAGGTCAGCGCCATGACTTGGGGGAAGTTCGATCCCGCCGAGAACAAGGCTGTGCCCGGCGACCTCGCGGACCCCCGGTTTGAGATCCGGGAAGGCGACCTTCTCGTCAGCCGCGCCAACACCAACGAATACGTCGGGGCGAGCGTGCTCGTCGGTCCAGTGCGACCCAGGCTGCTCCTCAGCGACAAGTCACTTCGCGTGTCACCAGCCGACGGCGTGCGGCCGGACTGGCTCTGGCGAGCACTGCAAGCGCCGTCGGCGCGTCGTCAGATTTCAGCACTCGCAACCGGGACGAAGGATTCGATGCGAAACATCTCGCAGGCATCTCTGATGCAGGTCCGAGTCCCGCGCGCCACGCCTCAAGAGCAGGCGGCCGCTGTAAGCGCTTACGCTGAAATCGCAGCCGCGGTCGACCGGTTTCGGACAGAGTTGGATTCGGCACATCGTCGTTCAGCAGGTCTAGGTCGCTCCCTTCTCGCCGCAGCCTTCTCCGGCCAGCTCACCGATGAGATGGCGCCCGCGTAAGAATGCTCCTGTGACCGAATCGCGCCGCCTCGTTGCCAAACTCGTCGCCGGGAGCAACGTCCTCCGCGATTCCGGTGTCAACATGTTCGAGTACACCGAGCAGCTCACTTTTTTGCTGTTTTTGAAGATGGCCGAGGAGCGCGCGACGCGCGCGCTGAACCCGGAGAGAGTCGTCCCCGAGGAGTACTCCTGGAACCGACTGCTCGGCCTATCTGGCGAGGAGCTCGAGGACACCTACAACCACACGCTGCGCGGGCTGGCAAGTCAGCCTGGCGTGCTTGGCACGATTTACCGGGGGGCGCAGAACAAGATCACCGACCCGTCGCACCTGAAGACTCTGATCGTCGACTACCTCGACAAGGAGAACTGGTCGGCGGCCGGGGCGGACATAAACGGCGACGCCTACGAGGAGTTGCTGGAGCGCAGCGCCGGGGACACGAAGACGACCGCCGGGCAGTACTTCACGCCGCGCCCGCTGATCAAGGCGATCGTCGATGCCGTACAGCCGACTGTCGCCGACAGGGTCGTCGACCCGGCCTGCGGGTCCGGCGGGTTCCTGCTCGCGGCCTACGCACACGCAACTCGCGGCGCCGCCGCGCTGACGCCACCCGAGCGCGAGCACCTGCGCACGACTTTCGTCCGCGGAGTCGACGTCGGCGCCACTACCTCGCGCCTGGCGTCGATGAACCTGCTGCTACACGGACTCGGGTCGATCACCGGCGACTCGCTCGTAGATCAGAGGGACGCGCTGATCGCCGATCCCGGCGAGCGGTGGAGCGTCGTCCTCGCCAACCCGCCGTTCGGGCGGAGCTCCAGCAACGACATTGGCAACGGCAGTGTCGATGACACGGAGATCTTCCGTCAGGACTTCGTCGTCACGACGTCCAACAAGCAGCTGAACTTCCTGCAGCACATCATGACCATCCTCGACATCAACGGCCGCGCCGGAGTGGTGTTGCCGGACAACGTGCTTTTCGAGGGTGGGGCCGGCGAGACGCTGCGCCGCAAACTGTTGACCGCTTTCGACTTCCACACGCTCCTGCGCCTGCCGACCGGCATCTTCTACAAGCCCGGCGTAAAGGCCAACGTCTTGTTCTTCGACAAGAAACCGGCCGCCGAGCAGCCGTGGACGCAGCGCCTCTGGGTCTACGACCTGCGGACCAACAAGCACTTCACGCTGAAGAAGAAGCCGCTGCGCCGCGAGGACCTCGACGATTTCGTGTCGTCCTACCTGCCGGGGCGGCCGCGCGACGAGCGCGCGGAGTCCGAACGCTGGAAGTCGTTCTCCTACGACGAGCTCATCGCTCGCGACAAGGTCAACCTCGACATCACCTGGCTTCGCGACGAGTCCCTCGAAGACGCCGACGACCTGCCAGCGCCCGACATCATCGCTCGCGAGATCGTTGAAGACCTCACCGCCGCACTTGCCGAATTCGAGGCTGTCGCCGCGGCGCTCGAGGCGAAGAGCAGCTGATTTTGCGCGTTGGCTGAGCGTTGGTGCGTTCCAACCGCCTCGGGTCGATTTCGGGCGAATCCCTGCATATCGCCGTGATCCCTGCATTTCCACGGCAAGAACCCAAGACGGGGAGACGGCCGCGAGTCTCCAGCGCACCGATTTCGCCCCAGCGTGCGCTCGCCGGCCGGTAGATATCTCCGCGCGGGGGGAGAGGTTGCCCTCTGCCAGCCCTGTACCGGTCGTGACCATGCCCGAACCAGGAATCCGAGTTGTCTCCCAGGCGCTGATCGAGGAGTTGATGGGCGCCGTCGTCGCGGTCGACATCGTGCTCCAAACGCTGATGGGCCTGCCGGCGGACGCGCTCCCCGGCGAGGAAAGGTCCGACGCGATACGCGAGCTGCTGACGGCGAGCGCCTGCCGCGAGGTGGAGGCGGTCGGGGAGGAGGCCTGCAGGACGGCAATCACGCTTATCGAGAAGGTCGTCGACCGGATCGCCGACGACGCCCGCGCTGCTGCGGATTTGGCAGGGGCGACGCACTTCCGAACCTGCTGAGGCGCTCAACATGCACGCGCCCGGTCTGTCGAGCTCCGCTACGCGCGCGAGCGCCAACGCTGTGCTTTGGGGTCCCAATGACCGCCAGCTTCCGACTGGAGCACCGGGTCGAGTAGCCGAGCGGCCGCTGTGTGGCCGGCCTCAACTCGGTCGGCGATCCCAACCTCGCGAGCCAGTACCGCGTACGGTCTTGCCCACGACGGCGGCGGCGACGGCAGGGCCTCGGGAGCGGCTGGCGGGCGCGCTGCTCGAAGGTAGTCGCGAGCGCATGACGGAGGCGATTGGCATCGACTTCGGCCGAGTCGCCGATCAGTACGAGGTCGACGAGATCCTTGACTCGGGTGCGGCGCGGATGCGCCCCGCCCCTGAAGTAGAAGGACCTGTCAGACCGCATCCGCACTGGGCTCGGCTGGACTAGCTGAGCTTGGTGATCGAGACGACGGGGACAACCTGCTCCGTCTTTCGGATCGCCATGTTCTCACCCCCCTTCGGCTCTGAAAGGGCGCGCCGATCTCCCTGATGTGCGGCGCTAAAAGATCGACCGGAGAATTAGTTTAGGTAGTTTCACTAATGAAAAACGCTCCGGCATTTACACAACTTTCCTTGATTTACAAGGAATAGAATCGATTTATCTAGTCCCTGCCACTACTGCACGAGGAGCGCGCGATGCCCCCCAAGAAGTCCAGGAAAACCAAGGCCGCCAAGGGCAAGGAAGTCGTTGAGAACCATCTCGTGAAGGCGCTCAGCCACCCCGTGCGGGCCCGTGCCCTGGCGATCCTCAACAGCCGCGTGGCCAGCCCAAAGGAAATAGCCGATGAGTTGAACATGGAGATCGGCAACGTCAGCTACCACGTGAACCAGCTGAGGGATCTCGGCTGCATCACGCTCGTCAACAAGGTGCAGCGCCGGGGGGTGACCGAGCACTACTACCGAGGCGTCACCCGCTCGTTCCTGAATGACGCCAACTGGGCAAGGCTGGCACCGGATGCCAAGACCGGCGTCTCGGTCGCCGGGCTCAAGACCCAGAACAATGCCGCGCTTAAAGCCCTGGAGGCCGGCACGTTTGACGCCCGCCCTGACCGGCACCTCAGCTGCTCGCCGCTCAGCCTTGACGAGTTGGGTTGGGACGAACTGGCGAGCCTGCTGGCGGAGACCTTGGAGGGCGTCTGGGAGATCCAGGACAAGAGCACGACGCGGCTGGCGGCGGAAAACACAGAGCGAATCAACGTCACGGTCTCGATCCTCGGCTTCGAGTCGCCGGGGTGCGAGGGGGATGGCGCGCCGGAGGCATAGTGCGAAGCTGCGTCGCTCATGTCCTTGGGGTCCTTGGAATGGAGATGGCGCTACCAAAGGTTCAGGCCTTTTCCTTGGGATAGCCAGGTTGCAACCAAAGCTTCCTTGGGAGGCCCAGCCGTTCGTCCAGCCCCGAGCAGATAGATAAAGATTCCGATCCGTCCGAGCCGAAAGACCCTCGATGTCTCGACTCTCGGCCCTCACGCTTACGCTGCTTGCCCTCGTTCTCGCCGCAGCGCCTGCCGCGCGGGCGGCGGCGCCGAGCGAGTACTGGACGCCGGTCGTGGCCAGCGTGCCCGCGGCGCCGGAGCCGGTGCTTGGGAGCGACGGGCGTGTCCATCTCGCCTACGAACTGCTGCTGACCAACCGCTCGTTCCTGCCGCCGGCCAAGGCGACGGTGGAGAGCTTGCAGGTGCTGGGCGGGGGCAAGGTGGTCGAGTCACTCTCCGGTGAGCGGCTGCGGGAGCTGATGGTGCGGTTCGGCGAGCCGACGAAGGCCGGGGCGACGCTGGGCCGGGGCGAAGCTGGCTTCGTGCTGATGGACGTCACCTTCAAGCGCGGCGAGAAGGTTCCCCGCCGCCTCACCCACCGGCTGCGGATCGCCACCAAGCCGCTGAACACGACCGCGGCGAGGAGCTACCTGGCCGGCCCGACGGCGGTCTCCAGGCGCCAGGCCCCGACGATCGCGCCGCCGCTCCGCGGCAGGGGCTGGATCGTCGGCAACGGCTGCTGCGAATCGCTCACCTCCCATCGCGCCGCCCTCCTCCCCGTTAACGGCCGGCTGGCCAACGGCGAGCGTTTCGCGATCGACTTCATCCAGGTCCAGCCGAACGGGATGCTCACCACCGGGCCGCTGACCGAGCTGAACAGCTACCCCTTCTTCGGCGACGAAGTGATCTCGTCGACCGCGGGCAAGGTCGCCCGCGTGGTCGAAGGGCTTCCGGAGACCCCGCCCGGAGCGCTGCCGCCTTCAACCGCGGCGGGGGCCAGTGGCAACTGGGTCTCGGTCGCGGTCGGCGACGGCCGCTACCTCCTCTATGCCCACCTGCAGCCGGGAAGCATCAAAGTCAAGGTGGGTGACCGCGTGCGGGTCGGCCAGCTGCTCGGCCTGCTCGGCTCGAGCGGCAACTCGAACGCTCCTCACCTCCATTTCCAGATGATGGACGGGCCGACCCCGGTCGACTCCAACGGCCTCCCCTACCGCTTCAGCCGCTTCTCGGTCGCCGGCACCCTGACCAACTTCGCCGGCCTGTTCGACGAAGAGCCAGCGCGGATCGCACCGAAGCTGCGCGGTGTCCACCGCCAGCAGTTGCCGCTCTCCCTGCAGGTGATCGGGTTCAGGTAGGGCGCGGCTGATGGCCACGCCCGACCGGCAGATATCCCTGCACACGGGTATCTTCTTCGCTTTCCAAGCCCGTCCAACCGGCGCTGAGTCTGCGCTCTAAAGAGTCTGGGAGTCAAATGTCCTTTGCTCGTCTCCGCGCAGCCCTCGCCGGTGCTCGTCGCAGTCCTTCGATATCGCTACTCGCGGCCGCCGCTTTTGCTGCGCTCACGGTGCTGGCCGTCGCCAACTCGGCCGGGTCTGCGCAGGCGGCGAAAGCCGGTGGTTCGTCCTGCGGTGACGCGGCGCGCCTGTCGGCGGCGGGAGGGGGCCAGTTCGCCCTCTTGGGGGACGACGATCCGTACGTGCCTGGGATCGCTGGGAAGTTCGATCTCACCGACTTCCTCAAATCGAGGATCGGCGGAGCGGGGGTCGAGTGGATCGCCGGGCTGGGCTTCTCCTGGCTCGGCGACATCACCGGTCTCAAGAAGAAGATCCTGCCGAACTCCGTGGAGCGGCAGACCCTGCGCAAACTCGAACAGATGAAAGAGCAGCTCGACGACATCTCCAAGCGGATCGACGAGGTGAGCGCGGGCATCGCCAACCTCACCGCCGAGATCCGCGAAGGCGCCTTCAACCAGAAACTGGAAGCGCTCTGCGCGGTCGCGGACGACCAGCGCAACGCCTTCAAACGGTACGCGGCGGCAATCAGGACCGCAGTGAAGCTGGGGCAACTCCTGGAAACGAACGCGGACATGGCCGAGATCGATGCGGCGCGTGAAGCGGCGATCGCGGCGAAAAAGGACTTCACCGACTTCTACAACGCCGGCCCGAGGGTGGAAGGCGGGATCGCTTCCCTGCGCGCGGCGCTCGTCCCGAGGGGCACTCAGCCGACGATCTTTGCGCTCTACGGCAAAGTTCTGCTGACGCACCGTTTCCTCACCACGGCCGACTCCGAAGCGCTGCGGGCGCTCTATCCCGAGTTCGCGAACGTGCGCGCGCTGGCCTCCTGGATGGCGGCCGAGTTCTGGGCCGGGAAAAAACAGGCCCCGGAGGTGAACGAAGTCCTCCAGAGCTTCCTCACCGACACGCGGGACGCGGAAGCGATGCTGCCGCGGAAGATCCCACCCGGCGTCCTGCTCGACCTCGGCGACGCCGCCGGCAAATCGGAAACGGCAAAAAACGCGAACGAAAAGCCGATGTGGTTCGCACCGACCGGCGAAGACCTGGGCTGGCTGCCGAACAACGTCCTGCCGGCGCCGTTCGGGACGATCGCGATCCGCGAGGTCGACGACAAGCTCAAACAGGTCAACAGGCCGGGCAAAGACGACAGGCATGACCTCGGCGAAGGCTGGGCAGTGCCGACCGGGACGCAGTTCACGGCGCTGATCTCCAAGGACTGCACCGCCGACCCGAAGGACCCGAAAAGCTTCGCGGGCAAAGAAAAGTGCACGACCGCGCTGAAGAAGGGTCAGAACGTCGCCGGCTACCTGTTGAGCCAGATGGAAGACGTCAACACCTGGCAGCGCCTCTTCTGCCAGAGCGGGCCGAAACTGGACTGCGCCCCCGGCGCCGGGCCGGGACCGAACGGCCCCCACGCCTTCATCTGGACCAACCAAGCGTTCTCGCAGACGATCAAATGCGGCTACGAAATCTTCCCGCCCTTTCACACCTTCCACCGCATCTACCGGACCTACAGCGGCTTCCGCACTCTCGCCGAAGGGCCCGCCCCGGATGTCTTCCCGCACCTGCCGGGCACGTCTCCATACAACCAGCCCTCGAACGAAGCCCCTGCCCTCTACTCCTGCGACAACTACCTGAGAGAACTGGCGCTGGGCAACCCTCCGAAGACGGCCCGTAATGCCTTCGTCGAAGGCATCCTGCTCGCCACCCGCTTCAGCGGTGACCAGGACCTGGCCCGGGGCATCGACTTCATGGGCCAGCGCGTCGCCCGCGACCCGCTGCAGGCGGTCCTCACCTGCGCCGGCGAGCCGACGACGATCCGCGGCACGCCGGGCAACGACAGGATCCGCGGCACCCGCAGGCCCGACGTGATCGCCACCGGCGCCGGCAACGACGTGGTCAAGGGCCTCGGAGACGACGACCTGATCTGCGGCGGCAGCGGCAACGACGTGCTCCGGGGCGGCGCCGGCGACGACGTGCTCGACGGCGGTCCCGGCAAGGACCGCCTCGAGGGCGGCCCGGGCAAGAACAAGCTGCGGCGCTAAGCGTTCGACTGCGGCAGTTTCGCCGCGCCCCGCTTCGTGACCGGGCGTGACGGTGGCGGCACAACGGGGCCGATGTCGCCGTCGGGGGCATCGTCGAGGTCGACGATGACCGGGGCGTGGTCGCTCGGGCCTTTGCCTTTGCGGGCCTTGCGATCGACCCAGGCGGCGCGGACGCGGGCGGCGACCGGGGTGGTGGCGAGGATCAGGTCGATCCGCATCCCCAGGTCGCGGTGGAACATCCCGGCGCGGTAGTCCCAGTAGGTGAAGACACGCTCGTCCGGCCAGCGGTCGCGAACGACGTCCCGCAGCCCCAGGGACTGGAGCTCGGCCAGGGCGGCGCGCTCGGGCGGGGTCACGTGCGTCTCCCCCGCATAGGCCGCCGGGTCGAAGACGTCCTCGTCGGCAGGGGCGATGTTGGCGTCGCCGCAGACGAGCGCCGCCTCGGGTCCCGCCGCCACCACGTCGCGCAGCGCCGCCAGCCAGGCGAGCTTGTACTCGTAGTGCTCGGAGCCCGGCTCGCGCCCGTTCGGCACGTAGACCGAGTGCACGCGGACGCCGCCGCAGGTGGCCGCAAGCGCCCGCGCCTCCGGATGCGGGAAGCCGGGCGCGCCCGCGAGGCCCGGGACGACGTCCTCGAGGCCGACGCGGGAGAAGATCGCGACGCCGTTCCAGCTCGCCTCCCCGTGCACGGCGACCTCGTAGCCGCGGCTCGTCACCTCATGGCCGAGTAAATCGAGGAGGGCGTCGTCGGCGAGCTTGGTCTCCTGCAGGCAGACCACGTCCGGATTCCGCTCGTCCAGCCATGGCAGCAGCCGCGGCAGCCGCTGCTTCACCGAGTTCACGTTCCAGGTGGCGATCCGCATGGAACTGACGCTACTGCGAGCGGCGGGGTCGATGGGAAGCGCCGCGCGAGCGGCAGCGCCGGTAGAGCCACCGCGGCCATGACGATGAAGGCCGTCGTCGGATGGTGGATCAGTGCCTGTACGAGCAGGGCGACAACGAGGCCGCCGAGGTTGCCCGCGAGCCAGACGATCGCGGCGGCGGTGCCGGCCGCGGCGACGCCCGCCAGGCGCTCGGCCGCGGTCAGGACCACGGGCAGCGCGGGCAGCAGGGCGAAGCCCATCGCGGCGATGACGATGGCGCGGACGGGAAGTGGGGTGAGGAGACCGAGGAGGGCCGGGCCGAGGACGGCGGCGAGGACCGCCGCGCGCATGAAGGTGGCCTGGGCGCCGCGGCGGTCGACCAGCGGCGGCAGCACGGCGCAGCCGATCATGCCGGCGACCAGCATCGCGGCGAGCAAGGCGCCGGCGGTCTGTTCGGAGACACCGGCCGGCTCGAGCAGGGTCTGCAGCCAGGTCGTGAGGGCGACGAAGACACCGAAGCCGACGAAGACGAGGGCGGCCATCGTGCGCATCTGCGGCAGCGCCCAGAGCCGGCGCAGGGCACTGCCGGGAATGGCGGCGCGCTCCTCGGCCTCATAGGGGGCCGGCGCCCGCAAGGCCCAGGCCAGAGCCAGCGCGGCGGCGACGGCGATCGCCGCCTCGACCACGAGCAGCCGCTCGATCTGGCCGTGGCCGCCTACCGTCGGGCCGAGGATCAGCGCCACCAGCATCCCGGCGAAACCAGCCCCGGCGCCGACCGCGATCCCGGCCGCACGCTCGCGCTCGGGGAGGTAGTCGGCCGCCAGCTTGCTGACGGCGTTGAGGACGACCGGCTGGGCCACGGCGACGGCGGTCTGGCCGGCCAGGGCCCAGCCGAAGCTGGGCCCGCCGAGGCGCAGCAGCCCGCCGAGCGCGACCAGCCCGCCGCCCGCGGCGAGGGCGGGACGGAAACTGAAGTCCAGCAGCCGCCCCGCGGGCAGGGCCAGAACCACGTAGAGCAGCGGGAAGATCTCCGCCAGCCAGCCGATCGCGGCGGTCGAGACCCCATAGTGCTCGGCCGCCGCGGTGTCGATCGGCGCATAGGTCAGCCAGAGCACCTGCGTGCCGGCGGCGACGAGGGCATAGGCGCCGATGACCCGCCAGCCGCGGGCGACCGATCTCATCACCGGGACTCTAGGTGTAGTTCCCAACCTTCCGGGTGCGCCCGCGGGCCCACCGGCTGGGCGGGTGGCCTCAGCCGATTCCGAGCACCTGGAGCTCCACGGAGTCGATTCGGGATTCGGGGGTGCAGCCGAAGATGTTGATGGCGGCGGTGACCTCGTTGGTCCGGGTCGCGGCAGGCGGCAACACAGGCGCCGCCGGCAGTGCCCCATCATGCGACAGCATCTGGGTTGATTCAGTCGTCAATTCGAGGCTGCCGATCGCCTTGCCGTTCGCTTTCAGCGCCACGTTGAGTCGGCACCCGTTGGGGAAGCTGCCATTGAAGGCGAGGGTTGAGTCCACTTCGGCCATGATCAGATTCACTTCGCCTGGCCGCTGCGTCCATTCGGCTCCGCTCAGCGGGTAGGCGTAGGAACCTGCCGGGATCGGCAGAACGCCGCCGCCACCCTTGGCGACGATGGAGACGGGCACCTTGAGCTGGTCGGGGCGGATCGATCCGGGGGCGATCTCCGACGTTCCGATCGCGCCGGGCGCGAGCTCAGAGCGACCGATTGAGCCCGGCGCGATCTGGGTGCTCCCCACCGAGCGTGAGGCGATCTGGTTTCCGCGCACCGCGCCGACGGCGAGTTTGCCGCTGGTGATCGCTCGTTGGTGGATGTCGGCGGTCTGAACGGCGCCGGGGGCGATATCGCCGGAACGGACCGTGTTCGCCGCGACGGCGGCGCCGCCGCAGAGCGCGAAGAAGAGGGCGAGGGTTGCGACCACATTCGCGTAGGTGAGGCGAGGCTTCCGAAGCTGCATTAGATCTCCTGGTTGAGGGGGAACGCGTCCAGGTCTTCTCGGCGCAACTGACCAATTTCATGAGTCCGGCGAAGGTCCCGCCGCAACGGGCCTCCACCGTTCCTGGCAGCGCGCGCCCGCGGAATGGCTACTCAGTGGGGAACGGGAATGCTGCCGGTGAGGTGATCGAGGGCGACGTTGGCGTGGATCCGCACGCCCGTCTCCAGCACCGAGTCGTCGGCGTAGAAGTGCGGGTTGTGGTTCATCGCGATGCCACGACCGCCGGGTTCCGGAGCCATCGAGCCGTCGGGGCGCAGTTCGACGTCCTGGGCGCCGAGCTGGAGGTAGGCGCCGCCGTACTTGTTGACGAAGACCGAGACGTCGTCATAGCCAAGCCCGGGCGGCGCTTCGACGAGATGGTCCTCGCCGACCACGTGCTCCAGGGTGGGCAGGACTGCGTCGATCCACGGTTTGGTGTTGTGAACGGCGGGGACGGGCTGGAGGAACTCGACGTCGGCGCTCGCGCCGTAGGCCTGGGCGACGTGCTCGGCGGTGCGCTTGACGCGTTCGCGGGCGACGTCCATGTCGGGCTCGACCGTGCTGCGAATCGTGCCGAGCAGCTGCACCGACTCGCCGACGACGTTGAAGCGGCCGATGTCCTCGACGTGGCCGATCGTGATCGCGAGCGGGTCATAGCCGGGGAGCTGGCGGTAGACCTGGCCCATCGCGGTGATGATCTCCGCGGCGGGGGGCAGCGGGTCGATGCCCGCCCACGGGGTCGAGCCGTGGACCCCCTTGCCATGGACGGTGATGCGGATCAACACCGAGGCCCCGTACTGGTTGCCGGCGAGGTAAGCGACAACACCCTTCGGGTACGGCGTCACGTGCATGCCGAAGACCATGGTCGGCACCGGGTCGGCGAGCGCGCCCTCGGCGTCCATCTCGCGGGCACCGCCTTCCTCGTCGATCGGCGGGCCCTCCTCGGCGGGCTGGAAGACGAACAGCACGGTCCCGGGCAGTTCCTCGCGCGCCTGGGAGAGGACGCTGGCGGCACCCATCAGCATCGCCGTGTGGCAGTCGTGTCCGCAGGCGTGCGCGACCGGGTACGGCCCGCCGGGGTAGTCGTCGTCGACAACGGTCGAGGCAAAGTCGACGCCCGATTCCTCCTTCAAGGGCAGCGCGTCGATGTCCGCCCGCAGGGCGACCACGCCGTCACCGTCCAAACCGCCGCGCAGGACACCGACGACACCGTGGCCGGCGATGCCGGTGCGGACCTCGTCGAGCCCGAGCGATTGCAGATGGTCGGCCACCATCTGTCCCGTCGCGGTCACCCGGTTGGAGAGCTCGGGGTGAGAGTGCAGGTGGTGGCGCCAGGCGACAACCTGGTCGCTGATCTCCCCCGCAGCCTGATCGAAGTGCGCATGAAGGTCGTGCGGCGGGACGCTCACGCCGGTCGGCTCATGCGATGCGAACCGCTCTTTGCCCGTCAGGGCGACGCATGCCATAAGGAGCCTCCTTATTACGAATGTGTCGTTAGACACTAGGCCCGCGCGACGGATCGCGCAAGGCCCACGGCGACCTATCCATCAACACTTCGGCTGCGGGTTTCCGATCGTGCCATCCGGCATCGCGGTGTTGCAGAGGGTGGCGCCGGCGGTGAAGCCCGGGCTCGTCCTAGCCCCGGTCAGGATCGCTTCGGTCAGGTCGGTGCCGGTGAGGTCGGCGCCGCGCAGGTCGGTGTGGATCAGGGCGACCCCTTCCAAGTCGGTGTGACTGAGGTCGGCACCGCGTAGGTCGGCGCGGGTGAAGTTGGCGCTGCGGGCATCGGCGGCGCGCAGGTTGGCGCGCGAGAGGTCGGCGCCGACGAAGTCCGCCAGGGTCAGGTTCGCCTTCATAAGGCTGGCGCCCGTCAGTCTCGTCTCGACCCCGGCGCTGCCGGCCAGGACGGCGCCGTCGAAGCGCGCCCCCGCGAAGTCGGCGAAGGAGATGTTGCCGAGGGTCAGGGAGGCGTCGCGGAAGTTCGCCCGCGGGTAGCGAGCGTAGGAGAGGAAGGCCGCGTGCAGGCTGGCGCCGCGGAGGTCACCGCCAGGGCAGACGGCGGAGGGCGCGACGATGCAGCCGCGCACTCGCGTACCGGGCAGCGCGGGCGTCGAGCCGGCCGCGGTCAGCACCGTGTACACCGGTGCCTGCGGCGGGATCGGGATCGTCGGCCCGTGCAGCTTCTGCAGGTGGGTCGGGCAGTGGGCGCGTTTGTTGCGGACCTCGCCGCTCGGCATGATCGTGTTGCAGAAGCTCGCGCCCTGCAGTCGGGCACCGCGCAGGTCGGCGCGGTGGAGGTCGGTCACCGAGAGCGAGACCCCACGCAGGTCGGCCCCACGCAGGTCGGCCCCGGCCGCCAGGGCACCGGTCAGGTTGGCGCCGCGGAAGTTGACGCCACGCAGGTCCGCGCCGCTGAGGTCGGCGCTGAAGAGATTGGCGCCGCTCAAGTTCGCGCCCGCCGCCCGCATCTCGGCCAGAGCGCCGAGGGTGAGCTCGGCGCCGCTGAGGTCGGCGCGATCCAGGCGCGCGTAGCTCGCGACGAAAGCTGGGGCGTCGATTCCGCGCAGGTCGGCACCCTGCATCTGGGCGAAGGAGACGGTCGAACCGCCGAGGCTCGCCCGCGGCGCCCGCAGGCCGCGCAGGTTGGCGCCGGCGAACAGCGCCTGCGACAGCTTGGCGCCGCCGAGCTCGGCCCGGGGGCAGCTGGTCAGCGGCTGCACGGTGCAGCCGCGCACGCTCGCTCCCCCTTCGACCGAACCCTCGCCGAAGGCCTCGATCACCGGGTAGAACGGGTTGCTCGGCTTGACCATGAAGGGCTTGGCACCGGCGCCCGGCGCCAACCAGACGGCGGCCAGCGTCAGCATCGCGATGGTCGCGGTGAGGCGCTTCACTTGCCCGCCCCCCGTGCCTTCAGCTGTCCTCGCAGCTGCGTCGTCGTGCCATCGACAGCCGTCGCCCACGCTTCGATCTTCAACTTCGGTTCTCCTTTTCCGGCGGACAGCAGGCGCTGCCCGGCCTTGGTCAAGTTCAGCGCCAGCGCCCGGTTCGCGGCGGCGCCGTTCCAGCGTCCCCGCGCCACCGTCGCCTTGCCCGCCTTCGCGCTGGCGCGAACCCGCGCGCAACCGCCGGGGCAGAGGATCCGGCCGATGCCGAGGCGGCCCGAGGCAACCCGCGAGCGCTGGCGGAACCGAGCTTCGGCGCCCTTGCTGGACCGGGAGGCAGGCTGTGGGGCCTTCGCCGCCGCGGCACTCGCGGCCGCGGGACCGCCGGCGCCGCAGTTGGCGTTGCCACCGCCGGCGGGCTGCGCGTCGCCGGAGTCGGGCAGGATCGTCAGGCGCAGGGTCGCCACCTCGCCGCCGTCAACCGGCTGGTCGAGCGCGACCGCGACTTTCTTCGAGGCGTCGCTGTAGGGATTGCCGTAGACGTCGCTGTGCTGGTTGATCACGGCGGCGTACTGCTCGCAGGTGGGAAACGGGGAGAGCGCGGAACGGGCGTCCCCGAAGCCGGGCTGGTTGAAGCCGTGCGGGCAGTAACTGCCCTGGGCGTCGACGATCGGGTCGCTACAGAAGGAGAGCGCGTCGTTGCCGTAGCGGCCGTTCCAGAAGCCGGAACTGAAGGCGGCGAGGAGGTCACGCCGGATCGCCCCTTCGACGTCGTTCGGGGTGTTGCCGCCGGTGTAGATGTCTTCGATCAGTTCGGCTCCGGAGAGCGCGATCTGCGGCGGCGCCGCCCCCAGGGGGTTGGTCGTGCCGTTGAGGACGATCGAGCCATCGGCGGCGAAGGTGCCGGAGTAGTGCGTGGTCGTGAACGGGGTCCCGAAGAAGGCGGTGTGGAGGGAGATCGTCTCGCCGGCCAGCGAGCGCACGTATTCACCGAGGTTCGGATAGGCGCTTGAGTGCAGCGGCGAGAGCACCCGCAGGATGTTTCCGGCGCCGTCGCGCACGGTCGCCGCCGGCCCGCCGGGAATTTCCTGCAGCGCCGCGAAGATCGTGTCCGAGTTGGCGGCGCCGACGCTTTCCAGCTCTTCGCCGGAACCGTCGAGGGTGTCGAGCCGCATCCCGATCGCGAACTGGTCGACCGCGGTCAGGTTGGCGACGTCTTCGGCCACCGGCGTGACGGTCATCTCGGCCCAGTCGAACCGGGTCGGCGAGTTGAACGGCGCCCCTTCTTCGACACCAGCCCCGTAGGAGATGTAGACCCGGCCCGAGACCAGATGGTTGATCGTGATCGTGTCGCCGAGTTCGCTCAGCTTCGTGGGCGTGTTCTCGGCTACCCCGGGTACGTCGTAGGCGCCGTTGGCGACGACGGTGACGAAGACTTCGTCGTCTTCGCGCTCGCTTTCGTTGACGATCTCGAACTGCAACGCCTGCGCGGCCGGGGCGATGAACAGACCGCCCAGGACCACCGCCAGCATCGTCATCCACAAACAACCGCTTCGACTTCCCTTCGTAAAGATCATGCCGCCTCATCGGCTGCACCCAACGCCGACTTGAGCCAGGCTCCGGCGCCGCCAGCCTAGAGGCGCTTCTCGCAGTTGCGGATGCGGTCGTGGCCGCTGCCGCCGCGACAGCGGTCGAAGCCGCCCTGGCCGTTGATGCGGTCGTTGCCGCCGCGGCCGAGCAGTTGGTTGGGGCCGTTGTCGCCGCTGATCCGGTCCGGTCCCGGCGAGCCCTCGATCTTCTCGACGTTGTGCTCGATGTGCCCAAACCGGCAGTGCGAGATGTCGGGGTCGCGGACGGCACCGCCGATCGTGGCGGCGACGAAGATGCCGCGGTTGCGGACGCGGGCGAAGGAAGCGCTGTCGTTCCTGCCGGGGCCGCCGGAGAAGCGGTCGCCGTTGCAGGGCTGGCCGCCGATCAGGATGTCGTCGCCGCGCCCCCCG
>Ga0164241_10003323_pt1 | contig 16348 bp, 15 predicted proteins | sample OricomyardsoilBY_FD_108780 | JGI IMG/M metagenome (GOLD analysis project Ga0164241, IMG submission 108780) | Backyard soil microbial communities from Emeryville, California, USA - Original compost - Back yard soil (BY) | ecosystem: Environmental > Terrestrial > Soil > Unclassified | place: USA... | reverse complement strand
TTCGCTGCGGCGTTTACTCGAAGGTTGCGCGCAGCGTGTAGGGGTGATCCCACTGCGTCGGCACCCCATCGAAGCTGTTCAAGATGGGCGTCACGAACGGCTCGACTCGGACGAGGTACGTGCCTGGCTGGACGTCGAGCGTCACCGACACCGGGGTCTCGTCGACGGTGAAAGTATCGGCGAGGCTCGCATCGGGGGCGCCCGCCGCGAAGACCGCGAGGGCCAGCGTGTCGGGCCCAGCGCCGAGCGTCACCGTGAGGGTGCCTGCCGTCGCGACGTCGACCGCGTAATAGTCGTCGTGGTCTTCGTAGCTCGGCCAATCGTTCGTCGTGTATCCGGCAAAGGGGAAAGCGGTGACGTCGGCACCCATGGCGATGGGCTTCGCGTCGGTCGGGGTGTCGTTGGGCTCAAAACAGTCGCGAGCCGGCGCGAGCTCCCATCCGAGCGTCACCGGCGAGTCGTGCTCGTCAGTCGCATAGGTATCGTCCACGTCGACCGAGTAGGTGATGCCCGCCGCCCCGACGAAGCTCCCCGTGAAGGTGCCTCCCTGTTCGGGTGCGTCGCCGTTGATGCTCATGAAGCCGAGATCGCCCGGTGTGCCCCCGACACGCACGTTCGAGAAGATCTGTCGGCCGCTGATGGTGATCTGCACGAGACCGCCCTCGGGGTCGTCGGGCAGCGTGATCTCGAATGTGTGCGTCCGGGCCGCCGGCGTCGCGACATAGCCGTCTTCGCCACTGGTGGGGGTCGGCTCGTAGCAATCCGCCGGCGTCGCGCCGCCGCCGCCATCCGCGGTCGACGAGGTCGTGCTGCCTCCGTTGCCGTCTGCGCCGCCGCTGCCGCCTACGCCGTCCGGGCCGTCATCGCTCTTCTGACAGCCACTCACGAGCGATGCAGAGAAGAGAATGGGAAATAGAAGTCGAGTCGAAGCAATCATGGACACTCCAAGGTGAGCGCTCTGCGCACGACGCGCCGAGAGCTGTCCGTCTTGGGTATGTCGACAGAAGGGCCGGCATCACCCCGCGTGGGGGGCGATGCGGGCCGCGACGTCCGAAAACGGGCCCACGGCGTAGCCCGGTCGCAAAGCTGGGCTCACTCCATCGGAGGGAGCGCTCCGCGAAGGTGTCGGGGGACACCCCCCTAGCGCCGAAGCTCAGAGGCTCGAGTCGGCGAGCTCGTTCGAGAGCTTGCCGAGGTCGCTCCGCGCCCACGACGTCTCGCGTGCGGCGACCTTCGCGAGCAGCGGCGCGGATCGCTTGGCGCGGAGCGTGACGAGCGCGTTCGCCGCGGCAAGCCGACCGTACGGATTGTCGTCATGGCCGAGCATCTTCTCGAGCGGCTCAACCGAGTCTTCATCGCGTAGAGTCGCGAGCGCGTCGGCCGCAGACATGCGGACTTGAATGCTCGGATCGTGAAGGGCGCTGCGAATCGCGGCGAGGCGCGTGCGATCGTGCCCCTCTGCGAGTCGCGCGATGAGCTCGGCCCGAGGTCCGCCGTCGCCGCATTCGTCGAGCCACCGACCGAGGAGAGCGAGCACGCGTTGGCGCAGCGCGCCGCTCGGGAGATCGGGGACTGGCGCCGCTTTGGGGTGGGCCCGCGCGAAACGTTCGAAGAGATCGAAGTCTTCGGACGTGGCGGAGTCCGAGAGGAGCGCGCCTGCCGCATGGGCGACGACGCGGGCGTCCGGGTCCGCGAGGAGCGATTCGACGATCTCGGTCTTGCGGCCCGGGACGCGGACATATCCCGCCGCGGCTCGCTCGCGCACGGAGCGCTCGGGATCGTGGAGCGCCAGCCTGCGCACGAGCGGCTCGGCGTCTTCGCGACGGAGAAGCGGCAACGCGGCGGCGACCTCTCCTCGAACGGCGGCGTCTTCGTGATCGGCGAGCTTCACGATCGCGGCGCTCGAGTCTACGTCGTGCAGACGCCCGAGCATGCCCACGGCGGCGCGGAGCAGTGTTGGTGACGGTGAGGAGAGCCAGCGCCGCGCCACGCCCCGCGCGAGGGCGTGGTGTCGCTCGCCCCACGGCTCGAGCGCGCGCAGTCGGACGAGCGGATCGACGGCGTCGTCCGCGAGCGCACTCTCGAGGACGTCGTCGATCTGCTTCGAGGACGGCAGCTCGAGGAACGCGTCGAGGACGAGGCTCGCGATCGTGGCGGTACCGCGCATGTCGTAGTCGTAGGTCTCGACGGCCGCGGCGTCGCGCAGCAGCGGGGCAAGCTCGGCGTACCGATCCGGCATGCTCGAGACGGCCGACGGCGCGAAGTAGCCGCGCACGATGGGGCTCTCGTGAAACGAAAGCGCGAAGAGCTGGTTTTCGCTGGCGCGATTGCGAATGCGAAAGAGGCGTCCGCGGGCGGGGTTGTCGCCGGTGACGTGACGACCGGTGAGCCGGGGCAGCGATGCCAGGCCATCGACGAGGTCGCGAAGCTCCTCGTCGTAGCGAGAGGGAAAGATGTCGGCCGTCGTGCGCCACGTTGCGAGGCGCGCCTCTGGCGCCGGAGACCCATCGGCGTCACCCGATGCGGACGGCGCGGCGACCGTCGCGGCCGACCCGTCGGGGTCTGCCGCGGAGCTCGACGCGGCGGCGTCCGCTCGCGTCGCGTCGTCGTGGTGACACGCCACCAAGAGCGCGAGCAAGGCAGGGAGCGCGATGCGGAAGGAGCGGACCATCGACCGTTTCCCGACTCTTGCCGCAATCGCAGCGCTGGGCAAGCCAGTTCGACGCGCGCCCTGCGACACGCAGGGGCACTATGGGGTGGCCCTAGATTGAGGACGAATCGGACCGACAGGCTCCCGAAACTTTTGTGACGACCTCGGAATCCGCGCCGTAATCGCAGCGAAATTCAGGGTAGTGGGGTGGACCTTGTCGCGTCCGGCGCTGGAAGAACCACGGTTTGCCGCGCTCGATTTGTCGATACGCTTTCTGGGTGCGCTACCTCATCCCCATCTTCGCGCTGCTGAGCCTGCAAGGATGCGTCGGGAATCTGGGCGACCCAGACGATGGTGGTGACACCATCACCGGCACGGACCCCCATGACCCGCGCCTCGAGGCACGCGTGTGGCGATTGACGCCCGCGCAATACAACATCGAGGTGCAGCACTTCTTCCCAGGCGCGCCCGCGGTGAATCTCCCGGAGGGTTCGAGCGAATACGGTCTTACGAACATCTCGTCTGCGGCCAGGATCGATCTGGGAAACGCCTCTCAGTTCATCGACGCGGCGCGCAGCATCGGGACGTGGGTCTCGGCTCAAGGAGCTTCGGCGGCGCGATGCGACACGTTCGGGACTCCGGAGTGCGTCGATACGTTCCTGGCGTGGTTCCCGGAAGCGGCCTATCGCCGTCCGCTCACTCTAGAAGAGAAGGCCGAGCTTCGCGGCGTGTACGACGATACCGTCACCACCTACGGCGAGACGTGGGCCTTCTCGGCGCTGGTTCGCGCGGTCCTCTTGTCTCCGCAGTTCCTCTATCGTTCCGAGATCGGTCCCGACGGCAAGGGCGTCGTCCAAATGGATGACTACGAGATCGCGAGCCTGATCTCTTTCACCCTGACGAACGAGGGTCCCGACGAAGAGCTCCTCGCAGACGCGAAGGCGGGGTTGCTCCGCGATCCGGCGATGCGCGAAGAGCACGTCCGCCGCCTCATGGATCAGTCCGCGCCGATGTGGCAGCGCTTCTTCTGGGAGTGGCTGAAGATGTCGACGCTCGACAGCCAGGGCAACGAGACCGGCCTGGACCCGGTGCTCGTCTCGGCGCTTCACGACGAGTACGAGGCGTACATCGACAACATCGTGGTTCAAGATCGCGGCGATCTACACGACCTCCTGACCACGACTCACACGTGGGCGACGCCCGAGCTGGCGGACTACTACGGAGCGACGCACCCAGGCACCGGCGTCGCGGAGATCGAGCTCGATCCGCTTCAACGCGGCGGCCTCCTCACCATGGGTGCGTGGCTCGTCTCGCACGGAAAGAAGGGACGCGACAACGTCGTCCGACGCGGCATGGCGGTCTATCGCGACGCGATGTGCAACGACATCAAGCCGCTCAACATCGATCTCGACGCCGCAGTGAAAGACCTGGTCGGCGCCGACGCGACCATCAAAGAGATCGCCGACGCGCGCGGCTCGGACCAGACCTGCGGCGCATGTCACCGCACCTCCGATCCCGTCGGGCTCGCGTTCGAGAGCTTCGCAGGCGATGGCACCTGGCAGACGGTCTACCCGGATGGAAAGCCCGTCGAGGCCTCGGTCGTCCTGAACGGCGTGGCGTACGCGAACGCCGCAGAGGTCTCTGCCTCGCTCGCCGACGACGAGAGCTTCCAGCAGTGCCTGGTTCGGCGGTTCGGTCACTTCGTCATGGGCGCCGAGTTCGGCGCGCCGCTCGACGTTCGCGCCTCTGAAGAGGCGTACACGGCATTTCAAAAGAACGACGGATCGTTCGAGGAGCTCTTGGTGGCCATCGTGCGGGACCCAGCCTTCATCGAAAGGAGGAAGTAGCCATGATCAGCCGACGACGCTTCGCCATGCTGGGCGGCACCGCCGCTGCCGCGGCGCTCTTCTCACGCTTCGACGCGCGTATCGCGAAAGCGGCGCCGCCAGCGGGCCCCGTTCGCTTCCTGGCCGTCCGGACACCCCATGGTGTCGATCGCGATTTTTGGATTCCGCGACAGATGAGCGGCGCCGAGCCGGCGACGGCCGACGAGGCGCTCAGCGGCCTCACCTTCGAGTACGAGAACTCGATCTTGAACGCGCTCATGCCGTGGCGAGACCAAATCACGGTGCTCGACGGCCTCGATACCCAGTGCGTGAAAGAGAACACTCGCGCGAACCTGTACGCGTTCCATGGTCACAACGAGCAAGGAACGATGCTCACAGGCGCGCAAGCTCCCGCAGATCGCGGCGGCAATTTCGACAATCATCCGTCGCTCGACTTCTGGCTTCACGGTCAGCTCGGCGCTCCTGTGTTGCTCACGGCCAGCGTCGAGGGCGCAGGGACTTGGAAGTGCATGAGCTTCGACTCGGCCGGCATCCCCCGCGACGCAGAGACCAGCCCGGCGAAGCTATTTCAACAGGCGTTTCCCGCAGACTTCGTCCCGCCCGATCCGGGGGATCCGGTCGTCGACTACGTGCCCGGCGAGAACCGAATCGTCACCCACGGCCAGAACGCCCTGACCAAGCTCGAGGCGCGTCTTCAGGGTGTCGAGCGAGACAAGATCACCGCTCATCGTGAGGCGATGAAGAAGCTCGCGAGCACCGGGACGCCGCCTCCGCTCGTCGGGCAGTGCACGACCAGCGGGACGGACGTGCCGACGGTCAACGGGGGAGTCGGCGACTACAGCAACGTCGAGAACGTGACGCGCGCCCACGCCGCCGTCATCGCCCAGTCGTTCGCGTGCGGCCGAAGCATGTGCGCGACGCTTCGCATCCTGGACGACTATCCGAACTACTACACCGAGATCCCCGAGGTGCAGGCGTCCGGCGCGGCCGCGCTCTACGGCGCAGACTTCCGCTTTCACGAAAACCTGGTTCACGACTATTGGGGTGCGAGCGGAAGCAACCTCGCGACCCTTCGACAGGGCTATTGCGCCGGACAGCGTTGGGCTGCAGGCCACTTCGCCGCCGTCCTCGACGAGCTCTCGAAGGTCATCGACCCGTACGATCCGAACGGCGGCAGCATGCTCGACAACACGATCGTGTTTTGGCACAACGAGTTTGGACACGATGGCCACGACAACCAACACACGCGTCACCCCGCGATCATCGCCGGCGGCGGCAACCGGACGTTGAAGCTCGGGCGCTACCTGCGACTTCGCGACATCAGCGGGAGCGCGCGCGTCCCTCACAACAAGCTCCTCACCAGCATCTGCCACGCAGTCGGTCAGACCGGCGTGCAGTTCTTCGGAGATCGCGATCTCGTCGATCGACCGGAGTATCAGGGGCCGCTGCTTCCACTGATGGTCTGAGCCGCCCGCTCGGCAGCGCCGAGCTCGACGCCCTCGCCAAGGGGGTTCAGGTCTCCGACGTGGACCACCCGTTCGTGTTTTACATCGAAGACGCGAAAGCAGGCCGCGTGCTCTTCATCGGGAAAATCATGGATCCGTCCGGAGGATGAGTGTGCGGCGTTCTCGTGGCGTGCGCGTTCTCGGTGTCGTCCTGGTGTTGCTCCCGGCGTGCGCGTCCGCGTCCGTCGGGGAAGGGGCCGCGACGGCTCCGCAGGCGTCCGGGCCTTCCCAAGTCGCGTCTGCGGAGGTTGTCTCGAGTCGGGAGGTCGGCTCGGCGCAGCCCCTCGTGGTGGCCGCTGGAGACCCAGCCCGCGTTGCCGTAGACACACCCTCTTTCCCCGGGGCGATCGTAGTCGACTTCGAGGCGGCCGAGGTCGACGGGCCGCTGCGTGCCGGCTTTGCCGGGATCGACTGGGATAGCGATTGGTACGTTTATCACACCATCCCTGGAAACTACGAAGCCCATTCCGGGACGCTCTTCGTGACCAATCAGAACAAGCCCGGGGCCATCACTTTCTCCTTCCGGCATCCGGTGCACTTCCATGGCGCGTGGTTCTCGCTCGATCCCGCGCGTGAGGCGCGCGTTCGACTGAGGGTGCTCGATGCGCACGGGAAAGAGGTCGCCGCCTCGCGCAACATGATGCAGGAGCTGGCGCCGATGTTCTTGAGCGCCGACGCCGCGAATGCCCGGACCGTCATCGTAGAGTTCAGCGTCGACTTCGCGATGGACGACGTCACGTTCACGGAGTCGAAGCCGGGGCCCACGGAGTAGGCCCGGCTCGGACTGCGCCACGCCCGGGTAAGGAGCCCCAGGGACGACCTCTACTCCGCCCGCAAGGGCGGCGGTTCGTCCGGCCCGTGCTACCTTCGGGGTCGGCTCACACTCGAGCCCTGTGCAAGGGGTACGTCATGGGCGACAAATCACCGAAGTCGAAGGCCAAAGACAAAAATCAGAGCGACAAGGCGAAGGACAAGAAGAAGTCCGACGCCGCCGACAAGGCCAAGCCGAAGGATCCGGTGCCCGGCAAGAAGAAGTGACGGGGTGACACCGCAGAAGTGACTAAGAAGTAGTGAGTCTGCGCGAACGGGCGAATGCGCCATTCGGTGGTTCGCCCTGTAGCGCGGTCCGATGGTCTCGAGAGTGAGCGCAGTCTTCACCACTCCGATTCGATGACCAGAGCCTCGGCCTCGACGGACAAGCGCGTCGTCGGCACCGCGTCGAAGTAGGCGATGATGCTCTCGACGACGCCGAGATCGTACTCCGGCAGTGCGTAGTAGGGCTCGAGCCGAACGCGCGCAGAGCGCGGGCCGAGCACGCTGATCGACACCGCAGTCGGCGACGTGACCAGCGCATACGCATTGGGCATCTTGCGAATCGCGGTCAGAGGATCCGTCAACGCGGCGACGATGACCTTGCCGACGGTGGTGAGCCGAAACGATTCGAACCCCGCTCGGCCCAGCTTGCGGAACGCCTGACGGCGATTGAGGGTCGGATACCGCTTGTCGGCGGCAGGAGTGAGCAAGCGCAGGAAGTCGCGCAGAGGGTAATCGACGAAAGGAAGGTAGCGGCCGAATCGCGGGGGCGCGTCGAGCGTAGGTTGCAGCGTCGCGAAGGCTTCGCTGCCCATGGCCTGCACCTGGTCCTGAAAGAACATCCCCTTCAGGCGATAGTCGGCGGGCATCGCGCCAACCAGCTCGTCGACGTCGACGTCACCGAAGATCGATTCGGCGTACTGGGCGGCGAAGCTTCGGCTCGGCATCCAACGCCGTCATCGCGCAGATCGCGCGCGCAGGCAACGCGGCGCGGCCAGGCGTGCAATTGGTTTTCGCCCCGCGCGGTCGGCACCGAACGACGTGCCGAGCGCCGGATAGCTGCGCTCGGCCTCGTCGCGTCGGCTACGAGAGGTGTCCCGTGAAGTAGATCACGAGAAGGATCAGCACGAGGAGTCCGGCGGGCCCGAAGCCTACGGCTCCGTAGCGGCTGTAGCCCCAACCACCGCCGCCGAGGGCGAGCGCGACCAAAATGATGAGCAGAATGAGAAGCATGTCGTCCTCCCGGGTCGCTGGATGCGCCCTTGAAGGAAGCCAACGCATCGATCGTGCCGCGGGCTTTCTCCGCGAAAACGGCGCTCTTGGAGCGTAGACGGCGAAGCCGCCCCAGTGCGTTGCCGAAAAGGGCGACATCGCGAGGCGAAGTGTCACTCCGCCGGGGCGAACCCCCGCCGCGCCGCCTACGGGGCGGTCACGACGGCCCGCACGCTGACGGGGACGTGCTTGTGATACGGCGTCCGCGCGAGCGGGTCGCAGTGGTCGCTACTGGTCAATCGGTTGAGCTCGGGGCCGATGGGCGCGCCGCCCTGGTATCGCATTCCGTAGCCGTGGGGCAGCGTCACCATCCCGGTGCGGAGGGCAGGGTCGAGCTCGATCGTGACTTCGAGCTCGGCGCGATCGGAGGCGCAGATCGCGCGGGCGCCGTCGGATAGCCCGAGGGCGCGGGCATCTTGGGGATGCATTCGCAGGGCGCCGTCGGGATCGACTTTGCGCCAGCTCGGGTCGCGGAAAATTTGGTTCGCGTTGTACGCGCGGCGTTCGCCCGCGAGGAGCACGAAGGGCCGCTCGGGCGAGGGCGCGGGCTCGCCCTCTAGCGCATGAAGCGCGGCGACCATCTCGGGGATGTCGAGGTGGATGCGTCGATCCTCATGACGCAGGAACGACCAGGTGTCTTCGTAGTCGTGGCGCGTGATCAGGGTGCCCTCGGCGCGATCGAGGATCGTGTGGAACAAGCGAATGCCGAGGGTGAAGCGGTTGCCGCGGTGGCCAGCGCGTCGGACGGCGGCTGGGTCGCGCCGCGCGAGATCCAGCGCGAGCGCGAGAAGAGGTGCGGTGGCGGCAGGCGCGACGCGCGAGCTGTCTGCGCGGTCGGTGGACAGCGCGCGCCCGAGCGTTCGGTACACGATGGACGCGGCGTAGGGCGCCCATTTGCGGTTGGCGGCGATCGTCGCGCCGAACGCGGCGAGGAACCCAGCGTGCTTGGTCGCGGCAGGCTCTGCGTGGGCGATTCGCTCGAGGATCGGGAAGCTCTTCGGGACCTCTCCCATGGCCTCGAGGAGTCGGGTGTAGATTTCGGGCTCGGGGAGCGATTCACCGCGCGGAGGGAAGAGCGGGTGGCGAAGGTGGAAGCCGTTGTCGGGGAAGTCGAGATTGAAGCCTGTGCACTCCCATTTTTCGAATTGGGACGCGGCTGGAAGAACATAGTGGGCGAGGCGCGCCGTCTCGCTCATGGCGACGTCGACGACGACGAGGAGCTCGAGCTTGGCGAACGCCCGCTCGTAGGTGGCAGTGTCGGCGCCGGTGAGCGCCGGGTTCGCGCTGTCGACGAACATGGCGCGAATGCGGTCTTCGCCCGGGTGCTCGATCTCGCTCGGGAGAATGTTCGGCGGGTAGAGGCCGGAGATGGGGAACATCCCGTGATGCGCGGTGCGGACGTGCTTTTGGTCGCGTTCGTCGGAGTGGCCGAGGATGGGCAGGAAGTGAGAGTGGAAGTTGTTACCGCCGCGCTTGCCGAAGTGACCCGTGACCAGGAAAAGAAGCTTTTCTAGATAGGAATTGAGCGTGCTGTGCAGGCTCTGTTGAAGGCCGAGGTCGATGCGGACGCAGGCCGTGCGTGCGGTCGCGAAGGCGCGCGCGACTCGTTCGACGTCCGCGAGGGGGACGTCGGCGCGACGGACGAAGTCTTCGACGGGGATGGCGCGGAGCTCGGCCTCGAGCGCGGGAAATCCGGTGCATCGCCGGGCTAGGAAGGTGCGATCGTGGAGGCCTTCGCGGACGATGATGCCGAGGATCGCAGCCATGAGGAACGCGTCCGTGCCAGGGCGCACCTGGAGATGCACGTCCGCAGACCGCGCGGTCTCTGTCTTGCGTGGATCGACGACGACCATCGTGCGCGTCGGGCTCTTCTTGAGATCCTTGAGGGTCTCGCGCGCGTTTGGGATGCCGTGGGCTTGGAAGGGGTTCGTGCCGATGAACAAGACGACGTCGGCGTGCTCGACGTCTTCGCTGATGTGGCAACGCTGATCGCCGAAGAGCCGGCCGTTCACCCAGAAGTCACCGGTCTTTTCTTGAGCGAGCGCGCTGTAGACGAAGCGGCTCTTCATCGCCTTCATGAGCTGTCGGCTATATGCGCCGCCGAGGTGGTTGCCCTGTCCGCCCCCGCCGTAGAAGGCGAAGGCGCGGCCGCCGTGCGCCTTGCGGATCGCGAGGAGCCGCTCGGCGATGTCGGAGAGGGCCTCTTCCCAAGAGACGCGAACGAAGGTGCCGTCGGGCAATCGCTTCAGCGGGTGCTCGAGGCGGTCGGCGTGATCTTGATAATAGGCGAGGCGCGCGGCCTTCTGGCAGAGGTATCCCTTCGACATGGGGTGCGCGTCGTCCCCGCGTACACCGACGATGCGCCCGCCGTCGGTCTCGACGGAGATGCCGCAGTTTCGAGAGCACAGGATGCAGGCGGTCTGCTCGGTCGTCATGCGGGGCTCCGTGGGGCTCACTCGTAGGCGTGGGGCGCGAAGCCCGACGCCGCGCAGTAGTCGTAGTAGCCGGGGAGAATGTAGTCGATGTAGTCGTGATTGTACTCGGTGCAGCCGGTCGTGCTGCCATGATTGGCCAGGTTGCCGAGCGCCATGAGCGTGTATTGGTCTTCTGTGCAGCCCGGGAAGAGCGTCTTCACCTCTGCGCGATTGCCCGCGAAGCCCGCCACGCCGATGTGGATGTTGACGTCGGGGTTGTAGACGGAGTTTTCGAAATCGGGAGAGGTCGTGTCGGTCGTCAGGTTCGGATGACCGTCGGACGACAGGCCCGCGTCGCCGGCGATGGCGCCGCAGGCGGGGACGATCTGCATCATCCCGTAGCAATGCGCTTCTGCTTCGGTCCATCCGTCTGGGATTCCGCAGGGCAGATTGGGGCAACCGGTCGCGGCGTAGTCGAAGCGCGACTCGCCGTAGATCATGGCCTTGATGATCATCGGGTCGGGCTCGTCGTACTCGGCGGCCCATTTCAGGATCGAGCAGTCGGCGACGTCGACGGCGACGCCGGTCTGCTCTGCGACGAGACCTGTTTCGAGGATGTCGGGGTCGCAGGTCCCGAGGTCGAATCCGCCGCCCCCTGCGGTGGTGCTTGCGGTCGTCGTCCCGGTCGACCCACCGGAGCCGGACCCGTCGGTGCCGGCGGAGTCGCCGCACGCCGTACCGAGCCAACCGAGCACGATGCAGGCGAAGAGGCGCTTCGACATCGAACCAACGTACCTGGCGAGCGGTTCGAAATCTCCGGTCCCCGACCAGACCCTGCCGGGGCCCTCCAACCGAGGTTCCGGCTTCCACGGTCGCGGGAACCGTCGACACGGCATCATTTCCGGGGGCGGTGAACGGCATCCGCGCCACCGACTCGAAGCGGGGTCGACCCTGGGGGCGATCCAGAGCGATGCGGCCTTCTCCCTCTCGCTCCCCAGCCAAGAGACCTACCAACTCTTTCTCGATGTCGACGGCGTATCCGTTCCTGTCGCCACCCGGAAAAGCGACGCGGGTTACGGCTCGGTCGTCGCCATCGGGAGCGACGCGGCCGCCGTGGACATGGGCCAGTGCGGAATGGTCGGCGGCTGCTGAGGGCGCCCGAGCTCGACCTCGCTTCTCAGAATCTGCATCCGCCGGCCCCAGCGGCCGGCGGGTCGGCGACGCGGAGATCTCGACCGCAGCTGAAGTCGAAGAAGTCGAGCAACGCGCTCGAGTTTGCGTCGCGTGCAGTGAGCGCCGGCAGACCGAAGACGGTCTCGATGAACCGGGTAATCGCGGTGTGATCCTGGACGCCGTGGTCGACGTAGCCGCGCTTCGCCCACGGCGAGATCACGACGAACGGCACGCGGGGGCCACGCTCGTAGTACTGGGTCTCGGACGGGCTCGCGGCGCACGCGTTCGGGGGCGGCACGTGGTCTGCGAAGCCGCCGCCCTCGTCGTACGTCCACACGATGGCGAGTCGATCCCACTGCGGGCTCTGGGTTGCGGCGACGTAGATGCGTCGCAGCCAAGCCTCACCGACCTGGAGGTCTGCGTCCGGATGGTCGTCTTCTACGTTGTCGACACCGCTGACGAACGCCACGCTCGGCAGGGTCCCCGTCTTCAGCGCGAAGAAGAAGTCATCCATTCCGTGGACGCCGGGATCGTCGTGATCCCAATCGAGCGCGCCGCTGAACGGGTTCCCGTCGGTGTAGGCCGCCCAGGTGTAGCCCGCGTCCATCAGCTCTCGGAAGATCGACGGGGTCGAGGGATCGGCGAACGTCAAATAGGTGTCTACGACGCCCGCGTTCGACCCGAACAGGAGAAAATTCTGGTTCGCGTACGTTCCGCTGGGAAACGGCGCGAAGTGGTGGTCGGAGAGAGCGTAATTGTCGGCGAGCCAGTAATAGAACGGCAGCTGGTCGCGCTCGTAGTAGTCCATCACGAAGTGCCCATTCGAATCGGTCGAGTCAGCGGCGCTCGTCACGAACCCCGTCATCTTGCCGCCCGCCACTCCTTGGTGGATGGCATCCCATTGGTGGTCGGGATCCTCTGAGATGCAGGTCCTGCGCGCCTTCGTGGGGGCGACGGTCTTGCCGTGGCGGTCCGGGTTCGAGAAGGACGCCGGGGCGGTCAGCGCTTCAGGCTGTCCCTCTGTCGAGATCTTCCCGAGCAGATGATCGAAGCTGCGGTTCTCTTTCATCACGATGATGATGTGCCGAATGGGGATGGCGGCGGCCTCATCTGCGGAGATGCCGAGCGTCTCGTTCGGCGTCGCGCCTTCGTCGAATTCACAGGCGGCGCGCTCGCTGGCGTGCGTGTCTGCGGACAAGAGGCCGCAGCGGACCTGGGGGTCGCGCGGCGTGGCCATGGTGTCGATCGCGTCGAGATGCCAATCCGACTCGAGTGCGTCGCATTGGACGAGGTTGCACGCAGGAAGTGCCGCGAGCGCCCCGAACAGCCCGAGTGAGAGGGCTCTCCTTTTCGTGCGAGCTCGGCGCGTGCGTGGTCCCACGACGGTCGTCAACGAGTGGAGCACGGGCATGATTGACCGACGCCCGCGGGATCCTTTCAGGCGGCAGATCCTTTTGCGTGTCGCCCGAAGAATCTCTGTGCGTGTCGCCGAAAGGAAGCCGCTCGCGGCGCTACTTGTTCCCGACGGCGCGCTTCGCGAGGACGGCGCGAACTTCACTCATCGGGACGCCGTTCGCTTCGAGCGCCACCATCACGTGGTAGAGGACGTCCGCCGCTTCCTCGGCAGTGCGCTCTCTGTCTTCGTCGGCAAGGGCGAGGATGAGCTCGGCGGCCTCTTCACCGATCTTCTTCATGCGAAGGTTTCGGTCGGCGAGGAGGCGCTGCGTGTAAGACGGCGTCTCGCTGCTCGGCGCCGCGACCTTCCGCGCGTGAATGGTCTGTTCGAGCGCGTGGAGGACGTCCGTGGTCGGCTCTCCGAAGCAGGTCGTCGCGCCAGTGTGGCACGTGGGACCGTGGGGCTTGACGCGATAGAGGATCGTGTCGCGATCGCAGTCGAGGGCGAGCTCGACGACATCTAGATAGTGGCCACTCGTGGCCCCCTTCTCCCAGAGTCCGCGCGTCCTGGAACGGAAGTGCGCGCGCCCTGTGAAGAGCGTCTTCTCGAGCGCCTCGCGATCGGCATACGCGACCATGAGCACGGCGTGGGTCTCGCAGTCCTGAACGACGACTGGGACGGTGCCGCCGCCTTTGGCGAAGTCGACGGACTCGAGATCGAGCGTGAGGGAGAGCGCGGAGGTCATGGGCTTCACGTCTCGCCGCTCGAGGTTCCGTCGGACATGGGGATTCGGACCGCGATTCCGGCTCGTCGAAGGCTCTCCTTGAGCGCGCCGACGGTCGTGGAGCCGTCGTGCAAGATCCCCGCGACGAGCGCGGCGTCTGCGCCGGCGTCTGAAATCGCGTCCGCCAGGTGCGCTGCAGCACCCGCGCCGCCGGACGCGACGACAGGCACCGTGACGGCCCGCGCGACGCGTGACGTGAGATCGAGATCGTAGCCAGTTCGAGCGCCGTCGCGGTCGATGCTCGTGAGGAGGATTTCTCCGGCACCCAGCTCCGCGCCTCTTTGGGCCCATGCGACGGCGTCGAGCGGCGTGGCGCGGCGGCCGCCGTGCGTGACGACGCGATAGCCGGAGGGGATATCGGCCGACGGCGCCTCTTTCTTGGCGTCGATCGAGAGGACGACGCATTGCGCGCCGAAGCGCTCCGCGGCGCGCGAGAGCAGGGTCGGATCCGTGACGGCCGCGGAGTTCACGCCGATCTTGTCTGCGCCGGCGTGGAGGGCGCTGGCGACATCGTCGACCGTGCGGATGCCCCCCCCGACCGTGAGCGGAATGAAGAGGACCTCTGCGGTGCGCGAGACGACTTCGAGCATGGTCTTTCGTCCCTCGGAGCTGGCAGACACATCGAGGAAGACGAGCTCGTCGGCGCCCTCTGCTTCGTACCGAGTTGCGAGCGCGACGGGATCGCCGACGTCGCGCAGGCCTTCGAACGCGACGCCCTTCACGACGCGACCTTTGTCGACGTCGAGGCAGACCACCAGTCTTCGGAGCGCAGCGCTCATGGCTCCCCCGGGGTGCCATCGTCCTCGATGGTGAGCGCGACCGAGCCCTTCGTGCTGAATATGCCGTCTCCTGCGTCACCGAGCGCCTGGCGGAGCGCGAGGCCCGTCGCCTTGAAGGCGGCCTCGATGATGTGGTGTCGGTCCTGGCCGTCGAGGATGCGCACGTGGAGCCCGGCGCCCAGCTCTTGCGAGAAGGAACGAAGGACATGGGTGTAGAGACGATTGGGCAGCTCGCCTACGAAGTAAGGCCGCCCGCCGACGTCGATGGCCGCGAAGACGAGCGCGTCGTCCATGACGATCGTGCGTTCGCCGAAGCGCGCCGCGGCAGTGGGAGTCACCTCTCGCACCGCGCGGCCGAGCGTCAAGGCGACGTCCTCCATCAGGTGGTGCTGGAGATCCCCAGTCGCCTTCACCTCGGCCTGAAGGCCGGCGTATTTGATGAGCGTGCCGAGCATGTGATCGAAGAAGGGGAGTGTCGTGTCGACGATGACCTTCGGCGGCAACCCACGGGCGTCGGCGCGTGCGAGTTGGATCTCGACGCGCGTCTCCTTCGTCTCACGAACGATGCGCTTCATTGGCAATACTCCTTCGCCGTCTCCGCCATGTTCAGGGCGCCAGTGTAGAGCGCCATGCCAACGACGGCCGCCTTCGCGCCGGCTTCGGCGAGCGCGGCCAGGTCATGGGGCGCGCCCACGCCGCCGGAGGCGATGAGTCGATGGGGCGTCTTCGGTGCGAGCGAGCGATAGAGCTCGAGGTCCGGGCCCATCATCGAACCCTCGACGTGGACGGCCGTCATGAGCACGCCGAAGAGATCGAGCGACGCGAGCTCGGCCAGGAGCGTCCCGACGTGTTGGCCGGTCCCCTGGGCCCAACCGTGCGCGGTGACCTCTCGGTCTCGGACGTCGACGGCGAGGACGATCTGTCCCGGAAAGGCAGCGACCAGCGACTCTCGAAACGCGACGTCGTTCACGGCCCGCGTCCCCACGACGACGCGCGCGGCGCCCTGATCGAGAAGCTCTTTCGCGCGCTCGAGCGAGCGGACACCTCCGCCGATCTGCACGACCAGATCGCTGCGCCGACAAAGGAGCGCGACGACCGCGTCGTTGTCGCCTCGGCTCGTGGCGCGATCGAGATCGACGACGTGGATGGCGCGAAAGCCCGCCGCGGCGAGCTCGTCGGCGACCTGGAGCGGATCAGGTCGGCGGACGCGCTCTGCCGCGTAGTCGCCACCGACGAGCTGGACGGCGGCGCCCTCGCGAAGATCGATCGCGGGCAGGACGATCATGAGCTGCCGTCTTCGACGAGGGCGTGGACGATCGCCCCGAGAAGGCGCCCGCCTTCGTTCGAGCTCTTCTCGGGATGGAACTGGCAGCCGACCGTGTTCACGAAGCGGACGACGCTCGCGAAGCGGTCTCCTACCAGATCGGTCTCTGCGAGGACGACCGTGGGATCGACGGGCCGCACGGCGTACGAGTGCGCGAAGTAGGCGGCAGAGGGCCACGGCCAATCCGGCGCTCCGCGGCACGGCTCGAGCGGGCTCCAGCCCATGTGTGGTTTGCGCTTCGTGCGGAGCTCGGTGACGCGGCCGCGAAGAAGCCCGAGGCCCGCGCCGCCGCCCTCGTCGCTCCCTTCGAAGAGGAGCTGCATGCCGAGGCAGATGCCGAGACACGGCTGGCCGCTCGAGAGCGCGGCGTGAATGCGCTCGCGCGCGGGCT
>Ga0164241_10003322_pt1 | contig 16359 bp, 16 predicted proteins | sample OricomyardsoilBY_FD_108780 | JGI IMG/M metagenome (GOLD analysis project Ga0164241, IMG submission 108780) | Backyard soil microbial communities from Emeryville, California, USA - Original compost - Back yard soil (BY) | ecosystem: Environmental > Terrestrial > Soil > Unclassified | place: USA... | reverse complement strand
TCCCTGATCAGTTTATGATCATCCACAATAAGGATGGCCACTTTCTTCATAATTATAAGGTTAATAGTCGCTGTCAAGATAAAACAATGATTTTGTAATACGTATTTTTCTGAAAAGCGGCTATATGTTTTCCTATAAAGATTTGAAATACAAGATAAAGCATCCTGAAGCTGTAAGCAAGTGAATAATTGTAGTGGTTGCCGGCATATTGGTATTGTCCGGAAATTTATCGGCCACAGCGATCACTATAAAACAAAAAGGGAGTCTTTAAAAAAGGAAAATCAACATACTTACTGTAAGCACCTACATGATAAAATAAAAAAAGCAGGTCGGCTAGACAACCACCTGCTTTGGTCTTTTGTGACCGTTCACATGAGAAAATTTTTATTGTAAAAGGAATTTCTTCCTGCAATGTTTCGTAATGTAAAAATAGGTGGATGAAGTAAAGCTGCCATCGCAGATTTACTGAAGCGTGAATATTTAACATTATGACAATAAATCCTGAGATGTAAGCACTGAACTATTAAAGTATTTGAATAATTTATACATTAAAAAAGGCTTTAAATTTCTTTAAAGCCTTTTTTAAAATACAAGTACTTACTTATGGAATAATATTAATTGTAAGTTTTTGTTTTGACGGATCATTTTTGGCTCCCAGTGTAAGCATTCTGCCGCTGGCAGTTTGCGCTTTCACTACAGTTAATGTAGCCACTGCAGATGTAGCCGGAGCTACTATCACATTGTTAGGAATAGAAACAGTAGCATTTGCTGTTGTTTTATTTCTATCAATAACAACTGTCTGATTGGGCTGATTTACTGCACCGGTAATATTATATGTAATTGTTACCGTTTCCTGCATCGCCGCACGCATTTGGAAAGCAACCGTTGCCGAGGTGCCTTGTTGCACTTCTTTTGCAGCGGTACTCGTCAGCTCAACATAGGGAGGTATGGTATTACTTAAATCAATCCCATCAAGCCCTGCATCTTCTTTGTCACAAGATTGAAAAAGGATAACCAGTGGTAATATAATTGCTAATATTTTTTTCATAATTATAATATTAAAGGTCAAACCACATTTTTACATTGTAAAGTATTTTGTCTTTAGGCGCGTTGGGATTTGAAGAAATCTCATTGGTGATTGGATATTCATAACGTCTGAATAATCCACCAGCCGGAGCACCGGGAGGTAATTGCAATGCAGGTACTTCATCTCCTTCTGGTCCGGACCGTCTCCATTGTGTAAATACATCAACGCCCCTGTCCATTTTATCAATCCAATGATGATAATGAATATACTTTACAGCGTCCCTGTTTGTAGGGAATGTACTGAGTGCAGGAAGTGATGCAGCAAATCCAGCAGCAGCAGCAGTAGCAGTAGCAGCTGCAGGTGCGTCTATTGATTGGCTCGCAATATGTTTTACTGATTCTTCAACTGCTTTTTTGTATAAAGTAGTTGCCATTGTTAAATCTGTAGTTACACCTAATCCTCTTGCATAAGCTTCTGCTGTATAAAATAAAACCTCCTGGTAAGAAAATAATACTTCAGGTTGTGATGCATTCTGAAATTTTCTGTTGATACGTGAATGTACAGCCGGGTCAATATCTTCTGCAGGTTCTGGCGCTACATAAGTAGCTGCTGTTGCCGGCTTCTCAAAATAAATAGGAAGACGAGGATCATTGATCGGGTTCATAAAGTTGACAGCCCATTTAGATGCACCAAAAAATGATTGGCCACTGTTGTACAAATTATATAAACCCCATTTCGGATTGTACCTTCCGGATATGCCCGGGTATGCTACCTGAAAATTTCCTGCTGCTGAGCTGATAAAACCTCCTGCGGTAATCAATTGACCAATAGCCGCAGCTTTACTTGGGTCTTTATCAACCATTGTCATCAGTATCTTCAGCTTTAAAGATTTCGCAACAGCTTTCCACTTTGCAATATCCCCTTTGTAGAAAAGATCATAATCAGATACTTTCAATGGGCTTGCTTCATCAAATTGCGCCAGGGCAGCATCTAACTGCTTTAAGAGATTTTCAAATACTGATTGCTGTGAATCAAATTTAGGATATGATACATCTGTTTTCCATGCTTCTGTAAATGGCACATCGCCATAAATTGTTGTAGCATCATAAATCATAAAAGATAGTAACACTTTTGCCTGGGCAGCTGCATTATTATTGCCGGCTGCTTCTGCCAAGCGTATCATTTCTGTAAGGTTACCGCCTGAGGTACTTGCATAAATATAACGCCATGTATTACCTATCGAAAGCGCATCTACTGAATATTGCTCTTCTGAAGGAGTACCCCATACAGTACCATCTGTATTACCATTCGATGCTACAGCCTGGCTTACCAATGACATGGGTATCCATAAATCACCTGAGGCCCTGAGGTTGATGTATTGAATAGTAGTAGTAGAAAAAAGGAGCTTCGGATCAACATTCTCTGCTACGTTGGGGTTTTTGTTTACATCCAGGTATTTTTTACAGGATGTGGCTAATGTTGTGACAAGTATCAAAACACTAACTATTTTAAAATATTTTATTTTCATCTTACTAATTATTAAAAGTTAGAAAGTTGCTCTTACATTAAATCCAAATGAACGCGTAGAAGGCATATTATAAAACTCTACTCCTTCGCCTATACTTCCCGTACCAAACAGGTTTACTTCCGGATCGATATGAGGAATTTTTGCATCGATTATCCAAAGGTTTCTACCTTCCAAACCAAAGCTTACTCCTTTAATAAATTTTTGTTTTGAAAAAATTGAAGCCGGAAGATTATAACTGATAGATACTTCTCTAAGTTTTACGTAAGAAGCGTCAAACACGCCTGCTTCAGTGGCAGAGTTATTCGTACCATACTGTCCCCAATAGTCCTGCATACTTTGCACGGGCACTGTGTTAGCAACATATTTACTTGAAGATGCATCGAATATTACTCCTTTATCAATGATAATATTATCGCGGCCTATACCGGTTTCTTTTGCTAAACCGGTGCTGCGCAATGCAGCTATAGTTCCAGAATAAATAACACCACCCTGACGAATGTCTACAAGAAAACTTAGATTAAAGCCTTTATAGCTGAAGCTATTATTGATACCCATCATCCAATCAGGATATAAATTACCTAAGCGTTGGTCTGTAACTGTTCTTCTTAAACCGCTATTAGAGTTGATAACAATATTTCCATCAGGATCTCTTTCATACGCAGAGCCCCAAAGCCCTAATTGTTCACCATTTCTCGCTTTTACCTGCAAACCATTATAAGCACTTGCTAATTGATAGGTTGCAATTTCTGCCGGCAGGTCAACAACTTTTTGTGTATTCTTTGAGAAGTTTACATCCACATTCCAATTAAAATCACGGGTACCTAAAATTTTCGCACCCAAAGCTATTTCTATACCTTCATTTTTAATAGCCCCTGCGTTGATTCTCTTTGTAGAAAAACCAGTTGAGTTAGGCACCGCTAACGCAATGATCTGGTCTGATGTTTTTGTATTGTAGTAAGTAAAGTCTAAACGGATTCTATCCCTGAAGAAACGAAGATCTGTTCCAAACTCCCACGAAACCTGGTTCTGAGGTTTTAACTTGGCATTAGGTAATGTAAGTGGTATCTGAAACCCTAACAATCCACCAAATGGAAACTGTGAGCCTTGCGAATATTGTGCGAATAACTGGCTTACCGGAGTATAAGTAAATGCTAACTGGTAAGGGTCTGTATCACTACCCACATTGGCCCAGCTTGCTCTGAATTTTCCGAATGAAAGAATATTGCTTTGAATCAATTCACTGAATACAAAACTGGAACTCACAGAAGGATAAAAATAAGACCTGTTTTCTACTGGCAAAGTAGAGCTCCAGTCATTTCTTCCTGTAGCGCTTAAGAATAAATAGTTCTTGTAAGTAAAGCCTACTTCACCAAATGCGCCTATTATTCTCTTTTTGTTAGATGTATTTGTAGTTGTTACGCTAGCTGCATTACTAAAAGTATACAATTGATCAACAGTCAGCTGTTGTGCATCAGATTGATCCCTTCTATAATACGTCTCATAATTATTTACACCTGCCAGTACACGAACAGATAAATCAGATGTTACTTTTTTATCTGCTGTAATCATGAAATCATTATTGAGCGTCCTGTTGAAAAGGTTTGCCTGGAAAAAGTTTCCTTGTAAAGCACCCGCTGTTCCCGGACGTACTACTAATTTTCTAAACTCATTATAAACATCGGTTCCGAAGTTATTCGAGATAGTTAACCAGTTTAATGGCTTGTAGCTTAGTACAAGGTTTCCATATATTCTTTCAACATTATTAGTTGAAGTATTATTATTAATTACCCAATATGGATTATTACCAGTCTTTGCTGGTGTAAGGGTTATTTGCTGGCCGGTAACAGGATCAAAGTAATTATTCTTTAAAGCATTTACATCCACAGTTCTTGGGAAAAACTGAACTATCTGTGTAAGTGAGTTAGAGTTATTAGATGCTTGTATAGGCCTGTTCTTACCCACTGTACTTACATAGTTTACTGTAGTCCTTACATCAAACTTTGGAGAAATAGATCTTCCTGCATTGAGGTTAATACTGTTTCTCAAATAAGATTGTTGCTCTACAATACCTGTTTGTGCGTTGTTTGTATAGCCTAATCTAAAATCGCCTGCATCACCGCCTGATTCAAACGCTAATGAATTAATATAATTCGTTCCTGTTTTATAAAAATCCTTTACATTATCAGGATATGCCTGCAGGGTTACCTGCTGGTTCATAAAGTTGGGGAACTTTAAATCCTGAACATCACTGATTTTCGGGCCCCAGCCATTCACGCTGTTTAATGCATATACACCATAATTTCCCTGTGCGTATTCATTTTGATAATCAGGAAGGCGCAATGCATTATCAAGGCGCACCGAAGAATTGAAACGAACAGTTGATGCTCCTTTCTTACCTCTTTTAGTAGTAATAATAATAGCACCGTTTTTCGCTCTTGCACCATATAATGCAGTAGCAGCGGCTCCTTTTAATACGTTGATACTCTCTATATCATCAGAATTAATATCTCCTGCCCTATTGCCAAAATCAACTCCGGCAGTTCCTTGCGGTACAGCACTAGGTGCAGTTGCTAATTGTTGCGATCCATTATCAACAGGTAATCCATCAATTACAAAAATGGGTTGGCCACCAGATGCGTCACTAAAAGAAGATTGCCCTCTAATGATAATTTTTGATGAGCCACCAGGTGTACCTGATTGTGATGTAATACGTACACCGGCAACTTTACCAGCTAATGAATTAACAACATTCGATTCTCTCGCTTTTGTTAACTCATCACTTTTTAAAGTAGTAGTACTATAGCCTAATGATTTTTGTGCTTTGGAAATACCCAAAGCCGTAACAACTACTTCGCCTAATAGATTCTGAACAGGCAAAGAAGTATTAATAGATGTTTGCGCTCCGATATTCGTTTCGATAGTTTCGAAACCTGCAGCACTAAAAATAAGTGTTGCATTCGGAGGCGCCTGAATAGTGAAATTACCGTTGACATCAGCAGCCACGGCAGTAGAAGAACCTTTAACTGTAACTGTAGCAAATGAAAGTGGTTTACCATCAGGATCAGTCACTTTCCCGGAGATAGTTCTGTTTTGGGCTATAGCGATAAATGCGCCCATGCAGAACAACCCTAGCAATAGGTATTTTTTCATGCAGTGTGTTTTTGTATAAAATGTTAAATAGGCAGCAAGATTCGATAGAATGCTTCAATTAGCATTTCATTTGTTACCGAAGCATGAATAAAAGAATCTCATCCGTGAATTAATGAGATCTATTTTTTAATCGTGAAAAAACAAGTATGAAGCATAGAATTCTCTCCATAAAATTTTCATGAAAGAATAATCATGTACGAGAATTTGATTTTCATGATTGACTTACCACTTGTAATCGAATACGCCCCACAAACAAAATTTTGTACATACTTAACATCAACTAAAATAGTTTTACGCAAGAATTGAAAATATAACGGAAAGGATTTCAATTCACTCGCATGCCCCACATTAACCACTGCTATGGTCAAGGATTTGCTATTGAGGATTATTTTTATTCCCATCCTGGGAATTGGCCTGCCTTTGATTTCAGGGGTTATTACTTATAAAAAAGCCAGCGCCTACGAATTAATAGCGGGAAATATTCATTTTACAATTACATCGTATATAATATGGATAGGTTGTAACTGGATCCATAAAAAGCTGCGCCCTTTATATGCGCCTGTGTACAAGCCATATCTTAAAATTGCCTATATCACGGCTGTATCATCGCTCTATAGCATATGCGTAGGAGGGCTTTCTATATTGATATGGTCGAAAATTTCAAACCAGCTTATACATGCATCCGTTGTTTATAAATTTTTATTCGCGTGTACAGCAGCGGTCATCATATTTACATTGGTATATGAAATTATTTTTTTAAGCAAAGAGCGGGAGCTGGATACTAAAATTGTAGACCAACTTGATAAGGAACGTTCACAAGCGGAACTATTAGCACTAAACAAAGAAATAGACCCCCATTTTCTTTTCAATTCATTAAATACACTTAATTATTTAATAACAACAAATCCGCAACAGGCTTATTTGTTTAATAATAAATTGGCGACAGTATATAAATATTTTCTTATCAATAAAAATAAAGAAGTAGTAACATTAAAAGAAGAGATGGGTTTTGTAGATGATTTTTTCTACCTGCTCCAGATACGTTTTGAAAATAAATTAATACTTACAAAATCGCTGAAAGATATTGATGAAAATATTTACCTGCCGCCTTTTTCATTCCAGGTATTAATCGAAAATGCAATTAAGCACAACGAATTCAGTGAATCAATGCCGCTGGAAATAATGATTGATTCCACTCAACAATACCTGAAAGTCAGCAACAATACAAGGCCAAAAAATTTTCAGGTTAATTCTACAAGGATCGGTCTTAAAAACCTGAGTGCCCGCTATAGAATTTTGTTTAAGAAAAATATACAGATAGAACAAAGCGACTCCTCGTTTTCAGTCAAACTACCTTTTATTACCAAAACCAAAAACCATTTGCCATGTTAAACGCAGTAATCATTGAAGACGAAAAACCTGCAATGGAAAATTTACTTTCCACACTATCCGATGTGGGCGATGATGTGCGGGTAGTTGCCAGGTTACAGAGTGTAAAAGAAAGCCGGCAGTTTTTGTCACAAGACCCGGCGATAGACATTATATTCAGTGATGTACAATTAAGCGACGGGCTTTCATTTGAAATATTTGAAAAGGGAAATATTAAAACACCGGTTATTTTTATTACAGGATATGACGAATTCATGCTGAATGCATTTGAATATAATGGTATCGATTATTTATTAAAACCCATCAGCAAAGAAGATTTACGGAAAGCTTTGATTAAATACAAAATGCTGGAAAAACATTTTACAAATCAGAATTCCTTAAGCCAATTAGTCCAGTATATCGGCAATCATAAAAAGAAAAGAATGATTGTAAAAAAAGGCCTGGAGAACATATCCCTGATGCTCGATGATGTTATTTTATTTTATACAGAAAATAAAATTGTATATGTAATAGACCGGCAGGGAAAAAAATATATTGCAGATAAAAACCTTGGGGAACTGGAACAGGAATTAGATAAATCAATTTTTTTTCGTGCCAACAGGCAATACCTCGTCAATATAAATTTCATACGGGGATTTAAAGCATACGAAAAAGTAAAACTTTTGCTGGAACTTTCCGTACCAGAAATAAACCATACGATTGTTATCAGCCAGGAGACTGCTCCATCCTTCAGGGAATGGATGTATAATGCGTGAGGAATTTATAATGCCAGAAGGCTGCATCCGCGAATATCACTGTTATCTATGCGGCCCGCTACTTCAAAACTTTTGTCATTGAAAACCTGGCCGGCATCATCGGTTGCAATAAAACTGCAGGAATAGATATTGGCAAGGTCTATTACATTCATAGCCCCTTTGCCAAATACGCGAACTGTTAAAGGGTCTTCTTCATCGCGTACCATTACTTTCATCCATGGCGGGCATTCAAAGCGCCCCTGCCCTTTTGAATATGCCTGCGATAATAACTCTGTCATGCCATACTCTGAATGAATAGTATCAACCTGGAATGCATTTTTCAAAATCTCCTGTACTTCTTCACGGATTAAATCTTTTCTCCGGCCTTTCATACCACCTGTTTCCATGATAGTTGTATAGTGCAAATGCATCGGATATTGTTCTGCAAAATCAAGCAATGCAAACGTTACACCGATCAATAATGTCTTTTGCTTTTTAAATTCAAGTTCTTTTAATAGTAAATGCAACTTATCTACTTCGTTCAGATAAAATCCGCTGCTACTATGCTCTGATAAACGGATCAGTTCATCTACCATTACAATCAATGATGAATTATTCCGCTCAAGATATGACGGAAGCAAACCTATGATACACCAATCAGCAGGATCGCCATAAAACAATTCAAATGCTTTGGTAAAGCTTTCTTTATATAACGCTACATCTTTTACTTCATGGCGGCTCGGAATCATCCCGGTAGTGCCGCTACTTTCAAAAATGGTTATGGGTTCAAAAGCCGTAGTTTTTATAGAATGAGATTTGAAAAAACGAATCGGGAGAAAAGGAATTTGGGAAAGATTGGAAACAGAACCGGGCGATACACCAAGCGCATCTACAAACTGCCTGTAAATAATATTATTATCATATTGAAAACGAAAGATATCCAGCGATAATTCTTCAAAATTATTCTCCGTACAGCCCCAGATTTTATCTTTCCATTGTGAATCCATCCGCCGGTTAATTAATGCAAAAAGTTTATATTTGTTTAAATACCATTGCGGTTATGAAAACTTTTTGTGCAATTGCCATTTGTTTATCTGCCATCTTGTTTGCAGCCTGTAGCAAAGATAAGTTTGAAACAAAACCTAAAATTGAATTTGCAGAATATAATAAATTCGTAGATGTGGGTGGCTTATTTAGTGCCCGCATTAATTATTATGATAAAGAAGGCGATTTAAATGGAGGCACTTTAGTTGCAGTAAGAGTGCGCCTTAATAATAACCCTCCTATTGCTCCTGGTGACTATAAAGCTGAAGTGTATCCTTACACATTACCTGATTTTCCCTCAAAGGATAAGGCTGAAATATTATTTCAATTGCCTTATTCCTCCCTTGATGAAACCCTTGTGCGGAATGACACATGCCTTTTTAAATTTGTAGTAACCGACAAAGCCGGTAATGAAAGCGATACTTTAGTAAGCGATGTAATAGTAGCCCGCCAGCCCTGATGAAGATCTTAGCACAAAAACTTATAAATTTTTTCGTATTCAGTAATTTGTTTATCTCGTGCTGCGCTGTAGTAATGGTATACCAGGCATATGTTTTACTATTGGCCGCTCCACCAGATTTAAATTTTATTTCATTCGTATTTTTTTCTACGCTTACCAGTTATAGTTTTCATTGGTATTTAACGCCTGTCCATTTCCCTTTTCATTCAAGCCGTCTTCGCTGGCTTCATCAATATCGTATCATCCATCTTATTTTTTTAGGGATTGGCATTGCCGGCTCTGCGTTTTTTGCTTTTTTCTTATTACAACATTGGTTCTGGCTTTCAGGAGCAGCATTGATTACCTTTTTATATTCAGCGCCAAAAATCCCTCATCCCTGGTTTCGGGCTTTGCGGAAGATAGCTTTAGGTAAAACAATTTTCCTGGCGTTTGTATGGATGTATATTACAACCATTTTGCCGGTACAAATGAGTGAACAACAGTGGAAGCCTTCCTTTTATTTATTCGCAGCCAGCCGTTTCTTTTTTATTTATGCTATCTGTATTTTATTTGACTACAGAGACCGCGACTATGACCGGTCTATTGGTATTAAAAGCCTTGTAACATGGCTTAGTGAAACCGGAGTTAAACGTCTTTTTGTCATTTCTCTGACAGTTTTTTTTATACTGACATTATTGCTTTATTTATTTCAATTCAGCATAGCCACTATAACGATATTAGTTTTACCAGGAGTCATCACAAGTATTTTATACACCTATGCAATAAAGCATACTTCTGATATGTTATATTACCTGATATTGGACGGTTTAATGGCATTTTCTGCAATTATAACCTTTCTTCAAAGCTTTTAATACAAACAAAATTTTTCTTGCATTAATGTGCTTGTTGTTAACAACTTTTTATTGTTGTTAAAATAGAATTAGCATAATAATTGCTCATATAATTTCTTTAATTTTCCAGCATGCAGATTCAGCCTTTTTCAAAAATGATACATTTTACAAGCCTTGTGAAAGCGGGTGGCCGGTTACGTGAGTTTAATTTCAGGAAAATGAAGCGGAATGAAGAAAGTATTTTTTCCGTGGATACTGTGGACGACCGTGGAAACCGCCTTATTTTTTTTATGCAAAAAGAAAATGGCACCTGGACATTACAGCCCCAACCACTTCCTGTGTGGGTTACGGAAAACGAGCAAATGCTTGGTAATGAAATAGAAACTGAGCTTCAACGGGTAGCCTGAAATAGCTTCTGACATCTTTGTATCTTGCAGGGTATTATTCAACAATACCACTCACCATGGCCAGCAGAGTTTTCGTTTGCCTTCTTGTTTTCTTGTGTGCTTGCACCTCTACTCACAAAATAACTAGCCCCCAAAAGGAAAGTAATTTAGTCCCCGACGGAAAGATCTGGTCATCCGTATTTCAGCAAAGAGCTGCTGAATATAAGGCGCTTTGTGCCCAGGCTTATAATATTGCCCGCCTGCGCGTAGACGAAGCCATTCAAAAACCTTCTTCAAAACCTTTTGCCGTTATTACAGATATTGATGAAACGGTGCTGGATAATAGTCCTTATGCTGTACACCAGGCATTGCAGGGAAAAGATTATGAACCTGCTTCATGGTTTGAGTGGACAGACAAAGCTACAGCAGATACCTTATCCGGCGCACTCTCCTTTTTCAATTATGCTGCTTCACGCAATGTTGAAGTGTTTTATATTACCAACCGTGAAGAGCAGGAACGAAAAGCAACGTTGAAAAACCTGCAGGCATTTCATTTTCCTTTTGCTGACGATAAGCATCTTATATTAAAACAAAGCATCTCAAGTAAGGAAGAAAGACGCGAAAAAGTAGCAGCCGATTATACCATTATTTTACTTCTTGGAGATAACCTTGCAGACTTTAGTAAGTTGTTTGATAAAAAATCGGAAGAAGAGCGTGATAAAAATGTACAACTACTTTCTGCTGAGTTTGGAAAAAAATTTATTGTGTTGCCCAATGCTAATTATGGCGGATGGGAAGATGCTATTTATCTGAACCAGAGAAACTGGTCGCAGGCACAAAAAGATTCTTTGCTGAAAAGCAGTCTCCGTTAGTGTTTTCATTCTCTTATTAAAAATGAATTTACATTTGCTGCTAACTATTGAGCCAGCAACATGACAAAGCTTTCCGTTAATATTAATAAAATAGCTACGCTTCGCAATTCGCGGGGTGGCAACAATCCTGATGTAGTAAAAACAGCTATAGATGTGCAGCGCTTTGGTGCCGATGGTATAACTGTACACCCCCGTCCTGATGAGCGGCATATCCGCTACAATGATGTACGTGAAATAAAAAAAATTATTACAACAGAATTCAATATCGAAGGCAATTGTACCGAACAAAAATTTGTAGACCTCGTATTGGAAGTAAAGCCGGAGCAGGTAACATTAGTACCCGATGCATTAGGACAAATTACATCAGACCATGGATGGGATACTGTGAAGCACAAAGATTACCTGAAGGAGATAGTAAATGTATTTAAGCGGGCAGGCATCCGGGTTTCATTATTTGTAGACCCTGTAGTTGAGATGGTAGAAGGAGCTGCGTTGACCGGAACTGACCGTATAGAATTGTATACAGAAGGATATGCAAAAAAAATGATTGATGGCAATCCTCATGATGCTGTTATGGCCTATGTAAATGCTGCGCAAAAAGCAAAGGAATTGGGTTTAGGATTAAATGCCGGCCACGACCTTGATTTACACAATCTCCGTTATTTTAAAGAAAATATTCCCTGGCTCGATGAAGTAAGTATCGGCCATGCACTTATATGTGATGCACTCTACCTGGGGCTTGAAAATACTGTTCAACTTTATAAAAGGCAGCTTCAGTAAAATATCTGTTTAGTATACTGCGGCTTATTTTAATACTTCTTTAAACAAATACTCAACCAGCTTCCCGATTAAGTGTTATAAAATGGTAATTTCACCCAGCAAACCAATTGCCAACATGAACAAGGAATTTTACAAGCATATTTTTGATAAACAATCAGGCACGGACGCCGTTCCTCCCAACGATGTTATTTCATCCTGGGCTGAAGAATTAATTCATCTCTTATATCCTGAAAAAGCAGCTTACCTGCCTAAATCGATAGCGGAAGTAGAGCAGAAATTTGATACACTCGAAAAACAATTAACGAGGATATTAAATGCTACGAAAGTTTGTGGCAAAGATGATAATCAAAAAAAAGCAACGCACTTTTTTGCCGGCATTCCGGAAATGTACAGGGTATTAAATACAGATATAGAAGCGAATGTTGACGGCGACCCTGCCGCCAGGGACCGCTTTGAAGTAATACGTGCCTACCCCGGCTTTTATGCAATTCTGTTTTATAGAATCGCTCATGCATTACAGCAATTAGATGTACCTATATTGCCACGTATTTTAACGGAATATGCGCACTCAAAAACCGGTATTGATATACATCCCGGCGCAGTGATAGGAGAATACTTTTTTATTGACCATGGTACAGGTACTGTGATTGGCGAAACCTGCATTATAGGTAACCATGTAAAACTTTACCAGGGCGTAACGTTAGGAGCTTTAAGTGTAGACAAAGCACTGGCATTTATAAAACGCCATCCTACAGTAGAAGATAATGTAATTATATATTCCGGTGCTACTATACTGGGCGGCAATACTGTAATAGGCCATAATAGTATTGTAGGTGGTAATGTCTGGCTCACACAAAGTATCGCACCATTTTCTACAGTTTACCACCGTGCAGAAAATGAAGTGGTAGATCAAAACAAATAATACTGATGGCAACAATTATCGACCTCGTTGGCAATACGCCAATGGTAGAAATAAAAAGATTAAACCCTAATCCTGCTGTTACTATTTACGCCAAACTGGAAGGAAATAATCCGGGTGGAAGTGTGAAAGACAGGCCTGCATTAAATATGATCCGCTCGGCAATAGAAAGGGGGGAAATAAAAGCCGGTAGTAAATTGGTAGAAGCTACCAGCGGAAACACAGGTATCGCATTAGCAATGATTGCTGCTTTATATGGATTGCAAATTGAACTGGTAATGCCTTCCTCCTCTACACGCGAACGCACATTAACAATGGAAGCATACGGGGCAAAAGTAACATTGCTCGATAATATAGAAGTATGCCGCGACTATGCAGATGAAAAAGCAGCAAAGGGTGAAGCATATATTTTAAACCAATTTGCAAACCCGGATAACTATGCAGCGCACTACAAAACAACAGGCCCGGAAATATGGAATGATACGAATCAATCCATTACTCACTTTGTAAGCTCGATGGGAACGACAGGTACTATCATGGGCTGTTCCCGTTTTTTAAAAGAAAAAAATCCTGAGATACAAATTGTAGGTTGCCAACCTACCGAAGAATCATCGATACCCGGTATACGCAGATGGCCTGTTGAATATCTGCCTAAAATATTTGAACCGGAAAGAGTAGACCGCATAATAGATGTCTCTCAACAGGAAGCTACTGAAATGGCACGTCAGCTTGCAAAAGTGGAAGGTGTTTTTGCAGGAATGAGTAGCGGTGGCGCGGCTTCTGCTGCTTTTCGCCTTGCAAAAGAACTGGACAAAGGCGTGATCGTTTTTATAGTGTGCGATCGTGGTGACAGGTACCTGAGTAGTGATCTGTTCGGATAAAATCAAAATGTTCCTAAGGTTTAAGAAGTTTAATAAGTTCAAGGGGGAACATTTTAAACATTTGAACCTTTTAAACTGTCCTCTCCCAGGCCGGTAATTCATTAAGAAGAACTAAACCCTGTGTTTCTTTTTTCCAACCATATGTTGTTGTTCCGTTTGTGATAATAAGATATTCAACAGGAACAGCGATATGATAGCGCAGCAACTGGTGTAATGTTTTTTCATCAAGCATAACAGACGGCGCTTTACATTCTATCATCATCCAGGGTTGATGTGATGAATTATAAATCAAGATATCAAAGCGCTTCTGCATATCGCCGACAGTTATATTTTTTTCCAAGGCAATAAAAGAAGAAGGATATTCCTTACTGGTTATAAGATAGTTTACAAAATTTTGCCTCACCCACTCTTCCGGAGTTAGCTGCAGCCATTTCTTTCGAATGGCATCAAAAATAAATTCTTTGCCGCCTTCTTCTTTTCGCTGAAAATGTGGATCGGGATAGTGTATAGTCAGCATGAATGATAAAGTAATGAGCGGACAAAAGTAAATGATTAAATTCGCTAAACTGTTTATTTAAAGAGTCAGGAAGACAGAAAGTCGGGAAGACAGAAGATCGCTCACTAATTCTGAACCTTGCTAATTAAGTTTAAAATAAGAAACTCAATCTTACCGACTTCCCGTCATCCGGTCTTTCGAACTTATCAGCTCACACCACAATCAGAAATATGAAATCAAAAGAACAAATTGTAGAAAACTGGCTCCCACGCTATACGGGAGAGGAATTAAAAAATTTTGGTAAATACATATTGCTTACCAATTTCAGTAACTATGTTATCCGCTTTGCCGAATGGAATAATGTACCGGTAATCGGGAAAGACCGGCCCATGCAATGTGCCACTGCCGATGATATTACTATCATCAATTTTGGAATGGGGAGCCCTACTGCGGCGACTGTGATGGACCTTCTCAGTGCCATTGAACCAAAAGCTGTTTTGTTTTTGGGAAAATGCGGTGGCCTGAAAAAAAGAAATAAACTCGGCGACCTGATATTACCCATCGCTGCTATCAGAGGCGAAGGTACTTCCAATGATTATTTCCCTCCTGAAGTTCCTGCATTGCCTGCGTTTGCGTTGCAAAAAGCAGTATCTACTACCATCCGTGACTATGCAGTAGATTATTGGACAGGCACTGTTTACACAACCAACCGCCGCGTATGGGAGCATGATGAAGTGTTTAAAGAATACCTGCAAAAAGTAAGAGCTTATGCTATTGATATGGAAACGGCTACCATTTTCACTGTAGGTTTTTATAATAAAATACCAACCGGCGCATTACTACTGGTGAGCGACCAACCAATGATACCTGAAGGTGTAAAGACAGAAGAGAGTGATAAAAATGTAACAGCGCAATATGTTGAAAAGCATTTACAGATAGGCATTGATTCGTTAAAACAATTGATCAATGATGGATTAACGGTACGGCATTTGAAGTTCTGATACAAAATGATCTGTTATGAAAACATTTATTTTACTATCATCGCTGGTATTGCTGAATGTAAGTGCTGATAAATGCTCAGATAAAAAAGATACAGCAACGGATAATAAGTATAAAGCACGGCTGGAAACAAAAGCGCTTTGTATGAATTACACCTTTACATTACAGGAAGGTAAACTTGATACTTCGTTTGTAAATGCTGTATGGACGGATGAAAGCACAGGGAAAACGTATAAGAATGCTTTTGGCTTTGCAAACCCCTGCGACTTTCCTGCTTCTATTAAAGAAGGTGATGAATTCTGGTTTGTAATCGATAGTACGGGGCAAAAGCAATGTGCGGTTTGCATGGCTTATTATCCAACTCCGCCTAAAAAAATATGGATGCGGGTCGTCACACAATAATGCTTCCATTACTTTTTATAAAAAACCTTTCTCTCGCTTTCCATACACAAGATGGAAAGCAAACAGCATTGAATGACATTACTTTTTCTATTAATAAAAATGAAATAGTAGCCATCGTTGGAGAATCGGGTTCGGGAAAATCTGTTACAGCTTTATCTATACTTCAATTGCTCCCCTCTCCTCCTGCTCATTATAGTTCTGGTGAAATATTCTTTTCTGAAGACGGAACAGCTGCTACAAACTTGCTGACTATTCAGCAAGATGAACTACAAGCGATACGTGGCAATAATATTGCAATGATTTTCCAGGAGCCGATGACATCATTGAACCCCGTATTGACATGTGGAGAACAAGTAGCAGAAGCCCTTATTACTCATAAAAAAATCAACAGTAGAGAAGCTGTTCAGCAAACAATTGAATGGTTTAAAAAAGTTAAGCTGCCTGATCCTGAAAAAATCATTA
>Ga0164241_10003321_pt1 | contig 16361 bp, 19 predicted proteins | sample OricomyardsoilBY_FD_108780 | JGI IMG/M metagenome (GOLD analysis project Ga0164241, IMG submission 108780) | Backyard soil microbial communities from Emeryville, California, USA - Original compost - Back yard soil (BY) | ecosystem: Environmental > Terrestrial > Soil > Unclassified | place: USA... | reverse complement strand
GGCGGTCAGCGGGCGCGCGACCAGCCCCGAGCCGAGCAGCCCGGGCGATGCGGGCGGCCCCTTCGGGTCGAGCGTGCCGAGCGCCGCATCGACCAGCACCAGCTGGCTGACCTGTTCGGGATTGCGCAGCGCCAGCTCGGTCGCGGCCCCCGCGCCGAAGCTGTGGCCGAGCACCACCGCGGGCTGGCCCGCCAGCGCCTTGAGCAGGTCCGACAGCCGCTGCGCCTGGCTGGTCCGGTCGTAGCGCGCGCGCGGATCATGGTCCGAATAGCCGAAGGGCGGCAGATCGACTGCAATCACGCGCCAGCCCCGTTCCCCCAGATGCTTCGCGATGTCGCGCCAGAAGCCGCTCCACGCCGCCGAGCCATGGACCAGCAGGATCGACGGGCCATCGAGCGGGCCGGTCACCGTCGCCGCGACCTTGCCGAGGCTGGTCTGCGTGATCATCGTGGTGGGCGGGACGTGCCGGTCGGTTTCGCGCACGAAGGCCAGCAGCCAGAGCAGCAGGACCAGCCCGATCAGCGTCAGCGGCACCGAAAGCACCGCGATGCCGATGCGGCGCAGCGTCATTCGGGCGCGGCCAGCACGATGATCGACAGCCCCGGCGTCATCGGCACGCGGCCGAGCAAGTGGCGCTCGATCCGAAAGATCGTCTCGAACGCCGCATTGAGCGGGCCGGGCGGGGGCGAATCGTCGCTGTCGTCCTTGCCGGTGATCCGTCCCACCATCCGCGCCGCGACCGCCGCAGGGAAGAGCAGCGAATTGAACCAGCGCAGCTTGCGCCAGCCGAGCCCGGCCTGCTTCAGCGCGGCGGCGAGGCTGGCCTTCGAATAGCGGCGCTTGTGGTGGTTCACCACATCGTGCGCGCTCCACATCCATTGATGCGCGGGGACCGTGATCAGGATCTTGCCGCCGGGCTTGAGCAGGCTGGCGATCGCCTTCAACGCGGCGACATCGTCCTCGACATGCTCGACCACGTCGAGCACCGCGACCAGATCGTAGCTGCCGCGCGTCACGCCATCCAGCGCGGGCAGCGGCGAGGTGCCGATCGCCTTGCCCAGCCGTTCGGCGGCGAAGGCGCCCGCGGTCTCGTCGATCTCGATCGCGTCGACTTCGCCGAAGCTCGCGAGCATCGGCAGGTTATGCCCGGTGCCGCAGCCGATCTCGAGCACGCGCGCGTCCTTTGGCAGGTTGCCGTACCGCTTCAAATAGTCCGACAGGATGTCGCGGCGGGCGCGGTACCACCAATGCGTCGTATCGTGCGCGGCCATCCGCTCATAGACGATGCGGTCCATTTAGTTTCTCTTGGCCATTCAGCCGAACACCCATTGGCGGTTGATCCAGAACGTGACGAGCGGGATCACCGTGATCACCGGGATCAGCGGCGCCCAATTGGGCAAGTGCAGCAGCCCGGTCATCGCGAAGGTGATCGCCAGATTGAGCGCGAGGCCCACGCCCTGGACGAGCACGAACTTGGCGTGCTGCTTCCCGCTATTCTCGCGCGTGCCGTGATCGCGGAAGCTCCATTTGCTGTGCAGGAAGAAGCCGAACACCACCGCGACGGCGAAGGCGGGCAGCACCGCCAGCGCGGCCCAGCCCGGGGGCAACGCATGATCCGCGATCGGCAGATAGACCGCGGCGTAAATCACGCTGGAGATCGCGCCGGAGATGCCGAATCGCACCAGCTGCCCGAAGGTCGGGTGAGTCACCAATGTCTCGACTTGTCTCAGGATCGCCGTCATGCCTTGCCCTTGGAATGCCGGCCGCACTAATGCGCGGGGACGAGCGAGGGAAGCGAATTTGACGTCTGGGCCAGCCGGCGGTTCCCGCCTTGAAACCGAACTCGACCGCTACTGGCTGAACTGGACGCTGGTCGCGTGGCTGGGCGTGTGCCTGTGGTTCCTGTGGGACAAGCAGAACAATATCCTGTGGCTGTCGCTGGGCGATACCGACGACAATATGCGGCTGATGCAGGTCCGCGCGCTGCTGGCGGGCCAGGGCTGGTACGATCTCACCAACTACCGGCTCGATCCGGCGCTGGGCGGGCTCAACATCCATTGGTCGCGGCTGTGCGACTTGCCGATCGCGGGGCTGATCCTGCTGCTCAAGCCGATGATCGGCCAGGCGGCGGCGGAGAAATGGGCGTGCGGGATCGCGCCGATGCTGCCGCTGGCGGTGACGATGACCGGGGTTTCGCTGACCGTGAGGCGGCTGATCGATCCCCGGGCATGGCCAGTCGCGCTGGTGGTGCTGATCGCGAGCTGCACCTCGACCATGTCGATGTATGCGCCGATGCGGATCGACCATCATGGCTGGCAGCTCGCCTGCCTGGCGATGACCGTGGCGGGCCTGTGCGATCCGGCGCGGGCGCGCGGCGGAGCGGTGGTCGGCATTTCGAGCGCGGTGTCGCTGACCATCGGGCTGGAGATGCTGCCTTATTGCGCGATGGCGGGAGCGATCACCGGGCTGCGCTGGGTGTGGGACGGCGGCGAGGCGCGGCGGATGCAAGTCTATGGCGTGACGCTGGCGGGCGTGAGCGCGCTGGGCTTCGCGATCTTCGCGTCGAACGCCAACCAGGCGATGCGCTGCGACGCGCTGACCCCGGTGTGGCTGTCGACGGTGATGGCGGGCGGCGTATTATTGTTCCTGCTCTCGCTGGTGCGGGCCGAGCAACTCTGGATGCGGCTGTTGCTCGCCGTGATCGCGGGCGCGGTGATCGCGGGGGGCTTTGCCCTGCTCTTCCCGCAATGCCTGGGCCGGCCCGAAGGCGTCTCGCCCGAGCTCGAGCGGATCTGGCTCAACAATGTGCGCGAGGCGCGCCCGATCTACCGCCATCCGCTGGCGAGCGCGATTCCGATCGCGGTGCTGCCGATCATCGGCGTGATCGGCGCGCTGATCGCCACCTGGCGCGCGCGGGCGACCGAAAAGGCAGTCGGCTGGGCGGCGATCGCACTGTTCACTGCGTTCGCGGGAGCGATGCTGCTGTGGCAGATCCGGGCGGGACCGGCGGCGCAGCTGCTCGGCGTGCCCGGATCGGCCGCGCTGACCTGGCTGGTCGGATGGTGGTGCGTCACCAACAAACGCTTCACGGTGCGCGTGATCGGATCGGTGGCGGCGGTGGTGATCCTGTCGGGGATCTTCGTCGTCTACCTCATCCCCTGGCTCCCCAAGGACGCGCCGAGCCCGGGCCGCGCCACGGTCAACCGCGCCAATGCCAACTGCATGAGCATGACATCGATGCACATGCTCGACGCGATCCCCGCCGCGACGATGTTCACCCATGTCGATATGGGCCCGCGGCTGGTGACGATGACGCACCATGAAGGCATCGCCGGCCCCTATCACCGCAACGAGCGCGCGATCCTCGACGTGCACCACGCCTTTATGGGGACCCCCGCGCAGTTTCGCCCGATCGCGAAGGCGCATGGGGCGCGGTACCTGCTGATTTGCCCGAACCTGGCCGAGACGACTTTGTACCGCGCGCGCAGCAAGAACGGCTTTTACGCACAGCTGCACCGGGGGCAGGTGCCCAAATGGCTGGTTCCGGTGGCGCTGCCGAAGGGCGCGCCGTACCGGTTGTGGAAGATCGACTACGCCGCGCCCGACGAGCCGGTCAGTAAACCCCGGCAGCCCGCGCCGCCGTCAAAGCGTCCATAAGCCCGTCAATCACGAACTGTGTCGCCAGCGCGGCGAGCAGCACCCCGAGCAACCGCGAGATCACCGCTTCGATCTTGGCGCCGACGATCCGCATCAGCGGCCCGGCGGCGAGCAAGGCGATCAGCGTCAGCACCAGGATCACCGCGAGCGCGCCGAACACCACGAACTGCTCGCGATAGGTCTCGCTGTGCGACATCAGCAGCATCACCGAGGCGATCGATCCCGGCCCGGCGATCATCGGCATCGCCATCGGGAAGACCGCGACATCGGCGGCGGGCTCGGCCTTGATCTTCTCGGCCCGGTCCTCGCGCCGCTCGGTCCGCTTTTCGAACACCATGTCGAGCGCGATCAGGAACAGCATGATCCCGCCGGCGATCCGGAAGCTGTACAGGCTGATCCCCAACCCGCCGAGCAGCGCCCGCCCGAACATCGCGAAGACGACGAGGATGATCGCCGCGACGAACACCGCGCGCAACGCCTGCGAGCGGCGATGCGCCTCGGTCGCGCCCGCCGTCAGCCCCGCGAAGATCGGCGCGCAACCGGGCGGATCGATGACGACGAACAAAGTCGCGAAGGCGGAGATGAAAAGTTCGATCATTTGGGCGCCGCGATCTCGTTGGTCAGGACAGGCTCGAACGTCTTGCCGTTCCACAGATTGGCCACGAAGCGCCGCGCGCCATCGGGATCGACACGCCAGAACCAGCGGAGCGTTCCGTCAGGAGATTGGCCGCGGCCGACCGTGCCGCCCGGACCCGTTACTTCACCGATCGCGGGTGGGCTTGGGCTGCACGCGGCGGTGCGCACCTTGGGTTTCTCCGGCAGCGCGTGCGGGGCGGCGAGCGAATCGCCGCCGTCATAGACCCATTTGTAATGCCCGTCCGCCTGGCGGACCCAGACGGTCGTGAAATAGCCCGCGCCCTTCGCGCTGACCCATGGCCCGGTATTCACTGCGACCGAGCCATCGCACGAAACATAGCTTTCGGCGGGCCACCACTGGATCGTCAACCGCGGGTTCTTCTGCGGCAGCGCTTCGTGCGCCTTCGCCGGCTGGGGCGTGAAGATCACTGCGTCGGGAGTCGAGAAGTTGCGGAAGGCGGTCCATTGGCCCTCGGTCTGCGCCGCGCGGTTGAAGGCGCGCTCGGCCTCGATGGCGGTTTCGGGATCCGGTGTCGCGATCAGCATCAGCAGGGGCAGCATCTCAGATCTCCCGCTCGTCGAGCGGCACGCCCTCGCGGCGATGCGCGGCGACAAGAGTGTTGCGCAGCAGCACCGCGATCGTCATCGGGCCGACGCCGCCGGGCACCGGGGTCACCGCTCCCGCCACCGACATGGCCGATTCGAAATCGACATCGCCGCGCAGGCCCCCATCGACCCGGTTGATCCCGACATCGATCACCGTCGCGCCGGGCTTGAGCCATTCGCCCTTGATGAAATCGGCGATCCCCACTGCCGCGACGACGATATCGGCATGCGCGAGATAATGCGGCAGATTGCGGGTTCGGGAGTGCGCGATGGTGACGGTGCAACTGCGCGCGGTGAGCAGCGCCGCCATCGGCTTGCCGACGATGTTCGAGCGGCCGATCACCACCGCGTCCAGGCCGGACAAGTCACCCAGCCGGTCTTCCAACAGCATCACGCAGCCGAGCGGCGTGCAGGGGACGAAGCCGGTCAGCCCGGTCGCGAGCCGCCCGGCATTGACCGGGTGAAAGCCATCGACATCCTTGCCCGGATCGATCCGCAGCAGGACTTCCTGCGCGTCGAGATGCGCGGGCAAGGGCAGTTGGACGAGGATGCCGTCGACCGTCGGATCGTCATTGAGCTGATCGACGAGCGCGATCAGCTCGCCTTGCGTGACGCTGGCGTCGAGGCGGTGTTCGAGGCTCTCCATCCCCGCCTCGCGCGTCGCCTTGCCCTTCGAGCGGACATAGACGGCGGATGCCGGATCCTCGCCGACCAGCACCACCGCGAGCCCCGGCGTGCGCCCGGTCGCGGCGCGGAAGCCGGGGACATGGCTCGCCACGCGGGCGCGCAGCCCCGCGGCGAAGGCTTTTCCGTCGATGATCTGGGCGCTCATGGCCCGCTCCCATAAAGGCTCGCCGCGCACTCCGCCAGCGTCTGCGCGTCGCCGAGGATTTGCAAACGCTTGAGCCGCGCGGTCTGGCCCGCGATCAGCGCCACGTCGCGCTTCGCCACGCCGAATACCCTGGCCACCAATGCGATCAGCGCAGCATTGGCGGCGCCCCCGACCGGTGGCGCGGCAAGGCGAGCGGCGAAGTGTTCGGGCGTCCCTGCGCCGAAGGCATCGCGCCCGCCCCTAGAGGTGACGCGGACGGCGATCGTCAGACCCTCAGGCGAGGCGCTCCACGGCCGCGCGGCGTCAGGCGATCCCATTCGCGACGAGCACCGACGCGATATAGGGCATGACGGCCTGGCGGACGATCAGCAGCAGGATCAGCACCGCCATCGGCGCGAGATCGAGCGGGCGCGCATCGGGCAGGATGCGGCGCAGCGGCCGGTACATCGGATCGGTCAGCCGCTCGAGCCCCTGCCACAGCGAGCGGACGAGGTCGTTATAGGTGTTGATGACGTTGAACGAGATCAGGATCGACAGGATCACCTGAACGACGATGATCCACCACACGACGTTGAGCAGGATCTCGACGATATTGAAAATCAGACCAACCAAAACATCTCTCCACGGGCGACCGTGATCAACGCATAGCGCAAATCACGGCCGCCTCAAGTTAGGGCGTGGGAACGGTGGCCGCAACGCCCGCCCGAACTCGTCATCCCGGCGAAAGCCGGGATCCAGGGTTACAGAGGACTGCGCTTGTGGCTCTGGGTCCCGGCGTTCGCCGGGATGACGATGTATTGCGCGTCAGGCATGGACCAAGGTACCCGCCCCCCTGCGCGTGAAGATTTCGAGCAGCATCGCGTGCGGCACCCGCCCGTCGAGGATGACGGCGGCATCGACTCCGGCATTCACTGCGTTGACGCACGTCTCGACCTTGGGGATCATGCCGCCCGAGATCGTGCCGTCGGCCTGGAGCGCGGCGACGCCCGCCGGATCGAGATCGGTGATCAGCGCCCCGCCCTTGTCAAGCACCCCGGCAACATCGGTGAGCAGGAAGAAGCGCGACGCCTTGCACGCCGCGGCGATCGCGCCCGCCATGGTGTCGGCGTTGATATTATAGGTCGCGCCGTCCGCGCCCAGCGCCACCGGGGCGACCACGGGAATGAAACCCTTGTCCGCCAGGGTATGGAGGATGGTCGGATCCACCTTCACCGGATCGCCGACAAAGCCGAGATCGACATGGCGTTCGATCCCCGAATTCGGATCGGGTTCGGTGCGCTTGACCTTTTCGGCGAGGACCAGCCGGGCGTCTTTGCCCGAAATCCCCACCGCGCTGCCCCCGGCATCGGCGATCCAGGAGACGATCTCCTTGTTGATCTTGCCCGCCAGGACCATCTCGGCGACTTCGGCGGTCGCGGCGTCAGTGACGCGCAAGCCGCCGACGAACTGCGATTCGACGCCCAGCCGCTTGAGCATCGCCCCGATCTGGGGCCCGCCGCCATGGACGACGATCGGGTTGATCCCGACCGCCTTGAGCAGCACCACATCCTCGGCGAAATCGCGCGCCAGCTCGGGATCGCCCATGGCGTGGCCGCCATATTTCACCACGAAGGTCGCACCGGCATAGCGCTGCAAATAGGGCAGCGCCTCGGTGAGCGTCTCGGCCTTGGCGAGCAGCGCCGGATCGGGAGCGTTATTAGTCATGGGCCGGGCATTAGGGCCTAGCGGGCGGTGCCGCAACGATAGTGATGAAGGCGAGTGCGCGCCCCAACCACCCGTCACCCTGAACTTGTTTCAGGGTCCATTTCTCCGCAGGCGACGCCGCCGCCCGTTGCGCGATGGAGGCTGAAACAAGTTCAGCATGACGGAAGTGGTGGATTCAGGTGCTATGCTTCCCGTCCAGCGTGCGGGAGAGGCCGACGAACAGATAGATCAACGCCGGCACCAGCACGATCGACAGCACGATCTTGGTCGCCATCTGCCCCACCAGCACCCCGCCGATCGGGAAAACGCCGTAGAAGGAGATGGTGATGAACAGCAACGTATCGACCACCTGCGACAGCACCGATGCGATCGCGGCGCGCAGCCAGAGCAATTTCGAGCCCTCGCGGCCCTTGAGCGCGCTGAAGATGGTGACGTTGAGCGTCTGCGACGTGCCATAGGCGATCAGCCCGGCGAGCATCATCCGCGCGCTTTGCCCCAGGATCGTCTCGAACGCGGCGAGCCGCCCGGCGTCCATGCCGCCGCCCGCGGGCAGCCACAGCACCAGCTCGATCAGCGCCATCGACACGAGCAGGGGGATGAATCCCACCCGCACCAGCCGGTTCGCCATCGCCGCGCCATGGACTTCGGCCACCGCGCTGGAAATCGCGACGAGCAGCAGGAAGGCGAAGATCCCCGCCTCGACCGCTAGCGGCTCCAGCCCCAGCATCGGCCCGATCGCCGAGAGCGGCCCCAGCGACACCAGCTTGTTGCCGAGCACCCCGGCGATGCAGACCATGCCCCCGTAGAAGAGCGTCAGGACGAAGAGCGAGCGCGGGAGCGCGGGGGACGTGGTTTCCATGCGAGCAAGGCTAGCGGGAAACGCGGGATCGTAAAGCCCCCGTGACAACGCCGTGACCGTGGCGCGCCGGGGACTCGCTCGCCGCCCGACCCGGGCTTGCCAACCCCTCCTGCCCGCGCCAAGCTTCATCCTTTCCCGCGCGGTCGGGCTTTTGGGGGTTAGTGCATGTTACGATTGGCCGGTGCCGCGCTGTTGGCGATGGCGGTTTCCACTCCTGCCTATGCCAGCGACTGGTATTTCGTCGCGGCGGCCAAGGATCAGTCGATCGTCTCGTTCGTCGACAAGGACAGCATCAGCGACATTGGCGGCGGCAAGATGCGCGCGTCGATGTTCTCGCTGTTCGCCGATCCGAAGGATGACGCCGAGGCCTATCGTTTCGAGATCGAAATCGATTGCAACGGGCGCCGCTCGCGGCTGGTCGGCTATGAAATCTTCGATTCCGCGCACCAGATGACCGGCAAGAATTCACTGGACAATGAATGGCAGGGAATCGAGGCGGGCTCGCCGGGCGAGACCGTCGCTGCCTTTATCTGCGGCAAGGGCAAGCTCGGCCCCGACAATGAAGCGGCCGGCGCCGAGCTGCCGTTCGACAAGGCCAGGGCGATGATCGACGCGCGCGCAAAGAGGAACGCGAAATGAACGGCTTCCCGATTGGTATTTTCGGCATCCTCGCGATCCTCGCGATCGCCTTCCTGCTTTCCAGCAACAAGCGCGCGATCCGCTTCCGCGTGGTCGGCGCGGCGTTCGTGCTCCAGGCGGGGATCGCCTTCATCGTGTTGCGCACCAGTTGGGGCGTCGCAGCGATCCATGGCCTGTCGAACGGCGTGACGGCTTTGCTCGGCTATGCCGGCGCGGGGACCAGCTTCCTGTTCGGCCCGCTCGCCAAGCCCGAGATCGGCGGCAACAGCTTCGCGATCGCCGCGCTGCCGGTCATCATCTTCTTCGCGGCTTTGGTGTCGATCCTTTACCACCTCGGCGTGATGCAGTTCATCATCCGCTGGGTCGGCGGCGCGATCGAGAAGATCACTGGTGTCACCAAGGTGGAATCGCTGTGCGCGGCGGCCAATATCTTCGTGGGACAGAGCGAATCGCCGCTGGTGATCCGGCCCTATCTGGCGCGGCTGACCCCGTCGCAGCTGTTCGCGGTGATGACCGTGGGCATGGCGGGCGTCGCGGGGACGATCCTCGCCGCCTATGCCAGCCTGCTCGGCCCGCAGGCGCTCCCCTATCTGCTCGCCGCGTCGTTCATGGCGGCCCCGGGCGGGCTGCTGATGGCCAAGATCATCATGCCCGACGAGCTCGCCCCCGCGGGCGAATTGCCGTTGGGCGACGATCCCGAGGAGCAGGTGATCAAGGCGGTCGAGCATGAAGTCGAAGAGGAAAAGGCCGACAACCTCATCATGGCCGCCGCGCAGGGCGCCTCGACCGGCGTCAAGATCGCGGTCGCGGTGGGCGCGATGGTGCTTGCGTTCGTCGCGCTGGTCGCGCTGGCCAATGGCCTGCTCGGCGGGCTGGGCCACTGGATCGTCTATCTGGCGCAGCAGATCAGCCCCGAGGCGGGCGCATGGGCGCAGACCTGGTTCGGCGACCTCAGCTTCCAGAAGATCATCGGATCGATCTTCGCGCCGGTCATGTATTTGCTCGGCATTTCGTGGAACGAGGCCGTCCAGGCGGGCGGGCTGTTCGGCACCAAGCTGGTGCTCAACGAATTCGTCGCCTTCATCGATCTGGGCGCGATGAAGGACCTGGCGCCGCGCACCGTCGCGATCATCACCTTTGCGCTGTGTGGTTTCGCCAATTTCAGCTCGATCGCGATCCAGATGGCCGCGACCGGCAGCCTTGCCCCCAATCAGCGCCCGATGATCGCCCGACTGGGCATCCGCGCGCTGATCGCGGGCAGCCTGGCGAATTTGATGTCGGCGGCGCTGGCGGGGCTGTTGCTGCCGCCGATGTAGTGCGGCTCAGCGCGTCGGTACCGGCTCGGCGCCGGAATAGTCGTAGAAGCCGCGCTTGGTCTTGCGGCCATACCAGCCCGCTTCGACATATTTGACCAGCAACGGCGCGGGGCGGAACTTGGGGTCGCCGGTGCCTTCGAACAGGACGCGGGTGATCTCGAGGCAGGTATCGAGCCCGATGAAATCGGCGAGCGTGAACGGGCCCATCGGATGGTTGAGCCCCAGCTGGCACGCCGCGTCGATATCGGGAATCGTCGCCACGCCCTCGCCGAGCGCGAAACACGCCTCGTTGAGCATCGGCATCAGCACGCGATTGACGATGAAGCCCGGCGCGTCATTGGCATGGACGATCCGCTTGCCGAGCGACTGGCCGAACGCCTCGACCGCGGCGACCGTCGCGTCCGACGTGGCGAGGCCGCGGATCAGCTCGATCAGGCCCATCACCGGCACCGGATTGAAGAAATGCACTCCCATGAAGCGCGCCGGATCGGGCGAGGCCTGCGCCAGCCGCGTGATGGGAATCGACGAAGTGTTGCTGGCCAGGATCGCGGTATCGCCCAGCACCTTACCGACGCTTTCGAAGATGGTGCGCTTGATCGCCTCGCGCTCGGTCGCGGCTTCGATCACCAGCTCGCACGGCGCCATGGCGGAGACATCCGCCACCGGCTCGATATTGGCGAGCGCGGCATCGCGCGCCCCGGCGTCGATCTTTTCCTTCTCGACCAGCCTATTGAGCTGCTTCGCGACTCCCGCCTTGCCCGCCTCGGCGCGCGCAAGGTCCATGTCGGACAGCAGCACGCGATAACCCGCCTGCGCCGAGACCTGGGCGATCCCCGCCCCCATCTGCCCCGCACCGATAACACCCACGGTTTTCATGGCGACCGTCTTCATCTCTTGTCTCCGCTAAGGATTTGCGGCTCTCTACGCACAACCCTCCCTCCACGCCAAGGAGTCTGGTCGTGCCGATCCTGCCGATGATGATGCTGATGCTCGCCCATCCCGCCGCAGGAGAGGTCAAGGTGTTCGGCGACTGGGCGGTTGGCTGCGACAATCTCCATCGCTGCGAGATGACGTCGCTGGTCCCCGGCGACGGGATGGAATCGCCGGGCGAGGAATATGACCAGGTTTCCTTCTCGATCGAGCGCGCGGCGGGCCCGGCGGGCGGTTTCAGCGTCGAAGTGCAGATGCCCGATACCCAGGACGGCGGCGAAGTCTCGGTCCGCGTCGATGCCGAGATCATCACCGGTGCGGCCCCGAAGAACGGCCTGATCCGCTTCACCGGCGCGCAGGCGGCGAAGATCGTCGCGGCGATGGCGAAGGGCAAGGAGATCTTCATCACCGATATCGGCGATACGATGATCGGGCGCGTGTCGCTCAGCGGCTCCTCGGCGGCGCTGCGCTTCATCGACGCCGATCAGGGGCGCGCGGGCGGGGTAACCGCGGCGGTTGCGAAAGGGACCAAGCCCGCCAGCGCGGTCCCGGTAGAGGCCACCGCGCCGGTGGTGCGCTTCGTCCGGCCCTCCGGCGCGGTCGCGAAAATCACCCCGGCACTGCGCAAGGCGATGGATGCCGATGGCGAATGCGCCGAAGTCTATGCCGGGGGCGAAGGCGATCCGCCTGCGGTCGAAGCCTTTGCGCTGGGCGGCGGCAAGACGCTCGCGTTGCTGCCCTGCGGGAGTGGCGCGTATAATTTCTCGACCATCCCCTACATCATCATTGCCGGAAAGCCGGCGCTGGCGCAGTTCGACTTCGATGTCTTCACGCGCGACGGCGAGGCGAGTTGGCCCGAGTTGGTCAATGCCGGTTTCGATCCCAAGACCGGGCAACTCTCCACCTACAACAAGGGCCGCGGCGTCGGCGATTGCGGGCAGGCCGAGGATTATGTGTGGGACGGCGCGCGCTTCCGGCTGGTCGGCGCGCGTGAAATGCCCGAATGCCGCGGATCAATGAACTGGATCACCACTTTTCGCGCCGTGCCTCAGGCGCAATAGGGCGGGCGCATGATCAAACTGATTCTTGGGGCGCTGCTGGCGGCGGCCGCGACTGGTGCCGGGCCGGGCGAGGAAAAGCTGTTCGGCAACTGGGCCGTGGCTTGCGACAATGTGAAGCGCTGCGAAGCGACGGTGCTGATGCCCGAAAGCTGGGACGGCGATGAAGCCCCCGGCTGGACTTCGCGCGCGAAGCGGGACCTGCGGGCGCGGTGACGATCGCGATCAGCCCGGTCGGGGAGACTCCGGGGCTGATCGACATATTGATCGACCGGCGGCTGATGGGATCGGGTGCGATGCGCGACGGCAGCATCCATCTGACCGGCGCGACCGCCGAAGGGCTGGCGCGGGCGATGGCGAACGGGCGCGTGCTGACGCTGCGCGCGCGGCGGCGGATCATCGCGACGATCTCGCTGGGCGGATCATCGGCGGCGATGCGCTATATCGACGCCGAACAGGGGCGCGCGGGCGGGGTGACGGCGCTGGTGGCGCGGGGCCCCAAGAGCGCCGCTGCCGTGCCCGGCGCGATGGCGGTGCCCCGCGTGGCGGCGGTGCGGCCCGGCAGGGGCAAGCCGGCGGCGCTGCACGCCGACCAGATCGAGCCGCTGCGCGCGCGGGCCGGATGCGCCGATTATCAGGTCTTCGAGGACATGAAGCCCGGGTTCCACCGGCTCGACGGGCATTCGACGCTGGTGCTGATCCCCTGCATCGGGGGCGCATATCAGGGCAGCTACGCGATCTTCGTCGCCACCGACGGGCGAGTCGCCCCCGCGCCGTTCGACATATTGCCGCATGACGAGGGCGCCGAACCCGCGCCGGTACCGTGGCTGGTCTTCCCCGAATGGGACCCGGCCGAAGGATCGCTGCACAGCGTCGCGAAGGGCCGCGGGCTGGGCGATTGCGGCGAGAACCAGAATTGGGTGTGGGACGGATCGCGCTTCCGCATGACTCATTATGACGGCCTTCAAGCCTGCCGGATGTCGGGAAGCTGGCTAACGCACTACCGGGCGGAACCCGTCTACAAATAGGTCAGGGCGCCATCCTGATCGGCTGGGCTTCGCACAGGATCAGCGCGAACCAGTCTTGCGGGTCGGTCCATTCGGCGAGCGGAGTCCAGCCGCCCGCGCGGAGCAATTGGCGGGCGCCATTCGGGCCGTATTTATGGCTGTTCTCGGTGTGGATCGTCTCCCCCGCCGCCATGGTGAAGGCGCGCCCATCGACCTCGAACGCCATGTCGCGCGCAGCCTCGAGGTGCATTTCGATCCGCGCGGCGTCGGCGTTCCAGATCGCGCGGTGCGTGAAATCGCTCACGGAAATCGTGCCGTTTAGCTCGCGGTTGATGCGTTCCAGCAAGTTGAGGTTGAACGCCGCCGTCACGCCCTGCGCGTCGTCATAGGCGGGAACCAGGATATCGGGCGATTTCACCCGGTCCATCCCGATCAGCAGCCGCGCGCCTTCGCCCAGCCATTGGCGCATCGCGCGGAGCAGATCGACCGCGTGCCAGGCATTCATGTTGCCGATGGTCGAGCCGGGGAAGAAGCCGAGCTTCGGCAGCCCCGCGACCTGCTCGGGAAGCGGCACCGGTCGGAGGAAATCGGCCTCGACCGGATAGACCGGCAACCCCGGAAACGCCTGGCTCAATTCGCGGGCGGATTGGCGGAGGAAGTCGCCTGAAATGTCGATCGGCACATAGGCCGAGGGGTTGATCGCGCGCAGCAGAGTCGGCGTCTTGGTCGAGGAGCCCGATCCGAATTCGACCACCGCCGCATTGCCCGCCGCCAGCGCGCCAAGCTCGGGGCCGATGCGCGTCAGCAATGCGGTCTCAGTGCGGGTGGGGTAATATTCGGGGAGATCGGTGATCGCCTCGAACAGCTCAGACCCGCGCCGGTCATAGAACCAGCGCGCGGGGATCGCACGGGGGCGCGCGGCAAGGCCGGTCAGCACATCGGCGCGGAAGGCGGGATCGGCGAGGCTCGACTGGCCGTCTTCGATTTCCTGCTTCAGCATTGGGATACCCTCCCCGCATCCCCCAACACGCCGTCACCCTGAACTTGTTTCAGGGTCCAACGCGCCTCAGGCGACATCGCCCGCGGCTCGATGGATGCTGAAACAAGTTCAGCATGACGGAGGAAATGGGTCATAAATCCCTCGCGAGGCGCACGCCGGTGAATTGCCAGCGCTGGCGGGGGTAGAAAAAGTTGCGGTACGAGGCACGCACATGCCCCCGCGGCGTGGCGCACGAGCCGCCGCGCAGCACGAACTGCCCGCTCATGAACTTGCCATTATATTCGCCGACCGCGCCTTCGGCCGGTTTGAACCCCGGATAAGGCCGATAGGCGCTGCCGGTCCATTCCCAGACATCGCCGTAGAATGCGGGGCCGTGGGGAGAGGGGCGCGGTTCGGCCGGGCCGGGGGCGTCGAGCTGATTGCCCGAGAGCGAGTCGTGCGCGGACGCGGCGGCTTCCCATTCGGCCTCGGTCGGCAGGCGTGCGCCGGCCCAGCTGGCATAGGCATCGGCCTCGAAGAAGCTGACATGCGTGACCGGCGCGGCGGGATCGATCGGGCGGCGGCCGTCGAGCCCGAACCGCGTCCAGCCTCCGCGCACCTGCTCCCAATAAAGCGGCGCCACGATGCCCTCCGCCTTGACCCAGGCCCAGCCGTCGCTCAGCCAATGCGCCGGGTTGGAATAACCACCATCGGCGATGAAGGCGGCCCATTCGCCGTTGGTGACGGTGCGGTCGGCGATGGCGTGGGGGTGGAGCAGTTCGGCGTGGCGCGGGCCTTCGCAATCGAATGCGAAACCCGTGCCGGCGCCGATCTCCACCTCGCCCGTCCGCCCTTCGATCCAACCGATCGGCCCGGGCATCGCGACGGGGACCTTGCGCTCGCCTTCCCAGATCGCGGGCTGAAGCGGGTTTTGCGCGAAGAGATGGAGGATATCCGTCAGCAGCAATTCCTGATGCTGCTCCTCGTGATGGCAGCCGAGCTGGACCAGTTCCTGCGCTTCCGGCGGCAGATCGGGGAGGACATCGAGCAAGGTGATCTCGATCGCGTTGCGGTATCGCAAGATCTCGGCGAGCGACGGGCGCGTCAGCATCCCCCGCATCGGCCGGGCATGGCGCGCGCCTTCGGCCTCGTAATAGCTGTTGAACAGGAACGGCCAGCGTTCGTCAAACAGACTGTAGCCGGGGACGAAATCGCGCAGCACGAAGGTCTCGAAGAACCAGCTGGTGTGCGCGAGATGCCATTTGGCCGGCGAGGCGTCGTCCATCGACTGGACACTGGCATCGGCATCGGAGAGCGGGCGGGCGAGCGCCGCGCTGAGCGCACGCACCCGGACAAAGCGCTCGGCAAGCGCGGAGAGAGCGGAGGCCGACTCTGTTCGCATTATGTTCTCCATATCGGCCACGAAACGAGGTTCGTCAACCAGCCGGAGCCTCAAATATAGGTCAGCGCGAGCCCCCGGGAACCCACAGAACGTCGCCTGCCCCGCTTTGGTTCACCGCGCGCGCCGCGACGAACAGGAAATCCGACAGGCGATTCAAATAGATCAGGACATCGCCGCGCCCCCCGGCGGCGACCGCCGAACGCTCGGCGCGGCGGGTGATCGCGCGGGCGAGGTGGAGCGCGGCGGCCCCGGGCTCGCCGGCGGGGAGGACGAAGCTCCTGAGCGGTTCGAGCGCGCTGTTCATCCGGTCGATCGACGTTTCCAGCCATTCGGCCTGCGCGGGCGTGACTCGCAGCGCATAGGCTTGGTCGCCCTCCAGCGGCGTCGCGAGATCGGCGCCGAGATCGAACAGATCGTTCTGGATGCGGGCAAGCATCGTGTCGAAGCTGTCCGCATCGGCGAAATGGGTGCGCGCGACGCCGATCGCCGAGTTCGCCTCATCGACATCGCCGATCGCGGCCATCAGCGGAGTCGCCTTGGAAACGCGCGATCCATCGACCAGCCCGGTCGAGCCGTCGTCGCCGGTGCGGGTGTAGATCTTGTTGAGCTTGACCAGGGCTCAGCCCTTGGTGGTGAGCGAGAAGAGCAGGATCGCGAAGATCAGCAGCGCCGCGCCCTGAAACAGGATGCGCTGCTGCATCAGCTTGTTCGATTTGAGCTGGCGCGGGCTGGGGCC
>Ga0164241_10003320_pt1 | contig 16362 bp, 16 predicted proteins | sample OricomyardsoilBY_FD_108780 | JGI IMG/M metagenome (GOLD analysis project Ga0164241, IMG submission 108780) | Backyard soil microbial communities from Emeryville, California, USA - Original compost - Back yard soil (BY) | ecosystem: Environmental > Terrestrial > Soil > Unclassified | place: USA... | reverse complement strand
AATTGAAACAGATAGTCCAGGTCCGAAACTTCTGTTCGCCTGAGGTTTATTTCAGATTTGCTGTTTGTCATTTGTATTGCATTTTAAAAAAATGTTTCATGCTTGCCCGCGCAGTTTTGTAGCAAAAAAATGAGCGTATGCCGGTGCCTTGTTTTATTCAAATAAAAAAGAATTATAAGTAACCAACCCGGCCAGGAGGCCATCGCCGGATATTAACGCGTTCTCCTTAATTATTTCCTCTTCATCAGCTATATGATTATTTGGCCTTAAAGATAATCATCACTTTTTATATCGGAGGTTCCGGCTCGTGAGGACATGCACCGGGTACTGAGGGAATTTATTTCGCTAACACTTTTTTGATACCATCGCACATAGATTTTATTTTCAAATAGCTTCTTTCTGAGTTTTTATCTTTATCAAGCGAAACCTTGAGTGTGCCCGGTGATTTTTTTATATAAAATGTAGTATGGTCATCAAGAGCCAGTGTGCCATCAATCCTCGTGTTAGTAAAAGACATATTGCTGGCGTTCCCGATTTTATCATTCATATATTCATCTATGTCCCTGGTTCGGCTCTCAGGAAAATCAGCCTTCATAGAATACGTGTGGTCTGTTTCCTTATAGCTGATGCTAATGTTATGATGGTTTTCTCTGCATGAAAAAGTTGCTATAGAAACGGCAAAAAGAAATAATAAGATGGAAGTTTTTTTCATAAAAGATCAATTGAAAGTTGAATAGGCAATTTAATCATGTTATGCGAAATGTGTAATGTGAATTTTATGAATGGCGTTAAAGATGCATTTATTGATTCTCCCGAACCATTCTTAAAGCCATTTCGCATAAGAGTAAACAAATAGATCCAATCCTATGGCGCAAGAATAAGGCTTTGCAATGCGGCCTGGCCTTCTTGTGCCTTTGCTGACTGTAACTTAAAGCAAGTGATACTGCGCCCTGGCTCGTGTCCTCACGAGCCATTCTTTTAAACATTAACCTTCGTCTTGTCTTCACGGGATTTCTTTTAATAACAAACGATCATAGGTTGCGGGATCAGCGCCCCATGAAACACAGGCATCGGCTGGATCGTTCTGAAATGTTTACCTTTGGAAACATGATCAAAAAAGCATTGCGTTACAATAATTATGTGAAACACTTTCTATGTTTTGTAATTGCTTTTGGATTTATTTCTCTTTCACTTAGCGCCCAGTCATTCTATAAAACGCCTTCGGGTAAAAAATACCATTTGGCTACTTGTCGCATGGTAAAAAATGTATCTGAAAAAATTACGCTGGATGAGGCCATAAAACTCGGCCTGGAGCCTTGCAAAATATGTAACCCGCAAAATATCTATACTTCACAGCAATCGGTAGCAAAAGCGCAAGGGCAAAGCGTAACTGTTCAATGTAAAGGAATAACAAAAGCAGGTACCAGGTGCAAACACATGACCAGTATTGCAAACGGGTATTGTTACCAACACCAGCCTAAATGATGGCATTCCCCACCTTTGCCTTCCGAACAATCAGAGGCGGAAAGACCTCAACTGGATGTATACTTGCACTATCAGCAAACAAAAAGTTCCAAAACTTCCAAAAAAGTTGTGGTTCGTGAGACACGAACCAGGGGCGGTCAATAATGCATAGTAAAGCAACAAAAAAGAAAGATTTTTATTCTGATCAAAAAAAACAGAAAGGTTCTTGACTTCTAAAAAAACTATTGTACATAAATAGAATGGGCTTGCGCCTGGTTGGTACCATCTGAAAGGTTTACCTGTATTCCATTTTTCCAATATCTCGCAGCGTCATTGTTTCCGATATGTTCATTCCCGGAAACAAAGATATCATTTCCTAAAACCTGGATCGAATTTGCCTGTGCGTTTTTACTAGCATCGGTTAAGGATACTGGCGTACCATTTTTCCAGTATTTTGCGATATAGTTCGTGCCGGACATTTCATATCCCGCCACATACACGTCATCGCCTGAAACTGTAATTGCATTAGCGGCGGAAGAATGAGTGCCATCTGTTAATGAATGGACTATGCCATTTTTCCAATAGGTCGCAACAGAGTTTTTGGTGCTGGTATCAATGAAATAACCCGCAACAAACACATCGTTGACTGATGTAAATAATCCCAAGGCATTAGTAATAGTATTTGTAGGAGCCAACGGCAACGATAGATTATTTTTCCAAAAATTACTCCCATTCGCATTGCCCCACGAAATGCCCGCAACATAAACATCGGTTCCGACCACTGATATGGAATAACCGACACAACTACCGCTGGTGCCACTTAGCACAATGGGTACGCCATTTTTCCAATATAAGCCTACATTGGACAAAGCAATATCATCTATCGCTGTACCCGCAGCATAAACGTCGTTGCCGGAAATAAAAACCGACAATACAGACCCCTCTGTCAGGTTATTAGTTGTTAGATAATTGGCGACTCCATTTTTCCAAATGGTTGCCTGCGCTTTACCGGTGGACGCATCCAATGCGTTTCCTCCAATATATAAATCGTTTCCGTTTGCTACAATCACATTGGCGACTGCACTATCACGTAAAACAATTTCTATTCCGTCCTTCCAATATTTGGCTTCATAATGGTTGCCATTTATTTCACTACCCGCCACATAAACAGTTGGTGTATACGTAAATGCACCGCCGCTTACCTTTCCCTTCGGGGTCGTAACTTCAATTGGTCCCGAACCGGCTCTCTCAGGAACAAGGACGGTAATGACTGAGTCTGTTGCACTTTTTACGATAGCAGCTATTCCATTAATAGTAATTTGATTATCTGCAAGTGTGTTGCTGAAATTACTTCCCTTAATCGTGATCAATGCGTTATAGCCGGCTGATGTGGGGCTTACAGACGTAACAGTAGGATTTGGAGGGATTGGTGGTGCGTCTTCTTTATTTTTTTCACATGCACTGAGCATACATGAAATAAGACAAATGGCGGCAAACGTTCTCATATTGGAAGTTAATTTTGATTCGGTAAAAATAGTACAAACGAAATAGTAGCAGGAAAATTTTAAAGGGAGTAAACTATTCCACCAACTTTCCCCTCCTGAGACGTAAAATCATTGAATTTTTGAAACATTATTGATCGTAATTGTTCTTTCAACAACGCCATTTATTTTATTGGTCATGCCGGGCACTTGTGTTTGACTGACAACAAATTCGTGTAGCGAAGCTTTTTGGATCCAGCCTCCTTTCAGGTCTTTATAAATGTCGCCAAAATAATGCGAACTGCCATGCGTTTTTACTTCCATATTTGCCATTGGCTTTGTAATCATAACGAAAGAACTAGCCCCGGAATCATAACCGAGAATAGCACAAGACTTATGGTTTACATTGCCAAGTCCCTTAAATTCCAGGGTGATTTCACCATTCTTAAAATAAGAACCTTTGGCAATCCTGCTCCCCAAATCTTCAGCAGGTTGTGAATAAGAGGCGCTGTGAATAATTTTATCTCCAATATGCTTAAGGTCCTGAACGCCTTTTCCCGAATCGGTTTTATCCGCAAATACACTCATTGAATGAAAGTCTACAAAAGCATTGTAAATATGAAATTGAATTTCAACCGGCACTTCTTTACCTGTTTGATCAATAAGGTGTTCAAACTTGCTTTGATCAATTCCAAACAATGGTGCATCAGCAGATTTTGAATCGCGCTTCAATTGTACGTAATAATGCCAATTGGCAAGAGAGGGAATCGTCTTTTCGGCAGAATCGTTTTGCTGAAAAGTAAACCTGAGGCAGGTATATTCATCACTTTTTCCTGGAGCAGTATCTGTCGGAACACAGCGCAGGTAAAGACGATAAACATCTGTTCCCGCAGTCGTTCCATCAGGTGAAATTTTAGCCAACCTTGATTCCATTGAATAATATTGAGTATCCAAAGAATGAGGTGGAATTAAGTTAAAAGATTGCTGAAATATTTTTTCGGCGGGAATGTATTGTGCTCTTATCTCCTTTGATAAAAAAATAATAAGCACCCCGGCGATGAGATTGATTTTAATAATTAGCTTTTTCATTGCATAAATGTAAGCTCAGGGAATAATTCCGCAGCAACCGTTTATATAAAACATTTTTGATCTCCGGGCAGAATAAAAATCCTGCAAAAAAGTGAGTTCACTGCAAATCATTTCTTTTTTTCTTTTACTTTTTATTGATGCAGATCATTTTTCAAAATGACGAAGTTACTGGCGCAGATATGCAGCGTGGCTTTGCGCAAAGCGTATCTGTGCCTTGAAGATATCACACAATGTTTCCCGGATAAAAACTTCATCTGCGCCAGGGTGAACACGCCGGGTCTCCTTCGGGAAACCCGGCTGAGGCCAAGGGATCAGGCTGAGAAATGTTTCATGTGCCACTAACCATGGCTGAGTTCCAAAACTTTCAAAAAAGTTGTGGTTCGTGAGACACGAACCAGGGCGCGGGTATTGTTACCGCTTTCATAATTGTAAAGAGTGCGGTCTAAACTTTTTTTGGCAGAAATATTTTCTTTCTTATATTTACTTTAATTATTAAGATACTTTATAATTAAGTTATTTGATTATTAAGATAAAACATAGAATTATGGCAGATAAAAATAATAAAGATGCACGGGTTCGTGAGCTTATGATGGCCGTTCGTAAGTTGACGCGTTCTTCACTGATGCTTCAATATGCTGTTGCTGAAAAAATGAATCTTAACGCCACAGATGCCGAGTGTATTGACTTTCTTATGGAAATGGGTCCTTCTACCGCCGGCGATCTCGCGAAGATGACCAGGCTTACCACCGGCGCTATTACCAATGTGATTGACCGTCTTGAAAAAGCCGGATTCGTAAAAAGAGAAAGCGATCCGCAAGACAGAAGGAAAGTGATTATACGGTTCATTCCAAAAAAGCACGAAAAGACAAAGCGTTATTATGATGCCATGGCGGCGGATGTGTATGCACTTTTCTCAACCTATAATGAAACTAAATTAAAATCGCTGTTACAGCATTCGGATTCACTAACGGAAATTTTTCAAAAGCATGCTGAAAAAATATTTAAGGAATAAGAGTTTGAATAGATTATGGAATGTGTTTTTATCAGAAATCAAAAATTAAATCACATAATATATGACAAACAATAAAAGCAAAAATATCAGTCCTGCAATTGTTCTGATATTTCTGGCGCCGCTCATCACGGAAATACTCCCGGGCGCTACGAGATTTAGTTCTTTATTTGTTTTCCCGATTCAAGTCATTGTCTGGGGAGGAGGCGCACTTTTAATTCGTTATGTAATAAGAAGAAAGCAGTTGGGTTGGAAAAGCATGCTTTATTTAGCGCTTGTATTATCCATTGCTGAAGAGTTTCTGATTCAGCAAACATCAATTGCACCGTTGGTGATACATCTCAAGGGAGAAACTTATGCACGCGCTTTGGGAATCAATTATGTATATCTTCTGTGGGCATTAATTTATGAATCTGTCTCAGTCGTTATTTTACCAATCTATCTTACAGAATTAATATTTCCCGAACGTAAAAAAGATCTTTGGGTCAATAAAGGCGGAGTAGTTTTATTCAGCGTATTGTTTTTATTGGGAAGTTTTGCTGCATGGTTTACATGGACACAAATTGCCAGGGTAAAAGTGTTTCATGTTCCTGCATATTCGCCTTCTTTTCCCCTGATCGGAACAGCTATTATTGGTATTTCTATTCTCATTTTTATGGCTACCCGAAAATCCGGTAAAAAATCATTGCCGATACAACAAATAAATCCCCCAACTTCATGGGTACTCATGGTTTCAGGCGGTGCATGGTCTGTAATCTTATATGGATTGGTGCTGCTTGGATTTGGTGTCCAACCTGCATTTCCACCAATTGTTGCCGTGTTGGTTGGTCTGTTTTTGGCGATAGTAGCTCTGTATTTTTTGCCCCGCTGGGCTAATCATACACACTGGAACCGCTTGCATACTTTTTCAATAATTTTTGGGGTAATGCTTGGCTCGATGTTGATCTCGTTTATTGGATTTATAGGAGCGCTGCCTAAGGATTTGTATTTCAAAATTATCGTTGATGCAATTGCGATATTTTTAATGATAAGGCTGGGTTTGAAAATAAATAAGCAATCAATATCGGATATGTATATTGAGGAAGCACATGCGACACCGGCAAATCATGACGATAAAATTTCGGAAGAAAGTGAGTTAAATTTAAAATAGCGTTTTCCCGGAATTTTAAAAACAGGACAATGATAAAATCAGCTACAGTGAACAGCCTCATTAAAACGGGCCGCGTATTTTTCGCCATCGGCATTATTGCGTTTGGAATCCAGCAAATTATTATAAGGGATTTTCGTCCGGAAATATTACCTCCGTTTCCTTCCTGGGCGCATAAATTTGCTGTCTTTCCTTTTATAACAGGAATCGCTTTGATAATTGGAGGTGGTATCATTTTGGGCTTGTTCAAAATAAAGGAAGATATCAGAAAAAAAATATTTCTTTATTTAGGATGCTATTTTTTGTTACTCATTGTAATTTGCCACATCCCTTATAACCTGGTATTTGGGCCCAATAAAGCAATCCACATGGGAGTGTGGGCTCCGATGTTGAAAGAATTAGCCTATTGTGGTGGTGCGTTTGTAATTGCCGGTTCGTTTAAAAACACTTCACTAACCGGCATCAATAATCAACGCCAATCCTTTTTAAAAAAATTAATTCCATTCGGAAGAATATTTTTTTCAACCACCATGATCATTTATGGATACAGTCATTATTTATACACCGATTACATAAAGTTGATGGTGCCAGGCTGGTTTGACTTTCCTGTTTTCTGGACCTACTTTGGCGGCACAGCTCTCATCTGTGCAGGGGTTTGTATTATGTTCAACATTTTTATAAAGCCAATTGCTATTTTGTTAGCTATTATGATTTTCCTTTGGTTTATTTTTCTGCATGTTCCTGATGCAATTGACAATCCTTATGTAGAACATGGAAATGAAATTGTTAGTGCGTTCGATGCTTTATTATTTAGTGGTGTTGCAATAGTCATTGCGTTTACTACACCACAGCGTGTTAATAGTAAAATATGGGTTCTTCCTTTTTGAAAGTCATTACGTGCAACCGGGATAAATAAAGAAATGCGGCAAGCCCTCGCCTCGGGTAAACGCAACCCGAACAGAATCTTACCGCAAATAATTATCAAAGATGAAATCTTAGGAATGAATTTATTTATCCGTGCTATTGTTGGTGCCCTCGCCAACAATCTATCAATATTGTATTACTGGTTTACATCAATTAAACCTTGTAAAAATACTATAATCTGAACACCGTTGGCGGAAACGCCACAGTAGCCAGGCGGTAAAATTATTCCTCATAAATACTTTTTTCACTAAGCAAGTTCCGGAAGCCCAACTTGTCATCAGATTTACTAAGAAGCCAGTTATTCGCCACTCTTACAAAATGATATATTTCTGAAAACTTCGTTGGATCGTTATCTTGTTTATTTCCCCAATGTATTTCGTCCGGGCCTTCTGAATGCTCCTCTTCATTATTATCGTTTGAAAAGTTCCAGGAAATATATCCGACAAATTTATCCTCTTCATTATTTACAAAGTCCTGGCAACAAATAATCCGTGTTTCTGAAATGTCAATACTGTTAACGATATTGGTAACCTTCGCTTCTTTTTTTGTTGCAAGTCTTATCGTAAAAAATTGAAAATATTCGTCTGTAACACATTCTTTTATCAGAGAGGCATCCTCATTATTCCACGCCGTCAGCACTTTATAAAAAACGGATCTTGTTTGAACTTTAAGACTGTCCTCGTTCCATATCGCATCCCTTGCTGCCGCGTTTTGCAATAATCTTTCTGCATTTTTTGACTTATAAATAATAATCACTGCTATGGTACCGGAAATTATCGATGATACAATAACTGCTAAAATTAAAAGAATGGAGATATTTTTAATATCAAAAGATTCGAAACCCAATAATCTTAAAATGGTTGGAAAAAGAAAAATTGATACAGTGGTAACAATAAATGATTATGAACTCTTCTAAACTGCAAAGGCGGTAAAATGTCTTCCATCTTTTTAGTGTTTGCATCGTTATAACTTTTCCATTCCTATGGCGCAAGAATAAGGCTTTGCAATGGTGCCCAGCCTTCTTTGCCTTCGAATGCCGACTGTAACTTAAAGCAAGAATACACAACGTCCACTTTCGGGAGACATTGTTGAGAAGTAGACTCAATAATCCACCCGGGCTGTAATAATTTGAAATCCACCCGGAACTTCAATAACTTTAAAAGGTAAAAAAGCTGTGGATTTAATTCGGGGCAAAAAATGTCTATTGAGTTATTTGTAACTTTGAAAATATAAATCCAACTGATATTTTAGGGGTACCTTTAAATGATATCACCATTTCATAAAATCTTTTAAAAGCTCATCTAAATGAAGAATCTTTTATTGGAAAAAGGTGAAAAGGCTCTTAAGGAAAGCAAATGGAAAGAAGCCAGGGCTTTTCTCGAAAAAGCCAAACAAGAAGATGGATCAGCAGAAGTATATGAAGCGCTGGCAAAAGCATGCTGGTGGCTGAATGATGCGCCTGCAGTGTTTGAAAACCGCGCAAAGGCTTACCAATTATATCTTGATTGCCGGAACATGACCGGCGCCTCGCGAAATGCCTGCTGGATTGGGGCAGATCATCTTGAGTTTAATAATGAATTTGCTATTGCGGGCGGTTGGTTCCAGCGAGCCGAAAGCCTGATAAAGGGTCATGAAAATACGCCTGAATATACCCTGGTCCTAATGCTAAAAGCAAGGATTGCTTTTTTTGTTGAAAAAAATATTGACCAGGCATTGCAGATGGCCAGAGAAAGCTTACAACTTAGCAAGTCGCTCAATAATATGGAGGGCCTTATGATTGCTAAGGGTTTTATCGGTTTTATTTGGGTCACGCAGGGAAAGGTTTCGGAGGGAATGAAATTGCTGGATGAGGCTACACTGCTGGCTACGACTGCTACATCAGTTGATTATAATCTTGTTACCGTTACCTGTTGCTTCTTGATTGATGCATGTGCCAGGGTTCGTGATTATGAAAGAGCGGGGCAATGGTGCCGGAAAGTAAAAGAAATTTCATTAAAGAGAAACCAAAAAGCTATGTTCGCCAATTGCAGAAATCTTTATGCTTCCTTATTAATTTTTAGGGGAGATTGGAAAGAAGCTGAAGATGAGTTGATAGCAGCGGGAAATGAATTAAAAAAATATCGTCCGGTTGTAGTCAGCAGTTCTACAGTGCGATTGGCCGACCTCCGGCGTAAACAAGGTAAGTGGGAAGAAGCCCTCACTTTGTTTGATGAGGTGCCTTCACATACTTTGAAACCCCTGAACTGCGCTGCTCTTGCTTATGATAAAGGAGATTATGAAACTGCAGAAAACCTTGCTGAAAGATATTTACGAAAGATTCCTCTCAGTAGCCCTATCGAAAGAATCTCTGGCCTTGAATTACTGATTCGTATTTATATAAAACGAAATAAACGGGATGAAGCGCTTGTACTCCTGAATGAATTAAAAGAAACTTCCGGATTGATTGATACATTACCATTGAAAGCCGCATGCTTGAGCGCCGAAGGTGTTTATTGGTATGCCTTGAAAAATTACGAGGCTTCAAAAAATTATCTTGAAGATGCTATTGACCTATATGATAAAGTGATATTACCTTATGATGCATCATGCACAAGGCTTGTCCTTGCAGAAGTCCTGATAAACCTGCAACAATACCGACAGGCCGAATCAGAATTGAAAACGGCCATAAATGTTTTCAGCATCCTGGGAGCTGAAAAGGGTCTTTCAAAAGCAAAATATATTTTGAAGAACCTGCATAATACAAAAATAAAACCCGGCGCTAAAGAAAACATTTATGAATTTACTGGCAGGGAACTTGAGGTTTTACGCTTAATGTCTGAAGGAAAAAACAATGAGGAGATGGCTGAACAACTTTTTCTCAGCATAAGAACCATTGAAAAACATATCTCCAATCTTTACCAGAAAATGGGTGTTTCCGGAAAATCCGCCAGAGCCTTTATTGTGTCTTATGCCATCAGGCATAATCTTGTTGCTACCTGATAATTATTTCATCGCTACACTTCGCATAAAAATTACGTGTATTTCAGGAAAAAATACGTGGTACCACTGTTTTTCGGGCTTATAGCTTCTGTTACTTTTACACTTGTTACGGCAGTAAAATTTTCTTTTCTATTTCTTTTACGATTAAAAAAAATAATCATGGAAACAATAAATGAAAAATATGAAGCGATTATTATTGGCGCAGGCCAGTCAGGACTTAATATGGGTTACCAGCTTTCCAAAAGAAAAATTCCTTTTATTATTCTTGATGCCTGCAATAAAGTAGGAGATGCCTGGAGAAACCGTTGGGATACGCTCCATCTTTTCACGCCCTCGCAATATGATGGTTTGGAAGGAATGCCTTTCCCGGCAAAGAAACATTCATTTCCTTCAAAAGATGAATTTGCGGATTACCTGGAGCAGTATGCCAGTTATTTCAAATTACCGGTAAGAACGAACACTTATGTAAATAACCTGTCGCGCAACGGTAAAGGATTTGTAATAAATGCAGGTGAACAAGAGTTTAAAGCCGATAATGTTATTGTGGCCATGAACGATTGCCAGCATCAGAAAATACCTGCATTTGCAAAAGATCTGGATACTGATGTTGTACAAATTCTTTCAAGCAAATATAAAAACCCAACACAATTGCAGGATGGAAATGTGTTGGTAATAGGCGCTGGAAATTCGGGTTGCGAGATTGCACTGGAAGTTTCCAAAACACATAAAACCTGGCTTTCAGGGCGGGATACCGGCCATATCCCTTTTGACATTAAAAGCAAAACGGGACAAGTGATGATTCCTTTTGTTCTGCGCTTTTTGTTTCATCGCATTTTTACTACCAGTACTTTTATTGGCAGGAAAGTAAGGCCCGGTGCGGTTTCAAAAGGTGGCCCCTTAATTCGCATTAAACCGAAAGAGATAACCAAAGCCGGTATCATACGTGTTCCAAAAGTAACGGGAGTTATAGAAGGATTGCCTGTATTGCAAAATAAAGAAGTGCTTGATGTAAAAAATATTATCTGGTGTACCGGTTATTACCCACGATTTTCATGGATTGATCTTCCTGTGTTCAGAAACGGGCAACCGGTTCAAAAGCGCGGTATAGTTTCTAAAGAGCCTGGTTTATATTTTCTTGGCCTGCATTTTTTATATGCCATGTCTTCAGGCATGGTCCACGGCAGTAAAAGAGATGCTGAATATATTGCAAAAGCAATAGCAAAAAACGAAGATCCTGATCAGAAAAAAATGAAATAAGAAAATTAGGTCAAATATTTTTTCAACCACATTTCAAATCTGTTACTTTGTTCCCCTCCTATGGCGCAGGAATGAGGATTAGCAATGGTGCCCGGCCTTCTTGTGCCTTCGAATGCTGATTGTAACTTAAAGCAAGTGGTACGCAACCTCCACTATCGGGGGCTGTCTACTATTCCGGCTCCTGGATACACGAATCTATGATGAGGATTATAAACAAATCAGGCCATACCCTGCTACTGATATACTATTTTCCCGTCCACAATCGTCAATACACTTTGGATAGCAGGAAGCTGCTCTGTTGGTACACTGAAAATATCCTCTGATAATACGGCAAGGTCTGCCAGCATTCCTTTCGTAAGTGTGCCTTTCTCCTTTTCTTTAAATTCAGCAAAGGCGTTAGTCCTGGTATAAGCGATCACCGCCTGCTCCCTGGTAATATTTTCTGATGGTCTCGTTTGTTGGCTGGTTATAACCATTATGTCCCAAAAAGGATTTGTGGTTCCATCCGGAGAAATGCCCACTGTAATTCCTTTTTCCAAAAGCGAACGAATAGGACTGGTTTGGCAATATTTGGGCGTGTGCATCATTAGCAAGCCTAAATCCTTTACCTCGTTTACCTCAGCGGGTGTGATATTGGCAGTTGAATTGTGCTCAATGCGAACTCTTTTAGCTTTCCAAACTTCATCGCCTGCCATTTGTTTCATCAAAGAAAGAACAGTAGCTAAAGTACTGTCACCAATGATATGCATCATCAATTGCCGGTTACTGTTTAGCGCTTCTTTTAAAATCTGCCGGATGGTATCAACGGGATAATCGAGCCTGCCATACCAATTGCCTCCTTCTTTATAAGGTCTTTTATTGAAGGCGTTTTCTTCAAGGGGAGTCCCGTCAATCATATATTTAACCCCGGAAAAATAAGCGAGTGGGCCGGGAGGATCAGTATTCACATTCCATTCGTGCAATTTTCTGCCCCTATTAACAGAACCGGGCCATGCCACTATACGAATACGTTGACGAAGATCCGCAGCTTTAAAAAAACGTTTGCTTTCTTCTGCATTAAAAGGGCTGCTCATTTGCTGAACAGTAGTTATTCCGTATCTCAATTGTAATTGGGAAAAACTTCGCAATGCATGTAACTGTTGCCCGAAATCAGAGCCAAGCCAGGTATTCCATATCGGAACCTGCGCATTTTCCTGGATAGCAGTAATTTTTCCTGTTGGTGACTTCCTTTCATACCATCCTCCTGCGGGGTCTTTATCTTCATCAGAAATTCCGGAAACTTCCAGCGCTTTTTCATTAACTACTTCTCCATGTCCCCACCATATTTGCAGCACTACAGGATTATTCGGCGCAATACTGTCTAACGCCTCCCTCACACTGGAATCAAAAAGCACCGTTGTGCCGATCCAGCCACTGATCCACTGGTTGGGTTTAGCAATCTTCACTAATTTTGAAACCGAGTCTAAAACAGCCGCTTTACTAAGTCCTGCCGGATTCATTTCAGTATAAGCATAACCAATGCCCACTGATGATTGAAATCCCAAATGGTCATGTGCATCATTAATTCCGGGTATAACGGTCTTGCCTTGCAGGTCAATCTTTTTTGTGTGAGAGGTGGCCAGCTTTGCAATAGCTTCATTACTTCCTGTTGCCAGGATTTTATTGCCCTTAATGGCTAACGCATGAACATACAGTTGAGTAGTATCCGATGTAAATACCTTTCCATTGGTTAAGATAATATCGGCTGACTGGGCGAATGTAGTGACTCCGGCAGATGTGGAAATCAGTAAAAGGTAAAAGAATAAATTATTGGTTTTATTTTTCATGTTCCCGGGTTTTGAAAAATTGCTGTATCGATTAATGATGTTGAGAACTTTCTATAAAATTATCATTTTTTTGCAATTATTCTTCACCCGTCCTCGTTGCAACGAGGACTAGTTGGGGCAATCTGTGTACTATAAATTAATGACTGTTTAAAATGAAAGTTGTAAGTAACGCTCATGCACAGGTCAGGAGACCTGCGCCAGGGTGGGATGCAATAGCAGCACTGCTAATAATTAAACTTCAACCGGTTCCCTTTTTTTCATGCTCATCCTCACCTTTTCCTTATGCATGGCCCCCCATTCACTTAATGCATCTAATATATTGCTCAATGTATCTGCGTAGCCGGTTAATTCATATTCTACAATTACAGGTGTTCCTGTGAAAACTTTACGCTTAACGAAGCCGTTAAGTTCCAACTCTTTCAATTCAGCAGAAAGTACTTTTGCAGAAATACCGTCTATTAGTCTTTGCAGCTCATTGAACCTTTTGGTTCCATCTTTTAAGCCAACTATAATTCTTAATTGCCATTTTCCGCCAATAACATAGAGCGCATCCGCAATAGAATTCAACCTTGATTTACATTGTGTATGTGAAGGAACCTCGTCGTTGATTTTAAACTTAGACATATAATTTATTTAATTGCTAACTTAAAAGTTACCACTAACCTTTGGTATAGTGCTTACCTTTTGTAAGCAAAGGTAAGTAGTTTTGCCAAATCAAATTAATCAATAAAAAATAATTATTATGGAAACAACAAAATGGATAGTAGATCCGACACACAGTGAATTAGTATTTAAGATTAAGCACCTGATGATTTCCAACGTTTCAGGTTCATTTACAAATTTCAAGGCGGAAGTAGAAACCAACGGCATGGATTTTACAGACGCTCAAATCAACCTGGCCGCTGAAATGAGTTCTATCACCACCAATAACGAACAAAGAGACGCACATCTCCGGGCATCTGACTTCTTTGAGGTTGATAAATATCCTGAGCTGACATTCAAGTCAACAAAAGTTGAAAAGGCAGGTGATGATTCATTTGATCTATATGGTGAGTTAACTTTAAAAGGAGTAACAAAACTTGTTAAGTTGAGTGCTGAATATAATGGAGTGGCCAAAGATCCCTGGGGCGGCGAAAGAGCCGGATTTGTGATTACAGGTAAAATCAACCGCTCTGATTGGGGCGTTAATTTTAATGGTGTGCTTGAAACAGGCGGCGTGATGCTCGGCGAAGAAGTAAGAATCCACAGTGAGATAGAATTGGTGAAACAAGCTATGAGTGTGGCCGCTTAATGGTAGCCGTATCTTTACAATTTAAAATACAATAAAGTTATGTCCGGAAAAAGAAAATTAATTAGAATAGATACACCGCAGGGTAAGCCCGGTTTTTTAGGAACCGGACATATCGCCCGCCCGGTGATTAGCGTTGGCTTTTCCGAAAGCGACCCTTTCATTGTGCTGATGGATGATATGCTGGATAAGAAAGACAATACGCCTGTTGGCGGCCCGCACCCTCATGCCGGTTTTGAAACGGTCTCACTATTGCTGGAAGGGGAAATAGGCGACGAGGCTCACAAAATGAAGAGCGGTGACTTTCAAGTGATGACAGCAGGCAGCGGGATCGTGCATACAGAAACCATTGATAAAATAGCAAGGATGCGCCTGTTGCAATTATGGCTGAATCTTCCGAAGAAAGACAGGCAGGCAACACCAAGAGTGCAGGACTTACCGTTGGCGCATGTGCCAACGCTGTCGCAAAACGGAATCTCCATAAAAGTGTACAGTGGTTCTTTGGCAGGTCTTACCTCGCCGGTTCAAAACTATTCCCCGATCATTGTCGCAGATATTACTATCCGGGCGGCAGAAAAAACAGTTTTGCAAATTCCCACTAACTATACTACGCTCCTGTATGTAATTAAGGGCAGCGTGATGGTTGGGGAGAATAGAAAGGAATTGAAACAGGACCAGGCAGGATGGTTAGACCGGTTAAACGAGACGGGTGAAAGTGATCTTGAATTAGCGGCTGGTGGAGAAGATGCCCGTTTGGTTTTGTATGCGGGCAAACCAACGGGAGATAACATCGTTTCTCACGGGCCATTCATTGCAGATAGCTCAGAAGATATCCAGCGTCTATATCATGATTACCGGCAAGGCAAAATGAAACACATTTCTACCGTTCCGGAAAGCCAGAGACTATTGCTATAGTTTTTGAACTCTAAAAAAAATAAAACAAATAAGTTATGTCCGGCAGGTTATATGTTTTAAAAAAGCATTGAGGTGTTGATTTTTGCCTCCGGGGGTGTAAATCTATTTTAGGACGAGACATGGAAAGGATGCCCGCGGTCTGACGCTAAGGCGTGCCGACCGCTGGCTACGAAAGGGTTACAGTAAATAAAGTTATAAGACGGATTTGCATTTTTGTTTTTAAACATTATGCAAAATTCTAAAAGAAAGTGGTTCGTGAGACACGAACCAGGACCGGGAGAATTCAACCTTGATTTACATTGTGTATGGCTGCTTTTTTTATGGCAACTTGATACGCAGCGATACGCTTACGGGATTCCCTTGAAAATGAATGCTGTGGCGCAGGCCTCCCGGCCTGTGACTCACGCCATGGTTCGTGTCTCACGAACCACCACTACAGATGATTGTGTTTTGATCATCATTTTTCTTCTGTGGCGCGGGCCTCCCGGCCTGTGACCGCCCGTTACTTATACTGTCATTTGGATTGAAACTTTAATTTTTGAAAATCTTTATAAATGAAAATTAAGTTACGCTCTTGCACAGGTCACGAGACCTGCGCCAGAATGTAACTTCCAAAAAAGTTGTGGTTCGTGAGACACGAACCAGGGCGCGGTACCATTATACACAAATTATTTTGGCTGCGGTAAAAACGGATGATTGCGCTAACCTTTTGCTTGCCACACCAGCGGACTGGTAAATTATTGCTGAGGGACAAGGCAAATAATTACAGTAAATCAATAAATAATGTAGTTTTATATTTTGTCCGTAGTCACAGACATACGGACAGCAGTTATGTTTTTATTTGAGGATAAGGGAAAGCAACTACGCACAGCCGGGGAGTGTGACATTGCTACGAAAATAAAGATTTCTATTTCCTTGCCTTGAACCACCTATTACTTGACTTGGTTAGTAAGACCACCGCTATACTAATTTCCAGTAAAGTT
>Ga0164241_10003319_pt1 | contig 16364 bp, 15 predicted proteins | sample OricomyardsoilBY_FD_108780 | JGI IMG/M metagenome (GOLD analysis project Ga0164241, IMG submission 108780) | Backyard soil microbial communities from Emeryville, California, USA - Original compost - Back yard soil (BY) | ecosystem: Environmental > Terrestrial > Soil > Unclassified | place: USA... | reverse complement strand
GGGTATCTTCCGCCAGCGGAGTACGAGGCACAGTTTCAAGAGCAGTGTCAGGAACTCCAGATCGCAACAACTGTGGCTGGAGCACTCAAATAACCGAGCCTCCGATAAACCCGGGGCGATTCAGAGTGGACTCTGGCAAGAGATAGAACCGCGAAGCGTTTGACGGCGCTCTTTACGAGGGAATACACACAGCAGCCGCGGGTCGGCTGCGGAAACCTGTAAATAGAAATCGTGTGCAATACCTGCGGCGACTATGGATAGAAATTCGGCAAATTATGCGTCGATACGAGGGCCAGGCCTCAAAGCGAATCTCGATCTTCGTTTTGAGGCCTGGTTTTTTACATGTAGCGATCGGTAGCGTGCGCCTGCCACACACGAGCCACTAGGGCTTCTTCGACGGTTTCGCGTGTTCCATCTTTGCTTCTTTTGCTTCGTCTGCTGGACCTTCATGCGCGACCTTGCCAACGAGCTTCCCGTTCATGGCGTTCACGTTCACTTCGTCGATGCCGCTCTGGCCAGCGGTTTTCATGTCGAACGAGTAGATGAGCTTCCCGCCTTCGCGTTCAAGCTCCTCCGATTGAACGGTCGCCTTGGGGAGGCGAGCCTTTGCGATCGATCGTGCAGAATCGAGCGGTATCTTTGCCTCGTGGGCGAGCTTAGCCGGGATATCTGGCTTCGGGGATGTTGACTGAGCACCTGCCGCGGCGAATGCTGCGAAGCTGCATAGTGCAACCAGTGCTGGCATTACGAGTGGTTTCATCGGTTCTCCTTTGATACGTGGGATTTGAACTTCCAGCGTGAAGTTTACGGGCTGCACCTGTCAAGTTCCTGATAGCTCATGCCGAAGGCGACGTGGCAGCGCGACTGGCCCCGCCCCTAGCGTATGCGGCCGTACGCTCGACTGCGTTATCTTGGAACGTTGGAAACTCGATCCCCCTTGCCGCACACGCCTCATGCTTTTCATAGATAACCGCGACATAACGGACGCGCGTGTCAACCTCGCACTCGAGGAGCACGTCCTGCGGAACCGGATTGGTTCTGAAGATTTGCTGCTGTTCTACATCAACAGACCATCGATCATCATCGGCCGGAATCAGAACACGATCGAGGAAATCAACCCGAGCGTTGTTGCTTCGCGCGGAATCACCGTTGTAAGACGCATTTCTGGCGGTGGTGCCGTTTATCATGACCTCGGCAATCTCAATTTCAGTTTCATGACGCCGTCGGTGCATGGCCGGTTCAATCGTTATGAATCATTCACGCGGCCGGTTGTGGACGTGCTGCACGATCTCGGTGTGCCGGCGGAGCTTGGTGGCAGGAACGACATCCTCGCCGGAGGGCGAAAGATCTCCGGCAACGCTCAGTTTGCTCGGCCCGACAGAATGTTCAGCCACGGTACGCTACTGTTCGACTCGAATCTGGACGACGTGACGGCTGCGCTGGTCCCCAAGGCGGGCAAGGTGGAATCGAAGGGGGTGAAGTCCATCCGCAGCCGCGTCGTAAATATCTCCGAATTCCTTTCGGAGTCGATCACTGTGACGGAACTGCGTGAGCGTATTATCGAAAAGATCTTCGGAACGCGCGACCGATCACGTGTGCCGAAACTCGAGCTGACGGACGCCGACTGGGCCGAGGTGAATGCGCTGGTCGATCGGAAGTACGGCTCGTGGGATTGGAATTACGGCGAGAATCCGTCCTGCAACGTTCAGCGCTCGCATCGATTTCCGGCTGGTGAAATCGATGTTCGCGTGAACGTCGAAGGCGGCCGAGTTGCCAGTGTGCGCATCTTTGGCGACTTCATGGGGCGCGAGGACGTCACGGAGCTGGAAGCACTGATGACTGGTGTGCCGTACGATTTCGAGTCGATCAGCGCAGCGCTTGCCGGAATAAATCTGGACGACTATTTCGGCGACGTTCCGGCTGCTGAAGCGCTGGAGTTGCTGGCGGGTTGAGAATGAACGCGGTGCGACGTCGACACCGCCCGCTCGTAAAGATTCAGGATGTGGCTCCGATTTATCAGGCCGAGCAGCCGATTGGATTTTCGCTCCACGACTGGGATCGATTCGGCGCCGCGTACGCCCATTTTGCGGACAGCTTCGAGCAGAGAATCGTTCGGTGTTACCGTCTCTGATTCCTGGGCGATGTCGCCGGCGAGCAACAGCAATCCCAGATGCTCATCGTTGCGTGCTATCTGGCCCAACTCGCTGACCGTGATGACGCCGACGAGTGCGTGTGAACTGTCCACCACCGGAAAGTAAAGCTGGTTTGTCTGCCCGAGATGTGCCAGCAATTCGTCGACGCGTGCCGCTTCATCGATGACTTGTGGTGCGGCTTCGTACGCGTCCGATACATGCAATCCGTCGAGCACGTCCCGGTCGGCTCCCTTTTCGATTGACTGTCCTCGTCGACGCAGCCAGCCACTGTACAGCGAGTCAGGACTCAATCTGCGGGCGATCGTATGGCAGATCACGACCGTGAGCATCAGCGGGACGACGATTGCATAATCGTTCGTCATCTCGAAGACGAGAAGGATCCCTGTAATTGGTGCGTCTGTAGCGCCGGCGACGATCGCTCCCATTCCGACGAGAGCGTACGCTTCCGGGTGCAGTCCCATCGCAGGAAATGCCTGCGCGAGTGCGGCGCCGAATGCGCCACCGGTCGCCGCTCCGATGTAGAGGGAAGGGGTGAACACACCACCCGAGCCGCCCATGTTCAACGTGATCGATGTCGCGAGAATCTTGCCCAGCGCCAGCGCGAGCAGGCCGTACCACGCCATTCGTCCGAAAATATCCGAGCCGATCGCGAGATGGCCGTATCCCACGAGGATGCCGCCGGAGAAGAAAACGAGCAGGCCGACGAGCGCGCCGCCTATCCACGGCGTTACCGCATCGGGGAACGGCAATTTCTTTTCAACGTCGCCAGCGGAGAAATACACACGAACGTAAAGTGCAGCGATGAGTCCGCAGGCAATGCCGAGTAGCGGGTAGAGCAGGAGCAGCTCACTTGCATGCGCGTAGCCGTACTGTCGCGGGATTGCAAACGCGGGATGATTTCCGAATACCGCTCGTGATACGACGGCGGCGACGACGCTGGAGACGACGACCGGTGCGAACGATCCAGCCGCGAGTGTGCCAACAACTTCTTCAAGCGCGAAGAATGCACCGGCGAGCGGTGCGTTGAATGCCGCGCTTATCGCTGCCCCGGTCGCGCATCCGACGAGTACCACGACACGAGACGGCGCGAATCTGAATGTGCGACCGAGCCAGGAACCGATTGCGGCACCGAGTACGACGACCGGACCTTCGTTACCTGCCGATCCGCCGGCGCCGATCGTGATTGCGCTTGCGGCGGTCCGTGCCAGCGCGGGTCGCGGCTCGATCTCTCCTCCTCGGCGAACCACAGCAAGCTGAACGTCGGGGACATTCATTCCGTCGTGTCCTCGACCCACATGCCGCATCACCCACCACGCAACGGCAAATCCAGCGGCCGTTATGACGGGCCGGTAGGTGAGCAACGCCACTCGGGGAAACGACGAAGTGGGGAACTTGTAGAAGGCCCAGTACGCGAGGTCGATGCTCTTGTAGAACGCGACCACGCCGAGCGCAGCGAGGAGGCCGGTCACCACGGCGAAGATGAGAAGAACAGCATTCTCGCTCAGCGCCTTGCCGTTGAACCACGCCGTGATGCTGTTCCACGTGGCCTCGATCACACCCAGGACGCGTACGATGGCGCGTTCAAGGCGGTGTTTTTTTGTATCGAGCGCGGCCTCCGACATTCTGAGGAATGTAATCTTGTTGTAAATGCGACGCGGATAGACGCCGGCCCGTTCCGGCCGCGCGGCGCGCCCGGTATTTTTGGTTGGAACGATGACGATTCCTGAAACAAGCCAGCCGCCGAGGAATACGGGCGCGCATTCGGCCGACGAGCCCTATTATCTCCCGATCGGCGGCGAGGTGGAAATCTTCGAGAGCTGCCACAAGCGTCGGCTCCCGGTCCTGCTCAAGGGGCCGACTGGCTGCGGCAAGACGCGTTTTGTCGAGTACATGGCGTGGCGACTGGGCAGACCGCTGGTGACGATTGTCTGCCACGATGATCTTTCGGCCAGCGACCTTACGGGCCGGTACCTCATTCGCGGTGCAGAAACCGTCTGGGTCGACGGCCCGCTCGCCGTCGCGGCTCGGCTTGGCGCGATATGCTACATGGACGAGCTTGTGGAGGCGCGCGAGGACACGGTGATCGTGGTTCATCCGCTCACCGACGATCGGAGAGTGCTGCCGATGGACAGGACTGGCGAGACGATTGTGGCTGCGCCGGGATTCCAACTGGTTGCCTCCTACAACCCGGGTTATCAGCACGCGATCAAGGATCTCAAGCCCAGCACTCGCCAGCGGTTCGTTGCGCTGGATTTCGATTTTCCAGCTGCCTCGATCGAAGCCAGAATCGTCGCTCACGAGACAGGTGTGAAGCAAGCCGTCGCGTCCGCGCTCGTCGAGACTGCGAACCGTGTGCGACGACTGAGAGATCAGGGACTGTCCGAGGGGCCCGGTACGCGACTGCTGGTCTCGGCCGGCCGCCTGATTGTCGAAGGGATCAATTCGCGACAGGCGTGTCAGGTGGCGATCGCGGCGGCGCTGACGGATGATCCGGATCTCCTTGCGGCGATCGGCGATATCATCGACACGACGATGTAGTGGTGCAACGATGAATCGCGCTCGTGCGCTGCTGATCAAGTCGTCACGCAACGTGAGCCGACCGGTGGTACGGACTGCAAGATGGTGTGGCCGCCTTGTGGCCGCAGCGCCAGTTATCCAGCTGACATCAATACAGCGGCGGCTCGAATTGCTGCTCACCGCTATTTACGGCACGAAGTTCGAAATCGAGGAGTTGCCGTCGGAACCCGCCTCAACAATGTGGGGCACGCGGAAGCCCGGTGCTGCAGCGCGATTCCACGACGCGGTTATCGAACTGCCCGAATCGATACCAGCGCGAAATGGGACTGACGCAGCGATTGCACGCTACCGGTTGCTGGCGATCGAGCAGGCGGCGCGAATCGTACGTGGAAGCAAGACGCACGCGCCGCCTGATGACGAGACACTGACGGCTGACCTGTTCACCATTTGTGAGAGTGCGCAGATCGATGCGAACATTGCGCGACAATCACCGTCGCTCGGCGTCCTGTTGGCTGCAGAGCGCACGCGTGCGCTGGACGATCGCCGCGTGGGCCGAGGATTGAGCGAACAGGAGCGTGCTGTTGAGCAATTGATATCGTCCGTCCTTCGGTTGCATCCCTCGGAATTATCAGGTGACATGGCAGTTGTCGCTTCGCCGGAAGCTTCGCGCGAGTGGGCGCGGTCCACTGCGGTGTCCATCGCGCGTCTGGCCGGCGGATATCGCGCGCGACCGATCGTCGCAGTGTGGGGAGCGACGTTGAGTCGCGACGACAATCGGCATAGCGCGGGGCTCTCGCAAGGATCCATGATTCCACCGAGCCCCGGGTTCGGGAGTGGGCAATCCACGTTGCCATACGGTGGCGATGATAACGCACCGCAGGAACCATCAACAGTTGCAAGTGACGCGAATACGGCGTCGGATGTGCCGGACCCCGACGGACGCGAAGGCACGGATCCGCTCAAGGATGAAAACAGGGAGGGACGCGCAGAAGCGTCAGACGCTGGCGCCGGTGGAAAGACGATGCCAGGTGCCGGCAATCTTAATCAACTCGATGCGGCGATCGTGGCCGCGTGGCGAACTGATGGTGGGGTGCTCTATCCGGAATGGGATTGCAACGCGTCAAGCTATCGCGAGCTTGGGGCAGTTGTACGTCGTGTGCCTGCTGTCGAGGGCGCGGCCTCATGGTCCGATCGTGAACTCGGAGAACATCCGGCTCTGGTGCGACGTGTCAGGCGGGAATTCGAGCGGCTTCGCGCGCGTCGAATGCGATTGCTTCGTCAGCGCGATGGTGAGGAATTGGATCTGGATGCGTGCGTCCGCGCGCTGGCCGATGCGGCGATGGGTGACGCGTCGGATGACAGGCTGTATACCGCTGTTCGCCCCGCGCGCCGAGCCCTTGCTATCACGTTGCTGGTTGACGTGAGTGGTTCGACGAAAGATGAAGTTACTTCCGGGCGCCGCGTCATCGATGTCGAGAAGACGACGCTGCTTTTCGCAAGCGAGGCGTTTGACGCACTCGGCGACTCTTACTCGATACAAACCTTTGCGAGTGGCGGCGCCGCTGATGTACGAGTGGCGACGCTAAAGGAATTTCGCGAGAGCAACGGCGAGACAGTGCGCCGCCGAATCGCGGGAATCGAAGCTGGCGGGAATACGAGACTTGGCGCGGCGATCAGACACGCTTCCGCGGCGATATCCGCGCAGCCGGCAGGCCACCGATTGCTGCTCATTCTGTCGGACGGGAAGCCGAACGATGTGGATCGGTATTTCACCACGTACGCGATCGAGGATTCCCGGCAGGCGGTATTCGAGGCGCGGGCGGCCGGGATATTTCCGTTCTGCCTGACCATCGACTCGAACGACCCGGACCCCTACCTGACGAGGGTATTCGGGAGCGCGGGTCACGCGATTCTGCGGCGACCGGAGCAGTTGCCGGTGGCCCTGCTGGATCTCGTAAGGATGCTGCTCAGAGGCGGTCCGGGGGCGTAGCCGCGGCCGCGTCGCGGCTCCTGACAGCTTGGACGAGCTGCCCGACGCGGCGGCGTGCCCTCTCCGTTGCCGGCGCCTAGATTTATCCGTCATTACATGCAGGTGCGGTACCGATCGATTGACTCTTACACCGGGTGTGACAATGGACAAGCGGCAGCTGGAAGCTTTGGTGAAGAAGAACGCAGCGAAAGCGGCGTCGGCAACTTCAGTCGTCAAGGGTTTCGGCAAGAAGTACGATGTGAATCTCAAGGACGATCCCATTGATGAGGCGAGCCTCAAGGAACGCGAGCGCGCCGAGATGTTCTTCAAGGAAATGAGAAAGCGCGAGTTCTGATTCAGCCTGTGCAAGGCGGTCCATCGTCGCAGCGGTGCTGAGCCCGTCCGGCTGGTTGGCCGGAGCCGTCGTCGCCATTGCGGCGATTTCATATTTCGCAGTCCGGACAAAAAAGAAGCGAGATGCAGCGCGAAGCCGTGCTGCCGTCTGGGGCAGGGCACAGCCGCGCAGAGGCGATTTCGATCAGATCGCGCGGTATCATCGCATGCTCGTCGAAGAGCATGCGGTTCGCGCAGACGCGACACTCGCGGACCAGGAATGGCGCGACCTCGGCATGGACGCGGTATATGACGAGCTGGATCGGACGACTGGCGCGCCGGGCCAGCAGGTATTGTATCATCGCCTCCGCACGCCGGCTCACACCGACGAGGAGTTGAGCGATCTCGGGCATTTTGAATCAAGAATCCGTCGCTTCTCCGATGACATTGCATTGCGGGAGCGGACGCAGGCCGCGCTCGCCCGCCTGACCGACTCTGGCACGTATTCTCTCCCGCGGCTGTTCCTTGGGCAGATGCCGCCGAAACCGCGATTTGCGCGGCTGTTTCTTCCGCTCGCGCTAGCACCGATTGCCGCGATCATAGCCGCACTTTGCGGTGTACCGCACGGGTGGGTAATCGTCCTGGTATTGTTGAGTGCCAATTACGTGATCCGCAGCATGGTAGCGGCTGACATCGCGTGGATTGCGCAACCTGTGAAGTCGCTACATGCCTTGCTCGATGTCGCTGACCGGTTCGACCGCGAATCGAAACCGGGTGATTCGATTGAACCGACGCTTCGCAGATTGACGTCGCTTCGACAGCTCTCTGCGATGACCGGCTTTGTCGACGGTGGCGGCGATGATGTCCTTCGCGCGGCGGTCGATTACTTGAACATGCTCTTCCTCGTCGATGTCAACGTATGCATGGCTGCGTTACGTGTGTGCGAACGCCATCGTGCGGACATTCGTGCGGTATTTGAGTGGGTTGGTAACATCGACGTGGCATTATCCATTGCCTCGTTCAGAAATGGGCGCGCTGATTGGTGCCGGCCGACGATTTTATCGAGAGGAAGTGGGATAAGCGCAACTGCTGCCGCACATCCGCTCGTTACTGACGCCCGCGCGAACGACGTGAGCATCCAGCCGGGCCGCGGTATTGTCATCACGGGCTCGAACATGTCTGGCAAGACGACGTTGCTTCGGACCCTCGGCGTGAACGCGCTTCTGGCACAATCGGTACATACGTGTATCGCAACGCGTTTTGCATGCCCGCCGCTCGTGATTCGTACGGCAATCACAACTTCGGACAACATTCTTGCCGGTGAGAGCTACTATCTCGCCGAAGCGAGAAATGCGCTCGATATGTTGTCCGCCGCCACGAATGTGCAATGCTTGTTTCTGGTTGACGAACTGTTTCATGGGACGAACACAACTGAACGCATTGCGGCCGGCGTTGCGGTTATGGAGATGCTAGTCGATGGTACCAGCATGGCAGTCGTGGCGACACATGACGCCGAAGTCGTCTCGCTGGTAGCCAACCGCTATGATGCACAGCATTTCACCGAGTCCGTTACGGACGTTGGATTCGAGTTTGATTTTTCTCTCAGACCGGGAGTCGCTACAAGCCGGAATGCCGTGTCGCTGCTTGGAGTGCTGGGAGCGCCGGATGCGCTGGTTGAGCGGGCTACGCAACTATGTGCGCAGATCGAAACTGGCCGACAACGATAGTTACGCGCGCCCGCACGTCACATTCTCGCCAATGATGCGTGAACTCGTCCCTCCAACGGATAACCCGGTTGCATTGAAACGGCGACGCCTCAAGCGTCAGCCAGATACCCTCGTCTGAATGCCCAGTGTTCCGCTGCAGTGGCAGGTGTGCCGAGTTCGTACGTTGTGCCATCCGTGCACCAGACGACCCGGTCTGCTATCTGAAGCAATGGCCCAACCTCGTGCCCTGTTACGACGACCGCACACCCTGCACGTGCCAGTGCGCGCAAAGCGTCTGCGCAGCATTCCGCATCGAGTGGTGCAAGGTCCCGGAGCGGTTCGTCCGCGAGAAGACACACCGGCGTGCGGCAGACAGCGACTGCGACCTCGGCGCGCCGCCTCTCGCCGCCCGAGAGCGTGAGCGGGCGGCGAGCCCTGAGGTCCTGGACGCGGAGTTGGTCGAGCAACGCACCGTCGGGTGTTGTGCCGAACGTGCGCGTCACGAGGTCGAGTTGCGCGCCGACGAGCATCGTCGGGATCAGGAGTTCGCGCGCCGGTAAAAAGAAGAGCCCCTCACACGCCAACGCGGTGAGCGTCGGGCGTTCCCACATCCGTTCTCGAAAGACTATTCGCCCGTAATCGGCACGGATGACGCCCGCTGCGATGGCGAGCAATGTCGATTTTCCGGCGCCGTTCCGTCCGAGCAGCGTCGTCACACTCCCCGCTTCAGCGCGCAGTGTTGCGGACGTCAGAATACGACGTCCCCCGAACGATTTCCCGACGCTATCGAGCTCGAGCACGATCACGAATATCGGAGGGTCACGGCAATCGTAACCTCAGCCGCGAGTGCTGGCACAGCAGCGAGAGTAGCAACGACGGTGCGCGAGATCCCGAGATTGCTGAATAGGTCCACCTCTCCGCGTCGGCGTTGATCGACGAGCGCGAGCACGCCGGTGAGCCCAACTATGAACAGCACGGTCATGGGCCCGAAGGCGGCAGGCGGATGGCCGTACAGTGCGAACCCGATGAGCGCGAAACTGAGCCTCACTCCCAGCCACAGGAGGAGACCCCTTACAAGTAGTAGCCGAATGAGGAGCCAATCGGGAACCATGTATGCATCCAGGTTGGAATTGCCAGCGTGCACCTCGTGCCGCACCTGCATCGAAAGATACCGCACGCACGGCGCGCTGCGTGTCGACGGTCATCGAACAGCAGGCCTCACAAGCAACCGGCTAAAGGGGACGCTTCTATCCGTGTAGCTCAGGGGACATTTCTATCCGTGTTTGGCACGCGCTTGACATGTGCGGTTGGCGCCATTAACCTCCATTCACAATCGTAGTCCCGTGGTGATTTGCCGCCTATTGCAGCCACGTTAAACAAATCGCTAAAAAGCATGTAGCCCGCGGCCTGCCGCGGGCTTTGTGTTTCCAGAAGCCCAAGCAGTCGATTTGATTGACGTGTTGCTCGATGCGCTGCCTGTCATGGCGCGGGACAGTTTTGCGAACCGCAAACGCATCAGAGCGACAAATACATGACTGCAATCAAAGCTGCAAACCAGCCGGTTTCTCGGAGCGCCGTATTGGAGGGTTCATCCGAACCCCCGGCGACCCTCAGTCGAGACTCGGACGTACCAACAGACCGCACGAAGCTCCGGCCGCGCGCGCTTAGATGCAAACTCTGCGGCGCCAGTTTCGCCGCGGCGCCGACTGCCATCTGCGAAGAGTGCCTCGGTCCGCTCGAAGCGGTCGACGCCGATGCGTCGACACTGCCAACTCGCGCGGAGATTTCTCGTCGCGCACATTCGATCTGGCGGTACAAGGAGTGGCTGCCGTTCGACGGCGAACCCACGCTATCGCTCGATACCGGATTCACTCCGCTAGTCGATGCGCCGCGCATCGCTCGCAGACTCGGCGTCGCACGTTGCTGGATAAAGAACGATTCGGTGTCACATCCATCACTGTCGTTCAAGGATCGCGTCGTCGCTTCCGCAATCAACGCGGCTCGCGCGTTCGGCCTGAATACCATCGGATGCGCTTCGACGGGAAACCTCGCCAACGCGGTTGCCGCGCAGGCAGCGCGCGCCGGGATGGAGTCGTGGATATTCATCCCGGACTCGCTCGAACGCGGCAAGGTCGCCGCAACTCAAATCTTCGCTCCGCACCTGGTGCGCGTGCGCGGCAATTACGACGACGTCAATAGACTGTGCTCGATTGTCGCCGATCAGTTCGGATGGGGAATCGTGAACGTGAACCTCCGCGCATATTACGGCGAAGGATCCAAGACGATCGCGTTTGAAATTGCAGAGCAGCTCGGATGGACGCTTCCGACGGCGGTAGTCGCACCAATGGCCGGCGGTTCGCTCATCTCCAAGCTCCAGCGCGGCTTTCGGGAATTCACCGAGGCCGGATTGGTGTCGGGCGCTCCACCGCGGCTTTATGGCGCCCAGGCTTCTGGCTGCTCACCAATAGTGCAGATGGTTCACGACGGCCGCGACGAGGTCCGCCCGGTCGTGCCGAATACGATCGCACGCTCCATCGCAATCGGAAATCCGGCAGATGGACGGTTCGCGCGGAAGGCGATCACGCAGACGGGTGGCTGGGCGGCGGCGGTAAGCGACGCTGACCTGATCGAGGCGATCAAGATACTCGCCGCGGATACTGGTATCTTCACGGAGACGGCCGGCGGTGCGACGGTTGCGTCCGCGCTCGCGCTGTCACGCGAGGGACGTTTCTCGGCGGACGACGAAGTGGTTCTCTGCATCACAGGGAACGGCCTCAAGACGCTCGAGCCGGTCGTGGAGACGCTGGTCGAGTCGCCGGTTATCGATGCAAAACTGCGTGAAGTTCGAGCGCTGGTGAACGCAGCGTGAGTACATACACATGCGAGGGTTCCGTCATCTCTTCATCTGCCAGTACCACAGAACACATCGTTTCCGTCCGCGTTCCAGCATCGACTTCAAACCTCGGCGCCGGCTTCGACGCAGTCGGGATGGCGATCGGTCGATGGTTGGATGCTACCGCCCGCATCTCCGACTCGTCGCGCGTGGTTTCAATCGCACGCACAGGAACACTTGCCAACCTCGATGTCCCCGTTGAAAACGATCTGATCTGGCGCGGGTTCGTCGCTGCGTGCGTCGCGCTTCGCGTCACACCGCCGACTGGAATCGAGATCGATGCCGACTCCAACATTCCGGTCGCGCGCGGACTCGGCTCATCGGCAGCGGCGATCGTGGCTGGTGTGCTGCTCGCGAATGCACTGCTGCACGGTGAGCTGGACAATGCGGCTGTGATCGACATTGCGGCAGCCCTCGAAGGACATCCTGACAACGTTGCCCCCGCTGTGCTCGGCGGTGCGGTGCTATGCCTGCCTGGCGTCGGACATCATTCGCGCTCTGTAGCTCTCGATGTGCATCCGTCGCTGACGTTCGTGTTCATCGTTCCCGACTTCGAGGTACGAACTGCCGTCGCACGTGCCGCGCTGCCTGACCATCTGGATTTCTCGACATCCGTGGATGCGGCCGCGCGCGCTGCTGCTCTCGTCATCGGCCTGCAGCGCGGCGACCCCGAAGTTCTGGAGCCGGCTCTCGATGACGTTCTGCATGTCCCGTTCAGGCGTTCGCTGGTGAAAGGCTATGACGCTGTCATCCATGCCGCTATCGCGAATGGCGCGATCGGCGCGACGCTGAGTGGCTCCGGATCAACAATTGTAGCGATCATTCCGCGCGGGCACGAAGCTGCGGTTCAGACTGCAGCGATAGCGGCCTGGCGCGGTGCCGACGTTGACGCATTCGCGTTCGCTTCGAATCCGGAATTGCTCGGTGCGACAACTGATACGCAGGAAATAACGCAGTCTGATCCAATATTCTGATCATCAATCGGAGAAATTCAAATGGCAATAACGGTTACTCTTCCAGCGGTACTGGCGCGACTCGCCGATGGCAACAAGGAGGTCTCAGCAGATGGCGCCACTGTGGGCGAGGTCGTCGACGCGATTTCCACGCGATACCCATCGCTCTCAACACGCATTCGCGACGAAGCGGGGCAACCATATCCATTCGTCGTGTATTATCTGAACGACGAAGACATCCGGCTCGGCAGCGGATTCGACTCGTCCGTCAGTGACGGCGATGACCTGACACTCGTACCAGCAATCGCGGGCGGATGACGGCAATGACACTCACTGCAACACGTGACCAGAATTCCTCGGCGTCGCTGCCCGCACTCGATGCGGACGAAACGCTCAGATATTCCCGGCATCTTCTCCTCGACGAGGTTGGCATCGATGGGCAGCGGCGGATCAAGAATGCCAGAGTGCTGCTCATCGGCGCAGGCGGACTCGGATCACCAGCTGCGCTGTATCTCGCCGCTGCTGGTGTGGGAACACTCGGTCTTGTCGACTTCGATGTCGTTGATGCCAGCAACCTGCAGCGGCAACTTCTGCACGATACGGCGGACGTCGGGCGATCCAAGATCGAATCTGCACGGGATCGCATCAAGGCGGTCAACCCGCACGTTCACCTGGAGGCATTCGATACCAGATTCGAACGTGGTAATGCGCTGGAAATTCTCCGCGACTTCGACATCGTTCTCGATGGAACCGACAATTTCGCGACTCGTTATCTCACGAACGATGCGGCAGTCTTACTGGGTAAACCAAATTCCTTTGGATGCATCTTCAGGTTCGAGGGCCAGGCATCGGTGTTCGGCGCGCCGGATGGACCATGCTACAGATGCCTGTTCCGCGAGCCGCCGCCAGCTGGCCTCGTCCCCAACTGCTCGGAAGCCGGCGTGCTCGGCGTTCTTCCCGGTTTGGTTGGAACGATTCAGGCGATCGAGGCACTCAAGTTGATCCTCGGGATCGGCGAGCCGCTGATCGGACGATTGCTGCTAATCGAAACACTGGGGATGAATTTTCGCACGATCGCGGTTCGGAAGGATCCCACCTGCCCATCGTGTGGAGAACCTTCTCGCGGCGGTGGGACAATTCGCGATCTCGACGATCGCGCTGGCGCCTACTCCGAATCCAGCTGCGGAGTGCCGACGGCGTCCACGACAGGCTCCGAGCCGGTCGTTCGTAACGTCACAGCCGTCGAGCTCGCAGAGCGGATAGGTCGTGGCGAAGATTTCGACCTGGTTGACGTTCGGGAGCCGGCAGAGTGGGAAATCGCGCGAATCGAGGGAGCGCGGCTGGTGCCGCTCGCCACCGTCCGACAGGCGAGCGAGAACTGGGACCGCAACCGTGAAGTGGTGATCTACTGCAAGTCTGGAGTCCGCAGCCTGAACGCAGCGCAGCAGCTTCTGGACGCAGGGTTCACCCGAGTCACGAACGTGCTGGGCGGAATCAAAAGCTGGACCGCCGATGTGGATCCGTCGCTGAGGCGATACTAGCGATCTCCACTGTTTGAAAACAGTGCTCATTTGCACTGACACGGGAGCGCCGAGCCAGCATATTTGAGCGAATGCGCTCCCGTGTGAAACAGACTCACCCTTGCGATGACTCGAACGAGTGTTCGAGGTGAAGTATATGTTCGTCGTGGTGGTCGTTGGCGTGGCGCAGTTGATTCTGCTCGGACTCGCGCTGGTACTGCAATTCTCCCGGCATTCGCGGACCCGCACGGCGGGCCGAGCAGCTGATGCGACGACAGGTGGGAGCGCACGCCGACTGCTGTACGGCGAACTGGCTGCGACGGATGTACTGAGCGCACTCCGCACTGCGTCTGGCGCCGACACTGCGCAGGCGCTCGTCGCGCTCGGTCTGGAACGAGTTCGCGCCAGTGAGCGCAACACACTCATTGCGTTGTTGCACGAGGAGCCGTGGGTGCGAAAGTCGCTCGCGGGAGCGCACTCGATTTTATGGTGGAAGCGACTTGCCGCTGCACGCACGTTGTCGTACATAGCGACCGTAGAAGATCGTCAGATGATCCTCGATCTGTTGGCGGATGGACACCCCGCAGTGCAGAGTGCGGCGACCGCGTCTCTCAATCAATATGGCGACCGCGAATTGCTTACTCGCGTAATCGACGGGCTTTCGCTGGCATCGCCAGCAGTGCGCAGCTATCAACTCGGCGTACTCTCGACATACGCTGTGCTGGTTGGTCCGATGCTGCTCGACCGGATCCGCGCGGATGCGCCTCCGCACAAGCTTTACGCTTATATCCACGCAGCAGCCGCGCTAGACAATCCGGCGTGCATGGCGCGCGTAGCGGACCTGTCGACGCATCCGCACCCGGAAGTGCGCGTCGCCGTCGCACGTGTACTGCGCAGCAGCCCCGGGGATGTCGTGCACGTCAAGCTGCTTTCGATGTTACGTGATCCGGACTGGCGTGTGCGCGCCCAGGCCGCGCGTGGTCTCGCAAGCATACACGATGATCGAACAGTCCAGGAACTTGCGCGTGCGCTGATGGACCCCAACTGGTGGGTTCGCTTTCGTGCCGGTCTCGGCCTCGCTGCAATGGGGACCGGAGGCCGCGCCGCCCTTACCGACGCGCTGACCAACACGGATCGTTACGCGCGGGACATGGCAACACTGGTCATAGGATTGTCCGAGGCGAGCGTCGCGGAGTTGTCGGGAGGATGACCACTGGTTCAGTTCTGACGGCTGTGATGATGACGATCATGATCTTCTTTCTCATCATCAACTCGTTTCAGGCGCTTCTTCTGATGTTCTCCGTACCCGAGCTCTGGTCGCACTGGCAACTCGCCGACGACCAGTACTTCCACACGTTGGTCGGTTCGGAGTCGCTGCCGCCGGTTTCGGTCGTCTCCGTGCTTGCTGCGCCGGAAGGGTCGGTGGAATTTGCGCGTATGCTCCTCGAATTGAACTATCCACGATTCGAAGTGATTCTTGTCGTGGACGGTGAGATTCGAGATGGGTTGCGTGAGCTTGCGGAGGAATTTGAGCTCTACGAGGTTCCGTCGGCATTCACTGTCAACGTCAGGACGCGGCCCATTCGTGGGTACTACCGATCGCGCACGAACCCGAGATTGCTCTGTCTCGACAAGGCAACTGGCCCCGGTGGCGATGCGATCAATGCCGCGCTAAACGCAGCTCGATACCCGCACGCGATGTTCGCTTCGCAAGCCGTGGCTTACGAGTCCGACGCGTTGCTTCGCCTGGCGCGTCCGCTGCTGCTGGATCGAACGGTTGTGTGCGTCGGCGGGGTTCTGCGTCCGAACAACTTCGTGGCCAGCAACGATGCGCGCAATCGTCGGACCGCTCTGGCCGGCTGGACGGTTGGTTGCCAGACGGTCGAGTATCTGCGCAACTACATGTTTCAGCGGCTCGGCTGGAACCGCGTAGCGAGCAACATCGTTTATGCGAGCGGCACCGTACTGGTCAGGCGCGAGGACATATTCGGACTCGGCGGCTTCGATCCGGACAGCGAGGAATCTGGAATTGACGTGTCCGTCCGTCTGCACAGGTACCTGACTGATACTGGAATCAATGCGCGGATGCCTGTGATTTCCGATCCGGTAGCCTGGTCGGCGCTCCCGACGAAGCTCGCTGCCGTGGGCGCCGCACGTAAGCGATGGATCCTCAGGCTGCGGGAGAGCCTGGCCGGCAACGTGGGAATGCTGCTCAATCCGGAATACGGCGCCTTCGGAATGATTGCGATGCCGTACCTGTGGCTCGGAATCATTATTGCTGCATTACTGGAACTTGTCGGCTACGTCGGCCTGGTAATCG
>Ga0164241_10003318_pt1 | contig 16366 bp, 17 predicted proteins | sample OricomyardsoilBY_FD_108780 | JGI IMG/M metagenome (GOLD analysis project Ga0164241, IMG submission 108780) | Backyard soil microbial communities from Emeryville, California, USA - Original compost - Back yard soil (BY) | ecosystem: Environmental > Terrestrial > Soil > Unclassified | place: USA... | reverse complement strand
ATCTCGGCGAGCGTCCGGCGGGCATGGTCGGCGGCGGCGGCGCTGGTCTCGCGCACCGTCAGCAGCGCATCGACGAGCTGCGGCGCGGCCTCTTCGGCGAAGCGGCGCGTGGTCGAGATCGCAGCGTCGACGATGGCCTCCAGGTCGTTGGCCTTTTCGCGCCCGCTGGCGAGGGTTTCGAGCAGCGACGCCTGGGTCTTGGCCAGCGTGTCGCGCTGCTGGCTGACCACGTCGGCGATGGCTTCGATCGCGTCGTGCGTGCTCTCGGCGGCAGTGACGAGCGCCATCAGCTCGGGCTTGCTCTCGGCCACCACCTTGCGGCTGAGCGCGATGCGGGCGTCGAGCCGGTCGAGCGCCTCGGGCAGCGTCTCGTCGATCTCGCGCGCGGAGGCGTCGAGCGCGGTGAGCAGATCTTCCGAGGTGCGGATCACGCCCTGCGCGGTTTCCTCGCCGGCCTTCATCGCCTCGCGCATCGCGTCGAACGATCCGCCCAGCGCGCTGACCTGCGCGGCGAGCGCCTGAGTCCGGTCCATGCCCGCGGCGTGGAACACCGCCAGCTCGCGGTCGGTGCGCGTCACGCCTTCCTCGAGCGAGCGGAACAGCGCGGTGCCGCGTTCCTGCTCCTCGCCCAGCCGCGCCGCGATCCGGTCCACTGCCTGTTCGATGGTGCCGATCCGCCCGCCCAGCGCTTCGGCGCTGTCGGTGGCGGCACGGTCGAGCGCGGCCTGGTTGGCGCTGAGCATCGCCAGCATCGCCTCGCCCTGCGTCGCGATCCCCTTGCGCGCCTCGTCGACCGCATTGGCGGCGCGATCGAGCACGGCATCGACCGCGGTCGACATCTCGCCGGTGACCGATTCGAGCCGCGCGCTGGCGGTCTCGCTGGTCGCTTCCATCCGCGCGATATGCGCGGCGAGGCGATCGGCGGCGCCGCCGGCGATGTCGTCGGCCTCGCGCCCGCGTGCCGCCAGTGCCGTCAGCTGCGTATCGAGCGCCGCGGCGCGCTGGCTGGCGACCAGCCCGGCGGCATCGACCCGTGCGGCCATGCCCTGCATCTCGTCATGCGCCTTGGGCAGCGAGGACAGGACGATCTCGACGCGCTTCCCGGCATCGCTCGTCGCTTCGCTCAGCCGCGAACTGCTCGCGTCGATCAGCTGCGCCTGCTGGCCCATATCCTGCGCGAGCGACCTGAGCCGCTCGGCGGCGGCATCGCCCATCGCCATCAGCGCCTGGGTCTGGTGCGCCAGCTCGGCGCGGTTCATTTCGATCCGGGCGGAGAGGGTGGCGACGGTGGCCTCAAGGCTCGCCGCCTCCGCCCGCATCGCCCGCGCGGTCGCACCGAAGCGCCGCGCCTCTGCCGCGCTGGTGCGCATCAGCAGGAGATAGACGATCCCGATCAGCGTCGGGACCGTCGCGATGGTGGCGATCAGCGGCAGCAGCGCCGCCGGGTCCTGCGGCGCGATCCACGTCGCGCGAGTCAGCCACAGCGCCCCGCCGATCCAGCCAACGCTCAGCAGGATCGCCAGCGCGGGCCCGGCCCAGCCGAAGCGCCGCGCGGGGGGCGCTTCCTCGTCATCTTCCTCGAACACGGGCTCGGGGTGCGCGACCGGCGGCGCCTCCACGTCCTGCGAAAGCAACAATTCCTCGTCGCCGCTTGCCGCCGGCGCGTGGATGGAATGCGTGTTGGTGTCCCCTGTCATGTGGCGCATTTACCACATTTCGCTGGCGGTCCAACTAAGTAAGGCAACGAAGCGTTAAGCGTCGGGCGTTATCCTTAATCCATGGCGTATGATCCGGGTGCAATCGATGCGACGTTGGCGGCGGCGGTGGGCGACGAGCCCGCGCTGATCGCCGAACTGCGCGAGGCGTTTCTCGATGGTGTGAAGCGTTGCCTGGAGGGCCTGAAATCGGCCGATTCCCCCGATAGCTGGACCGCCGCGGCGCTCCGCCTGAAAGGGCTGGCCGCCAGCTTCGGCGCGATCCGCCTGATGGCGCTCGCCGGCGAAGCGGCGAACGGCCCCAGCAACGACGGCGCCGTGCTCCGCAAGCTCCATCGGGCGATCGAGCGGCTCTAGCCGCTATCCTCCACGATTTCCTACTGCTATACTAGGCGATCAGGTTTCGCCGAGGTGTACCATGACGTCTCTCCTGCGAGCATTGACCGCGATCGCTTCGCTGGCACTCTTCTTCGGCGCGCTGTTCGCATTCTACGTCCTGTTCCTGGGCTATGGTCTGCCGCCCTGCGCCGAGCCAGGCCAGCTCCATGAGTTCGCGCGGATCCTGGTCCCGGCCAGCCTGGCGGTCGGCGCGATCTGGACGGGGCTCCTGGTCTCCCGCGCGAATGTACGGAGCCTGCTCGGCGCGCTGGCGCTGCCTGCATTCGCGCTGGCCTTCTACGCGATCATGGCGGCAGGCGATGCGCAGGCGCAGCAGCAGTGCAAGGCCGAGACGCTGGAGCAGGCGGCGGCCCGATGCCGGATCGATCTGTCGGTCTATCGACGCGGGCGCGACGAGTACGGCAACCCGATCTACGCGCTGGTCGCGCCCGGCGAGACGGATCAGGCGTGGGACTGCCTGAACCGCTGGGCGATGCACAACCGCTCGATCTCGATGACCGTCGATCCGAGCGTGGTCCAGCATCGTGAGCAAGCCGGGAAACAAGCCAAGCCCTGACACCGCAATCACCGCTTCCGCGACAGCTCCCGCATCGCATCATCCAGCCCGCTAAGCGTCAGCGGATACATCCGGTCGGTCATCAGCTCGCGCAAAATCCGCGTCGATTGCGAATAGCCCCATTGCGCCTCCGGGGTCGGATTGATCCACACCGTGGCGGGATAGGTATTCGTCAGCCGCTGCATCCAGACCGCGCCGGCTTCCTCGTTGAAATGCTCGACCGAGCCGCCGGGATGCGTGATCTCGTAGGGGCTCATCGCCGCGTCGCCGACGATCACGACCTTGTAATCGTGGCCATATTTGTGGAGCACATCCATGGTCGGCGTCCGCTCGGTGAAGCGGCGCATATTGTCCTTCCACACGCCTTCGTAGAGGCAGTTGTGGAAGTAGAAGAATTCGAGGTTCTTGAACTCGCTGGTCGCGGCGGAAAACAGTTCCTCGCACAGCTTGACGAACGGGTCCATCGACCCCCCGATATCAAGGAAGAGCAATAGCTTGACCGCATTGTGCCGCTCAGGCCGCATGCGGATGTCGAGCCAGCCCTGCCGCGCGGTGCCCTCGATCGTCGCGTCGATATCGAGCTCGTCCGCCGCGCCCTCGCGGGCGAAGCGGCGGAGGCGGCGCAGCGCGATCTTGATGTTGCGGGTGCCGAGCTCGCGGGTGTTGTCGAGATTCTTGTACTCGCGGCCCTCCCACACCTTGAGCGCGCGGCCCTGCCGGCTCTCGCCGCCGATGCGGACGCCCTCGGGGTTATAGCCGCCGTTTCCGAACGGGGAGGTGCCGCCGGTGCCGATCCATTTGTTGCCGCCCTGATGCCGGCCCTCCTGTTCGGCGAGACGTTGCTTGAGCGCCTCCATGATCTCGTCCCACGACCCCAGCGACTTGATCGCTTCCATCTCCTCGGGGGTCAGGAACTTCTCGGCGATCGCCTTCAGCCAATCCTCGGGAATCTCGGCGGGGGCGACGCCGTAGTTCGTGGCGATGCCCTTGAAGACCTTGGTGAAGACCTGGTCGAACCGGTCGAGCAGTCCCTCGTCCTTCACGAAGGTGGCGCGGGTGAGGAAATAGAAATCCTCGGGCGTGCGCTCGATCACGTCGCGGTCGAGCGCTTCGAGCAGGATGAGATGCTCCTTCAGGCTGGCAGGGATGCCGGCGGCGCGAAGCTCGTCGAGGAAATTGAAGAACATGGGATCAGTGCTGGTCCGGTGCGGCGCGCTCGTAAAGCTTCCAATGGGTGCCGGACAGGCCATTGGGATGGCCCTCGGCGGCGACGTGATAGGGCCCCCCGCAGCGGATCGCCGGATCGGGGAAGGGCGCATTGCCGTCGCGATCGACGAACCAGAAGCGCGTGGCGGGGCAGGGCGCTTCGATCACGGTGAGAGAATAGTGGCGCGAGGCTGCTCCGGCGCGGAAGATGGCGGTTGAGCGATCCTGCTCCACCGCGATCTCAGGCGCATGCGCGGCGATGACCATGTCGATCGCGACGCCGGGATCGGCGCGGCGGTTGCCGATGATCCGCCAGTCGGTGACGAGCGATGCGATCACCACCAGCGCCAGCGCTGCCGCGACCGGCCAGCGCGAGGCGCGCGCCGGGGCAAGGCGCGGGCCGCTGTGCATCGCGACGAGCATCAGCGCGCCGACCCCGCTCAGCAGATGGTATCGCGGCGCCCCGCTATTGACGAGTTGCGCCAGCGCCACGCCCAGCGGGATCGCCAGCGCCAGCACGAAGAAGATCCGGTCGCGCACCGGCCCGTTGCGGTCGCCCGGTGTGTCGGGTGGCGCGATCAGGATCAGCGCGGCGAGGAGCGCAATCGGCCCACCGAACGCCGTAAGGAACATCGCCCCGGCGCCATCGGCCAGCCGCATCAGGCTAAACGCCTCGAAATTGCCAAAACGGAGCCCGGTGCCCGCTGCCCTCGCTGCGCCAAACACCGCGCCGATCGCGAGGATAGCGGGCAGGATGACCGGGAGCAGGATGCGGCCCGCCGCGCGGCTCGCTTCGCGTGCGGGGAGGCTGCGGTAGAGCACCCAGCTTACCCACAGTCCCAGCGCCGCCAGCCCGAACGCCATCGTCAGCTGCGAAAACATGCCGAGCAGCACCGCGACTAAGATCGGGATCGCCGGCACCCGCCGCGCGGTGTCGTCGAGCCACTTTGCCACCAGTAACACCGTCACCAGCAACGCCAGCACCATCGGCGCATAGCCCCGCGCCTCCGCCCCGTAAGTGACGAGCAGCGGCGACACCGCGAACAGCAACGCCGCGACCAGCGCCGCCGCCTTGCCCTGCCGCACGGCGATCAGCGCCGCCACCGGGATCGCGAGCGTGCCCGTCAGGATCGAGAGCCCGCGCTGGAGCATGGGCGGTGCATCGAGTCCCACCAATTGGAGCCACAGCGTATTCAGATGGTGGTTATTGTCGTGATTGATGTGGAGGAACACGCCCAGCGCTGTCCCCACATCATGCGCCGCCGTCGCCGACCACGCCTCGTCGAGCCACAATGCGCCCTGCGCCGCGAGGAGGCGGAGCGCGAAGCCGAGCGCGATGATCGCCCCGGCGATGAGCCAGTGCTTGCGGCCCCCCGGCATCGTCACGCGATCGGCGGGGGCTGGTGTTCGAACCGGGGCACTTCGCCCTCGACCGCGCCGTGGCTCATCCCTTGTTCGCCTGCCGCCGCGCCATGAACGCCAGCCGTTCGAACAGCATCACGTCCTGCTCGTTCTTGAGCAGCGCCCCGTGGAGCGGCGGGATCGCCTTGGTCGGGTCGCGGTTCTGGAGGACGTCGAGCGGCATGTCCTCGTGGAGCAGCAGCTTGAGCCAGTCGAGCAATTCGCTGGTCGAAGGCTTCTTCTTGAGGCCCGGCACTTCGCGAATCTCATAGAAGATATCCATCGCGCGGCTGACCAGCATCTTCTGGATCTTGGGGAAATGGACGTCGACGATGGCCTGCATCGTGTCGCGGTCCGGGAACTTGATGTAATGAAAGAAGCAGCGGCGCAGGAAGGCGTCGGGGAGTTCTTTTTCGTTGTTGCTGGTGATGATCACGATCGGGCGGTCGACCGCGCGAACGGTCTCCCGGGTTTCATAGACATGGAATTCCATGCGATCGAGCTCGGTCAGCAAGTCGTTCGGGAACTCGATATCGGCCTTGTCGATCTCGTCGATCAGCAGCACCGGCAGTTCGGGGGCGGTAAACGCCTCCCACAGTTTGCCGCGGCGAATATAGTTGGCGATGTCGTGGACGCGCTCGTCGCCGAGCTGGCCATCGCGCAGGCGCGCCACCGCGTCATATTCATAGAGGCCCTGCTGCGCCTTGGTCGTCGACTTGACGTTCCACTCGATCAGCGGCGCGCCCATCGCCTTGGCGACCTCGTACGCCAGCACGGTCTTGCCCGTCCCCGGCTCGCCCTTGACCAGCAACGGCCGGCGCAGCGTCGCGGCGGCGTTGACCGCGACCTTCAGATCGTCGGTGGCGACATAACTCTGGGTGCCTTCGAAGCGCATCGGGTTCCCTTTTGAAACTGGAACTCGTGACTAGATGCACTCCCCGTCCGGATCAATGCTGGGCGCGAGCGCTCGCACGGGCCTCGAGCAAGTCGAACAGCCCGCGATGCTGGGCGAACATCTGCTGCGCGCCGAACAGCATCGCGCGCTCGACGCTCATCTCGCGGACCAGCGCGTCGACCACGGTCACCGTCTCTTCCTGCAAGGGCAGGGTGCAGAGCGGCGGGACGATCCCCAGCCGGTGCGCCGCGGCGTCGAGCACTTCGCGCACAGGCTCCCAATCGAGCCCCAGCGCCAGCGCCGCCCCGGTCGCGCAACCCGCGCGGTCCGACTGGGCGAGCATGTCGAGTGCATGGCATTGCGCATGGACTGCGGCCTCCGCCTCGGCCTGCCCCGGCGTGCTGGGCAGCGGCCCCGCCGCCGCGACGATCCGCACGAGATAGGCGCGCTCGACCGCAAAGGCCTCCGCCGCCGCTTCGATCCAGCCGCGCTCGACGGGCAGCCGCGCATGTTCGAGCGCATAATCGATCACGCCGGGATGGCGGCCATGCAGGATGCAGAGATAATGCGCGGCATCGGCCAGATCGCGGGCAGGCTCGCCCCCGGCGATCAGCCGCCGCAGCCAGGGATGGTGCGTGCTGCCATCGGAGGCGGTAAGCCCCGCCATCGCGCTCGAAGCATCGCCCAGCCGCGCAATCTGTACCGAATCAAACGGCATAATACCCCATCGTCGAGAGTGGCCGCCCGCAGATGGACGTCACGCCTCTCAATGCCACCATGGGTTATACCGAAGCACGTAAAGACGTGGTTGATGAGGAGTTTACCAAGCCGAAACTTGTTGGCTGGGATGGGATTCGCTCCGAAGCCGCCCTCGACGGGATGAACGCTTCCCGCCGATCGAAAAATAGGCTCGCAATAGAGGACGAACCAAAAAAGGCCGCCGCGCCCCGGGAGCGGTGGAGCGCGGCGGCCCTTTCCGGGCCCTTGGGCGCGGAAAACCCGTGATTCAATGTGACGCAGGTGAAACCAGACCGGCCCTCGCGTGTTTAAGGCGGGCTTGCTCCCTTGCGTCGGCTTTTGCTCAACGTTGGATCAGGCCATTCGTTTCGTCCAAAACCAGGGGATGCACATGAACAGGAAAATTCTGATCGCCGCCGCTTTCGTCGCCGCGCTTCCGCTTGCTGCGTGCGGCCATGATACGCCCGCCGCGGAGAATGTCGCCGACGCTGCCGAGAACACCGCCGACATGATGGAAGCGAACGCCGCGGACATCCGTTCGGACGCGGGCAATATGGGCGACGCGATGGAGGCCAAGGCCGACAACCAGGCCGATATGGTAGAGAACAAGGCCGATGCCGTCCGCGACGCGGGCGAGAACAAGGCCGATGCGATGGACGAGGCGCACTAAGCTTTCGACCGTCAGGCAAGCGAAAAGGCCGGGGAGCGATCCCCGGCCTTTTTCGTCTGCACCGAATCTTGACCGAAAGATCATGCCGCGCGCAACGGTTTCGCGCCTCCGCCGGGTATAGCGGGACCTCGATTTCCGAAGGAGGGTGAGATGGCGACGACATTCTATCGCATCGGAGCGGCGGTGGCGCTGGGCGCCGGGTTTCTGCAGGTCTGGATGAATTTGGCGGTCGGCATCGTCGGCGGCGACGAGAATCCGGCCAATCTGGGGTTCTTCCTGGTGGTGGCGGCCGCCGGGGCGTGCGCCTTCACCGCGCGGTTCCGGGCGGAGGGCATGGCGCGCGCGATGCTGGCGGCCGCGGGGTTGCAGCTGCTGCTGGCGGCCGCGCTCGCGACCGCGCCTTCGCACGCACGCGAGGCGATGGGGATCTGGGCGCTGAGCGGCGGCTTCGGGGCGCTCTGGCTGGTCGCGGCGGCGTGCTTCCATCGCGCGCAGCCTGACGCCGGGCACGCCATCGCCTGATGCGAACAGGGCCCCGAAACGGGGCCCTGCGGCAGCTTATTGGTCGAGGAAGCTGCGCATCTTGCGGCTGCGGCTCGGGTGCTTGAGCTTGCGGAGCGCCTTGGCCTCGATCTGGCGGATGCGTTCGCGAGTCACGCTGAACTGCTGGCCGACTTCCTCGAGCGTGTGATCGGTGTTCATGCCGATGCCGAAGCGCATGCGCAGCACGCGCTCCTCGCGCGGGGTGAGGCTCGCCAGGACGCGAGTGACGGTTTCCTTGAGGTTCGCCTGGATCGCGGCGTCCACGGGGATGACCGCGTTCTTGTCCTCGATGAAGTCGCCGAGATGCGAATCCTCCTCGTCGCCGATCGGCGTTTCGAGGCTGATCGGCTCCTTGGCGATTTTCATCACCTTGCGGACCTTTTCGAGCGGCATGCTCAGCCGTTCGGCCATTTCCTCGGGCGTGGGCTCGCGGCCCTGCTCGTGGAGGAACTGGCGGGAGGTGCGGACCAGCTTGTTGATCGTCTCGATCATATGGACCGGGATGCGGATCGTGCGGGCCTGATCGGCGATCGAGCGCGTGATCGCCTGGCGGATCCACCAGGTGGCATAGGTGCTGAACTTGTAGCCGCGGCGATACTCGAACTTGTCGACGGCCTTCATCAGGCCGATATTGCCCTCCTGGATGAGATCCAGGAACTGCAGCCCGCGATTGGTGTATTTCTTGGCGATCGAAATCACGAGGCGGAGATTGGCCTCGACCATCTCCTTCTTGGCGATCCGCGCCTCGCGCTCGCCCTTTTGCACCATGTTCACGATGCGGCGGAACTCGGCGAGCGACATGCCGGTCGCCTGCGAAATCTCGGCAATTTCCGTGCGGATGCGGTCAACGGCGCCGGCTTCGTTCTCGGCGAAGGCGCGCCATTTCTTGTCGATGCCTTGGACGGCGGGCAGCCAGCCCTCGTCCAGCTCATGCTCGACATAGCGATCCAGGAAGTCCTTGCGGCCAACCTTGTGACGCTCGGCGAGGCGCAGCATCTGCCCACCCAGCGCGGTGAGGCGCCGGTTGAAGCTGTAGAGCTGGTCGACCAGATATTCGATCTTGGCGTTGTGGAACTGGACCGATTCCACTTCGGCAGTCAGCTCTTCGCGCAGCTTCTGGTATTTGCGCTCGTCGCCCGCAGTCAGTTCGCCGCCTGCCGACATCGCGTCGAGGCGAGCCAGCTGGACCTTCGAGAATTTCTTGTAGAGCGAGGTGATGCTGGCGAACTTCTCAAGCGCTTGCGGCTTGAGCTGCTCTTCCATTTGCGCGAGGCTGAGGGTGTTGTCCTCCTCCTCGTCGTCCGAAGGCCGCGGGGTGCGGCGCTCGGTCATCGAATCCTCGTCCTCCTCGTCGGCGGAGGCTTCCTCGGGCTCGGCTTCTTCCTTGAACGACGGACCGGCGGTCTTCTCGCTGATCTCGCCATCGCCCTCGGCCTCTTCGTCGGTGAGCGACTCAGGGGCAGGGTCCTTCGAAAGCATTGCGTCGAGATCGAGGATCTCGCGAAGCTGCATCGTGCCCTCGTTGAGCGCCGTCGACCAGCTGATGATCGCGTTGAAGGTGATCGGCGATTCGCACAGGCCGAGGATCATCGTGTCGCGGCCAGCCTCGATGCGCTTGGCGATGGCGATCTCGCCTTCGCGGCTGAGCAGTTCGACCGCGCCCATCTCGCGCAGGTACATGCGCACCGGATCGTCGGTGCGGTCGACGACTTCCTTCTTCTTCGCGAGCTCGAAGGCGGGTTCGTCGCCATCCTTCTCGGCATCAACCTCGTCGGGCGTGTCGTCCTCGGGCTCGGCGTCTTCGCCGGCGTCTTCATTCTCGACGACATTGATGCCCATGTCGTTGAGCGCCGACATGACGTCCTCGATCTGCTCCGAGGTCATCTGATCCTGCGGCAGCATTTCGTTGAGCTGGTCGACGGTGATGTAGCCACGCTTCTTCGCGCGGGCGACAAGCTTCTTCAGCGTGCCTTCGTTCAGATCGATCAGCGGTGCGTCGCCGGTCTCGCCGGGATCGACTTCCGCCATGGGTGCCTTCGCCATCAATTGCCCTCGAATACTCGAATACCGGATGGCGGCATTATAACGCCGCCCTAATCGTCCAAATCGCCTTCTTCCGCAACCGCCAGATTCGCAAGCCGCGTTTCGAGCTCCAATCGCTTGCGGGAAAGCGCAACCTGACGGGCAAAAGCCTCCTCAGTGAAGTGCTCCTGCAGCGCCGCCGTCGCCTCCGCGAGCGCAGCATCGACAGCGGGCTGGGCCAGCATGACCCCGATCGCATCGTTCAAGTCCTCGCGGGCGCGCCCTTCGTCCTTCGCGCCAGCCTGGTTGAACGAGTAGTTGAGACCATCCGCCCGCAGCAATTGATCGGCAATCTCGCCGAACCCGGACTTCGCCAATATGGTAAGGATGCGCGCACTATCAACCTGTTGATCCTCCAGCGCGACATCGATCACCGCTTCGAACAATTTGCCAAGCGCACCGCTGGCGCTGCGCAGGCTGCCGAGCACTTCGACATGGCGGGCGATCTCGGCCGGATGGCGGATCAGCCCGGCGAGCACGGCGCGGGCGAGGATCGGATCGAGCCCGCTGCTGCGCACCCCGCGCGCGACCGCACCAACGGGGGGAATGGGGGGCTTCCACTTGCCCTTCTTCCATTCGCCGCCACTGCTTCCACCACGCGGGCGGAATTCACGCGGGGCAGGGGCGAAGAGGGCGTCGAAGCGATTGCGGAATTCGGCGAGATATTCGGTACGGACGCTGGGTTCGCCGATCGTGTTCGCGAGATCGCTCAGGCGGCGCTTGAGACCGGCACGGGCTTCCGGCGTATCGAGGGGCTCGGCGGCGACTTCACTGGCCCAGATCCGCTCCGCGAGCTGCTGGGGCGCCTTGAGCAAAGCCTCGAACGCCGCAGCGCCTTTAGTGCGGACCAGATCATCGGGATCCATCCCCTCGGGCAAGGTGATGAAAGCGAGGCTGCGACCGGGCTGGAGCAGCGGCAAGGCGCGATGCGCGGCGCGGATCGCGGCCTTTTGCCCGGCGCTGTCGCCGTCGAAGCAGAGCAGGGGGACATCGGCCATCCGCCACAGCCGCTCGATCTGATGCTCGGTAAGCGCGGTGCCGAGCGGCGCGACCGCCTCGCCGAAGCCGGCCTGGGCGAGCGCGATCACGTCCATATAGCCCTCCACCGCGATCACGCGCCCGGCCTTGCGGGAAGCGGCGGCCGCGCGATCGAGATTGTAGAGCGTGCGGCCCTTGTCGAAGAGCGGGGTATCGGGGGAGTTGAGGTACTTCGGCTCGCCCCCCCCATTTTCCTTGGCGCCAATCACGCGCCCGCCGAACGCGATCACCCGGCTGCGCGCATCCCGGATCGGGATCATCAGCCGGCCGCGGAACCGGTCGTACGGCTCCTTCTTCTTCTCCTCGACCGAGATGAGCAGCCCGGCTTCGATCAGCTTCTCATCGCCATAGGCCTTGAGCGCATCGCGCAGTTTTCCGCGCGAATCGGGGGAGAAGCCCATCCCGAACGCCCGCGCCGTCTCGGGCTTGATCCCGCGCCGTTCGAGCATCGCGCGCGCCTCGCCGCCTTCGATTCCGTTGAGCTTTTCGGTGAACCAGGCGGCGGCATCCGCCATCGCCTCGTGCAGCCCCTTCGCCCGCTCGGCGCGTTCGGCGGACTGGCGATCCTGCGCGGGCATTTCCATGCCTGCGGCTTGCGCCAACTCCTTCACCGCATCGATAAAGGGCAACCCGTTTTGCTCGGTCAGCCAGCGGATCGCATCGCCATGCGCCGAACAGCCGAAGCAGTGATAAAAGCCCTTGTCGTCGTTGACGTAGAAGCTGGGCGATTTCTCGTTGTGGAAGGGGCAGCAGGCCTTCCACTCTCGCCCGGCGCGCTGGAGCTTTACCGACTTTCCGATGAGGCCGGAGAGCAGGGTTCGGGCGCGGAGTTCGTCGAGGAAGGCGGGGGTGAGGCTCATTGGCCTTCGTCCCGCTCGGGCAGGCCCTCCCCCGACCCCTCCCTCAAGCGGGAGGGGAGATTCTTCTTGTCCCCCTCCCGCTTGCGGGAGGGGTTAGGGGAGGGGAGTGCCGCGAGCACACGCTCGATCTCGGCCACTACGCCTTCCAGATTTCCCAGTACGTCGCTGTTCCAGAAGCGGATCACGCGGTAGCCTTTGGACTCGAGATAGCGGGTGCGTGTCGCATCTTCATCGACCTGCAATGCGTGCGATCCGCCATCGATCTCGACTACCAGCCTTGGCGTGCGCGCGACGAGATCGCAGATATACGGTGAGGGTTTGATACGGACCTGGCGATTGAATCGAACGCCACCGACCTTCCGTGCACTGAGTACACGCCAAAGCGCGGCCTCCGCATCGGCCGGATTGTTGCGCATATCGCGAGCGTGGTTGCCGGGTTCCATTTTTCGTCTCGAGCGGGTTCGCTTGCTGACATGCCCTCCCCCAACCCCTCCCGCAAGCGGGAGGGGAGCTCAGGAAAGCGCCGCCTTCACCGCCGCGCTCGCCTTGCTCATATCCAGCGTGGTCGCATGGCGCGCCTTCAGCTCGGCCATGACGCGGCCCATGTCCTTCATGCCCGACGCGCCCAGTTCGGCCTTGATCGCTTCGATCGCGGCGGCGGTGGCGGAATCGTCCATCTGGGTGGGCAGGAAGCGCTCGATCACCGCGACTTCCGCCGCCTCGGCGTCGGCGAGTTCCTGACGGTTGCCTTTCACATACATCTCGATCGATTCGCGGCGCTGCTTGACCATCTTCTGGAGGACCTCGACCACCAGCGCGTCGTCATTGTCGGGGGCCTTGCCGGTGCGCGCCTCGATGTCGCGGTTCTTGATCGCGCTCTGCATGAGCATGATCGCGCCGCGCGAGGTCTTGTCGCCGGCCTTCATGGCGGTGATCTGGGCAGCCTTGATGTCGTCGCGAATCATGCGGGGTCTCTTCGATAATCGGAAAGCTTGGGCATAGCGGCGAGAAGCGGTTGACGCGAGGGGGGAGGGGGTCTAGCCGCCACCCCTTAGCGACATCGCCACTTTCCAATGGAGCGCCACCCGCAAATGGCCGACGCCAAACCCATGCCCATGCCTGTTGGAGCCACCGGCGTATTGGTGCTCGCAAGCGGCGACGTGGTGTGGGGCCGGGGCTTCGGCGCCGAGGGGCAAGCGGTGGGCGAGGTGTGCTTCCACACCGCGATGACCGGTTATCAGGAGATCATGACCGATCCGAGCTTTGCCGGTCAGATCATCAATTTCACGTTCCCGCATATAGGCAATGTCGGCGCCAATGCCGAGGATGTGGAAGCCGACGATCCCCATGCGCTGGGCATGATCGTGCGCGAGGACGTGACCGCGCCCTCCAGCTTCCGCGCTACCGAGCATCTCGATGCGTGGATGAAGAAGCATGCCCGGATCGGCCTGTCGGGGATCGACACGCGGGCGCTCACGCGGCGCATCCGCACCGGCGGCGCGCCCAATGGCGTGATCGCGCATTCGGCGAGCGGCGAGTTCGATATACCGCTGCTGCTCGAAATGGCGCGGGCATGGCCGGGGCTGGAGGGGATGGACCTCGCGATCACCGTGACCGCCGAGACGCATTATGGCTGGGAAGGCGGCGTGTGGCGGCTGGGGAAGGGGTATGACCTTTCTTCCCCCCTCCCGCTTGCGGGAGGGGCCGGGGGAGGGGACTCTGCCTCGGATTCCGTTGCAGGTAGCCCCTCCCCTAACCCCTCCCGCAAGCGGGAGGGGGACTTTAGGCCCCATGTCGTCGCGATCGATTACGGTTCGAAGCGCAACATCTTCCGCAACCTGGTCCAGGCCGGGGCGGACGTCACGGTGCTTCCCGCGACGGCGACCTTTGAACAGGTGATGGCATTCAACCCCGACGGCTTCTTCCTGTCGAACGGCCCCGGCGATCCCGCGGCGACGGCGGAATATGCGGTGCCAGTGATTCGCCAGATGCTCGACAGCGGCAAGCCGTTGTTCGGCATCTGCCTGGGGCATCAGATGCTGGCGCTGGCGGTGGGCGGCAAGACCAGCAAGATGTTCCAGGGCCATCGCGGCGCGAACCATCCAGTCAAGCGGCTGAGCGATGGCGCGGTCGAGATCACGTCGATGAACCATGGCTTCGCGGTCGAGAGCGAAACGCTCCCCGCGAATGCGCGCGAGACGCATGTGTCGCTGTTCGATGGCTCCAATGCGGGCTTCGAATTGACCGACAAGCCCGCGTTCAGCGTGCAATACCATCCCGAGGCGAGCCCGGGGCCGCAGGACAGCCTGTATCTGTTCGAGAAATTCGTGGGGATGATGGCTTGATCCTGCCGCTCGCCCTTTCGCTTGCGCTTTCGTGCGTCACCGATCCCACTTCCTGCGAGAAGCGCTTCACGGTCGGCGCGTGGCAGGGCGTGTGCGAGCGGACGATCGACGATGCCCCGCCCGGCTTCGAACGATGCCTGACGACCTTCCGGAACGGCGATCTCACCATCACCATCGACCGGCGCGCGAATGGGGCCAATGTGTTTCGCACCTTCACCGGGTGCGGAATGGACGAGCGAGGCGTCTATCCGCTCGCGGCGCGCGACCTGAAGGGGGCAAGCGCCAAGAACCGGTTGTTCAACGCCGTGGTGGTGCTGCTTTTGTCGCTGCCGAAGGGCTGTCCGGCGGGCGCGTTCACTGTCGATGCGGGGCAGATGGGCGGCATCCTTCGCCAGACCAAGGCGCTGATCCCCTCGGTGCGCTATCCATCCCCGTTCGATCCCAACAAGGAGACTGACCGATGATCGCCGATCTGCCGCCTTATGTCGCGACGCTCGTCGCTGAACAAATCGTCATCTACAACGCCGCGTCCAACGAGCCGCTGATCATGGTCGGCTTCGTCGCGTTCGGCGCGCCAGCGGACCTCGCCAAGCTGGAAACCGCGGCCAAATCGGGCGGCTTCCCGGCATCGCGGCTGGAGACGGACGATCCCGAATCGATGGTGATCTATCGCCCCGAAGCCGATCGCGGGAACGCGCTGAAGCTGTACCACGACGCGCTGTCGGGCCGCTTCGGCAAGCTGCGGCTGGAGATTCTGATCGTGACCCAGAAGGACGCGGCTGACGGGATTACCGGCGAGGAACTGCGCAAGCTCGATCCGGGCCAGATCCGGGAGTGATGCTGAAGTGACTGAGGTCGATCCTTCCGTTGCCGGGGACGACGATCACTGGATGCTTTTGGAGCGATTTTCGTCTTCAGATTTGCCGCTGGTCGTGCGTTCCCGCATCAACCCGGTCGCTGCGGAGTTTGCCGAGGCCAACCGCGTGGTCGCGGTGATCTTTGACCTCCGCCCCGAACATGTACGAGACGATGGCTTGCCGACGTGTTTGGACGATCTCCACAAGCTTGAAGATCGAATTGTCGAAGCGATTGACGAGTGTGGGCTGAACGCCTTCCACACGGCCTCGGTGACCGGCGACGGCAGGCGCGTTCAGTATTTTGCGATCGATCCTGCGCTAGACCTTGCCGCCACCATCGGGGAGATTTCCAGTCCCCTTGGAGAGCTATCGGTTTATAGTGAGCTCGATTTCGCGACTTACCTAGAGTTTGTCAGCCCCACACCGCTCGACCGGCAGTTCAACGGTGACCGTAGTGTGATCTCCAACCTCGAGAAGCAAGGAGATGACGGGGCTGTCGCGCGGAAGATCGATTTCTGGTTCTATGGCAACCGTTCCGCGCTGATGCCGCTCGTCGACCAACTTAAGCACAGTGGTTTTGCCCTCGATCATTGGCTCGATGAGCCAGCTGGCGTTGTGCTGACGATCGACGCGCCGGCCAACATGAGCAGTTTTGGCGAAATTACGCCCCTGTTGGTTCAAACAGCAGGCGAATTCGGCGTCGAGTACGACGGGTGGGAAACTCTCGTTTTGACCGACATAGCGCCGCAGCCTGAACTGGCTTCAAAGCCCTCTCTATTCGGTCGGTTGTTCGGCCAGAGAAAGCAATAATGCCCAAACGCACCGACATCTCCTCCATCCTCGTCATCGGCGCAGGGCCCATCGTGATCGGCCAGGCGTGCGAGTTCGATTATTCGGGCACGCAGGCGATCAAGGCGCTCAAGGAAGAAGGCTATCGCATCGTCCTGGTCAATTCGAACCCGGCCACGATCATGACCGATCCGGAGATGGCCGACGCCACCTACGTCGAGCCGATCACGCCGGAGATCGTCGCCAAGATCATCGAAAAAGAGCGGCCCGAT
>Ga0164241_10003317_pt1 | contig 16366 bp, 13 predicted proteins | sample OricomyardsoilBY_FD_108780 | JGI IMG/M metagenome (GOLD analysis project Ga0164241, IMG submission 108780) | Backyard soil microbial communities from Emeryville, California, USA - Original compost - Back yard soil (BY) | ecosystem: Environmental > Terrestrial > Soil > Unclassified | place: USA... | reverse complement strand
TGCTGTCGAGATGCATACCTATCGAAGATCACAAAACGCCTAGCCATCGCACGCAAATTCGAGCCCCCCCGGATCTTATTTCCCCAGCGTAAATCTTCACTCTCGCCGCGTTGAAAGCTGAGGAATTCGGCACGGCAGCTTCTGCGATTTGGGCTGCGTTTCGGCAGCCCGGATCGCCTAGCGACGCTCAGCGGACGGAGTTGGGAGGGACGACGCTGGTGCGGGGGCCGCCGATGGGCGGCACGTAGACGCCCCAGATGTCGCGGGCGTAGCTGAGGATGGTGCGGTCGCTGGAGAAGCGGCCCATGTGGGCGACGTTCAGGATCGACTTGCGGGTCCAGGCGACCTGATCGTGATACGCGGCCTCGACGCTGCGCTCGCAGTGCAGGTAGCTCAAGAAATCGGCCAGCACCATGTAGGTGTCGCCGCCGTAGAGCAGTGAGTCGACGATCGGCTTGAAGCGGCCGTGGTCGTCGGGCGAGAACATGCCGGAGCTGATGGCGTCGAGCACCGTGCGCAACACCGGCTCGGCGTAGTACAGCTGCATCGGGTCGTAGCCGGCTTCGCGCGCTTGCGCGACCTGCTCGGTGCGCAAGCCGAACAAAAAGAAGTTGGCGTCGCCGACCGCTTCACGAATCTCGACGTTCGCGCCGTCCAAGGTGCCGATCGTCAACGCGCCGTTCATCGAGAACTTCATGTTGCCGGTGCCGGAGGCTTCGGTGCCGGCGGTCGAAATCTGCTCCGACACGTCGGTCGCGGGTACGATCAGCTCCGCCAACGAAACCGTGTAGTTCGGCACGAAAATGACGCGCAAGAACTGGCGCGCGTTCACGTCGTTGTTGATGGTCTGACCAACGGCGTTGATGAGCGCGATGATGCGCTTGGCCATGTCGTAGCCGGGCGCGGCCTTGCCCCCGAACACGAACGTGCGCGGCGTGACGTCGAACGGCGGTGTTTGCCGGTACGTCAGGTACAGCGAGATCACGTGCATGATGTTGAGCAGCTGCCGCTTGTACTCGTGGATGCGCTTGACGTGCGATTGGATGAGATGCGTCGGATCCAGCTCGATGCGCAAATCACGGCGCAGCGCGTTGGCCAGTCGCTCTTTGTTGTGCAGCTTGATCGCGCGCCACTCGGCTTGGAACTCGGGGTCGTTCGCCAGCGGTACCAGCCGCTCGAGCTGATCGAGATCGATCTCCCAGCCGGGGCCGATGCGATTGGTGATCAACGTCGACAGCTTGGGGTTGCACTTGAGCATCCAACGGCGCGGGGTGACGCCGTTCGTCTCGTTGATGAACTTCGAAGGCTCCATGTCGCAGAAGTCGGAGAACAACGTCTGCTTCAGCAGCTGCGAGTGCAGCGCCGACACGCCGTTGACCTTCGAGCCGCCGACGATCGCGAGGTGCGCCATGTTGACGCGCTTCTCGGCGCCTTCCTCGACCAGCGACATGCGGCGCAGACGCTCGGTGTCACCCGGGAACGCCTTCTTCACTTCTTCCAAATGCTGGGCGTTGATGTCGTAGATGATCTGCAGGTGGCGCGGCAGCACGCGCTCCATCAACCACACCGGCCAGCGCTCGAGCGCCTCGGGCAAAATGGTGTGGTTGGTGTACGCGCAGCAGCGCTTGACGAGCGAGAAGGCGTGGTCCCACGGCATGGCGTGCACGTCGACCAACACGCGCATCAGCTCGGCGACAGCCAGCGCCGGATGCGTGTCGTTCATCTGGAAAATGGCTTGTTCGTGGAAGTTGTACAGATCCGAGTGGTAACGCAGGTGACGTGAAATCACGTCCTGCAGCGTGGCCGAGACGAGGAAGTACTCCTGCTTCAGGCGCAGCTCTTTGCCCGCCGGCTGCGAATCGTTCGGATACAGCACGCGCGTGATGTTCTCGGTCCAGCTCTTCTCTTGCACCGCCTTCAAGTAGTCGCCGCGGTTGAAGTAAGAGATGTCGAAATCGTTGGTCGCCTTGGCCGACCACAGGCGCAACGTGTTGACGACGTTGTTTTTGTAACCCGGAATCGGGATGTCGTACGCCATCGCGTTCACGCTGTCGGTGTCGACCCACTCGTGAACCAAGCGCCCGGTGCTGCCCGTGTATTGAATGACGCGACCGCCGAAGCGCACGACGTACGTGCGCTCGGGCCGCGCGATCTCCCAAGGGTTGCCGAAGCGCAGCCATTGATCGGGGGACTCGTGTTGGTGCCCACCGATGATGTCTTGGCGAAAGATGCCGTAGTCGTAGCGCAGGCCGTAGCCCATGCCGGCGATGCCGAGCGTGGCCATCGAGTCGAGGAAGCACGCCGCCAAACGGCCCAAGCCGCCGTTGCCCAAGCCGGCGTCCGGCTCCTGCTCCAGCACCTGGTTCAAATCGATGCCCAGCGACGCCATGCCGGTGCGGAACTCTTCGAGCACGCCCAGGTTCACCAAGCCGTCCTCCAGCAGACGGCCGAGCAGGAACTCCATCGACAGGTAGTTCACGATCTTTGGCTGCTGGCGCTCGCGCCGCGACCAGGTGCGGGTCCAACGGTCGAACATGCGGTCGCGCGCAGTGCGGGCGGCGCTGATGAAATGGTCGAGCCGCGTCGCCGCGCTGGGGTGCTTACCCTGCGTGTGCTGCACGTGGTTGACGAAGGCGGCCATCAGGGCCTCTGAGTCGAGCAGCAACTCATCGACCGGGATGTTGTATTTCGCGGAGTTCGACACGTTGGGACTTTTAACGAAGGGCGTCTCGGGTTGCAACGACTGCCTCCTGTGGCTCCCGGCACTAGTGCAAGCTCCGCATTTCCCGAGCGTTTCCGCGGGGGGAACGGAGCCATCGATTTTCTGGCCGGACCCGATGGAAGGAAGCACTTTACAGTCGGGCAATAGCTCTGCCAAAAGCGGCGAGCCTTGGCCCGCTTCTCGATCGCCCAACAGCTCAAGCTCCCGAAAGGGCGCATTTCGGGTCGGGCGCTGAGCGCGCTCGTCACCGCGGTTCGGCATACGCCGGCGCGCGGTCCGCTCGCGCAGCTCTTGCGTGCCGATTTGGGGATCGATCGCGCGCGCGCGCTCGGGGCCGACGCACGGGCCGAGCTGCCGCTCACGACTCAGCCGCTGTGCGCGCGCAGCAGCCACGAGCGACCGAGCGAAGAGCTGGGCGCGCCGCAACACTTGGGCTTGCCGCGCTCGGCGGTCGCGCTGCAAGCCGCGTACCGGCGCGGCTCGCACGATCCGGTTCAGGTCATGGAGCGCGCGCTCGGCGCCGCTCGCTCGCTGTCGAATCAATCACCGACCCTCGGCCCGCTCTCGGCCTACGACGACGAGAGCGCCCACGCGGCCGCGCTCGCCAGTCGTGAGCGCTTCCGTGCCGGCGCGCCGCTCAGCGCGTTGGACGGCGTGCCGATCGCCATCAAAGAAGAAGTCAATCAGCGCGGTCTGCGCGCGCGGCTCGGCACCAGCTTTTTGCCGCACGACCCGACCGTGCAAGACGCCCGGGCCGTCGCGCGCCTGCGCGCGGCCGGCGCCGTCATCATCGGCCAAACCCCGATGACCGAGTTCGGCTTGTCGCCGATCGGCGCCAACCAGCATCGACGGATGCCGCGCAACCCGCACGATCGCACGCGGCTCGCCGGCGGTAGCTCTACCGGCAGCGCGGTGGCGGTCGCGACCGGCATCACGCCCGTCTCGCTCGGCTGTGACGGCGGCGGCTCGATCCGCATTCCGGCGGCGCTATGCGGCGTGTTCGGCCTCAAGCCGACGTTCGGGCGCATCCCCGCCGTCGGCATGGGCATGCAGGGCGCGACCAGCGTCGTGCACGTGGGTCCGCTTTCGGTGTGCGTGAGCGAGCTTGCCAGCTTCGTCGAGCTGGCGAGCGGCGCCGATCCCGGCGATCCGATTTCGGAGTTGGCGCCGCCGCTTTCGCCCGGTTCATTGACGGCCGCGCTCGGCCGCGGAGTGCGCGGCTTGCGCATCGGCGTCGACGAAGCGGAGTGGGCCGCCGCCGATCGTGAGCTGACCGGTCCGTGCCGTGAGGCGCTGGTCGCGCTCGAAAAGGCCGGCGCCGAGCTCGTGCCCATCCGCATCGCGCACGCCTCATACGCCGCCGCCATCGGCTACCTGACGATCGGCATCGAAGCGTTCACGGCCATGTACGAGCTACGCCAGCGGCACATGGACGCCATGGGCCCCGACGTGCAGCTGTTCCTCTCCGGCATGGAGACGTTCCGCCCCGACGACTACATCGACGGCCAACGCCTGCGCCAAGGCTTGCGCCGCGACGTCGCCGAAGCGCTGCGCCACGTCGACCTGATAGCGCTGCCCACCACCGCCCGCAGCGCCCCGCAAGTCAGCGAAGAAGAAGTCCGCTCCGGCTTCGTCGATCCGCCCCTGCTCGACGGCATGTGTCGCTACGCCTTCTTGGCCAACCTCACCGGCTTGCCCGCCATCAGCGTCCCCGTCGGCGGCGACCGTGACGGTATGCCCGTAGGGTTACAGCTGATCGGAGACGCCTGGGACGAAGCGTGCGTCTTGCAAGCCGCCGCCGCCCTCGAGCGCCTCGGCGTCGCCCGCGCCATCTCCTGCGAATCCTGCGTCGATTTGCTGGGCTGAGCCGTTCAGGATTCATCGCAGGGGCTGCCATGCTGCAGCCCGCGTCGTGATGTCAGCCGTTGGCCTTTTCCTTGGCGAGCCACGTCTTGATCTCGCCTTCGATGACCGACAGCGCTTGGCCTTGGAACGGCCGGAGCAAGAACGGCACGTCGAGCTCGAGCTCGATGGTCTTGTCCTTGACCTCGACCGCGCCCTTCAGGCTCATGCCCTTCACGCTGAAGGAGATCTGCGCGCGGTTGGGCGTCGTCCACGTCGTTTGCGGGCTGTACTTGGCGAACTTCTCCGAGTACGTGCTCAGCGCTGATTCCGTTACCTTTTTGGCGCGCTCTTGCCCAAGATCGTGGGAGACGGTGTGCTTCATTTTAGTGGCCGACCCTTATCGCGAAATCAGGGCTGGCGCCAGCTTGGCGGCCCTAGTCGACGCGCAGCACGATTTTGCCGGTGTTGAGGTTCTGTTCCATGCGGGTGTGCGCGGCCGCCACATCTGACAGGGGCACGATTTGATCGAGTTGGGGCGATAGGGTGCCGCGCTCCAACGCCGGCCACAGCTCGCGCTGGAACCGCGCTACGAGCTCGATCTTTTCCGCCACGCTGCGCGTGCGCATGACCAGGCCACCGATGCGTTGGCGTTTCATCAACATCCGGCCCAAATCGAGCGTCGCCGATGCGCCGCCCAACAAACCGACCAAGATCAGCCGCCCGCGCTCCGCCAAACAGGCTTGATGGCGTGAAAGAGCGCTCGCGCCGACGAAGTCGACGATGGCATCGACGCCGCGCTTTTCGGTCGCGGCGCGCAGCTGCTCGACGAAGTCGTGAGCGTCGCGCTCGAGCGCGACGTCAGCGCCGAGCGCTTTCACGGTCGCCAGCTTGCCGGCGCTCGCGCTGCCGATCACGAACGCGCCGCGAACTTTCGCGATCTGGATGGCGGCGTTCCCGACACCGCTGGCCGCAGCCGTCACCAGCACGCGCTGCCCGGGCGACAACTCGGCTTCGACCAGCAAGGCCTCGCTGGCGGTCAGGAACGCCTCGGGCACGGCGGCGGCCTCCTCGAACGAGAGCCGTTCGGGAACCGGCAAGAGCACGTCTTCGTGCACCACGACTTGCTCGGCGTAACCGCCGCCGGCCAGCAGCGCCATCACGCGAGCGCCGACGGCAAAGCGCGCCGCCCCGGGGCCGAGCTCGGCGACGACCCCGCTGCACTCGAGCCCCAAAATGTCACTCGCCCCCGGCGGCGGTGGATACAGACCTCGCCGCTGCAATAGATCAGCGCGATTGAGCGCGGTCGCGCGCACGTCGAGCAAGACTTCGGACGGACCGGGGCGCGGCGCCGGAACATCTCGCAACGTCAGCACCTCGGGGCCGCCGGTACCGGTACAGACTACGGCTTTCACGCTATTTCTCCGCGTCCACGCGCTTACAGCGTGGTCAAATGGGCCGCGCCGATGACTCCCGCGCGCTCACCGAGCTCGCTCACCAGGAGCGGCACCTCGCCGGCGGGCTTACCGAACACGTGCTGACGAAGGGCGGTGCGAATGTGCGGCTCGATCAAGTCGAACGACGCCGACACGCCGCCCGAAAAAACGATCGCGTTCAGGTCGAGCACGTTTTGGATCACGGCCAGGCCCTTGCCGAGCGCGGTGCCCATCATCTCGAACGTCTTTTGGCCCGCCTCTTCGCCGCGGCGTGCGCTGACCGAAATTGGCAGAACTTCGGTGGCGGCTTTGCCGCCGAGCTCGGTGAAACGACGCAGCAGCGCCTTCGTACCCGAGAAGGCTTCGATGCAGCCGCGCTGCCCGCACGCACACAACGGCGCCTCGGGCGACGAGTCGACGTTGTTGTGGCCAATCTCGGCGGCAAAACCGTTCGACCCCGGATACAGCTGATGGCCCAACACCAAGCCGCCGCCAATGCCGGTGCCGAGCGTGACCATCAAGAAGCTGGGGTTGTCACGGCCATGGCCGTAAAGCTGCTCGCCCAACGCGGCGGTGGTGGCGTCGTTCTCGACCGCGATCGGGCAGCCCAGGCGCTTGGCCAGCTCTTCGCCGATCGGTACGCCTTCGAAGTTCGGCACGTTGGCCAGGCGCCAGCAGCGGCCTTCCGCGTTCACTTCTCCCGGAATCGCGACGCCCACGGCTTCAGGCTTGGGGGTGAGCGCCAAGACGGTGTTGGCGATCGCATCCAAAATCTCGTTCGGCCCCGTGTCTAGGCGCGTGGCGGCGGACATTGATCTGACGACTTCGCCCCCCTCGACAATGCCGGCTTTGACGGCCGTGCCTCCGAAATCGACTCCAATCAACATACTCGAGCCAGGTTAGACGAGTCGATATGGAGGTCAAGCGGGGCTCGAGCGGCGGGCGAGCGGCGGGGGGGGGGGCCCCGCCGACCCCACCCGGACTGACAGCAGAGCGCGTCGAGGGTGTGGTAGCGTTGGCGATCCAGGAGACGACGAGATTGGAAAAGCTGCGCGTCGCGACCCTCAATATCTGGAACAAAGCGGGGCCATGGGCAGAGCGGCTGCCGCTCATCCGAAGGCAGGTCAAAGACCTTTCGCCCGACCTTTTGGGGCTGCAAGAAGTCCTACGACTCATTCCCGACGAAAAGCAGCCGCCCGTACCTGCGCCCGACAATGATCAAGCGAGCGAGATCGCCGAGGGCCTCGGTTACAACATCGCGTACGGCATCGCCGCTGACTACTCGGGCGGCTTGAAGTTCGGCAACGCGCTCTTGACGCGTTACAAAATTTTGGACAGTCGCACCTTTCGGCTACCGGGCGCCGACAGCGGTGAGACCCGCTCGCTGTTGTACGCGGTGCTCGAAACGCCGTGGGGTAAGCTGCCGGTGTTCGTCACCCACCTTAACTGGAAGCTGCACCACGGCGTCGTGCGCGTGAAGCAGTGCGTGTACACGGCCGAACGCATCTTCGTGCTCGCGCCCGTCGAAGCAGATTTCCTACCGCCCATCTTGATGGGTGACTTGAACGCCAGTCCCGACACGGACGAGATCCGTTACTTGCGGGGTGAGCACGTCATCGACGGGCGCAGCGTCTATTTCGCCGACGTGTGGGAGTACGCGGACCCGCCCCGCCCCGGCTACACTTTCGCTCGCGACAACGCGTACGCATGCAAGAACGGCGAGCCGAACCGGCGCATCGATTATATTTTCGTGCGCGGCCCCGACAAAGACATGCGCGGCGAGCCCTCCAACGTGCAGCTCGCCTTCACCGAGAGCGTGCCCGGCGCAGAAGGCCCCGTTTGGGCCTCGGATCACTACGGCGTCGTGTGCGATCTGACCATGACGAAGAAGTAGTAGTGTAAGGACGCGCGCGCCCAATCGAGCCTGGCCTTGGTGGCTCGATCGACTAGGCCAAGGGCCCGCGAATGGCTAAGGGCAATGATGCGCGGCTGGGTGTCGATGGGGGTGGTGACGGGACGGCGTGCTTGGCGGCCGAAACGGCGCGAGCCGCCGACGCACAAGAACGAGTGTCATTGCGTTGGAACGCGCCCGACGCTTGCCCCGACGACGCGGAGTGGGACTGACGTGAACGACTTCAAGCTGCGCCGCGCCGCTAGGTCGCTAGCACGCTGCGCAGCTTGATCACGCCTTCGACGTTCGGCTTCACGCGCGCCTGACACGCCAGGCGACCCTTGCCGCCCAGCAGCGGGATCAGGTCGGCCTCGGCCTCGTTCATCGGCTCGAGCAGGTCTTCACCTTCAAGCACTTCGACCTGGCAGGTGCCGCAGCTGGCCGAGCGGCACGAGAACGGAATGGGCGCAAAGTAGTGGTCGCTGATGTCGACGATTTCGCCGCCCTCGGGCACGTCGATGCGCTTTTCTGCGCCGAAGCGATTCGCTACGAACACCAGGGTCGCCATAGAACCCCCCAACCCTAGCATCAGCCACGCCTAGAATGGCCCGAGACCGGGGCCGGCTTCGCCTCGGCCGCACCCTGTGCTTTGCTGGCGTTAGCCATGAGCACAGCCTCGGAAGACGACCCGTTCGAGTGGGTCGGCGCCACCGTCGACGGGAAGTACCGCGTCGACGAGGTCGTGGGGCATGGCGGTTTCGGTATCGTGTACCGGGCCCACCACCTGGGCTTCGAAGAGAAGGTCGCCCTCAAGTGCCTGAAGCTACCCAAGGAGCTGCAGGGCGGCGATCGCGACCGCTTCCGTGACAGCTTGGTGGCCGAGGGGCGGTTGCTGCTGCAGCTGTCGCGCGCCACCACCGGCGTCGTGCAGGCGCTGGACGTGGGGGCGGTGGTGTCGCCGAGCAAGATCTGGACGCCGTACTTGGTGCTGGAGTGGCTGGAGGGCACGCCCCTGGATCGCGATCTGTTACAGCGGCGCCAAAGTGGCGAGGGCGGGCGAAGCCTGGGCGAAGCCATCGAGCTGCTCGACGGGGCGATTCGAGCCTTGGGCGTCGCGCACGGCATGGGCATCGCCCACCGCGACATCAAGCCGGCCAATCTTTTTTCGGTCGAGGTCGCGGGCAAGCGCACCATCAAGGTGCTCGATTTCGGCATCGCCAAGGTCCTGGCCGAGTCGGACAGCGTGACGCGCGCCTTCGAAGAGACGGGCGGCACGGTGGCGGCGTTCACGGCGCGCTACGGCGCACCGGAGCAATTCAGCCGCCGTTTTGGCGCGACGGGGCCGTGGACGGACGTGTTTGCGCTGGCGCTCGTGCTGGTCGAAGTCGTGCTGGGCTCCCCCGCCCTGGAAGGCACCGACGCCGCCCAGCTGTTCGTCGCCGCGTCCGACAAGATGATTCGTCCAACGCTGCGCGGCCGCGGTTTCGACCCGGGCGACGCGGTGGAAGCCGTATTGGCGACGGCGCTGTCGGTCGATCCGCGTGAGCGCTACCCGAACGCGACCGCTTTCTGGGACGCCCTGACCTCCGCGGCTAGCAACGAGCCTTTGCGGCTGAGCGCTCGCCCACCCAAAGTCGATCACGATCGCCCGACCCGCGAGATCAGCGGCAACTCGGTGGCGGCAGAGCCCTTCTCGATGAGCGGCGGTTACCCGTCCGCGCCCGGCACCAGCCAACGCGAGGCGCAAAGCTCACAGTCCGGGCGCGACGTCGCGAGCGCCCCGACCGAGCTCAGCTCGAGTCAAGGCATTCGCCTCGCCGAGACGGGCGCGCTCACCCAGGCCCCGCGCCGCGGTAGCTTCGTCAGCTTGCTGGGCGTGGCCCTGTTGGCGGCCGGCGGCGCGGTGGCGGGCGTGATGTACCTGAGCCAAAGGCCGCCCGCGCCTGCCGTCGTCAGCGAGCCGAGCGCCAACAGCGCTGAACCAAGCCCGCCCGGCGAGCCTCCGCCCCGGGTCGAGAGCGCGGCCGCGCCTCCACCTCAACTTCCTCGTGCGCCCAACGAGCAGCCTCCGCAACCGAGCGCCGCCGCGGCCGCATCGTCGGCGCCGGCCGTTCCGGTGGCGCCCGCGGGCGTCAGCGTGGGCGAGCCCTGGCCCGGGACGCAATTCCGCCAAGTCGCCGCCGGCGCGCTCGAGCCGAGCGGGCTTTGGCTCGACGGCTTCAAGGTGGTGCGTCGACCGGAAGCGGCGCCCAGCTTGGACCGCGCCTTTCGCGCTTGCGGCGAGCTCGGCCTCAGCCTGTGCACCGAGTCGCAGTGGCAGCTGGCCTGCGCGGCGTTCGGTGAAATTGCCAAAGATCGCTCGCTCACCGACAGCCTCGAAGCAGGCGGCGTGATCGAGCGTGGCGGCGGCGCGTGCAGCGAGCGTCGCGTGGTGCCGGCCAGCGATGCCGGGCAAGACTTGGGTCTGTGCTGCGAGCGCAGCATCGGCATGACGAGCAAGAACCTGCAGAAGCAATTCTTGTCGTCCACCGGCACCGTGCTGAAAAATCTCGAGAACGCCCTGAACCAGCACGACGCCACGGCCCTGACCGATTTGCTGGACGAGAAGGTGAAGCTCGACGGCGTCGAGCGCGGCAAAGCGTCCGTCGTTGCGTTGTTCGGCCAAACCTTCAAGGCCACGCCCGATCTCATCGTCACCCACGAAAGCTGCGACGTCTCGGTGCAGGCCAACAAGATCGTCAAGCGCTCCAAGCGTGGGCGCAAGGTCAGCACCAGCACCAGCTACGAGACCCTGTCTTGGACGGCTGCCTGCAAGCAGATACGTCATCAACGCGGTGAGGCGACCTTGGCTAGCGCCGAATACGTGTTCAGCCCCGCCAGCAAGCTGCGGAGCATTTCCGCCAAGAACCAAACGAGCGAGTGATGCGAGCCGTCGTGCAGCGCGTGACGAGCGCCCAAGTCACCGTCGAGGGCGAGGTGACCGGGCGCATCGACGCCGGGCTGTGCGTCCTGGTCGGCGTGGGCCGAGACGACCGCGAAGCCGACGCCACGACGCTGGCCGACAAGGTCGCGCGACTGCGCATCTTCGAGGACGACGGCGGCAAAATGAACCTGAGCGTGCTCGACGTCGGCGGCGCCCTCTTGGCCGTCTCCCAGTTCACGCTGTACGGCGACACCAGCCGCGGTCGACGCCCGAGCTTCGGCCTGGCGATGGAGCCTACGCGCGCCGAACAGCTCTTCGAATGTTTCTGCACCGCGGCCAGAAGCCTGGGCGTCACGGTTGCCACCGGCCGCTTTCGAACCCACATGTCGGTATCGCTGGTGAACGACGGACCCGTCACCCTTCTGCTCGATACCGCTCGCGACCGCGCCGCGAGCGACAAACCCACGTCAAAGTGAACGATTTCAAGAAGCCTGAGTCGAGCCCGCTGGCGGCCGCCCCCGCCGGAGCCATGTCGGTGCCCGAGTGGGCGCGTCGCTTGAGCGCGTTGCTCGACAGCGGGTTGCGAATTCCAGGGACCCAGCTGCGAATCGGCCTCGATCCGATCCTGGGCGCCGTCTTACCGGAGCTGGGCGATGCGCTCACGGCGGTACTTTCGCTGTCGCTCGTGACGGTAGCGTTTCGCCAGCGCGTGCCTCACTGGGTGTTGGCGCGCATGCTGATAAACATCGCGATCGACGCCATTTTTGGCGCAATTCCGTTCGTGGGCGACGTCTTCGACTTCGCGTTCAAAGCCAACGAAAAGAACCTCGCGCTCATCGAGCGCCACCGGGGTGACCCGACACGTCCCGCCACCTGGGGTGATCGCTTGGTCGTGTCCGGAGTGGTGCTGCTCGTGCTCGCGTGCGCAGTCTTGCCGCTCGTGGTCGCCGCGGCGTTGCTACGTTTCGTACTAAGCCGATAACGGCGGCGAACAGCCGAGCACCGACGGCGCGTTTGGGCTAACCTGACTTCGGCGGATGCGGCAGAGCCTCGAGGTGCGCGACGTCTTTTTGGGACAGGTGCTGGAAAGCGCCCTGCAGCCCGGGGTTTCGTACCGCCTCGAGCACAAGCTGGGTGAGGGCGGCACGGCCGTCGCCTACCTGGCCAAGCGCCACGGCCACGACGGCGAATGGCCGACCGTGATCAAGCTCATCCAGCCCCACATCGTCAAAGACTCGAACGAGCGCGCGCTCACCATCATAAAAAAAGAAGCGGTCGCGCTGGGGCGGTTGAACGAGCGCGTCCCGCCCACGCCGTTCGTGGTGCGCTTGCTCGACACCGGCACGTTGTCGTTCAAGCCGTTCGGCAAGAGCCTCGAGCTGCCGTGGATTGCGCTCGAATACGTGCACGGCGGGGTCGAAGGCGCCACCCTGCACGAGCGCGTGCGCTACTCGGTGCGCGAAACCGGCTTCGCCTTCGACCCAACTCGCACCGCGCGCGTGGTGCTGGCGTTGGCCAAGGGCATGGATGAAATCCACGCCGTCGGCGTCGTGCACCGCGACGCCCACCCCGGCAACGTGCTGTGTTGCGGCGCCGGCGAAACCGAGTTGTTCAAGATGTCCGACTTCGGCATCGCGCGCCCGGTCGGGCTGAACGCGACCTTCGGCGGCGCCACCGTGGGCACGCCCGGCTACATGGCGCCCGAGCAGTTCGACGAGCGCGGCACCCTGGGGCCCATGAGCGATCTGTTCAGCCTCGCCGCCATCGTTTTTTACGTGCTCACCGGCGAGCACTTGTTCGAAGGCCGCAGCGCCGCCGTCGCCATGTCGGCCGCAAAATCTCCCGAGCGCCGCAGCCTGCTCGACGTGCCGACGCTGGCGTTCGAGCTGCGCGAGCGTGAAGCCGCGTGCCAAGCGCTCGATCTCGCGATCGCGCGCGCCACCTCGCTGAACGGCCGCGACCGTCCGCAGAGCGGCAAGCTGTTCGCCGACAGCCTGCTGCCGTGGCTCAGCGTCGACGCCAACTTGGCGCGCCCCAGCCGCCGTTGGCTGGGCAGCATGGAAGCCTTGCGCTCGCGCGAAATGGTCGTCGAGACGAACTGGACGGTTCGTCACCCGCCCGGCGACGACCGCCTCGTCACCAACGTGGCGTGGGACGCTTCGGGCAACGCGTTGGCGCTGACCACGCGCGGCCCGTGCTTTTGGGACGGCACGCGTTGGCTCGATTTACCGGCCAATGGTCTACCCCCGCCCGACTCCATCCGCTTCGTCGAGCGCCTGGGCGCGTCCTCGTGGCTGATCGGCACCGAAGGAGCAAAGCTGTTCGAGTACTCGCGCGACGGCGCGCGTGAGCTGGTGGCCGGTCCTGATCCGACGGTGGCGTTTTCGGCCGGCACCACCGAGCTCGACGATCTAGCCGTGCTGATCGGTGAGCGCCGCGGTGAGCCGCCCATGCTCTTCACGCTGGTGGGCAAGCGCTGGCTGCGCCCTTTGCCGGTCACCACCGCCTCCATGCTCACCGGCGTCGCTCGCATCGACGACGAACGCTTTCTGGTCGTGGGCCGCGGCGTCGACGGCGAAGCCTTCGCGGCCGTGTATTGGCCGCTGCACTGGTCGTTGCAGCGCCTGCAAGCCCCGAAAAGCCGCGCGTTTCTCGCGTGCGCCTCACGGCCCGAGCGCAAGCTGGTGGTCGCCGTCGGCACCGACGGCGTCGTCGTCGAAATCGAAGACAACGCCGTCAGCGCGCGCAGCGTGCCCACCGCGCCGGACATGGTCGCAATCGCCATCGACACCTTGGGGCGGCAGTGGGCGGCCGGTCGCGGCCGCGTCTACTCCAAGCGCATCCAAGGCGAGTTCACGTGCGTCTGGGAGCACCAAGCCTGGCAGCCCCCGTTCGTCGGCATCATGGCCGAAGTCGGCTCCATCGTCGGCGTCACCGTCGACGGCGCCGTCCTCGAATGCCGCAGCATGGTCATGGACAAAACGACGCCGGCATTCTGAAGCCAAGCCGTCGAGCCCTCATCGAACCTGGAGGAAATATTTTTCGATTCGGTCTGCCAGCGGCGCTCAGTCGGCGCGGCGCGAGCGACGTGCGGCTCGGCGCGCCCAGACCCAACCGAACAACAGCGCGCCGGCGGAGAGCGGCGCGGCGGACCCACGAGCAGACGGCGCGAACCCGCAACCGGACTCGGCGGGAGCCGCCGCCAAGGTGGGGGGCATGCTGGCCCCGCCGCCGGTGCTGGGCGTGGGCATCGTGGTGGTGATGTCGTCGACCTTACCGTTGCAGTTGTCGTCGCGACCATTGGCGGCTTCGACGGCGCCGGGATGAACGCTCGGGTCGGTGTCGTTGCAGTCGTCGAACGAAGGAGCAAAGCCCGCGAGCGGCGGGCAGCCAATCATGCTCTTTCCGCTGGTAGACCCGAAGCCGTCGCCGTCCGCGTCCGTGACCAGCAACACCGGGTTGAAGCCGTCGTCCGCCTTGCCGTCACAGTCGTCGTCGATGCTGTTGCACAGCTCGGGCATGGCCGGACCGACCAACGGGTCGAGATCCTCACAATCACCGCCGGTCAAGATGCGATCGGCGATCGGCGTGCACGAAAAGATCTTCTCTTTTTCGGCGCCGGCGCCGTCCTTGTCGAAGTCTTTGTAGTACCAGGCGCCGTCGCACCCCACCGAGACGCCGGCCATCGTCTCGCCCGCGCTGTCGTCCTCGGGCTTCAGGTTGTCGTTGGCGGCGTTGGACCAAATTTCGAGCATGGCCGCGCCGGGCGTAGCGGGCGCAATCCAACGAAACGAAAATTGCACCTGGCCGTTGACGTACGGCTGCGGCATCGAGTGCGTGGCCTGCGTCATGCTGTCTTCGAACAGCCGCGTGCCCAGCGTGTCCACGACCGCGAGCTCACCCAAGCCGTGGCTGTCGAGCAGTACGCCGCCCACCTTGGCGCGCTCGTGCTTGGCGGTAACGGTGACGGTCACCGACTGCCCTGGCTCGACGCGCGCGGCCGACAGCTCGACCGAGACCTGCGGACGGTCGCTACCCTCATGGCAGTTGTGGCAAGGCAGGTTCATGCCCGTGCGCTTGGCCGCGGCTGGCGACGACAACGCCAGCAACGCTAGAGCCACCGCCACACCCGCGAAAGACCAAGCGCCGCGCTTCATATAGGTTCACCCTTCAGGGCGAGCGACGTGGGTGCAAGGGCTTTTAGCGCTGATTCGTGCTCGCCTTCGTATTTCACGCAAGGCGCAGCCAATGCCATTCATAGGTTTAACCGATGTATCAGATCGCGCCAATTGCCGCGCGGCTCGACACGACGACCGTCTAACCTGCGTTCCCGAACACTGCGGCCGCTCCGTCGCGCTGGGTCCAGCGCGGTTTGCTCGAGCCCCGCTCACTGCGCCCCGCCGCCGGCTTGTCGAGATCGACGCGCAGAGAACGGACGTCGCCCGGCTCGAGCGTGAGCACCACGGTCTGCGTTTCGAACCCGGGCTTGCTGAAGCTCAGGCGACGCTCACCCGCGTCGAGCAACAGATTGACCACGAAGCCGCCGCCGACGGCGACGCCGCGCTGTGGCTCGAGCTCGACCAACGCCCCGAGCACGTTGGTCTGCACCGTGAGCCGCGCGGTGTTGCTGGACGCGTCTTGCAGCTGACGAGCCGCAAACGCCAGGCGTGGGGCAGGCACGCGCCCCGCGCCCTGGGCCAAGAACCGCTCGAAGGCGTGAGCCGCGCGAGCGCCATTGCCGATGTCACGCTCCAGTCGCCCGATCTCGAGCAGCAGCAGCGGATCCGAGCTGAGCTCGTAAGCGCGCTGCCAGGTGGCGAGCGCTTCGACGGGCTTGCGCGCTTCGGCCAAGCCTTGCGCCTCTTCCGCGAGCTTCCAGGCTTCGCTCATGGCCTGGGCGGAGGCGACCGGCTCGCCCGCGACGGCGGGTGACGGCGGCTCGTGCCCCAGCAAGAAGGCGACGCCGCCCATCAGCCCAACCGTCAGGAGCCGGGTCGTGCGCCGGGCGCGGGCAGAGAGCGTCACCAAGGGATCAACGGCCGCCCCCGCGAAAGGTTTCACCGCCGTCGGCGGCGCACCAAGACCTACATCTGATACAGCATCAGATAAACCAGGACGCCGCTCACCGAGACGAACAGCCAAATGGGCAGTGTGACACGCGCGAGCGGCTTGTGCTTCTGCACGTTCATTTTCAGCCCCCGTGAAATGGTGGTCACGGCCAGCGGCACGACCGCGATCGCCAGCAACACGTGGGGGATCAGGATCGCAAAGTAGACCGGGCGCAGGCCCGCCGGACCCTTGAACGGCACCGAGCCGACCTGCCAATGGTGAATCAAGTAGCTGATCAAGAACGCGGTCGAGACGCCGAACGCGGCCAGCATGCACGCTTTGTGCTGCGCGATTTTCTTCTGTTTGATGAAGACGAAGCCGAGCACGAGCAACATCCCCGAAAGTGAGTTGAGGATGGCGTTCAGGGTCGGCAGCGCGAGCGACATCAGCGCCTCATCGCACGCGCGCCCAAGCGGCGCCAGCAGATCCGCCGGCGAGCCTGC
>Ga0164241_10003316_pt1 | contig 16369 bp, 13 predicted proteins | sample OricomyardsoilBY_FD_108780 | JGI IMG/M metagenome (GOLD analysis project Ga0164241, IMG submission 108780) | Backyard soil microbial communities from Emeryville, California, USA - Original compost - Back yard soil (BY) | ecosystem: Environmental > Terrestrial > Soil > Unclassified | place: USA... | reverse complement strand
GGCGCGAGCGCGACCGCCGGCGCCGGCGGCGGGCCGGTGGCGATGCCGCAGGCGGATTCGGCCGGGCCACGGCCGCTGTCGCGCCTCACCCGCCGGGAATACAACAACACCGTGCGCGACCTGCTGGGAGACGTCACCCACCCCGCCGACGATTTTCCGGAAGATCGCGATCGCAGCTTCTTGTTCCGGCGCGCGGGGCTCGTCGCCACTCAAGACGCGGACCAGCTGCGCGCGAGCGCCGAGTCGTTGGCGCGCTGGGTGATGAAGACGCCGTCCACGGTGCTGCCGTGCGATCCCGCGAGCGGTGAAGCCGAGTGCGCCGATCGGTTCATCAAGACCTTCGGTCAGCGCGCTTTCCGGCGGCCGCTCAGCCCGGCCGAGATCACGAACCTGACCGCGCTCTACGCCAACGCGCGCAGCTCGCTGCAGCTCGGCTTCAACGACGCCATCGGCGTCTTGGTCGAGGCCGTGCTCCAGTCGCCCGCCTTCATCTACCACTGGGAGTCGCCCTACGAGGCGCCCAAGCGTGACGGTAACGTGGTCGAGCTCGGTCCGTACGACGTCGCGTCCCGCCTCTCGTACTTCATCTGGGGCTCGATGCCCGACCAGCAGCTGTTCGACGCCGCCGCAGGCGGCAAGCTCGCGAGCGAAGCCGATATCTCCGCGCAAGCCAACCGCATGTTGGCGGACAGCAAGGCGAAAGACGCGGTCACGGCGTTCTTTCGCGAATGGCTCGAGATCGATCAAATCGAAGCGCTGCCCAAGGACACCGTCGCATACCCCGATTACAACGAAACGTTGAAGGCGGCGATGATCGGCGAGACCGAGGCCTTCACGCGCAGCGTCTTGTTCGAGGGCGACGGCAAGCTCGAGACGCTGCTCTCCGCCAACTACACCTTCCAGAACGGCGTCATGGGTGGCCTCTACGGCACGACCGCGAAGGGCACCGCCTTCAGCAAGGTCACGCTCGATCCAACTCAGCGTCTCGGGCTCCTGACCCAGCCCGGGTTCTTGGCCATGACCGGCTCACCCAACGGCTCCAATCCCGTCAAGCGTGGTAAGGCCGTCTATCAGAAGCTGCTGTGTGGCGATCTGCCGCCGCCGCCGCCGAACGTGCCGGCGGCCAAGCCCGCCAGCGCCGGCGGCACGACGCGCCAGCGCTTCGCCGACCACGCCACGAACCCGTGCGCCAAAGGCTGTCACACGTTGATGGATCCGCTCGGTTTTGCCTTCGAGCACTACGACGGCATCGGTCGCTACCGCACCCAAGACAACGACGAACCGGTCGACGCCAGCGGCACCTACCCGCTCGACGGCGTGGATCAGTCGTTCTCCGACGCCGTCGAGCTGGTCAGGATCCTGTCGACCAGCGAAACCGTGCGCAGCTGCTTCGCCAAGCAGTGGTTCCGTTTTGCGGTCGGCCGGCTGGAGACCGAGGCCGACGCGCCTGCGCTCGCCAGCGTCGCGACGGCGTTCCAGGCTCATCAGTTCGACGTGCGTGACCTGGCGCCGGCGATCGCGGTGTCGCGTTCGTTCCGCTTTCGCAGCCTGGCGGCGGGGGAAAAATAGCCATGACCCTGATCAAGACCGATACGACCAAGCGGCGCTTTTCACGCCGGGCGATGCTCGCGAGCATCGGCGCGAGCGCTGCCCTCTTGCCGCTCATCGACGCCGAGCGCGCCCAGGCGGCGCCGACCGGTTTTCCGAAGCGGCTCGTCACGATCACCTGGGGGCACGGCGTCTGCCGGAGCGCTTTCTACCCGACCGGAGCCGGCGTCGACAGCCAGGTGCTCGCGCCGCTCGCGCCCTTCGCGAGTAAGACACTGCTGGCGGCCGGGCTCGACTACCGCGTGATGATCGAGCAGGACAAGCGCTACGACGGTCATTTCAGCTATCCGGTCATCTACACCGGCACGTACGCCAACACCGGCGGCCAAAACTGTACTTCGAATGGCCCGTCCATCGACCAGGTCGTGTCCGACGCCATCGCCAAGCAGGTGTCGCTGCCGGCACCGCTGCTCGTCATCACCGTCGAAGGCGAGTCGGCGAGCTGGCGATGGCCGGCGCAGCGCAACACCGGCGAAGGTGATCCGAAGCGGCTGTTCGAGAAGCTGTTCGCCAGCGCCGCCACGCCGTCCGCCGATTTGGAACAGCTGCGTGCGCGTCGTAAGAGCGTGCTCGACTACCTAGGCAAAGAGCTGACCGGATTTTCTCAGCGCATGGGCACGGAAGACAAGGCCAAGATCGACGCCCATTTCGAGTCGATTCGCCAGCTCGAGGCGCAGCTCGGCAGCGGCGGGGTGGCGATGTGCGGGCAGCCCCAGATCGAAACCGGCAGCAAAGTATTCCAAGACAAGGTCGCGGCGATGCTCGACATGACCGCGATCGCGCTGCGCTGTGATCTCACCCGCGCCGTCAGCATCAGCTGGGCCGACGACGGCGGCTATCGGCCTGTCACGCTGCCGTGGCTCGACATCAACGAAGCTTTTCACGACATCGCTCACCAGGGCGAGCAGGGTTACCCCACCAAGCTCAAGGCCGATATTTGGATGTATCAGCAGGTCGCGCGGCTCGCCAAGCAGCTCGACGAAGCCGCCGAAGGCGACCAAACCGTGCTCGATCACAGCGTGGTGGTGGTCGGCAACGACATGAACGAGGGCTCCGCCCACTTCGTGGGCGGCTTGCCTTTCGTGCTGCTCGGCAGCTGCGGCGGCTACTTCAAGACCGGCCGCACCGTGAAGCTCGGCAGCTGGGCGTCCCAAACCGGCAATTACTGGAAGAACGAGAGCGGCGTACCGCACAACAAGCTGCTCGCCTCGCTCGCCAACGCGATGGACGTGCCGACGACCTCGTTCGGCGAAGGCTTCAGCGGCACCCTCGATGAGCTGAAGGCCTGAGCCTTCTAGGAGAGGCGAGCGCGCTCGAGCAGGCCGAGCTCCATACCGATCATCACCGCCTCGACCTTGCTCGCCGCGCCCAGCCGCTCGTAGATGATGCGCAGGTGGCTTCGCACGGTGTTGACGCTCAAATCGAGGGCGGTCCCGATGTCTTCGTAGCTGTGGCCACGCTGCAGCAGGGCCAAAATCTCGCGTTGCCGGCCGCTCAGTAAATTCTGCGCGGCTGCCGTTTGCGGCCGCACCGCCGCCATCGTCGAGCTGCTGCGGCGGGCGCGTTGCATGACGAGCCGCGAGACGGGCGGAGACATCGGCAAGCCGCCACGCACCAGCTCGCGCACGCCAGTGGCGAGAAATCGCGCGTCTTCCATGAACAAGTAGCCGCTGATCCCGGTTTTGAGCAGCTGCGTCGCCGGCTCTTCGTCGACGGGCGGCGACAGCACCATCACGGGCGTGGTGCGCGCCGCGCCGACCAGCTGTTTGATCGCGACGAGGTCGGCCTGGGGCTGGGGCCCGAGCGCGACGACCACGCCGTTGACGCGGTTGGTCGTGAGCAGCTCCGTGGCGCGCTTGAACGACTCGGTGCTCGTCACCGCCATGTCGGGCGCTGCGCGCAACGTCGCGCTGGCTGTGCCCTCGTCGAACTCGACCACCAACACCTTTATGCCGCCGCTTTGCAAGCCGTCTCCACTGACTTTCCGTCGCGCCGTCGGGACCCGGTGACTTTACTCCCATGCGCGCGCGGTCCACAATTCGTTCACGCTCTCGGCGGGATTTCCGCGATTCCGGCCCGCGGGCGCTGGGCGACCCTGCCGCTTCGCCGGCGGTTTCACGCGCGCGAAACGTGTGTCACGCCGCGCGCGTGGGGGCACGACGCGACAGCTCGCGCACGATCACGCCTTCGCGCAGTCCGCGCGGCGAGATCCGCAGCTGGCGTTGGCCGAAGGCCGCCACCAGCCCCGCGAGCACGGCCGCCCCCGCCGCCAGCGTCGTCGCGCGCGCGGGGGCCACACCACGCGCGAGGAGCTCGTCGACGCGGCAGCGCGAAAGGTGTCGGCAGAGCTCGAGGACCTGCGCCCAGCTCGCGCCGGCGACGCCGCCGCCCAACAGCTTGCCGATCGCGCGCGCGGTGCCGCCCGCGAGCAGCAACGTGTCGAAGCGGCCGAGCTGCCAACACGCGCTCTCGCACGCGAGCTGCACGTAGCGGCTGAGGCGAGCCGGGCCGCTCGGCGTGGTCATCGGAAACGCAGGCGCGAGGCGCAGGAAGCCGAACGGCAGGCTCCGCACGTCGCGGCAGATCGCGCCGTCGCCGACGGCCAGCTCGAGCGAGCCGCCGCCGAGGTCGGCGACGAGCACGCGCCCCTGGGTCGGCTCGAGGGCGCTCTGCGCGCCGAGGTACGCCAGGCGAGCTTCGTCGTCGCCGGACAACAGCTCGACCTCCACGCCGAGCTGAAGCGAGCACTCGTCGCAGAAGGCGGAGCCGTTGCCAGCGTCGCGGAGCGCGCTAGTGGCGACGGTCGCGAGCTTCGCCACGCCGAGATCGGCGGCGATGGTGGCCGCGCGACGCACACAGGCGAGGGCGCGCGCGAACGCTTCTTCGCTCAGCTGGCCGCGCTCTCGCACCACCGCGCCGAGCTGCAGCACTTGCTTGTAGGACCCAATTTTCGAAAGCTGGCTGACTCCGTCGGTTTTCGCGACGAGCAGGTGGAAGGAATTGGAACCCAGATCGAGCGCGGCGAGCTTCATGGCGCTACTCTTGCGAGGCTGGGTGGCGGCTGGAGGCCAAAACGGTGGCAAGCCCGTGACAGTGAAGTCGAAGCCGCTGCCACCGCAGACGGGCAGACCGCGCACGCTTGCCTTCGCGAGCCGACGTCGTCCGCCAGACCGGTACCGATCGACGAAACAGTAGCTTCTGCAACCAGGCGGCGAGGCGGCAGCCCCTCCGCCCCGTGCCGGCTAGGCGCTGACCTTGAGCGACATCGCTTCGCGGGCGGCCTCCGCGAAAGACTGCAGCACCTGATAGGTGGAATCGAAGCCGATGCAGCCGTCGGTGATGCTCTGTCCGTAGGTCAGGGTTGCCTTGTCGACCAGCTCCTGTCGGCCTTCTCGTAGGTGGCTCTCGAGCATGACGCCGAGGATGCGGCGCTCGCCCCCGCGGAGCTGCGCGGCGACGTCGGTTAGCACCGCCGGTTGGCGTAGCGGATCCTTGCCGCTATTGTCGTGGCTGGCGTCGATCATCACGCCCGGGCTCACGCCTGCTTTCAACAACGCCGCCGTCGCCTTGTTGACCTCGGCCGCGCCGTAGTTCGGTCCCGCCGCCCCGCCGCGCAGCACGACGTGGCAATGAGGGTTGCCGGCGGTGCGCACCACACCGACGCGCCCGCCTCCGTCGATGCCGAGGAAGCTGTGCGGACGCGAAGCGGCGATCATGGCGTTGATGGCGACGCCGAGGCTGCCGTCGGTGCCGTTCTTGAAGCCGACCGGCATCGACAGGCCGGACGCCATTTCGCGGTGGGTCTGGCTCTCGGTGGTGCGGGCGCCGATCGCGGTCCAGCTCACCAGATCGGCGATGTATTGCGGAATGATCGGATCGAGCATCTCGGTGGCGGCGGGCATGCCGAGGTGGGCGATGTCTCGCAGCAACGCTCGCGCGGTGCGGATGCCGGTCGGAATGTCGTTGCTGCCGTCGAGATGCGGGTCGTTGATCAGGCCCTTCCAGCCGACGGTCGTGCGCGGCTTCTCGAAGTAGACTCGCATCACGAGCAGCAGCGCGTCGCTCACCTGCTCGCGTAGCTTGCCGAGCCGCGCCGCGTAGTCGAGGGCGGCCTCGGGATCGTGGATCGAGCACGGCCCGACGATCACGAGCTTTCGGGCATCGCGCCCCTCGAGCACGGCCTGGATCTCCTGACGAGCCCGAAACACGACCTCGGCGGCGTGGTCGGTGAGCGGCAGCTCTTGGGTGACACGGTCGGGGCTGAGGAGGGCGGTGGTGTCCACGATTCGGATGTCTTTGGTTTCGCGCATGGCAGTCAGGGGTGAGGGCGGTTCGAGCGAGGGCCCAAAAAACACGAAAGCCCCGAGTCGCTTGCGGCGACCGGGGCTCTTTTTCGGGCCTTTGTCGTATCTAACTAAAGGCTCGACCCTGTCGCCGCGGTTGCCGCGGGCCAGTAGCCAAACCAAAAGTGACGACGAGACGACATGACGGCCTCAAGCTACACGATGGGCCGGCTCCGCGCAAGGCGATCGCTTGCGCCGCACGCCGCGCAGGGCCAGCAGCGCCACCAGGCCGAGTAACCCTGGCGTCGCGCCGGGCGTGGCGGCGCTCGGGCCGCCGATGCTGCAGCCCTTCGACTCGTTCTTGGCGGGTTGATCGTCACCGCACTGCGCGGAAAAGCCGTGGCGATTTTCGCAGCTGGTCGTGGCCGGCACGCGCTCCGGCGGATACACGGCGCAAATGCCGGCCACGTCGTCGTCGTCGAGCGAGCGGAAGCTCGAGCCGTCGCGCGTCGGATCGTAGACCGGCCTCATCGTCGCGGAAGCATCGGACGAGTGAGAGAGCCCGAGAAAATGGCCAGCCTCATGGGTCAGCACGCTGAGCAAGTCGTCGCCGGTGATCGGATCACCGACGCTCAAGCTGCTGTTCTCGCCGTTGATCTCGATGTCGGCGTCCCACAGATCGCCAGTCTGAGTATCGAACCGTGTCGTGGTGAGCCCGAGCGCGTTTTGAGCGCCGATGTATGGCCAGGGGCCGTCCCGAAATAGCACGACGTTGGCGTTGCCAGCGTCGCTGTTGTACTCCGACAGTCCGCACTCGACCGGCCCCAACAGTTGAACATCGATGCTCGGGGGCTGCCCGCCGCAGCGCGCGCTCATCCACGTGTCGAACGCGCTCTGCACGACCCCCGCCACGTCATCGTAGCTGAAGCCGTTGGCGGGCGAGCCCATCTGCTGCACACCTACCGTCACGCAGCTGCTGCGCCAGGCGAGGGGCTTGCCGCTGACCACGCAATTACCCTCGATTCGACAATCTTGCTTCGGGTTGTTCGGGTCACAGGTGGTGGTGCGACAGAACGCGGAAGCGGCGGGCGCCGCGAGCAAGGTCGACAGCGCGCAGCCCACGCCGAGCCACCGCCGTCCGCTCACTTGACCAGACCTCGGATGCGCGTCGCCGCCGACGACAGCTCGCTGCCGACCAGCGATTTGACCGCCGAGCTCTCGAAGTCGAGAATCTGCGGCAAATCGGGGCTGCTTCGGAGTCTGCGGTCGCTGCTCTCGCGGAGCGGGTAGTGACCCTGGGCCATGCCGTTCACGTAGTGCAGACCATCCGGCCCTTCCAGCAAGAAGGCGACGCAGGCCTCGCCGAGGACTAGCTGCGCCTGCCCGTGCACGCGCTCGCCGAGCCTGCCGATCGCGCCGCCGAGCGTGCGCAGCATCAGCTCGCGGGCGGCAGGCGCCGCCTTCGCGATCACCTCCTCGACCCGAACGCGCGTGTCGGTCACGACGCGGCGCCGGCGGCCGAGCTCCTCGAAATGGCTCTCCGTCGACAGCGCCGTGACGACCACGACGCGCCGCGAGCTTTGCACGAGCGCCGGTAAGGTGAGCGCTCGCACCACCGTGGCCGACGCCGTCCCGCTGAAGACACCGGCCGCCGCACCCGAGGCCAGTCCCAGCAGCAACCCGCGACGTGAAACCAGACGCATACCTTCAAGCTAGCCAGAATCTCAGCCGGGGGCGAGATCGGGCGGTTGGAACTGGCAGTCCGGCGGGCTTTTTGCGGGTGGGTGCAGGTGAGGGCGCTGAGATTTTTGATGCGAATGCGAAGCGTGGTGTCACTTACTACTCGCATGCAGCTCCGCCACGGCTCACGCGGGGCGGGCGAGGGCGCTCCAAGCCGGCCCCGATCGAACACAGTGGGTTAGTCAATAATAGGTAATGTCCTTTCGAAATAGGTCGCGCTCGCGACTGCGAACGTCACGCGCGAGCGGCTCACCAACTGAGTCGTGCGTTTCGCCTTCCTGCGGGACGCGATGATCGCCCACCGAACCGGACGATCGATTCGGGGCGATGCAGTCACCGCACGCCGCCCAGGCCATGCATTCATCGAGGTTTTTGGAAAGCCATGACGCTGCTGTCGCCATCGCGAGACGAGTTGCTGACCCAGAGCGCGGAGGCTTCGCGAGCAGCGACGCCCATGACCGCGAGTTAAAATGCGCAGTCGGTTTCGGCTGCTCGCTCCGCGAAAAAGTTTCCAAGTCCCCTGAAAGGCAAGACGGTTAGGAAATTCTGGTACCGGTTTCATAGCGCAGTCGCGTCTGACGATGCTACAATCCTCCTAGGTTAACCCAAGTCCCAGGTCCGGTTTGGACCTGCACGGCCGCTTCTTTGCGGCGTTTTCTGGAATCGGTTCCGCGCTTTCTGGAATCGGTTCCGTATCGGATCAACCAATGCAGCAAGACGTCCAAGGCAAGGTCGATAGCCGCGCGATGCGCGAAGTAAATCGTTCAATCGTGTTGGACATCATCCGCCGCGGCGGCAAAGTCTCTCGCACCGATCTGGCGCGGCGCTCGACCCTGACCAAGCCTACCGTCTCGGCGATCGTCGATGATTTGATCGCGCGGGGCATCGTTCAAGAAGTCGGCTTCGGAAAGACGGTTGCCACTGGGGGACGCCGCGCGCGTCTGCTGGAGTTCAACGACGCCTCCGCTGCCTACCTTGGCCTACGTTTTGGTGTGCACAGCACCGCGCTCGCGATCGCCGACGCGCGAGGCGAGGTTCGAGCCATCCGCGAGACGCCCACCATCGCTGGTGACGCGCACGCCACGGTCCGTTCCGCGCTCGGGCTGCTCGACGGCACGCTGGAGCAAGCCGGGCTGCCCCGCTCACGCCTCGAATCGGTAGGCGTGACGGTCCCGGGCATGATCGACACCCGCAGCGGCACCGTAGCTTTCGCGCCCAATCTGGGGTGGACCGACGTTCCGATCCGCAGCCTGCTGCAGCAAGCGCTGGACCTGCCGGTGGTCGTGCACAACGTGACGAACGCCGGCGCCATTGCCGAAGGCCGGGTCGGAGCCGCGAAGGGAGCTCGCTCCTACGTGTGGGTGTATGTCGGACACGGCCTCGGCGCCGGCATCGTGATCGACGGTCAGCTCTTTTCGGGCACCAAAGGCTTCAGTGGTGAGATCGGCCATTGCCCGATCGCGGAAGACGGCCCGCTGTGCAGCTGCGGCCTGCGTGGCTGCCTGGAGACGCTCGCGTCCGGTAGCGCCATCGAGCGCCTGGCGACCGAAGCCGCCCGCAGCGGCCAGGCGACCAAGCTGTCTGAGCACCGCTCGCCACTGGAAGCAGCGGCGGTGTTTCAGGCCGCGAACGAAGGCGACGCGGTCGCGCAGGGCATTCTGCGTGGTGTCGGTCAGCAGCTCGGGGTCGGCCTGTCGTACCTGATCAACGTCCTCGATCCCGAGCTGGTCGTGCTCGGCGGCCGGGTCATGGAAGCGGCGGACTTCATCTTGGAAGGTGCGCGCTCGTCGGTGGCTCGCCACACCTTGCGCAGCTCCAAGATCGACGTGGTAGCCAGCACCTTGGGCGACCGCGCCGGTCTGATCGGTTCCGTCATTTCAGCTATGGACCAGTCGGTACGCTCGTACCGCGTGGTAGCCACTGCCGAGCGCATGGCGTGAGCGCCGGGGCTGGACTCCCCAGCCCGTTTTTGTCGCATTGAGGCCGGCGCGCTCACCGCGCACCTCGTCCCAACGCGCGATCCGGGCCGCTTCGCGCTCGGCACGGGCGTTGCTGTGACCTGAAACGTGGCACGCTTCGTTGAGCGATCGCTGGCGCTGCTCGGGCTAGCGCCGGTCGCCCCCCTTGCTGCGCGACCGTCGGCGCGCTCCACCGCCGGCCCGGGCACGTCGTTCGAGCGTCGGTGGCTCCGCTGCGTCACGACGCGCGCCGGCAGCGCGCCCATCCGATCCACGGTCGAGATGGAGGAGAGGAGGAGAGGATGAAGCGCTTGCTGTACGCAGTGTGGCTCGCCTGTTCGACGCTGCCGGGTTGTCTCATGGAGGACGATCAAAATGAGCCGGCCCCGCTGTCGCGCGATAGCTACCCTGGCGCGCTCGTCGTGGACTGGACGCTCGGCGGTGTCGCCGATGCCGACGAGTGTGATCGGGGTGACGCGACCTGGCTCGTGACTACGGTGTTTACCAGCAGCGGCCGGCGCATCGGCGAATTCCACGACGACTGCGGCGCGTTCTCGACGAGCATCGAGCTCGATCCGGGAGGCTACTACGCCGAAGCCGTGCTCGAGGACGCGAGCGGCAACGCACGCACCACGCCGGTGACCATCGGCGACTTCCGGATCCTCGGCAAGGACACGCTGGCGGTCAGCGTGGACTTTCCGGCACGTTCTTTTTACTGACGCGGGCGCGCGCTAGGCTCGCGGGGGAGGCTTCATGAATACCCGCACCGAGCACGACAGCTTTGGCCCGATGGAGGTCCCGGCGGAGCGGCTGTGGGGCGCGCAAACGCAGCGCAGCCTGCAGCACTTCCACATCTCGAGCGAAACCATGCCCGCCGAGCTGTTGGCGGCGCTCACCTTGATCAAGAAGGCGTGCGCGCTCGTCAACGCGGAGCTCGGTCAGTTGCCGCAAGACCGGGCCCGCGCGATCGTGCGAGCCGCCGACGAGGTGCTCGACGGCCAGCACGCGGCTGAATTTCCGCTCTCGGTCTGGCAGACCGGCAGCGGCACCCAGACGAACATGAACGTCAACGAGGTGCTGGCCAACCGCGCCAGTGAGCTGCTCGGGGGCGGGCGCGGCGACGCGCGGCTGGTGCACCCGAACGACGACGTCAACCGCGGTCAGTCATCGAACGACGTGTTCCCGACCGCGATGGCGGTGGCGGCCACCCTCGCCCTTCAAGAGCGGCTGTCACCGGCGGTCGCGGCGTTGTCGGCGGCGATCGCCGAGAAATCGCAGGCCTTTGCCGGCGTCGTGAAGATTGGCCGCACCCACTTGATGGACGCGACGCCGCTCAGCTTCGGGCAAGAGGCGAGCGGGTGGGCGGCGCAGCTCGACCACGGGCTTGCTCACGTGCAGAGCGTGCTGCCGCATCTGTCGGAGCTGGCCCTCGGCGGCACCGCCGTCGGCACCGGCTTGAACGCGCACCCGGAGCTCGCCACCCGCGTGGCGGCTCGCATCAGCGAGCTCACCGGTCGAGCCTTCGTCACCGCTCCCAACAAGTTCGAAGCGCTGTCGGCACACGACGCGCTGGTGTTCGCGCACGGCGCGCTCAAGACGCTGGCCGCTTCCCTGTCCAAGATCGCCAACGACGTGCGCTGGCTGGCTTCGGGGCCGCGCGCCGGCCTCGCCGAGCTCAAGATCCCGGAAAATGAGCCGGGTAGCTCGATCATGCCCGGCAAGGTGAACCCGACGCAATCGGAGGCGCTGACCATGGCTTGCGCGCAAGTGTTCGGCAACGACGTGGCCATCAACCTGGGCGGCGCGAGCGGTAACTTTCAGCTCAACGTCTACAAGCCGTTGATCGCGCATTGCTTCTTGCAGAGCGCTCGCCTGCTCGCCGACGGCGCGGACAGCTTTCGCGAGCACTGCGTCGAGGGTCTGCGGCCGGACCCCGAACGGATGCGCTACCTGCTGGAGCGCTCGTTGATGCTGGTCACGGCCCTCGCGCCGCACATCGGCTACGACGCGGCGGCCAAGATCGCGCACCACGCCCACCACGCCGGGCTCAGCTTGCGGGACGCCGCCGTCGAGCTCGGCCTCGTCAGCCCGTCCGACTTCGAGCTCTGGGTGAGGCCGGAGGAAATGCTCGGGCCCAAGGCGAGCTAGGCGGCGGAGATTTCGCCGAGCAGGCGTAGCGAGTCGGCTTGCTGTTGATCGACGTGTTCCATCAACGTCAGCCGATCGACGTCGGAAATAAGGACGAAGCGCAGGGCGTAGCGGGTGTCGCCGAGCGACCTCGCGACCTTGGCCAGCGCCCGGATTGGCCGGCTGCCGCCGGGGAGAAATAGCTCCAGCCGCAGGCTCGCGCGCTGCTCGCGCTCGCTCAGCTCGCGGCCGCGCTCGACGACGATTCCCGAGGCAGAAAGCTCCGTCGCGCGACAATGCGCCGCGTGCTGCCCCTCGCACAGCAACATCGGAAAGCTCGTAACGGCGCGTAGCCCGATGGCTCTTTCTCGCGTGTTGTACATGTGCATCGCTCCTGCGCGGGAGGGATGCAGTGAGCGTGCCACTCGTCGAGGCGAGATGGTCAGCGCTGAAAGTCGTACACCGACCCCAGGCCGAGCGCGTCCGTCAACTCGTCGAGAGCGGTGGCGGCTTCCTTCACTAGCTCCGGGTCGGCGATGTCGGCGAGCGCGAGTCGATCGCGATAGCGACGCTCGATGATGGCGCTGAGCTTTCGTTCCAGCTCGGCGTCGAACAGCACGCCCCTCGGCAGGCTCTCGCGTTGTCGCTCTTCTAGCGGCACGCGCAAACGCAAACACGCCGGACCGCCGCCGTTTCTCATCGAGCCGTTGACGTCGAGGTAGTCGATACCGCCGATTGGCTCGCACTCCGACTGTGCGCGCTCCAAGAAGCGCCGCGCGGCGGCGTTGGTGCGAGACTCGAGCGGCGCCACCAGCTGCATCCGGCCCGAAGGCAGCGACAGCAGCTGCGAGTTGAACGGATACGCCGCGACAGCGTCGGCGAGGGGCAGCTCCGCTTCGCTGGCGACGATCGCCTGAAAAGAGGGACCGAGGCGCGCGCGGAGCTCGGTCAGCAGCGCCGGCGTGTCGACGAAGGCACGTTCGTGCAAGAGCAGCACCGCTCCATTGCCGACCGCGAGCACGTCGGTGTGAAACGCGCCTGCGTCGATACCAATCGGATCTTGTTGCCAGAAGAGCGCTTGGGCCGGCCCGAGCTGGCAGCTGCGCGCGACGGCCAGGCTGGCGGCGCGCGCCTGGCGTGCGGGAAAGGCTCGCGCCGCGGGTGCTTGGCCCTCGCGGCGGCCCCAGCCGAACAGGTGCACGACGGCGTCGCCGGCGAACAGGCGCGTGTGGTTGGCGGCACCCTCGTCGGCCAGCGCGTCGCTCGCGGGCAGCGGCGGGTGCACCTCGAAATAGTCGGGGCGGGCGAAGATGCGCCGGAGCACGCGCTCTGTCGACTCGGCCTCGATGCTCCGATGGAGCAGCGACACCAGATTGGCGGGCACGAAATGGGTCTTGCCGTCGGCCGCGTCGCGCCCAGGCACGACGGTGGCGGCGTTGGCCGCCCACATGCTCGAAGCGCTGCTGGCGGCGTGGAGCAGCGTCGGTGCCTCATCGAGCGCGCGTGAGAGCAAGTTGGCGTCGTCGCCGCGGAAGCCTAGCCGTCGGAGCAGGGTGAGGCTCGGCCGTGGTTGCGGGGGCAGCACCGCTTGGGCGACCCCGAGCTCGCTGACACGGCGCATTTTGAGCAAGCCCTCGAGCGCGGCGGCGCGCGGGCTACTCACCTCGCCGGCGTGAGACTGGCTGGCGAGGTTTCCGGGGCTCAGGCCGGCGTAGTGATGAGTGGGACCGACCAGCCCATCGAACTGGTGCTCTCGCATTCGAGGCGAGCATAGCGCTTTTTCGATGTTATGAAGCGGGCCTTGGCTCGCGACGCTTTTCGGTACTTTCGGGCGCTCGTCGCCGGTGGTTTGCCGGCGTTTTTGCGGCGAGCCGCCGGTGACGTCACCCTCGCCGATCTGGCCGCGCGCTGGGCGCGTCGGCGGCCGCAAGCGCTGGCGCTCGAGGTCGCGGGCGAAAAGCTCAGCTACCGCGAGCTCGACGTCGCGGCGCAGGCGGCCGCCCAACACCTCGAATCGCTCGGCGCGCGCAGCGGCGACGTGGTGGCGCTGGTCGGTCGCAACTCGATCGCCTACGTGGCGCTGTTGCTCGGCGGCGCGCGGCGCGGCGTCACGCTCGCGCTCGTCCATCCGGAGCTCGCCGGTGAGCCGCTACGCCAAGCGCTGGAGGCCGCCCGCGCCCGCTACGTTTTGTGCGAAGAGGCGGTCGAGCCGAGCGTGGGCGAAGCGTCTACGTTGCCGCGCGCGACCTTCGACCCCCGAAGCCGCGCGCCGTTTCCGCCGGCGGCGACCCCGCTCGGCTTCGTCGCTGATCGCGGGCGGCGTGACTTCGCGTTGGTGTTCACGTCCGGTACCACCGGCTTGCCCAAGGCGTGCCGGCTGCCCCACTCGCGCGTGCTCAGTGCGGCGTGTCTGTTCGGCGCGCCGCTGTTCGAGTTTCGGCGCGGCGACAAGCTGCTGTGCGCCCTGCCGCTGCATCACGGCAGCCCGTTGATGCTCGGTCTCGGGACGTGCCTGGTGACGGGCACGCCGCTCGTGCTCGAGCCGCGGTTCTCTGCGAGTCGCCTGCTCGCGGTCGCCAAGGAGAGCGGCGCCACCGCGCTGCTCTACGTGGGCGATCTCGGCCGGCTGCTGCTGGCCACGCCAAAGAGCGCTCGAGATCGCGACCACGCGTTGCGGGTCGCGGTCGGCAACGGCATGGCAGCGGAGGTCTGGCCCGAATTCCAGGCGCGCTTCGGCGTCGAGCGCGTTCGCGAGTTCTACGCCGCCACCGAGTCGCCGGTCGGCATCTTCAACCTCTCGGGCCGTGTCGGCTCCGTCGGCAACCTGCCTTACGCTTGGATGTTCGGGCTGAAGCTGGCGCGTCTCGACGCCGAGGGCGAGCTGGTGCGCGACGCCGCCGGCCGGCTCTGCGAATGCGCCGACGACGAGCCGGGCGAGCTGCTGGTGCGCGCGCGCCGCTCCGGCCTCGGCGTCTATCACGGCTATGTCGACGCGAGCGCGAGCGAGGCGCGGCTAGTGCGCGACGCCTTCACGCCGGGCGACGCGCTGTTTCGCACGTTCGACGTGCTGAAGCGCGACGGGGACGGTTTTTACTACTTCGTCGAGCGCGGCGGCGACAGCTTCCGCTTCCGGGGCGAGAACGTCTCGGTGTCGCAGGTCGAGCGCGAGCTGACGGGCCTACCCGGGGTGCGCGAGGCGCTCGTCACTGGCATACCGATCGCAGGCTACGACGGGCGCGTGGGGCTCGCGGTGCTGGTGAGCGAGCCGGGCTTCGAGGTAGCCTCGCTCGAGGCGCTCGCGGACCGCTTGCCGCGCTCGGCTCTGCCGCGCTTCGTGCGCCTGGTCAGCGAGCTGCGCCGCACCAGCTCACTCAAGCTCCAGCGTCGCACCTGGGCAAACGACGGAGTCGACCCTGCCCGCGTCCGCGACGAGCTGTGGGTGCTCGACGCCGGCCACTACCGCCGGCTCGACTCCGTGGCCTATCGCGACATCGTGACGGCCGCGCTCCGTCTCTGACCCTCGCCACCGCGGGCCCGCACCGCGCCCGCTCCCGGCCGAGCTCCGTTTCGTGATCAGCGGCTTTTGTGGCAAGATCGCGCTCTTGAGCTTGCCCCCGCCGCTGCTCCGCCTGCTGCTCGCGTGCGCGCTTCTGACCAGTGTTGCCTGCTCGCGCGCTCCGAAGCACGGTGAGCTCGCTCCTCTCGTCGCCCCGCGCTGGCGAGTCGAGCTGCCGGTCGAGGGATTTGGACCGGCAACGGTGGCGTTGCCACTTGCGGCGACGCGTCCCCGCCCGATCGCGGTCGTGCTGCATGGGGCGCGCGATCGCGCGGAGTGGCAATGCGGGACGTTCCGCGGCCTGCTGGGCGGGCAGGTCTTCATCTTGTGTCCGCAGGGGCAGGTAGCCGAAGCTGGGCTCTACGGGCTCGGCAGCGTCGACGACGCAGAGGCGGAGCTGCGAGCGGGGCTGCGAGCGCTCAAGGCTCGCTTCGGTGCGCACGTCGCGCCGAGCCCGATCTTGCTGATCGGCTACGCGGAAGGCGCCGACGTGGCCGCGGACCTGGCGCGTCAAGAGCCGAGCTTCTTCTCGCGAGTGGCCTTGATCCATGGCGATCCGAGCGCGCTGTCGTCGAGCGGGGTCAAGATCTTCGCGGAGCGCGGCGGCAAGCGGGTGTTGTTCTTCTGCACCGAGCCCGCTTGCGAGCAATCCGGCGCGGAGCGAGCCCTGCTTTTGACGCGCGCCGGCGTCACCGCCATGTCCGTGAAACGTGACGTCGGGCCGTACCTCGACCAAGCTTTCGTCGCCGCGCTGAGAGGAGATATGACATGGCTGCTCGAGGGCGACGCGCGCTTCGCTTCTGCGCGGCGTTAGGGCTGTGCTGGGGGTGTCGGTCGCCGCGCACCTCGCCGGTGCCGCCGGCGTCGGCGAGCGTGTCAGGCACAGCGCCGCGTACGACGGCGCCCGCCACCGCCGCGCCGCCCGCCGCCGTCCCGGCGCCGACGAGCCTCGCGTCGAGCACGCTCGCGCCGCTGCTCGAGCCGAAGCCGCTCGTCGTGCTGGCGGTGCCGGGCTTCGGTGACGCCATCGTGTCGGTGCCGCTCGGCGCCGATGGGCCGCGCCCGCTCGCGCTCGCGCTGCACGGCAACTTCGATCG
>Ga0164241_10003315_pt1 | contig 16372 bp, 14 predicted proteins | sample OricomyardsoilBY_FD_108780 | JGI IMG/M metagenome (GOLD analysis project Ga0164241, IMG submission 108780) | Backyard soil microbial communities from Emeryville, California, USA - Original compost - Back yard soil (BY) | ecosystem: Environmental > Terrestrial > Soil > Unclassified | place: USA... | reverse complement strand
GTTGGGTCGAGTTTGCGCTGACCAACGTCGCTGTGGCCTGCGCGGTGGTGAACGCGGTCCGCTTCTTGGCGGGCGTCTTGATTCCGAGCGTGTGTCTTGGAGGTGCACCATGAATGGCGCGCGAAAGCCGCGTTTGGCGTTGGTTGCGGGCTTGTTGATGCCGGGCCTCGGGCAGCTCTATCTCGGTGACTTTCCGCGCGGGCTTTGCTTTCTGCTGGGGGTCGCGTTCGCGGTTCCTGGGGCGGCGCACCTGGCGCTGCTCGGGCCAGCGCGACTCTTGTGCTTCATCGTGCTCGCGGGGGTGGTGCTCGCTGTTTCGCTGTACGTGTGGTCGGTGCGCGACGCCGTTCGAACTGCGCGTCGTGGCGTGAGCCGCGCGCTGCATTCTTGGCAGCGTCCGAGCGTCTATGGGTTGTACGTCGTGGCGAGCTACGTGTTCGTGCTCGCGCCGTCGACGGCGGGCGTTCGCCGCGACTTGCTGGAGGCCTTCGTGGTTCCGAGCGCCAGTATGAGCCCGGGAATTCTATCGGGCGATCGCATCTTTGCGGACAAGACGATTGGGCAACCTGGTGGCACCAAGTTGTGGCGCGGGGCGCTGGTGGTGTTCATCTATCCGAACGATCGCACCAGCACGTTCGTCAAGCGCGTCGTGGGGCTGCCCGGTGACGAGATCGAGCTCGACGGTACCGACTTGCGCGTCAATGGTCGCAGCGTGTCGCAAGGTCCGAGTTCGGAGCCGCTTTCGAGTGCGTTTGCCGGGTTGCGCGCATTCCGCGAGCGCGGCGATCGCGGCGAATACACGGTGCTTTGGCCGAGGCACGAAGAGTCGATGAACGCCGCGGGAGCGCCGCTGCACTTCGTCGTGCCCGCGGGTCAAGCACTGGTACTCGGCGACAATCGCGGTGCGTCGGTGGATTCGCGCCGGTTCGGCACGGTGCCGATCTCCGATATCAAAGCTGTCGCGCGCCAGATCTGGTTCTCGTTCTCGGCGCACGATGGCGTGCGCTGGTGTCGGATGGGCAAGGTGCTCAGCTGAGCCCTCAATGTCCGCGTATCGCGAGCAAGATCGCAATCAGCGTCCCGATCGCGACGAGGCCGAGTGTGACGAGCGCAATGAAGCAGCCAGACGGGCTCACCTGGGCCTGAACTTTGCGCCCCACGCCCGCGCCGAACGCGACGCTCTCTGCAAAGCCGGCCTTGCCGCCGCCGCCCATCGACAACGAATCATCGTCGCGCACGATGGCTTGAAAGGGCAAAGTTTGACCGTGTGGCGCAATACCGGCGAGTCGACGCACCGCCGTGCCGATCGCGACCACCTCAATCAGGCCGGGCGATAGTTCGCGGATTTGCAAGCGATTGCCGATCACTTGCTCGGCGCCCACGGACGCTGCCTCGTTCTTCAGTAGCCGCAAGCAGTTCTCGCGTGCGCCGTAGATCAACTCGGTGAGCTCACGCAATTCGCCTTTGGCGAGCGCCGCAAAGCTTGCGCCGATGCCGCCCACGAGACCCAGCGAGTAAACACTGGTGGCCATCACGAGCTGCACTGGGGCGTAGCCCATTTGCGCCAAGCTGAAGAGCTCGGCGCCGGTCAATTCACTGCTTACCACGCGCGCGGGATCGCTCGCGGCAGGGCCAAACGCGGGGTGATGAGATGCCGTGCCGGTCATCAGCAGTTCGACCACGCCCGGGCCAAACGGCCGTAAATCGATGCGCACGTCGACGACCGCGTTGGCGCCTGTGCTGGCGGCTTCTCGTCGTAAACGGAATAGCGCCAAGTGCCGGATGCGGTTGTACATCTCGGAGTATTGATGGACCTCGCCGCGCGCGAGCGTGGACAATCCGCCGGTGATGCCGCGGCCAATGCCGAGCGCGTACGCCACGTTGCCCATCACGAAGCTTACCGGCGTGTAGCCCGCTTCCAAATGGCAATAGAGCTCCGTGCCTGACGCGGAAGTCGTGAAGAATGGCAGCTGCCCGGAGACCGACGCGATGCCCGTACCTTGTGAAAGAAACTCGGTGTAGCCGGCCAAGGACGAGAGCTCGGTCGTCACTCCCGTCACTCCGTGCGCGCCATGGCGCCGTGCTTCGGCGACCAAACGTTCCATCGCGGCGTGGCGCCCCTCGGAAATGAGCGCCGTCACGTTGTCGACCTCGCCGCCCGCGAGCGTGCGGAACGACGAGCCAATGGCGCCTGCGAGGCCGAGGCTGCGCACGCTATTGCCGACTACGATTTCACCGGGGAAAAACCCCTTCTGTTGCAGGCAAAAGATCTCGTTCCCGGATAATGAGCAAACGAACATGCGCGGCAGGATAACCCGAACCGCACGAATCATGGGCAACCGACACCACCGCAAGAAGCAACGAGCAGGAGTTCGAGCAATCATGGCTGAAACCGGAGAGCTACCAACAGGCGCTCGCTCGTTTGCAGCGGCGAGCGCAGGCGTCGATGACTCGCGCGCCGCGTGAGGTCGACTTGCTGTGCGTCGACTATTTTGCGGCGCGAGTCACGCTGGCCACGTTTCAGATCTCGGAGCGCTCGAACAAATCAGCCCGTGTCAGCGCGGGTCGTCGGTGGCAGTGACGCCAATACTTCCGCTACCGCTTTGCGCACGGCTTTGACGTCGATTTTGGGCGAGAGTGCGTGCTCGTCGAACTCTTCGACCAAGTCCTCGAGGCCGAACAGCGCTCGCGGCAAGCGTGGGAACAAGAGGCGAGCAACTAGTCGCTGAGCGGCTTCGGCGCCGACGCGCGCGTTCACGCCGAGGTTCGCCTTGAGGTAGCTTGCAATCCGTGACGTTACTTCCGTGAACATCACGTCGTGGTGTTTCGCGGCGCCTTCCGGAAAGCGAGCGGTCTCCGCCATGCTGACGCGCAACATCTTTATCGAGCTCTCGTAGAGCAGGGCCTCCAGGTAGCGCGCGCAAAAAGCCTCGAGCGCCTCGGCGGGCTTCGTCGAGTAGACGCTCGGCTCTTTGACACGTGACAAGAACAAGTCGCGCACCAGCGCGATGATGGCGAGGAACAGCTTTTCCTTGCTCTCGAAGTGCGCATACAGCGAGCGCTTGGAAGTTTGGGCGCGGCTCGCGACTTCATCCATCGACGTTCGCTCGAAGCCGAGCTCCAGAAACACACCTTTGGCGACCAAAAGGATGTGCTCCCGCAGCTCGTCGCCTCGTCTGGCCATGGCCGCATATTGGCGAATTTCGTCAGCATTTTCCAGCTTAGGTCGCGGACTTGAAAAGTAAACGGTACGGTGTAGTGTACTTTAGCCAAGCCAAAGGGAGGCTCATTCATGATCGTCGTCACTACCCCCACGGGTTTCATTGGTTCGAAGTTGATTGTCGATTTGCTCGCCGCCGGCGAGGGCGTGCGAGTGATCGCGCGAGACCCGAACAAGCTGGCTCCCGAAGTGCGAGCTAGGGTCGATGTCGTCCAGGGTTCGAGTGATGACCCCGCCGTTCTCGGGCGCGCGCTTGCTGACGCCGAGAGCATCTTCCTCGTGGTGCCGCCAACGCTGAGTGCGCCAAACGTGAACGCGCACTACCTCGCGTTCACGCGCCCGGTGATCGCTGCCATGCAGCAGCACGGCGTGAAACGCGTCGTCACCGTCTCGGGCGTCGGTCGGCGCATCGACGTCGACGCGGGACCCGTGTCGTCCAGCTTTGCGAAGGACGAAGAGCTCGAACGAGCAGGGCTCGACGTCCGCGCGCTGTGGTGCCCGGGCTTCATGGAGAACGTACTGCGAAGTCTCGAGTCATTGCGCACGCAGGGCGCGTTCTTCGCACCGAGTCGCCCCGATCTAAGGGCGCCATACGTCGCGACGCGCGACATCGCAACCGTTGCCGCGCGTTTGCTCAGTGATCGAACCTGGCGCGGCGCGGGTGGCGTTGCGGTACTCGGCCCAGAGGACTTATCGCCGAATGACAAGGCGACCATCATGAGCGAGGCGCTCGGCCGCCCCATCCGCTATCAGCAGGTGCCGGTCGAAGGCTACAAGGCTCAACTGCTGCGCTACGGCGCCAGCGAGGACTTCGCACGAGGTTTGGTCGATATGCTCGCCGCCAAGGACGGTGGCCTCGATTCGAGCGAGCCGCGGACACGTGAAAACAGCACGCCCACTAGCTTCCGCGAGTGGTGCGGCAGTGTGTTGAAACCGGCACTGGATTGAGCGACTCGCCATGGCAAATGCGTCGCGTGACCCCAACTGGTAGGTGAGCACAGCAGCGCTGGGCTGACGAGAGCGGACGAGTCGTGTGATTTTTGATGGTCAAGCGGCGCGTCTCAGTCGTCCCAGCCTTCGGCGTCACAGAGCCGCGATTCGCCATGCCCACGGCGCAGGACGCGATTCAGTTGGACCCGGAATCCCCGTACCTGAGTCGCGATCAATGAGCGTCGCTGAACGGTGACACGGCGAGCTGAGTGAGGCGCGCGGCGTGAAGGGCCGCGGCGGCTGACCATTGCGGGCCGCGCTCGCTCGATCGTCCTTGCGCTTGGCCTTTCTGGAGCTCGTATTGATACACGTACACGCCCAATCGATAACCGCTGAGATGTGCGGAACTGGCAATCATACCCGCCGAGTGCTCTGCGGTGCGTACACCCGGACCGTCCATGACCGTGTTTTCGTCCCAGACGGGGGCGAACGTGTTTGCTCCGATGGGTAGGTCGGTAAATGCGATCAAGAACACTCGATACCGGCCTGGCAGTGGCAACGGCATCGTTCGCGCGAGCGTCAACCACCGCAAATTCGCGGCTTCCGGATAGAGCGATGACCAACGCTCGGGTTCGGGCTTGGCGGTCCCGTCACCGTTCAGCGCTTCGAGCCGAGTGGTCGCCGCAAAGCCGTGTCGATACTCGAGGCCAATTGGGTACCAGCGTGGTTCGGGATAGCCTGCGCTGCGCAGCTCGCTCGCGATTCGGTTGGCAACGCCGTTGAGGCCGTCTGCTTGCGCGGGCAAAGCCGCTTGGCTTACCGCAAGCGACGTGCTCGGCGGCGGCGGCCAGAACGTACAGGGGGAGAGCCCTGCGCTCGCGCTGCGATCGATGAGCTCGCGTTGTGTTGCGCATCCCAAGGTGGAGAGCGCGCCGAGTGCGAGTAGCGCGGCTCGGGCAATCATTACGGCGCTTGCAAGCGTGGGCGACCCCATGACCGTCAAGCATAGGCTTGGCTCGCGCGCTGGCCAATCTGCCGCTCTCATCAGTGTGGGCAGGCGTGGCCGCAGGGGCGAAAAGATTGGGGGCGCGCAGGCCACTCGGACGAACTACGCCGAGTCGCGCGCCCTTTTCACTGCTCGCCCCAACCCTGACCGAACCTGCCGATCGACGGCGCGATGAACCGAGCTCCAAGCAAACGGGCGGAGCTAAGGCTCGAGACCGCCGAACTTCGCCGAGATGGTCGTGAACTGCAGCCGGGAATCGAAGATCGAATAGCCGGTGTCGGCATTCCACGCGACCGTAGACTCTGCCACTGCAGTGAAGCGCATACGGTAGCCCGTGGCGTTGCCGCGTTCGTCGGCTTTGAAGGCGATGGCGTCCACGCGCGCGCCGCTGTCTTGAGCCGTGGCATCCGCGAACGACTCGGTCACTTTGTCGATCAGCACGGCGTCGCCGAATGCGTCCGTCAGTACGTCCGGCGTGCCGTAGTATGCGGAAAACGGCGCGTACACTTCGCTCGGATCTACGTGCGTGGCCAAACCGTGCGGGTGCGAGGCGTCCGGGAGCGTGTACACGTCACCCGTGCCGAGCACGCTCACCGTGTAGTTGTCGCCCAAAAAGGGTGGTCCCGCTTGTTCATGATTGGCCGCTTTGTTTCGACGGCCCACGATGACGACGCTCGCGTCACCCGGGTTGCCGACGACCTCTGCCGTGCGCTTCTGCAGATCCACGTAGAAGGCGCCGTTCGTGCTCACTCCCCAACCCGTGCGCTGGTTGGTCAAGGCCAGCGCGCGCACCAAACGCGCAAACCGCCCGCGTTGCTCGAAATGCTGATCGATGACGACTTGGTATGAAGCCGGCACGAACGCGAGCCCTGGCGAGACGCACAATGCTTCGTCTTCACTGCACGTTGGGTCGGTGCTCGGCGGCAAGCTGAGGGCGCCGTAAGACGTGCCGTTGCCGATCATCGGATCGCTGAATACCGCCGCGCCCGCGCTGTATCCGACCAAGATCAAGTTGTTGGCTTGCTGCTTCGCGCGGAGCGCGCTCAGAAACGGCGTATCTTTGCCGCGGCTCGTGAGTAGCAGCGAGGTGAGCCGATTCTGGTCGCCACCTGCGAACCAGATCACGTTCGCGCGCGTCACTTTCGCGATCTCGGAAGGCTTGTATGCGCCGTTTTGCCACGTGCTTTCGTCGACGCCCGGCGTCGTGTCGTCATCTTCACTCGCGATCTGGGCGACGTCGACTTGCGAGGCCGCCACATCGCGGAATGCGAGCACGGAACGCAAATAGCCGCCGAGCCACGCGGGTGACGCGCTCGCCGCTGGAACGACCAGAACACGCAGGTTTTGCGCGCCACCGACGTCCGCGATCAGGCGATCGGTGAAGATGGCGTCGCGCGAGTTTTGCCCGACGAGCTCGCCGTCGATGTTGCCGATGATCATCAACTTACGACCAACGGCGGGTCCGCGCAGCGCGAGCGGCGCTGCAGCAGCAGCCAGGTCGGGCTGTTGCGTCTGCGGGTCAGGTTCCGGTTGGAAATTCTGATTCGAACAGGCCGCTAGCCAGAGCGCAAAGATCGCGAGTACTCCCGGACACGGATTGATTGTGCGTCGCATCGAACCCTCCTCGGCGATGAGCGGCATAGAGCTAGCACAGGGCGTCGACAGAGCGATACCGGCGATGCGGCAAGGTGTCGGCACGGTTAAAGAACGGAAAGGAATTCGCGATTGACGATTCGTCTGCAGCTACACGTCGAGCTGGCCGATGACCTCACATCACGAGTATGATCGTCCCGCGGCAGCGCACGCCGTCGCTGGCAGGTGTGTGCTGGTAACCGCGAACCTCGGGCATTTGACGCGGATCCGCGGCCTCGACGTCGAAGACAGGTCACACGGCGCCAGCTTTGGACGCATGAGTTGGCGGTCGTCAACCGCTCGTCAGACGCAACGCGAGGAATCCGCATTGGGTGCTATCGTGCGCCCATGTCGATCCTCGCGCCTGGCACCAAAGCTCCCGAGTTCTCGCTCCCCAGCACGCCCGATCAACGCGTGTCGCTCAGCGATTTCCGCGGAAGCCTGGTCGTGCTCGCGTTCTACCCGGCGGACTGGAGTCCAGTGTGCGGCGACCAAATGGCCCTGTACAACGAAATGCTGGGCGAGTTCCGCAAGCAAAAGGTGCAGCTCCTCGGCATTTCGGTCGACGGCGTGTGGTGCCACGCCGCGTTCGCGAGCGATCGCAAATTACACTTTCCGCTGCTCGCTGATTTCGAGCCCAAGGGCGCAGTGGCCAAGAGTTACGGTGCGTACCGCGAGCCCGAAGGGCTGAGCGAGCGCGCGTTGTTTTTGATCGACAGCGAAGGCGTGGTGCGCTGGAGCTACTTGTCCCCCATCGGCGTCAATCCCGGCGCCGACGGCATTTTCGATGCGCTCGACGCGCTCAGCGGTAAAGGCGGCTGAATCATGGCCCTTCGTCCCCCCGTTTCCGAACATGACCACGCGGCAGGCCCCACGGATGCGCGGCTCACGCTGGTAGAATACGGCGACTATCAGTGTCCGCATTGCGCGGCGGCCGATCCAGTCGTGCGCTCCGTGCAAAAGGCGTTCGGCAATGAACTGCGCTTCGTGTTTCGCAACTTCCCGCTGGCTGAGATGCATCCTGCAGCCGAGCCAGCGGCAGAGTTTGCCGAAGGTGCCGCGGTGCAGGGTAAGTTTTGGGAAGCGCACGACGCGATCTTCGCCTACTCGCGGCGCCACGGTCCTCCAAGCCTCGGCCCGGATGCTTTCGCTTCAATCGCTACAGCTCTGAAACTCGACGCTCAGAAGCTCGAAGCCGATGTGGCGAGCCATCACTACTTGGAGCGAATCAAAAACGACTTCAACGGAGGCGTTCGCAGCGGCGTGAATGGTACGCCGAGCTTCTTCATCAACGGCAAGCGCTTCGACGGCCCGGCCACCGTCGAGGCCTTGACGGAAGCGTTGCGCGACGCGCTCTCGGAGTAACCGTCGGACGCGCAACGCTCCCGCGTGCCCGCAGTGAGCTCAGGTGAGCCGCAGGCTACGGAGCAGGAGCTCGAGGCAGCTCAGTCAGCTTTGGCGCGGCCTTCTTGACCAAAGCCAAGAAGGTCCGCGGGTTGGTGTGCACTTTGAACAAGCCGCTACCCACCAGCATGGTGAGGATCGACAGCGCCATCTCGAGCAGTTTGGAGCGGACGAGCACGTGCGACGGTACGAGCCGCGCCTGGTGACGCCGCGTCCACTCGGCGATTCGTTTGCGCGAATCAGCAGGCATGTGCGGCGATTCTCGCAGATTGGCGAACATGGTGAACGAGCCTACCTGCTCGAGCTCACGGTCGAACTCCGCGAGCAACGCCGCTTCTGCGCGGACGTCCTCGTTGTCGAGGACTTCACCGTGGGCGCTGACCAAAACCACGCCGGGTTTCAGCACCTCGACTCGCACGAATAGGTGGTTGCCACAGAACAGCACCGCGCCGTCCGGTTGAACCCGACGGACCTGCGTCAAGACGTGCTGTGCGGGAGAGTCCACCATGAGACGCGGTGAGGAACCGTGCGGCCTCACCCGTGAGTGTAGCAGCCTGCTTTGCTGCAACAATACTCGCGCCGCGGCCGCGCTCAGCGCCGCTCAGCGCCCGATACGCCTGGCAGCGTCATCGCCCTTTGCGAAGGAAGCGACGAGATCGCAAAACGGTCCCGGGTTTTGCTGCCAATACTGAGCCGAAGCGGCGACATGGAGCGAAGCGCGGCGCACCCGGTCGTGAATCAGCTCGCCCGAGCGCAATGGGTGCATCGCGTCGTTTGGGTGAGCCAAAATCAGCGTCGGAACTCCAATCTCTTGCAACCGTTCGCTCGGGAGCGGAGCGCCTTCGAACAGCAAGCCACGAACCGCCGGGAGTAGCGCTGCACGTCGCTGAGCTGCGACCGTCCGAGCTTGCTCTGCATTGCCCGGTAGCAGCCCGACGATGCGTGCGGTCAGCGGTACACCGAGATAGCGGCACGCCGTTGCGAGCGCTCCCATTCTTCTTTGCGCTTCAGCAAGATCTTCGGCGAAGGGCGGCGGCGCTCGCAGCACCAGACGCTCGACGCGGCTCGGCCGGTTCAGCGCGAGCATCAGCGCGGCGCCGGCTCCCAGCGATGTGCCGCAAATCGTCGCTCGTTCGATGCCGAGCGTGTCCATCAACCGATCCAGATCTTCTGCGAGCGAAGCCCAAGAGTAGTCTTCACTCCGGTGGCTGTATTCCGATAGGCCGTGTCCGCGTGAGTCGTAGGCGATTACGCGCAGCCCTCGCTCCGCGAGCCTCGCGGCATTCATGACCGTCGCCGTGGCAACGCTGCCGAGAAAGCCGTGCGCGACGATCAGCCATGGGCCGGCCCCGTGCTCCTCGAAATAGAGTCGAACTCCCCGAACGTTCGCGTATGGCATGCCGCTCCTTCAACCCGAGCGAGCGCCGATCCTAGTTGATTTTGGGTTGATGGTCACGCTGCACCACGAACCCCGTCCCAGCCTTCGGCGTCGCGTTGCGCCGCATTCGCGCAGGTGCGGCGCACAAAACCAAAAAGGCCGACTCGCGTCGGCCTTCGTTGGTGGATAATCACCCTAGGGAGTGATTCACAGCTTGCCGGGGAGTTCCGTGGTGTCCCAGGTGTAGTACGTGGTTTCAGACGGCTTGCTGCTCAGGTCGGTGGCAAAGTTGCCGGTCTTGGTGTCGGTCTTGCCTTTGAGGAACTTGTCGATCATCGCATCCAGCGAGGCTTGGTACTGGGTGCGCCACTGGCAATGGCTGCCGCCCGCGCCCTGATAAGCGAAGTTGTCGGGCACGCCGAGCGCCTTGTAGATCGCCTTGCCGGCCATGGCGGTCACGTAGGCCGACTTGGGATCCAAATTGCTGATGCTCGGATTGTCGACGATGTACAGGCCGCGCGGCGCGATGAGTGCCATCGCTTCGTGCATGTCGACCGGCAATTTGTCGGTGTTGTCGCCGGCCGCGTTGTTCGCCGTCGCGAATGGGCCGAGCGCCACTTCGGACAACCAGCGCACGTAGCTAATGGCGTGATACGGCCACTCTGCAGTGTCGTTGGCGCCCGGATCCAGCTGCTCCTTCAAGCGCAAGCCCACGGTGCCGCCGATGCCGGACTCACACGGAATCGTGAGCGCCACGCGATTGTCGAACACGCCGCCAGCAAACGCGCCCTTGCCATTGCGCGAGCAACCCGTCACGCCAATGTGCGTGGCATCGATCGTGCCCGGGGTCTGTTCGAGGAGGTCGATGATGCGGCTGACCTGCCAGGCCTGCGCGACCATGTAGCCCGCGGGATGGGTAGCGCCGTAGAAGGTGTAAAACGGACCATTCTTATTGCCGCTGCCGCCCGTCGACTCGATGGCCGTGAGGCTGATTTTCGCGACGCCCTTGGGGATCGGCGCGCCTGCACCGTAGGTGATGATGGCGGGAGCAGGTGCCGTTGCGCCGTTCATGTCGACCGTGACGCTGAACGAAGCGGTCTTGCTGCCTTCAGTCACCTTGACGGAAATGCTGGTGGTGCTCACCGTGCCGGTGACAGAGCCTTTGGCCGGGATCGGCTTCTCGCCATAAATGTACTTGGCGAGTTGCTTGACGATCTCTGCACGCCGGCAGAGCCACTCACTCTTGTCCTTGATGCGAGTGCCATCCAGTTTTTTGAACGGATCAGGCAGCTTGCCGTCAGCCATGAGCGCGGCGTATTCCGGGAGCGTCCCGGTCACCGGACAGCCCGCACTCGGGTCCTCCGCCGTGCCCCAGGTGCCGGTCGTGGGATTGGGCGCGCCGGCAGCGCCCGCAGCGTTGCCGCTGCCAGCAGTCGTGCCGCTGCCAGCGGTGCCAGTGCTGCCGCCCTTGCCTGCGGTTCCGACAGGGCCCGAACCGCCGGTGCCGGCACCCGCAGTGCCCGCTCCGCCTGCACCTTGACCCGCGGTGTTGAGCGCGCCAGCCGTCGCGTTGCCGCTACCGGCGACGGTGCTGCTGCTGCCAGCCGAAGAGGTCTTGCCGGCGGTGCCTGTGTTTTGATTGCCGGCAGTGCCCGGCGCGTTTTGATCGCTCTCAGCAGAGCAGCCCACCTGCATGGCCGTGATCGCGAACGTAAGCACCCCGAGCGACTTAAGTGAAAATGACCTCATCGATATTCCTCCACGCACCGCGTTCTCCCCGCAGCCTTGACGCGAATTTTAACGGCTGTCCAGCGACGTTGTGAGTGTGGAGACTCGGCGCGATTGGCGATTTGCAGCGGTGAACTCACACCATAGAAGAGTGACCGAGGTGGAATGAAATCAACGCGTGAGCGTTTCGATTCGCATTTTTTCGAGACGGATTCGGTGGGGGGCGACCACACAGGGCAAGCAATTCGCCAGCGTTGGCTCCGCTGGCTCAGACATCCGAGCCGACGAGCTGGTCTCGGCCTAGCCCCTCGGGATCCGTCGGCGGACCTGGCGCCTTCACTCGATACGCACTCGAGATCTCGATTTGCGCACACGCCATAACGACGTTGCTAGTCGAGATAAGCCATTTGCAGGCGCATTTCAGCGCGCAAAGTCGCCACTCGCTCGTCGCTGGAGTGACCCGCGCATAGTGATCTATTCGGTGCCCTTCCGAAGTCACCAGTCCACGTGCTAGTCGGCGAAGATTCGCGCTCGTTCAGGGAGGTTCACTCGTGTCGTTCGTCGCCGCAAACATCGATGAAGTCCTGGTTCACCTCGCGCAGCTGGTTGCCCTTTGGAAGGCGCAAAATAGCCGTCTCGGCTACTTCGCCGCGCTCTACCGTCAGGTAACTTTGGAGGTCGAACGCGGCATCAATCAAGGCCTCTTCGACGACGGCCCGCGTATGGATCGCTTCGACACCGCGTTCGGCAATCGCTTCTTCGCCGCGCTCGAAGCTTGGCAGACCGGCGCTGAGCCACCGCGCTGTTGGCGCGTGGCCTTCGACCTTGCAACCAATCCTGAAACCATCGTGCTGCAACACCTGCTCTTGGGCGTGAATGCGCACATCAATTTGGATTTGGCCGTTGCTGCGGCGAATGCGACGCCAGGCGCGCCGCTCGCCGAGCTGTCGCGCGACTACGAGCGCATCAACGATATTTTGGCATCCGTCCTGGGCAAGGTGCAAGCTGCGCTCGACGACGTGTCGCCCTACATGTGGCTGTTGGACGAACTCGGCGGCCGTTCCGACGAAGTCGCGCTCGACTTCAGCATTCGCACGGCGCGAGCTCAGGCCTGGAACAATGCCCTGCTCCTCGCGCGCTTCAACACGAGCCAAGACGAGTTCCTCATCGCCACGATGGATCGCTCTTCCACGCTGCTCGCTCGCCTGATCGCGCGCCCCTCCGGAATTCTACGCCCCGCGCTGCAAGTGATTCACCACGCCGAAAGCACGAACATCGCTGCGATCATCGAGCGCCTCGACCACGCCGTATAGAACCCCGCGCGGGTGAGGTCAAAAAGTGACCCGCCTCTTGCCTGCGAAGAGGGGCGATCGCTATCCAGCATCGCACCTCGAAGGGCGAGCGGTAGCCGCCCAACACGCACTGCGGACGGCCTGGTGGAATGCGCGGGCCTCGAATCTGCGTTTGAGCGGCAGAGCTCGGGCGCGGTCTATCCCGCTTCCGCGGCTGAGATGGCTGGGTCTACAGACGAGTCTCTGCGGCCACACGTTTCAGCAAACGACGTGGACAAATTCATCCGGCTCACACCGCACGCGTTCGGCGACTTCTCGCAACGCAACCGGACGCAGTCGCGCGAGCGCCGCATCGAGCGCCTTCACACGAAGCGAATTTTGTTCGGGCTCACTCCGTAGTGCCTCGAACTCGACGATGACGGCGCGCAGTTCTGGCAGTCGAAAGTAGTCACACGCGGCCAGCAAGGAAGCCCAGAAATGGTCACTCGCGATCACGTGAGCCAAACGCTCGCACAAGGCGAACCAGCCCGCGCTCCCGTAGGTGTAGAGCAACCAGAATGCGAACAGCATTCGTTGGCCGGTGCTCAGCGTGTCGGCCTCTTCGAGCCGGTTGTGCAGCGGCCGACCGCGAAATTTGGGTATCACCGGCGCGACGCAACGTCGGCACAGTTCCTCGGGCTCCAATGCGCGAATCTCGGCAAGCGTGAGCTCGGCCGCGGGGCAAGGCAAGCTCATGGCGCACCAGCGTGGCAGACGCAGACTGCGGATTTCTCCATGAGCCGCGGCAGGACGGATGCGTGACCCAATCGATGCGGTTCAATGAAATCCCGCGCATGGCCGCGCGGGGAAAACCTGAACTCCCTGTTTGGCTTGGCCACGGATTGGATTTTGTCACCTCGGAGTGATCGTAGGAAGTTTTTGCCCCCATTCATCGCGGGATGAATTGTCCTGCCATGAATCGGAGGGCTGACGTGCGCGCGATCTCTCTTTGCAGCGGCATTTTTACGGGCGTTTTGCTGGCAAGCGTCGGTTGTTCCAATAGTTCTAGTGGTCCTATCGGCTCGTCGGGTGCTGGCAGCTCATCTGGCGGCTCGAAGACTAGCGCCGGGGCCACCTCGACTAGTGGAAGTCAAGCGTCAGGCGGATCCACCGCTGGTTCGAGTGCTAGCGCGGGGTCCGCGCCCTTGGGCGGTGCGGCTGCTATTGGCGGCAACACGGGCGGTGGAGTGGGTGGCGCCTCGGCGACGGGGGGCAGCGCAACTACGGGTGGCACCACTAGCGGCGGCGCAGCCAGCGGCGGCGCAACCAGCGGCGGGACTTCGAGCGGTGGAACTGGCGGCGTGACGGTGAAGCTCGATGCGGTGCACCAGACGATTCAGGGGTTTGGGATCAATGACGCGCTGGTGAGCAGCTCTTGGGGCACCACAGGCTTGGACTATCTCTTCGGCACGACGGGCAAGGACGCGATCGGTCTGAGCATCATGCGGATCGGCATGAGCCCCGAAGGTGATCTCGCCGGGACGAACGCCGCCAATCTCTCTTACGCGAAGAGCCACAACGTGCGGCTGATTGGCTCATGTTGGAGCCCGCCTGCTAGCTGCAAGAGCAACGGCAGGACGGACCAGGGCGGATACTTGCTCAACACGGGCACCTGCTTCGCCGACTGGGCGAAAAAGATCGTCGACTTTGCCAAGAATCAGGGCCTCTACGCGATGTCGATCGGGAACGAGTCTGATTTCGCGTCGTGTGCGGCCAAGGGCCCTCCCTGCACCACCGACTACGTAACGACGACGTACACCGCAAAACAAATGGTGGAGTGGCTCAAGTTCGTGGGGCCGAAGCTTCAGGACGCAAAGATCAAGGTCATTGCTCCGGAAGCCTCCGAGTGGATCCATGCCTGGAGCAACATCTCGGCTACGGGCTCGACCGTGACGGGTCATCCGAATAGCTCGGACCCGCTCAATTGTGGCTGCTACGCGAACGTGATTAGCGCCGACAAAGAAAAGACCTGCGCCCAAACGTGTCTCGATGGCAATGGCTACGACTATGGCCATTGGATGTGGAAGGATCAGGTGGCTTGGAAGGCCTTCGACATTTTCGGTGTGCACGAATACGACTCGCAGATCGCGTTCGCGTGGCCGTCCGATGTCAACAACGGCAAGCCAGACCACGAGGTCTGGCAGACAGAGATGTCCGGCGTGAGGTATTGGCCGCAAGAAGGGCCGTCGAGCGACATCATCAACGGCGTCGCGGTCGCGGGCTGGATTCACTCAGCACTCACGATCGGTGAGGCCTCAGCCTGGCTCTGGTGGTGGTACCAGGCTTATGACCAAAACGACAACGAAGGCTTGGCCCAAAACAAGAATGCTATGAGCAGCAGCCCTCTCAACAAGCGCTACTACGTGCTCGGCAACTACAGCAAATTCGTGCGTCCCGGTTACACGGCGATCGAGGTCGGAGGGAACGAAAGCGCGGACGTCCTGCTCTCGGCGTTCAAGGGCACGGACGCGACCGTCATCGTTGCGGTCAACAAGGGCAGCACAGCGACCTCCGTGCCGATACGCTTCTCCGGCGGCACTGCGCCCGCTTCATGCACACCGAACGTGACCTCCGCGACTGACAATCTGACAGCCGGTACAGCGGTTGCCATCATGGGCGGTGCCTTGAATGCCATGCTGCCCAGCATGACTGTCACTTCGTTCGTGTGTAAGTAAGGGACCCTCATCATGTGGCGGATATCGCCGCCCATTTCAGCCGACACGACTGCGGCGAAAACGCCACTATTTGCGGGCAGATTCCTCATCTAGACACGGAAAGCAAGGTTCGCTAGCGGTGAGACTATGAACATGCGCCTGGTCTCGCTTGCGTGGTTGGTTGCGGTCTCGGGCTCTTGCTTGGTCGCGGGTTGCGGCGTGGACGACCCGCACACGGCGTCCGAAGCAGGCGCGGGTGGAGCGAGCGCAGCAGGCAAAGGCGGCAACAGCGGCGGCGGCAAAGCCGGCAGCGCGGCGGCAGGCAAGAGTGGCGAAGAGTCCGAAGGTGGAGAGGCGGGCGAAGACGGAGCCGCTGGCAGTACGGAAACTGGGGGCTCGAGTGGCTCGGCTGGCTTGGGTGGTGGCACCGCGGGCGAGGGCGGAACGAGCGGAGGCTCGGGTGGAACGAGCGGAGGCTCGGCGGGCAAGGGCGGTACGTCGGGTGGGGGTGGTACGGGTGGCCTGGGCGGCAGCGGAGGATCGATTACGAGCACGATTGCCATCAGCTCGTTCCAGCCGACCACGCCAACATGCAGTGCGCCGAGTGGCACTGGGGGAACAGGTGGCTCGGTTGGCGGCGCTGGTGGGTCCGGCGGCGCGGCCGCGGGTACTGGCGGCGCGGCCGCGGGTGCTGGTGGCACTGCCGGCGTAGGCGGCTTCAGCGGTGCCGGTACTGGTGGCACTGCCGGTACTGGTGGCACTGCCGGCGCTGGTGGCACTGCCGGCGCAGCGGCGGGTACTGGCGGGACTGCCGGAGCAGCGGCGGGTACGGGCGGCACCGCCGGCGCAGCGGCAGGCTCAGGTGGCACGGGCGGAGCCTGCTACAGCTACAACTCTACGGCGCAGACGGTGACCGTCATTGGTCAGGAAATCATTCAGTTTCCGTTGCCACGCACGATGAGCGTCGGGCAAACCGTGACGGTTCACGTCACGGGAACCAACCAGGCCACGACTGGTTTCCGAAGTTGGCTCGTGGACAACATGCAGATAACGTCCAGCAATCTTGCGGTATTTACCGGTGCAGAGGGC
>Ga0164241_10003314_pt1 | contig 16378 bp, 8 predicted proteins | sample OricomyardsoilBY_FD_108780 | JGI IMG/M metagenome (GOLD analysis project Ga0164241, IMG submission 108780) | Backyard soil microbial communities from Emeryville, California, USA - Original compost - Back yard soil (BY) | ecosystem: Environmental > Terrestrial > Soil > Unclassified | place: USA... | reverse complement strand
CGTGCCAGGACGATCGTCGACGAGCAGCCGTTCTTCACCGAGCAGTCGGTTCACGAGGCTCGATTTTCCGGCGTTCGGTTTCCCGATCACGGCGACCCGGATGGAAGTGTCCTGCTCCAACCGCGCCTCGTCGGGCGCCGCCGCGGGCAACGCGTCCGTCACCGCGTCCACGAGATCGTCGAAGCCGCGCCCATGCAGCGCCGATATCGGCAGGAGCGTGTCGATCCCGAGCCTGTAGAGGTCGCCCGCCTCGTGCTCCGTCCGCGGGTTGTCGGCTTTGTTCGCGACGTAGATGGTCGGCTTCTTCGCCGCCCGGAGCAGCCGCATCTCGGCGTGGTCGATGGTGGTCGCCGGCTCGAGCGCATCGAGCACGCAAATGATGACGTCAGCCTCCGAGATCGCGATCTCGATCTGGCGCTTGATGCCCTGTCGCATCGGATCGTCGCTCGTCGGATCGAACCCGCCGGTGTCGATGAGGGTGAAGACGCGGTCGTTCGCGAGGACGTCGCCGTAGTGGCGGTCGCGGGTGACGCCGGGCTCGTCGTGGACGATCGCGGACCGACGCCGGGTGAGGCGGTTGAAGATGGTGCTCTTGCCGACGTTGGGTCGACCGACGAGCGCGACGATCGGCTTCATTGTGTTTCTCCGTCCGACCCGATGCCGAGCTCTTCGAGCAACGTCGGCGCGTCACGCCAACCGGGCGTGACACGTACGAACAGCTCGAGATGCACCTGGAACCCGACGATCTCTTGGAGGCGCATGCGCGCTTCGGTGCCGATTTGCTTCAGCATGGCGCCACCGGTTCCGACCAGGATCTTCTTCTGACCCTCGCGCTCGACGTGGATCGTCGCGGCGACGCGCGTCACGCGACGCTCCGAGCCCTCTTCGAACGCCTCGACGTTGACCGCGGCTGCATGAGGAACCTCTTGTCTCGCGAGCAGCAAGATCTGCTCGCGGACGTACTCCTTCACGAAGAAGCGCGCCGGCCGATCGGTCAAGTCGTCTTCGCCGAACCGGTGCGGCCCCTCTGGCAAGAGGCGCGCGACCTCGTCGAGCAGGCGATCGACGCCGTCGGTCTTGCGCGCAGACATCGGCACGATCGCGTCCCAGGTTCGAACCGCCGAATAGGCCTCGAGCATCGGGAGAAGCTTCGCCTTGTCTTTCACGCGGTCGACCTTGTTCAAGGCGAGGATCGCGCGCGAGTTGGCGCCGATGTCCGCGAGCAGCGCGACATCTCCCGGATGGACGGTGCTGTGCTCGAGCGCGCCGCTTGCGTCTGCGACGAAGACGACGACCGAGGCCTCTTCCGCCGCGTCGCGCGCCGCGCGGTTCATGCGCCGATCGAGCGCACGCTCGGCCTTGTGGAGGCCCGGTGTGTCGAGCAACGCGAGCTCGCAGGACATGTCGTCGACCTCGCGATGCACGACCCCGAGCAGAGTCTCACGCGTCGTCTGCGGCGTCGGCGTCACGACCGCGAGCTCTACCTCGAGCGCCGCGTTCAGCAGTGTCGACTTTCCCACGTTCGGTCGCCCGACGATCGCGACGGTGCCGGATCGAGTCGGCCCCGTGGACGCGCGCGGAGACGCCGTCCCGCCGAGCCCGAGGCCCTTCGTGGCGCCAGCGCCTTTCGCGCCCTCCCGCGGCTCTCGAAGCGCCTTGGGGATTTTCCGCGTTCGAGGCGCCGGCCGCGGAGCGGCAGGCTTCGCGGTTCGAGGTGCCTTGGTGTTCTTCGGGTCGGCGGGCTTGCCATCGCGCGGCGGCCTTCCGTCTCTGCGCTCGGCGGGCTTGCCATCGCGCGGCGGCCTGGCGTCTCTGCGCTCGGCGGGCTTGCCGACGCGACGAACGTCGCGCCCGCGATCATCCTCGCTGCGCGACGCTCGCTCGTCTTTCGCAGGCGTCGACTTCGGTCCGGGCTTTCCCGCGGGGCGTCCCGCAGGTCGAGGTCCCCCGCCGGTCTGCTTCGGCCACGGATCGCGCTTTCCCTTCGAGTAGGGACGTGCACCACCTGCGGAAGGCACGCGGCTCGCGCGGCCCTTCCGCGGCGAGGGAGCCTTCGGTTTCGGCATGGCGGCGCTCCTTACCACAGCCGGGCGCCTGTGCGGGCTCGCCGCTCGTGGTAGTGTCCGCGGCCGGTGAACGAGCGATCCGGCGAGCCACGCGACCGATCCGTCGCCGGGGCCCTCGCGCTCTCGGTCGCCTTCGCGGCGCTCTTCCTGCTCCCGCCGCTCGGGATCAGCGGGGCGTGGGATCCCTACGAGATCGACTCCGCGGACCTGGCGAGGCGCGTCGCCGTACACAGCTTCGGCGCGACCGACCTCGCGCGCAGCGGCGATCTCACGTCGATTCCCACGCTCGGCGACCTCGGCATGGGGGAGTTGCCGATCACGTCGATGGCGTTCTCGTTCCGACTCTTCGGAGTCCACGAGTGGTCGGGGCGGCTCCCGCTCGCGCTCTTCGCGCTCGCCGGCGTGGCGAGCCTCGCCGTCCTCATGGGACGCCTCGTGAGCGGACGCGCAGCGTTCGCGTCCGTCGTCGCGCTCGTCACGATGCCGCTCTTCTTTCTCGAGACGCGCATGATGCTCGGCGACGCCGTCACCATGGCTGGGTTCGCGATGGCGATCGCCGGGCTCGCGCTCGCCGCCGTCGAGACCTCCGTCTCGCTGCGCGTCGGAGCGCTCGCTTGGGGCGCGCTCGGGCTGTTCGTCGGCTTCATGTCGCGTGGACTTCTCTTCGGCGTCGTCGCACCGCTCGTGGCGGTCGGTCTGGCCGGCGTCGCATGCGCGCAAATGCGTTTCGGCGCGCATCGCTCTGTCCCAAGCTCAAATCCGTCGCCGTTCGGCGCAGTCTTGCTCACCGCGGGCCTGTTCCTCGGTTTCGGATTTCTGTGGGTGGCGCTTCCGCGCGTCGGCGTCGACGGTCCGCTCTTGCGGGTCGTGGGGTTCGCGCTCGACAGGCCTTCGCCCGACGCCGCGACGTTCGACCGCGTCATTCGTCAACTCGGACACGCGCTCTTTCCTTGGAGCGCCGTTCTCCCCGTCTGCCTCGCGCGCTTGTTCACCGCGCCGACCACCGACCGCGATAGGGCACCCCGCGAGTCGTTTGCGCGGCTCACGATCCTTTCTTCCGCCAGCGTCTCGCTTCTCCTGGCGACGCTCGTCGTGCCGTGGGCGGGCGCGCTCCCGTTCTTCGGCGTCGCCGCGCTCGCCGGTGCCGTCGGCATCGCGGCGCACGATCTCGATGGTGATCTCCCCGCGTCTCGCGTCGGCGCGACGGTCTCGCTCCTGCTTTCGGTCGTGCTCCTCGTCGACCTCGTGCGCGAACCGTGGCGCACACTCGAGGGTCTGACGCCCTCGTCGCTCGTGCTGCCGCCCGCCTTCGAGGCAGAGGCGAACACCCGTCTCGAGAAGGCCGCGGCGCTCTTCTTGGTGTTTGCGTTCTTCGCCTGGTTCGACACGAATCGCCGACCTCGAGGCGTCGCCGATCAAGCCGGCATCCGTAGCTCGTTCGCGGGCTGGGTCCGCGATCGTCGCGTCGGAGCGAAGGCTGTCGGGAGCGCGCTCGTGGAAGCATTCCAGGGCAACCTCGTGTTCGTCCTCGTGGTCGTCGAGGCCGCGCTCGTGGGGCTCGCCGCGACGCTCTACATCGGGACGCGCGCGCGATGGGAGGCGCTCGCTGCGCTGCCGCAACCGCTCGTCTCTCTGCTCATCGACGCGTGGTGGGCCGGGATCGTCCTCGTCGTCGCGTCTGCCGCGGCGCTCATCCTGATTCGCGACGTCCTACGCGTGCTGCGCGCGAAGCTCGGCGGTGGACGCGGCGCGCTCCTCGTCCTGGGTGGCGGCCTCGCCGGAGCGGTCCTGTCTCTCTCGTACTATCCCGCGCTGTGTCGCGAGCTCTCGCCGGCGAGCGCTTACGACACGTTCGTCGCGATCCGAACGGGCGACGACGAGCTCGGCCTCTTCGGAACGAGCCCGAAAGCGGGCGCGTTTTACACCGGGACCGACATCCCGCGCCTCGCCGATGCCCCCGACGCCATGGATTGGCTCGACAGCGCGCCCCCGGGCAGGCGGCGCTTTCTGCTCCTCAGGGGCCGAGATCTCCCGCGCTTGAACAGCCTCTTCAGGGCGGCGCATCAGACGAATCTGCCCGTCCTCGACGCGCGCTCCAGCCAGACGTTGCTCGTCTCGAATCTCGCAGGCGGACGACCGGACGCGAACCCTCTCGCCGACGTCGTGCTCGATGCGCCCCCGACGATTCGTCATCCGGTCGACGCACGTTTTCAGGAGCACATCGAGCTTCTGGGCTGGGACCTGGTCGACGCGACCGGCGCCTCTGTCGGCACGCTCAGCGCGCAGCGCGCCTACCGCTTGCGGACCTACTTCCGGATCGAAAAACCGATCCCGGGGACGTGGACCGCGTTCGTTCATCTCGACGGAGACAAGAAGCGACAGAACGCCGACCACCCCGTCGCGCACGGACGCTACCCGATGTCTCTGTGGCAGCCCGGCGACATCATCGTGGACGAGGTCGAGCTCGAGCTCGACCCGAGCTTCCTGCCCGGCGATTACTGGTTGATGTGCGGATTCTTCCAGGGCGAAACGCGTCTCCGCGTCACGCGTGGGCCCAACCAGGACGACCGCGTGATCCTCGGGCGCGTGAAGGTCGAGTAGCTCGACGCGCGCGGATCGACGACGGCGCTCGGCGAGCGTCGACGGGTCAGGGCGTCGGGACGGGCAATCGTCGCAGGTATATCCCGGGCTCGGCGGCGCCTTGATCGGACCAACCGACGACGACGTATCCGCCGAGCGCGATCGTCGGATCGATCGGAGAGCTCGAGCCCGTCGTCACCGCGAAGTCGTCGTTCTGCCCGCTCACGGGATTGAACAGGTAGCCCGTGCTCGCGCCCAGGTATCGCATGCGGATCTCGCTGCCCGCGCTCCACGCGGCGGCGAAGTATCCCGTCGTAGAATCACCCTCGATGCGTGGTTGTCCGCCCCCGCTCGCGAGCGGGCTCGTCTGATCGCCGTCCGTCGGGGTGTCGTTCGCAGCGAACCGTTGGACGAAGAGGTCGCCGCCATTTTGCCAGACCACGGCCGCACGACCGTCGGACAACACCGCGACATCCGGCTGATCCTGCACGCCGTTCGTGCCCGCGTTGACGATCGTCGGCGTCGAGACCACGAGCGAGGCGCCGACGCGGCTCATGACGATACCGTCGTCATCGCCCGGCCCTGCGCCGCGATAGGCGACGACCCACCCAGCCGCGCCCCCGGCGACGCGGGGCTGCGTGCCCTGGGCGGCGATCGTGAACGGCGTGCCCGGGCCCGTCCCGTTCGCATACGTCACGCCCAGGATCGCGCCGCCCTCTTGGTAGACGACGAGCACCGCGCCAGCCGGTCCTGTCGCGGCGTCGATCGCGTCGACGGCCGCGAGGCCGTCGCTGACGAGCTCCGGGTTCGTGGCTTCGTTGCACCCGACGCCGCTCAAGATCGCGACGTAGGCGTCGTCTTGAAGCGGAGAGATCGTGCTCGATCGAAACGCGACGAGCGCCGAGTCCGCCCCGAACGCCACGATGGTCGGTGTCTTTTGCGAGCGCGTGAGAGCGACGTCCGAGCCGGTACAACGGATCATGAGCTTGTGCGGGGTCGCCAGCGACGCTGGCGTGTCGATGGCGGAGAGATCGCTCTTGAAGAAGCGGACGCCGATGTCCGACGTGTCCTTGCTGTCGGACTGATACACCGCACGCAGCCCGCCCGAGAGCTCGCCCGTGCCGCCCGCGAACACGAACGACGGCGAGCCCTGCCCGTCGGCGCCTGGTGAAGTTCCTCCCTCGACGAAGTCCACGGGGATCTGCTTCGTCGTGCAGTCGGCCTCGCAGATGGCGTCGGTCGTCGTGCCGCCGCAGCTCGCGCTGCCACCCAGGTCGCAGAGCTCTCCACTCTCGAGCACTCCATTGCCGCAGCACGAGGGCGCGACGAAGCGCACGATCTTGATCGCGACGTTCAGCGGATCCTGATCGATCTTCGCCTTCGCGCAGCCCTGACCCAGGACGCCCGCGTCGCTGCTCGCCTGGACGAAGAACATCTGTTCGCTGCCGTCCTGGGTCAGCGTGACGTCGGTGCACCACTTCGCACCGCCATCGCAGCCCGAGCTCTTCAGCTGGAACTTCTTCGCGTCGGCAGGAACCTCACCGACCGAACCATCCGCGGCGCACGTGTGATTCGCCGAAGAGAACACGGAGAGCGAGACCTTCGACGCGTCGTCGAGGATGCCTTGTGGCGCGCTCATCGAGAGCCCGATGTCGGCAGCGGGCTCGTCCTCGCACGCGACGACCATGAGTGCGCCCGCGGCGAGCCAAAGGGCAGCGGCGACCGGCTTCTTCGGATCCATCGGCGCGGAGTCTACCCGCACGCGGTCGTTCTCCGCTACGAGTGGCCAGCGACTCGACGCTGCGCCCTCTTCACCGGGGCCCGGGTGGAACCGTTGCCGTCGGGGCGCCGGTCGAGGTGGTCGTCGCCGTGGTGGTCGCAGTGGCCGTTCCGCCCGCCTTGGCTGGTGGTGACGCCGCACCCTTGGCCATCGACCCAGCTCCGCCGACGTTCTGGGCGCAGAGCGAAAGCTCTTCGGCCGCCGCGCGACCCTCTGGAGTCCCGGCGAACGTCTTCGCCACGCCCTCGAGCTGCGGCGTCGCGGCGGCGCACCCTTCGCGGTCGCGCGTGCTCTTCGCCGCGATGAGCGCGGCCGCGCCATCTTCCGAAGGCGGGGCGGGTGAAGCGTTCGCGCTCGCGGCGGCGCTCGCATCCGCCGTGGCCGCCTCGGCCGTTGCCGCCGGCGCGGCTTCGGCCTTTGCGGCATCGCTCGGCCTGGCGTCCTTGCCGCGATCGGACTCGACCCGGTCTTCGAGCGTGCGCGCGGCGCCGGAGGGCCGTCCCGCGAAACCGTCGTCTGGCTGCTTGTCAGCGTGCGCGAGCTCGGGGGAGCCCTGTTGCTCGACCGAAACGGGAGCTGCCACCGTCCCGGGGCGCGCGCGGAGAAGAAGCAGGCTCGAGCCGATGACGAACATGAAGAGCGCGGCCATCGCGAGCTGGGGTCGCATCGCGTGGCTTCCGGCCCACGCCGCCGCGCGCACGACCTTGCGGTGCCACGGCGCTCGGCCATAGACCGCCTTCTCCGCCGCAAGAATGCGATCCTCGAGGTCCGACGACGGTTCGACGAGCGGCAGCACTGCGACCTCGCGAGCGGACTTCAACGACGCATAGGCCGATGCGCAACGCGAGCAGCTCTCGACGTGACGACGCAGCGCTGCCTCGGAGAGCTCTGGCAGCTCGCCGTACAGGGCGTCCATCACGTCTTCGTCGAACTTCTCGCAATCCATGAGCGGCTCGTCTCGGCCCCTACTTCAAGGCCTTGGCATAATCCTCGTACTCGGCGAGCGCTCGCTGCAGCCTCTCCAAAGCGTAGCGCATCCGACTCTTGACCGTGTTCTCCGGCACTCCGAGCATCGTGGCGATATCCTTGAAAGGAACGTTGCCGACCTCGCGCAACAAGAAGACCTCGCGCTGGTCCTCGGGCAGCTCTTCGACGGCGTGCTGAATGCTGGCTCCAAGCTCGTTTCCGATCGCGGTCCGGTCGACCACCCCGCGCGGATGGGGGTCGGCGGTACGCTCTCCGAGCGTGGGACCGTCGTCTTCTGCGCCGCTCGGTTGGTCGAGGGAAGGGTGCCGGCGAAGCGATTGCTTTCGCAGCTGATCGATCGAGATGTTGCGTGCGATCGTATAGATCCAGGTGGAAAAGCGCGCCGAGTGGCGAAAGTCCGCCGCGCTCTGGACCACGCGAACGAACACGTCCTGGGTGAGATCCTCCGCGACGCTCGCGGTGCGGATCTGGCGCAAGATGAAGTTGTAAATCGGTGTTTTGTGGCGCCGAACGAGGCTCGCGAACGCAGCGCGATCCCCGCCTTGGTAGCGCATCATCAGTGCTTCGTCGGTGACGTCCTCTCGTCCGGGGGACAAGCTAGGCTCCCGTTCCGCGGGGCCCGGCACGGTTCCAGGTCGGGGGGATCGTACGAGCGGACGCCATGGAAGATCTGTCTCGCGCGCACCACCGAGCCGCCGAAGACAGGGGAGACACTACTAGCGCGGAGGTCTCACGGCATACAACACATCGAACGTCAGTGGGGGCTGCGTCGGGGAGGCATCCGTCGTTGCAACGTCCAGGGGCCCCCCATAGACTGCGGCAGCGCTCCGAGCCGGAGCGAGCTTGTCATGCATCCAGTCGCTGGGGGCGGCTCCACGGAGCACTGCCCTCAAACGGCTCTGCCTTCCGACCGTATGGTCGGGCGGCGACAATTCTTCACTGCGAGGTAGGTCCGTGACCCGACTCATTCAGACGCTTGGCGCCGTGGCACTTTCGCTCGGGCTCGTGACTGCTGCCATGGCGCAGCCTGCCCCTACGGGCACCGCCACGACGAGCGCTTCTGCCGCAAAGTCGGACGCTTCGGCGGCGCCTGCCGCGTCCGTTGCGACGTCCGCTGCAGCTACGTCGGCTTCCGCCGGCACGCCCGCCGCCGCTCCGGATGCATCTGCGGCGCCTGGGGCGTCTGCTGCGCCGGCAGGCACCGCGGCTGCGGCACCCATGGACGGGCAGACGTACGCGGTTCGCCTGCGCGACCTCGAGCAGAAGATCGACGAGCTCAAAGAGCAGATCCGGCGCTCCCACACGCGCTTGTCGCTCCTCAGCGACACGATCCTCTCCGGTGGCGGCTCGGGCTCTCGCGCCGTCATCCGCTTCGATAACGAGCTCTCCGACGCATTTCGCGTGACGCGCGCGCTCTTCGTCCTCGATGGCGCGGTCCAATACAACAAGACCGACCAATCCGGCGCCCTGAGCGACCAGGACGAGATCCCGATCTTCAACGGGTCCATTCTGCCCGGCGATCACACGATCCGAATCCTCCTGAACCTCCAGGGCAACGGCTACGGCGTGTTCTCCTACCTTCGCGGCTACCACTTCGAGCAGCGCGCCAGCCACTCGTTCTCCGCCGTCGAAGGCAAGACCATCCAGCTCCAGATCGTGGCCTTCGAGAAGGGCAGCGTCACAACGCCGCTCGAGGACCGCCCCGCGGTTCGCTACGTCGAAAAGGTCGTCAGTGGTCTCGCCGACGGTGGCACCGCACCCGACGCCTCGAACGGGCAGGCCGCTCAGCCCGCCGCCCCGCCGGCCCAATAGAAGTAGGCGTGAGCCCCCTCGGAGGTTTCTCCTCATGCGTACACGAAGGCCTCTTCGCCTTATTTTCAGCCTCACTCTCTCGCTCGCCGTCCCGCTCGTAGCGGGCGACGCGCTCGCGATCGACTCCGACGACGCGCTCGTTCAAGCCGACCAGCAGGTCACCGGGGTCTCTTCCGGCGTGGGAAGCATCCGTCAGGCTGTCCAGCGCTCCCAAATTGCACGGACACCGGCTCAACAAATCGCCGATGCGCAGCTGCTCATGGGGTCGAAGGACTACGACCGAGCGGCGAACATCCTGAACCAGGTCATCGAGAAGTATCCGGATCACGCGACGGCCTACCCCGACGGTCTCAGCCTCCTCGGAGAGGTCTACTTCCGATCCGGTCAGCTGTGGTCGGCGCGGCGCACGTTCAAGAAGATCACGGACAACCCCGACGATCCTCGCTTCACGCCCTACTTGGGCAAGGCGCTCGCGCGGCTCGTCGACATCGCCATGCGAAAGCGCGACGAAGCGCTTCTCGCAGAGGTCATCTCGTCCATCGACAAGGCGCCGTCTTCTGCCACGTCGCTCCTCGCCTACGCGAGAGGCAAGGCGCTCGTCGCGAAGAAGGACTACGAAGCCGCGAAGACGGCGCTCTCGGCCATCGATGACAAGAGCGAGTACTCGCACCAAGCGAAGTACCTCCTCGCTCTCGTCGCCGTGAAGGAAGCCACTCCAGCGCCGGTCAAGCTCGAAGAGGGCGAGGATCCGCCCGCCGTGCCCAAGGAACGCTATGCGGCCGCGGTCGATCTGTTCACGAAGGTGACCCAGCTCGCACCCGACACCGAGGCGCACCGGCGCGTGATCGAGCTGGCTTGGCTCGCGATTGGCCGACTCTTCTACGAGACCGAACAGCTCCCCCAGGCCATCCAGGCCTACAACCACATCGATCGCTCGTCGCCCGAGTTCGGGACCATGCTCTACGAGCTGGCGTGGGTGTACGTGAAGCTCGGCGATGCCGACCGCGCGCTGCGCGCGCTCGAGGTCCTCGCGGTCGCAGATCCGAACGGGCAGAACATCGCAGACGGGACGCTCCTTCGCGGCGACCTCATGCTGCGGGCCGGAAAGTTCGACAAGGCCCTCTCGACCTACGAGGGCTTCAAGAGCACCTACGATCCGATGCGTCTCAAGGTCGAAGCGTTTCTCGCCTCGACGAACGACCCGGGCGCCTACTACGAGCGGCTGACCAAAAAAGAGTTCGAGACGATCGACTCCACGGGTCTTCCGCCTCAAGCGCTCGAGTGGGCCCGAGAGGCAGAAGACGGCGAGGCAGCGTTCTCGATCGTCGACGACATCAACGAATGTCGAGACCTCCTCGCCGAGAGCGACGACATGGTCGAGAAGCTCACCTCGCTCTTGAACTCGCCCGCGCGCGTTCGGGCGTTTCCGGAGCTGAAGGCGGGAATGGAGCGGGCGCTCGGCATGGTGAATCGCACCGCGCTCGCTCGGCTCACGCTCGCGGCCGGCGGAGAGGACGTCGACGACGGCGCGCTCTCGGGCGAAATCGCCACCGTGCGCGCAGAGCGGCGTCAGCTCGAAGGACGCTTGAAGAAGCTCCCCACGACGGACGGCGACTTCGCCGCACGAGAGCTCGACGCCGAGCGACAGTGGAACCGCGTCTCTCAGTCGGTCCAGCGCCTCGAGCTTCAGGTCAATCAAAACCAGGCCATCGTCAACGGCCTCCGTCGCGTCATCGGCGAGGGCGGGTCGCTCGGTGTGGTCCGTGATCCTGCCAACGTGCAGGCGTGGACGGCGCAGATCGACGACGAGCAACGGCAGCTCGATCTGCACCGCCAGCAGCTCGAACAGCTGCGCAAGATGATCGGCGCGGGACGGGTCACGGCTGGGTTCGGAGACCAACGCTTCGTAGAAGACGAGCAGGTGCGTGGTCGCTACCGCCAGCTCGTGCGTCGCGAAATCGAGCTCGCCGCGGGCGGCGCCGGGGGCTCGAGCCTTCAGGTCTACGGCAATCGCGCCCTCCCCATCGTGAAGCGCGCCGACGAAGCCGACGCGCAGGTCGAAGCCGTCAAGGCCGAGCTCGACGCCGAGATCGAGCGCAAGACCCAAGAGGTCATCGCGCAGATCGATACAGAGACGAAGAACCTGGTCTCGTATCAGGTTCGCCTCGGAGAGCTCGAGGGCGACGCTCGGGTCCTCGTCGGCGAGGTGTTGATGCGCAACTTCGGCCTCGTTCGAGATCGACTGCGCAACATGATCCTGCGCGCCGACGTCGGCATCACGCAGCAATCGTGGGAGGTCCGCGAGGATCAGATCACGCGCGTTCGAACGTTGCAGCGCGAGCGAACTTCGCAAGAGCGCGTCCTCCGCGAAGAGCTGAACGAAGTGCTCGACGACGCGGGAGAGGCCCCCGACGCCCCCGCCGCCTCGAGCGACGCGCCTGCCGCGCCTGACGGAGAGCAGAACTAGCCATGGAACGTCGTCGTTCTTCGAGAACCTGGTTCGCCGGGGTCCTCGGCATCGCCTTGGCGTTGTCGATCGGACCGGGCATCCTCACCGCGCAACCCGCGGGAGCCGGGGCTCCAGCTGGAAGTGCGAGCGCCGCCGCGAGTGGCAGCGCAGCACCGAGCGCGAGCGCAGCACCGAGCGCGAGCGCAGCACCGAGCGCGAGCGCCCCCTCCGCCGACAGCGCCGCTCTGCCGGTCGCGCCGCCGCCGATGATCAAGAAGGTGCCGGGTCCGCCGGACCCGACGCCCGATCAAATCGCCGCGCTCGCCGAGCTCCAGAAGGAGGCCGACACCTATCAGGCCGCCGCGAAGGACTATCGCTCCAGCCTCACGCGCATCGTCAAGCATCACTACGAAGAGCGGAAGCGACGCGTCCTCGGTGCGCTCGACCGCGAGATCGACATCGAGAAGAAGGGCCTGCTCGACGCTCGCGCAGAGGCCATCCGTCGGTACGAGCAGTTCGTCGCGACCTACAGCGGCCCGAACGCGCACCCCGAGAACACGCCCGACGCGATGTTCCGCCTCGCGGCGCTCTACGAAGAGGACGCGCGCTCGGCAGAGATCGACATCTCTGCCGAAGAGCTCGGGGCCCGCCTCGACAAGGCCATCAGCCTCTACAAGCGCATCATCCACGAGTTCCCGAAGTATCGAGAGCTGGCGGGCGTCTATTACTACCTCGGCCACGCGCTCAACGACTCGTCGCGGCTCGAAGAGGCCCAGCAAGTCTGGCGCTCACTCGTCTGCCACGATCAGTTTCCGTATCCCGTCGAGGTCGATCCGAAGGACCCGACCAAGGACACGATCAACCCGCTGCCGCAGGACCACGACGCTGCCTACTGGCGAGAGTGGGAAGGTCGACACCCGGAGCCGCTGAAGAAGGGCGCCGCGAGGCCCGTGGCCGCGAAGCACCCGGCGAAGCCGAACGCCCCCGCGAACGATCTCCGCGACGAGACCGTCTTCGAAGATCCGTATCCGTCGACGTGCAAGCCGATCCCGCAGCGAGTCTCGCCCGGCGCCGAGCCGCGGTACCTCGCCGAGGTCTGGTGGCTCATCGGCGACTACCACTTCAACGAGATCAGCCAAGCGGGTGGGCCGTTCAACCTGAACCGCGCTCAGGCCGCGTACACGAACTCCCTCGTCTACAAGAAGCCGCCGATCTTCGGCGTCGCCATGTACAAGCTGGCTTGGACCTACTTCAAGCAGCAGCGATACAGGCAGAGCGTCCTTCAGTTCATCGATCTCCTGCGCTACGCCGACGAGCAAGAGAAGCTGACCGGCGATCCGGGCACCGACTTCCGGAGCGAGGCGTACACCTACATCGCAGGCTCGCTCACGTACCTCGACTTCGAGGGCCCCGGTCCCGACGAGCCGTTCATCCCGCGCAACGACGTCCTCGACACGGAGCAGGACCCGCGGAAGGCCGAGGTCAAGATGCACATCGCGATCGACCGCGTGCAGGATCCGGCGCTCATCCCGCAAGATCAGAAGTGGACGGTCGAGATCTACAAGGGCCTGGCCCAAGAGTTCTACGAGCTCAACCAGTACCGAAACTTCATCGAGCTCTCGGAGATCATCCTCGCGAAGTGGCCGAACGATTGCGGCGCACCCGTGGTGCAAAACCGCGTCGCAGAGGTCTACGACACCATGATGAAGCAGTCCCGCGAAGGGACGCCGGAGTACCTCGAGAGCTCCGCAAAGGCGCTCGCCGCACGCACCAAGCTCGCGCAGTACGTCGGCGCAGAGAAGCCTTGGGTGCGGGCGTGCATCAACGACCCCGAGGCGATTCAGATCGCCGAGCGGTTGGTCCGTGGTGGCCTTCGCCGAGCGGCGGCGGATCACACGAACGCAGGCCGAGCGCTCGCCGAACAAGCCGTCCAGTCAGGCGACAAAACCGAGCGCGAAGATCTCCTCGAGCGCGCGCTCAAAGAGTACCAACTCGCGGCGCAGGGCTGGGAGGGCTACCTCACGCAGGACGCGAACTCGAGCGACTCGTACGACAGCCGCTTCTGGCTCGCCGACGCCAACCACATGATCGTCGTCCTGACGGTCGCGCTCGATCGCACGCCGACCGACCAGCAGGTTCAGGTCGCGCGCCAGGCCGCGATCGACGTCCGCGACTCGAACGAGGACAACAAGTTCCTCCAGCCGTCCGCCTTCTTCGTCGTCGACGTCGCGTACCAACAGGTCCAAGACCAGTACAAGCGCTTCAAGGCCTCCGGCGGAAGCGAGGGCTTCGAGCAGCGCGACGGCGTGAAGCTCGAAGGCGAGGGCACCGACAAGGTCACCGTCGTCAAGGATCCCATCCCGCCGATGATCCTCGCGTCGATGACAGCGCGGTCGGAGTACGGCCAGCGCGTCCCCGAAGCGAACGACGTCAAGGTGAAGGTCGAGGGCGCAGAGGTCGCACAGGCGAAGGCCTACGAGTTCGACGTCGCGAACTACTACTTCACCTACGGAGACTTCGCAGAGGCGAGGAAGCGCTTCGAGCCCATCTACCAGGAGCAGTGCGGCAAGACGCCTCTCGGCTACAAGGCCTGGGATCGTCTCCAGTCGATGGCGAACTTCGAGAACAACGTCGACGAGAGTCGTCGTCTCGCCGAGGCCGCGACCACGAAGAGCTGCGCCATCACCGACGAGCAAAAGGCGAAGGAAGAGGTCTTCGCGAAGACGACCGTCGCGCGTGGCTACTACATCGACGCGGCTCGCGCCTACGAGAAGGCCGAGAAGATGGCGCCTGGACCGGAGCGCGACAAGGCCTGGCGAGAAGCCGCGGCGCTCTACAAGGTCGCGCTCGAGAAGGCTCCCGCTCGCGACGAGGCTCCCGAGGCCGCGATGAACGGCGCGAACGCGTTCAAGCAGGTCGGCGAGTTCGACGAGGCCATCGCGATGTACAACCTCTTCATCAAGGAGTACGGCAGCGACGAGAAGCTGACGCAGCTCGAGAAGGGTGATCCGAAGGGCGAGCCGCCCGTCGCGGCCGACCCGAAGAAATACCAAGAGCGGGTCACGAACCTGAAGATCGCCTACGACGAGCTCGCCAAGGCGAACCTCAACTTCTTCACGTATCGCGCCGCCGCAGAGACGTTCGACACCATCAGCAAGAACAAGCGATTCACGGAGGCCGATCGCAGGACGGCCGCCCTGAACTCCGTCGAGCTTTGGGCGAACATCGGCGACGACGACAAGATGCTCGCGGCGCGCGGGACGCTCTACGGGCTGAACCCGACCGTGCAGCAGCGGATGGACGTCGACTACAAAGTCGCCGAGGCGGATCTGAAGCGCTGGGACGAGACCGCGCCCGACGAGGGGACGAACCGAGCCGCGCGTCAGAAGGCGCTCGGCGCGCTCGAGGCGTACTACCAGAAGAACAAGTCCACGAAGGAAGCCGGGCCGTTCCTCGTCCACGCTGCCTACAACGCAGCGAAGCTCCACCGTGTCGGCAAGGACGGTCGCGACAGCGATTGGTGCGTCAACACCACCCGCGCATTCGACGTCTTCAAGTCGGGCGTCGGCGCGAAGGACGGCAAGAGCGGCGCGATCGGCTCCGAAGAAGCCGACATGGCTGCCGAGTGCGCCTACCTAGCCGTCGACTCGCAGCTGAAAGACAAGTTCGACTACGACACGAACCACCACCGCTACGCCGGCGTCATCGACAAGGTGAAGCAGGCGTTCGAGAAGGACGTGAAGGAGGCGAACGACGTCTGGTACCCGAAGCTTCAGTCCGTCATCGAGACGTACGCCTCACCGAAGTGGTCTGCGGCTGCTCGCGCACGCCAGGGTTCGACCTACGACTCGTGCCGAACCGGCCTCTTCAATGCGACGCCTCCGACCGTGAAGCTCTACACCGACAAGGAAGAGAAGATCCTCAAGCTCGCCGAGACGAGCGACCGCGAGGACCTCCAAGAGCAGGCCGACGCGATCCGCCAGAACCGACGAGAGCAGTGGCGCGCCGCACGCGAGCGTTCACTCGAGGAAGCCGACAAGGCGATGATCAAGCTCTACACGGAGTCCATCGTTTGGGATCGGGCCTACAAGGTTCGTAGCGAGCCCGTCGACAGCGCGTTGCGGCGCCTCGCGTTCTTCACCGACATCATCGGAAATCCGAAGATGCACGACTACACCCAGGGCGTCGTCGATCCCTCCACGAACTCGGCGTTCGTCTACACGGACAACATGTTCCTGAAGATGCGCCCCGGTCAGGCCGCCCCGCTCACTCCGAATGGCATGCCCGCGCCGCTGCCCGTGTCACCTTGAGAGTCGCCATGAAGCATTCGTCGTTCATCCTCGCGCTCACCCTCGCGGCTTTCGCTTCGGGGTGCTCGTCGACCGACGACCACCCCGTCGTTCCGGTTCCGGGCGGTGGTGTCGTCGGTGGCGGTGACCTCAGCGGGACGCCGCAAGCCGGCCAGCAATGGTCGGTGAGCGACGCTGGCAGTGGCGCCGGCATCGGGACGAACCGTCCGAAGATGAGCGACGCCGCGCTCGGCCCGTACAACATGGGCATGCAGGCGTTCGTGGCGGGCGACCTTCAGAACGCGAAGAAGTCCTTCGAGGCAGCCACCCAGGCCGATTCGAAGGCGTACCAAGCGTTCTACTCACTCGGCGTCGTCGAAGAGCGATTGAAGCTCGACGCCGCGACGGCCGCCTT
>Ga0164241_10003313_pt1 | contig 16382 bp, 13 predicted proteins | sample OricomyardsoilBY_FD_108780 | JGI IMG/M metagenome (GOLD analysis project Ga0164241, IMG submission 108780) | Backyard soil microbial communities from Emeryville, California, USA - Original compost - Back yard soil (BY) | ecosystem: Environmental > Terrestrial > Soil > Unclassified | place: USA... | reverse complement strand
TCCACGTGCGATGCCGCGATCGTTACCGTCTTCGTCTCGTCGCGAACGATTCCGCCCTTGGCGATGTCCGCGTACTTGATCTCGGTCGCCAAGCCGTCCAGCGACTGCACCTTCACTAGCGCTGCCGTCAAGGTCGTCTTGCCGTGGTCGATGTGGCCGATCGTGCCCACGTTCAAGTGGGGCTTATTGCGTACGAATTTCCCTTTTGCCATGAGTATGTTCCTTCGTTTTCTAACTAATTGATAATCTTTGTGTCGCCCTTGGAGACTCAGGTTTGGCTATAGCCAGCCCCGTACCCCCCGCTAATCCGCGCGACAATCTCGTCCTGTAACGCTTGAGGCAGAGCCTCAAAGTGATCGAAATGCATGCTGTAGGTAGCGCGCCCTTGCGAGCGGCTCCTCAGGTCGGTCGAATAGCCAAACATGGTCGAGAGCGGCACTTCCGCTTCGATAGCCTGCGTGCCGCGACCGCGCTCGTGCATGCCTTGAATGCGACCGCGCCTCGAGTTGAGGTCGCCAATGACGTCGCCCATGTTCGCATCGGGCGTCACGACCTCGACCCGCATAACCGGCTCGAGCAGAGCCACGCCCGCGCGCTTGGCACCCTCTTGGAAGGCCATCGACGCGGCCACTTCGTAAGCCGGGCCCGAGGAATCGACGTCGTGATATGAGCCATCGATGAGTTCGGCTTCGGCGTCCGCGATGGGATAACTAGCCAAAATGCCGCGACTCATCGCGTCTCGAATGCCCTTCTCAATCGAAGGCACGAACTCCTTGGGGATGATGCCGCCCACCAGCGAATTCTTGAAGACGAAGCCTTTGCCTGCCTCGCCCGGCGACAAGTTGATCACGACGTGACCGTACTGGCCGTGTCCACCCGACTGGCGGATGAACTTACCCTCTACGCGTTTAGCCGCGCCCTTGAGCGCCTCACGGTAGGCCACCTGCGGCTTACCGACATTGCATTCGACTTTGAACTCGCGCCGCAAGCGATCGACAATAATCTCGAGGTGCAACTCGCCCATGCCAGCGATGATGGTTTGGCCCGTATCTTCGCTGGTGAAGGTGCGAAACGAGGGATCTTCGTAGGCTAGCTTACCGAGGCTGATGCCCAGCTTGTCCATATCGGCTTGCGATCTGGGCTCGATAGCGACCGAGATGACCGGTTCTGGGAACACCATGCGCTCGAGCACGATGGGGTGCTTGGGATCGCAAAGCGTATCGCCGGTGCGCGTATCACGCAGGCCAACCGCCGCGTAGATATTGCCGGCGTAACACTCTTTGAGCTCTTCACGCTTGTTGGCGTGCATGCGCAAGATACGCCCCAGGCGCTCCTTCTTGCCGCGGCCCGGATTGAGGACCTGCGTGCCAGCCTCGAGCTCGCCCGAGTAGACACGGAAGAAGGTGAGGTTCCCGACGAAAGGATCGTTGAAGACCTTGAAAGCCAAGGCCGCGAACGGCTCGCTGTCGCTCGCCTTGCGCGTGATTTTCTTTTCTTCGTTGTCGGGGTCGAGCCCCTCGACGGCGGGCACATCCGTTGGCGAAGGCAGGAAGTTCACCACGGCGTCGAGCAGCATCTGCACGCCCTTGTTCTTGAAGGCCGAGCCACACAGCACCGGTACCCAAGCAAAAGAACAGGTCGCCTTGCGAATAGCGGCGTAAATCTCGGCTTGTTCGATGGTCTCAGGCGCTTCGAGCACCTTGGCCATGAGCGCGTCGTCTACATCGGCGCAAGCCTCAAGCAACTTCTCGCGCAGCTCTTCGCACTTAGCAACGAGCTCGGCTGGGATGGCTTGCCACTCGAACTTAGCGCCGAGCGAATCATCATCGAAGAGCGCCGCTTGCATGCGAATGATGTCGCAAACGCCGCGGAACTGATCTTCCTCACCGACGGGCCATTGCAACGCGATCGGGCGAGCACCGAGGCGCTCTGCGATCGAGTCGAGGTTCATCTGAAAATCGGCGCCCACCTTGTCGAGCTTGTTAACGAAGGCGATGCGGGGAACATGGTAGCGATCTGCCTGACGCCATACCGTTTCCGACTGCGGCTCCACGCCATTGCCGCCATCAAACACCGCCACGGCGCCATCGAGTACGCGCAACGAACGCTCGACCTCAATCGTAAAATCAACGTGGCCGGGGGTATCGATAATGTTAACGCGATGCTGCTCACCCGAGTGGGGACCATGGTCCGTCGTCCAAAAGCAGTTGGTCGCGGCGGAGGTGATGGTGATGCCACGCTCCTGCTCTTGCTCCATCCAGTCCATGGTGGCCGCGCCATCATGAACCTCGCCGATCTTGTGCGAGATGCCCGTATAAAAAAGAATACGCTCCGTCACCGTCGTCTTACCGGCATCGATGTGCGCCATAATCCCGATATTTCGGGTGCGCTCGATGGTAATTTCGCGAGACATAGTGGAGGTTCCAGGGCTTGGAAGAGACGGCTTGGAAGAGGCGGCTTAGAGAGGAAGAGGCGGGAGAGTCAGGAGTCTCGGGCGTTAGATGCACGAAACCCCTCCCGGGGCCTATATCGCCACTTCGCGTTTTCGAAGTGGCGCCGGTCCGTGATTGGACCGGAGTTCCCGGAAGGGGTCGGGGGACGCAGTGTTACCGCAGGGCGGGTGGAGGGAGCGTTCCCTCCAGCGACTGGTCACCCGATCCTTATGTCAGGTGCATCATTTGGAATTCGTTTTCGTATAGTTCGGGAGCGGGCCAGTTATGTGCTCCTTCGAGGAGCGACTCTTCAAAAGCTAACCTTTGAAGAGCAATGCCCGCGGCCAGAGTTGGCAGCGGGCGCATTCGACTACCAACGGTAGTGAGCAAAAGCTTTGTTGGCTTCAGCCATCTTGTGCGTGTCGTCACGCTTCTTGACGGCGTTACCACGGAGCTGAGCTGCATCTACGAGCTCTGAAGCGAGACGCTCACGCATCGTCTTCTCGCCGCGACCACGCGAGTAGCTCACGAGCCAACGCATGCCGAGGGCAACGCGACGCTCGGGGCGAACCTCGATCGGGACCTGATAGTTAGCACCACCAACACGGCGGCTCTTCACTTCCAGCTTGGGCTTGACGTTGTCGAGCGCCTTACGGAAGACCTCGAGCGGCTCCTCTTTGAAGCGTTGCTCGATGATGTCGAACGCACCGTACAGAATGCCTTCTGCGGTGCTCTTCTTGCCACCCACCATCAGCGAGTTGATGAACTTGGCCACCAACTTGTCGCGGAACTTGGGATCGGGAAGGATGTTACGTTTGGGGACTTCGCGCCTACGAGACATGACTCTTTTTTCCTCTTGTTAGCTCTTAGGGCTAAGTTAGCTCTTGGGGCGCTTCACGCCGTACTTCGAACGCTTACGGTTACGGTTGGCCTTGTTGGTGCTCGACGGGCCCGAAGCGCCCGAAGCATCCAACGTTCCGCGCACGACGTGATAACGAACGCCGGGCAGATCCTTCACGCGGCCACCACGAATCAACACCACGCTGTGCTCTTGCAGGTTGTGGCCTTCACCGGGGATGTAGCTAATGACTTCCATCGTGTTGGTGAGACGCACGCGGCACACCTTGCGCAAAGCCGAGTTCGGCTTCTTCGGCGTCGTTGTGTAGACGCGGACGCAAACGCCTCGCTTTTGGGGACAGGAGCGAAGAGCGGGCGAGTCAGTCCGAGCCTTCTGGAGCTCGCGACCGTTGCGAATGAGCTGTTGAATAGTGGGCATTTTGTGTGAAGACCGGGAGCGAAAAAACCAGTGCGTAGGTACCGTGTGCGTAGGTACCAACTGCATGGGTACCGGGCGAACGTGCCACTAGGGGCAGATAGACCCCAAGGGGGGGCCTTCGGGGGAACGGGAGGGTACTCGCGAGTCTTCTGCTGTCAAGCAACGAAACCGATCAAAAGACCTAGAATATTGCGGCGTCTTTCGGGCCGCAGCCTAATCTAGCTACCCCTGGACTCTTGCTCAGTGGAAGGTCCGGGCGGCTCGGAGGAAATGCCACGGGACCTCAGCTTGGTGGCGGAACGGGGGGCTCGAGCGGACCCTCAACCGTGGCGAACTCCGTTGCGGCGCGCATTCCCTCCGAGCCTACCGGAAACGAGGCCACGGCCAGCCCCGCTGCAGTGGCGGCGCTTTTCACCCGGAGCACCTCGGCCTCCGGCACGCCCACGAGTGCCACTTTCTTACCGCCCCGACTGCCAAAGGCATAGAGACGGCCATTCGAGACCCTCATCTCGTCTGCGCTCTGAAGCACGAGGCCGGCGAAGAAGCTGGGCTCTTCCGCCGCGAGCCGCATGACCGCCTCCGTTTCGGCGGGCCCGCCGACGATAGTAACGGGCCCTTTTCTCAAATAGTCGCCCCGAGCTGCCTTCAGCTCCCGAAGCGTGCCCTTGGCGGCCTCGGAGAGACTCACCTCTGCATTGGCCTGGGCCGGAACAAGGCAAATGACAAATACTGGAGCGCCTGGCTTGGCCGACTCGCACCCGGCGCGCTCATTGAAGATCGCGATGCGCAGAGGCAGGACCCCTTTGGCTCCGACGGGCTGGAGCACCGAAATTCCGGGTCGCTCGGCGAGGGTCGCCAAGCGGAGTGGCTCCGAACTGCCTGCCGCGTTCTTTCCCTGGCAACCGAGCACAGCCAGACCGACAAGCACAGCCAGACCCACAGCCAGGCAGCCGGTTCTCTGCGGAGAGGTCTTTACCCACATTACCTCGCTCATCTTGCCCGCTATTCGCGTCCAACGGAAGAAATGAGTGGCACCATCTCTTCTGACAGAGGCGCGAGCTCTTCTGACAGAGGCGCGAGAAACCCGACGGCGCGGTCGGAATGGAACGGACGGCATGTGGCAGCGGCGTGAACACCCCAGTCGAGGCGACTCCTACCTCGGAGAGGCACCGAGCAGTGCGCCTGTTTAACTACATTGGTCACCGAGACGAACCCACCGTCTCCTCCAAAACGCCGCCCTTCGTCGCCGAAACACAGCGAAATTCTTGTGACCATGCGGCCCCTCTGCCACGATTCCTTGGCTTGAACGCAGAAGAGAAGGCCTTCATGGTGGACGGATCCACCGAGGTCCGAGCCGGCCTCGTGCTCGGTCGGTACGAGTTGCTCGTGCCGATCGCAGCCGGGGGTATGGCTCAGGTCTGGGCCGCGCGCATGCGTGGTGCGCGACAATTCCAGAAGATTGTCGCGGTCAAGACCATGCTGCCCAAGCTGAGCGACGACGCGCAGTTCGAGCAAATGTTTCTCGATGAGGCTTCGCTGGCCTCACAGGTACGTCACCCCAATGCCGTCGAGATCTTGGATCTCGGCGATCAAGAGGGCATCCTCTACTTGGTCATGGAGTGGATTGAGGGCGTACCCCTGAATCAACTCATGAAGGCATCGAAGCTCGTCGGCGGCATCCCACCCAAGGTGGCCACGCGCATCACGATCAACGCATGTGCGGGGCTCCACGCGGCCCACGAGCTCAAAGACGACAAGGGCCAATACGTAGGCCTCGTTCATCGCGACGTTTCCCCCCAGAATCTGCTCGTCACCTACGACGGCGTCACCAAAGTCGTCGACTTCGGCGTGGCGAAAGCGACCGCGTTAGGCGGAGGCGCCACGGTCGCCGGTCAGGTGAAGGGCAAGGTGAGCTACATGGCTCCCGAGCAAGTCAACGGCGAGGGTCTTGACCGTCGAGCCGACGTCTTTGCGCTCGGCATTGTGCTCTACGCGCTAACGACAGGAAAGCATCCATTCCGCCGCGAATCGGAAGCGGGCACGATGTTTGCTATCTGTTCGCCGGACCCAGTCGTGCCGCCGAGCAAGGTGGTAGCTGAATATCCGCCAGAACTTGAGTTCGTGGTGCTGAAGGCGCTCGAGAAGGATCGCGACAAGCGTTACCTGACGTGCGACGAAATGCTGCGTGCCCTCGATGGGCTCCCCTCGCATTTGCGAGCCAGCTCCGACGCAGACGTGGCCGAGTTTGTGAGCCGCCTCATGGGCGAGCGCCGCACAGAACAGCGGCAACGCCTCGAAGCGGCCTTGGCGCGCGCTGAGGAGGGCGGTTTTTCGACCCCTAACGAGGGTCAATGGAACGGCCGGCCTCAGTTTGGTACTGGCAGCCAAGAAGTGAGCGGCTTGCCAGAGGGCATGAGCGGCCACTCGCGCAACCGCATCGTCGGGATTGCGGGCCTCTTGGCGCTCCTTCTTTCGGGCGGCATCTTGTTTCAAGCGATCAAGAGTCGCTCCGACGGTCCGCGTGAGGTGCGCGTGATTGAAGTGCAAGAGCAGCCCAAGACGACCGCGCCTGCGGTCTCGCCGCCCAGTCCCAAGCCGGTTGAAACGGAAGAGCCCGAGCCCGTCGAGGAGGCTAAAGCTCCGGCGCGCTCGCCGCGCACGGTGACCAGGCCGAAACCCATCTCGAAGCCCACCGAGACACCCGATTCGACCGAATCGTGGCGCGAAAAGCCTGGGTTTTGAGCCGTACCCGCTGAGCCCTACCCGCTCGCTGCCTACCCGCTCGCTGCCTACCCGCTCGCTGCCGAGCCGCTCGCTGCCGAGCTCGCTGGCCTATGCCCGACTAACCGAAGCCTATGCAGGCTAACCGAGCTTTACCAAGAGCTGGAAAGACTCAGGCCCAGCTCAGCTCGAGGTGCGCTGGCCTCGAGCGACCATGAGCCTATTGTGAGTGCCCCGGGGCGCGCAGCTTGCCCCTTTTCTTTGGCTGCGCCCCGCGCGGGATCGACCAAATACATGGTCACACCGACGCCGGTCGCAACCAAGCCGACGCCGAGCATCGTCCAGCCAACGGCCTCCATCGTTTGAGCGGAGCTGACGATGCCGCTCGCTTCGTTTCGATCGTCGTCAGAGATACCGGGCTGACTGCAGTCGAAGCTGTCATTGCAGAGCGATTTGGCGCGGCTGATACTGGATTGACTGACGGGCAAAAGCACGGCGCCCACGATGGCGAGCCCCAGGCCACTGCCGCCGATAATAAAGGGCCATGGGCCGTAGCCAGCCGGCGGCGGCGCCTGAATCGGAGGACGCACGTCAACGCGTTGCTCTTCAGGTAAGAGCACAACCTCGATCTCTTCCGTTTTCGATTCCTCGGCTTCGACGGTAAGTGAGAAAGCTTTGTGGTCGGGCGCGGTGGCGCTAATCGAGTGGGGCCCTGGATCAACTGGGATCTCCTGGCCCACAGACGTTCCGCCGAGCACCACTCCGTCGAGCTCGAGGGTGGCCGCGTCTGCACCCGCGCCGCGACGCAGAATCAACTTGGGGATGCGCTCATCCAAGCGCTCGAGGGCGCCTTCCACTTCGACGATGAAGTCTTGAGGCATGCCCTGACCTTGCTTGAGCGCCAGATCGTACCCACCATAAGCTGCTACCAAGCGCCCTAGGCTCTCTTCGCAACTCGCAATGTGATAACGCACCTGCGGCGTCATCTTGACCTGACCCACCTCGCGAAACAGCAGGAGGGCTCCGCTGAAATCGCCACCGGCCTTGAGCTCGATGGCGCGCTGAAACTTGGTGCGCGCCATCACGAGCGGATCTTCACTGGCTTCATCCTGAGCCAGGGCCACGCCTGACGAGAAATAGAAGCTGAGCCCGCGCTGAAGGTTGCCCCCTAAAGTTGAGCGCCCCAAACCCGCGACTACGCCAGCCGGAACCGGTGTACCCAAAACGACCACGAGCGGAAGAATATACGAAAGACCTGGGGCCCATTTCCGCCGATGAACGCTTGTCACTCCAAGCTAGGATACACGATCTTGGGCCCGCTGACACCCGCCTCTGCCGGCGTGCGGATAAGCGCTCGGGCTTGGAACTCGGGCCATCCTATACTTATAAAACGAACGTCGTGGAGAACCCCCAAACACCTACACACTTTCGCGCGGCCATCGTCATGGGCGCCGCTGGCTCCGGGAAGACCACCTTTGGTCGAGTGCTCGCTCGCAACCTGAGCGTCGACTTCCTCGACGCCGACGACTTTCACTCTCCGTCAGCCAAAGAAAAGATGTCTCGAGGTGAGCCGCTCGACGACCAAGATCGCGCGCCTTGGCTAGCTCGGCTTCGGGCAGAGCTTGATGAGCGAAAACGGAACGCCACGAGCCGGGTGATCCTGGCCTGTTCGGCGCTCAAAGAATGCTACCGAGAACAGCTCGGCGTCGATGACGTCGACGTACGCCTCGTCTATCTGAGCGTCCCTAAGGCGGAGCTACGACGCCGCCTCGCTGCGCGCAGCGGACACTACGCGGGCCCCGCCTTGCTGGAGTCCCAGCTCGCGACACTCGAGGTTCCCGAATCGGGACTGCACCTCGACGGGACGAGGCCCGTCTCCTGGCTCGTGGTTCGGGCCCGAGAGTTCCTGTCTGAACTCCCCCGCATCGAACAGGTTTGAGTCGCCCGTTCAGCGTGGCGGCAACCGGCCAAGCTCGGGTCGAGGTAGGGCTTGGTAGGGCTTCCCTAGGCTAAACTTCCGCTTCCACTTGAGGCGACTTTGATCCAAAGTAACTCCTTCTCGGAGCTCGCCCGGCCAATAACCGGGGTCGCATTGGGCTCTGGGTTCCCCGATTCGAGCCATGCCTTCTCCGACCATTTACGACATTGCGGCGCGGGCGGGCGTGGGCATTGCCACCGTCAGCCGCGTCATCAACGGCAGTCGACGCGTCTCTGAACATACGCGCCAAGAGGTTCAGGCCGCGATGACCGAGCTCGGTTTTCGCCCCAACAACGCTGCGCGCCGCCTGGCCGCGGGCGCCCCAACTCGCCCCCGCGTGGCAGCGCTGATGCCGTTCTTCACCTCGAGCTTCTACTTCACGGTGTGTAAGGCGCTCTCGAGTGAGCTCAGCCAATCCGGCGTCGACTTTCTGCTCGTGAACGTCACCGACAACGAAGACGCCGATCGCCAACTCGACCGCTTAGCCGCCGAGCGCTCTTGCGAAGGGGTGATCTTGTGTTCGATGGACATCAGCGACGCCAGACGCGAACAAATGCAGACCGTCGGCATCCCTATCGTGGCTCTAGACACTTCTGCAGAAAGTGTTCCTCAGGGTCGCATCGATAACGTCGAAGGCGGCCGTTTGCTCACCAGCACGCTGAGCCAGGGCGGCGCGCGGCATCAAGCGTTGCTCATTGGTAGCCGCAGTTCGCCCGTGTTTAGCCTGCGCGAACAGGGATTTTTAGAAGCTTGCCCGCCCGAAAGCCGAGTTTTCGAGACCGACTCGCTGGATGTGGACGGCGGCACGGCCATCGCTCGATATTTGCTCGATCATTTTCCGGAGGTCGACGGCATCGCGTGCACCTGTGACACGCTGGCCGTCGGAGTGCTCCAAGAATTACGCCAGCTCGGTCGCAACGTACCCGAGCAGATTCAAGTGGTTGGTTTCGACGATCAACCTATGATGGACCTATTAGGATTGACCACGATTCGTCAACCCATGCAGGCCTTTGGTACATGGGCGGCGCGTTCGGTCGTTGAGCTGATCCAGAAGCCGCAGCAAACGCTGGAGAGCTGCTACTTTCCGCTCGAGATCGTCCAGCGCCAAACCACCCGGCCTCTCGATGCGACAGCGGCTAGCCTGGCGGCCCGAGCTGCGGTCAGCTCCCAAGCTCTCGGCGCCGCCAAACAGGACAGCGGAGCTCCCTGCTCGTGAATCCGAAGGATGCGCCGGCCGAGGTTTCCTTCTTCGAAGGACTAGGCCGGAGCACGCTCGTCTTCGGCCAAGTCGTGGAGCGCCTGCTCTTGACTTGGATTTCGGCTTTTCGAGCCGCCTCCGCGCCGGGCGAGGGTGCCCGCAACGTCTGTCGCGGCATCGCGCTCAAGCAGATTTTCTATACCAGCTTTCAGGCACTAGGCCTGATCAGCGTGGTCGCGACCTTTATCGGTGCGACGCTGATCGTGCAGACGGAGCTGCTTGGCGCCGTCGAACGGGAGACGGCGGGCCGCTTCTTGGTCGCCATCATTTTGCGCGAGCTAGCGCCGTTGGTGACGGCGATTTTGGTCGCCGGGCGCAGTGGCACGGCCATCGCGACCGAGCTCGGCGTGATGCGAGTGAACTATGAGGTCTTGGCGCTAGCCTCGCTCGGCATCGATCCACCGCGATTTCTTGTCTGGCCACGCATCGTCGCCACTTTGGTCAGCGTGCCGATCTTGACGGTCTATTTCTCGGCCATGGCCGTCTTGGGCGGCTTCTCCGCCGCGTTTGTGATGGATCCTAACGGCGCTGGCGATTGGCTCGCCGGTATCTCGATGGGCCTCACGCCCATGGATGTGCCCCTCTTTCTAACGAAATCCCTAGGCCTCGGCAGCATCGTGGGCTGGCTGTCTTGCTACTATGGGCTCGACGTGGGCGTCTCTTCGACGGAAGTTCCCGTCAAGGCAAGCCGCGCGGTGGTGCAGACGCTGCTCGCTTGTATCACTTTTAACACCGCCACTACGATCGCCTTCTACTGGCTCATGGGCACGCGGCTTCGATGACGATCCTAGGCGACTCTGGTTTTGATATGCCCCTCTCTCCTGAGCCGGGTATTAACTTCGATCGGGTTCATTTCTCTTATCCCGACAAGTCGCCCATCTTGACTGAAGTGAGCTGGCAGCTCCCGCGTGGAGGCTCAGCCGTCATCACAGGCGGCGTGGGCTCGGGAAAATCGACCCTTCTCTATCTAGCGGCGGGGCTGATTGGCCCCCAAAAAGGCAACATTCTTTTGGGCGGTTTTCCGATTACGCCGCTCTTGCCCAGCGAGCGTTTTCGACACGGCCTGCGCGTGGGTTTCGTCTTCCAAGAAGGCGGCCTCTTGGCCAATATGAGCGCGCGCGCCAACGTCTCGCTCGCCCTCCATTACCACGCCGATGTGTTAGCGTTAGATGAGGAAGCCATTGAGGCCCGCACCCAAGCTTCGCTCGAGCAAGCCCACATTGACCCTCACGACTGGGACGCCTTGCCCGCCCACATGTCGTTCGGCAATCGAAAACGGGTGGCCTTAGCGCGCGCCATGGCTATTCGTCCCGCGTTCTTTTTCTTCGATGACCCAGACGTGGGCCTCGATCAACGCACCGCGCTCCTCATCCACGAGCTGCTCTGCAAGCTACGCGATGATCCCGACGTGACCCTCCTGGTCGCCACCAATCGCGGCGTGTTGATGGAGCGCCTCGAAATCCCAGGCTATCGCTTGGGCGGTGGGAGCCTCACCACGCGAACCGAAGTGCACTCGATTTTCCCCCAAGCTCCGGTCGCGCCCAGTTGGCCGGCCCCGGGCCGCTAAGCCCCTCTAAGGTAGCGCTTCCACAAAGAGGTTGAACCTGTTAAGCAGGGGCATGTCTAACTCCCTTTTGGGACGGCGCGTCGTTTTGACGGGCGTTTCCCGCGGAATCGGCCTCGAAGTGGCCAAGCTCTTTTTGAGTGAAGGCGCTCACCTGATCGGCGTGGCCAAGGACCCAGCGCGACTCGCCGTCGCCGAGAAGCAACTCGCTCCACTCGGCTCGTTTAGCGCCGTGCTGGGCGACGTCACGGCTGACGCCACCATGGACGCCGTTTGCGCGCAGGTGACCTCCCGCTTCGGTGCGCTCGACCTGCTCATCCACAACGCCGCCATCATGGCCGCGCACGATGAAGAGATCTTGGCGGAAGAAGCGGGCAAGCTCGAAGCCTCGCTCGCCATCAACGTGCTGGCGCCCTTTCGGCTAACTCGGGCGCTCGTGCCTCTGCTTAAGAAAGGCTCTTCCCCGAGAGTAGTCAACGTTTCGAGCGGAGCGGGTAGCTTCGATGGCCTCAAGGAACCAGGCATTGCCTCCTATCGCTTGAGCAAGTGGGCCCTGAATGGCCTCACGCAGTTAGAGGCCAAAGAGTTCGAAGGTCAGATTTCGTTCTTGGCCTTCGATCCGGGTTGGGTGAAGACCGACCTGGGTGGCTCGAAGGCACCCGGCGTACCAGCAGATTCTGCGCGAGGCTTGCTGAAGACGGTGCTGCTACCTGAGACCGTGAGCGGGCAGTTCTTCAAAGACGGTCAACCGATCGCTTGGTGAGTCAGCTCGACTCACAGCCAGCTCGATTCCGGCGGAAGGCCCGACAAAAAGCGCCGAAAAGCCCAACTATAGGCGGCCTCTAGGTGGCCTGCGAAGCGCTTGGCGTCACCAAAAATAGAGCTTTCGAGTCGAGCGCGCAGCCCGGCTCGAAGCTCGCTGAGTGGCGTGAGCTCGCGCGCCAAGCGAGTCGCAATACGAACAAACTCGTCTTCGGAGGAGGCGACGAGCTCGGGCAGCCCGAGGTTCATGGCAATGGTCACTCCGGCCCGTTGCAGAGTCGTCTGCCCACTCAGCGTGATGACCGGCACGCCCATCCAGAATGCATCGAGGCTGGTCGTTCCGCCCGAAAACGGAAATGTGTCGAGCCCTACGTCGACGCGATTATATCGCTCCAGATACTCGCGCCGCGTCACACGTCCGCCGAAGTCGACTCTCTCAGCGTCGATGCCATGCGCTTCGAGTGTTCGTCGCACGCGAGGGTGGTCTTCCACCAAAAGCGCGAGTCGTGATCGCGGTACCTCACCGAGGACGCGCGCCCAGAGCGCGAGCGCCGCGGGCGGCACCTTGCGAAAGTTATTCAAGCAGCCAAACGTAACGTATCCCGACGAAAGCGTGGGCAAGGCCGCTACGGGCAGCGTCTGTTCGAGCGCGTCGTAGCACCAGAAGCACTCCGGCAGGTGAATGGAGGCTTCGCTGTAGACGCTCAGATCTGTGCCCGGAGGATCGAAATAGGGATCTGTGATGCGATAGTCCATGGCCGAAAGGCCTGTGGTGCCCGAGTAGCCTAGCCAAGTGATTTGCACGGGCGCTGGCTTCATGGCGAAAAGTCTCAGCCGGTGACCCGCGCCGTGTACGGCTAGGTCCACCAACACATCGATGCGATCTTGCCGGATCAAGGCCGCCGCCTCCGCGTCATTCAGCCTCTGAATCTCGCGAAATCGCGGCCCGACCAGGTCGCGATAGTGAGCCGTGACGCCGTCCTCACGTTCCAGGCTGGAATAGAGGTAGACCTCGACCTGTGAGCGATCGTGGGCGCGAAAAAGCGGTATCAAAAATTGTTGTACGGCGTGACCCCGAAAATCGGGGGATACGTAGCCGATCCGCAGCGGCCGTTCGGGGTTCTGATCGTTCAAGAAATCTGCCCCGAGTCGAGGTAGCGACTCGGCATGCAGCTCGGCCCAGGCTCGCGCCTCTCTACCCAAGGCCGCGGCATCGAAGCTCGGATCGGTCAGCGCCACTAAGATGAGATTACTGTGAGCGCGATAGTTCGCTGGCTCGAGCTCTACCGTGCGCCGATAGCTCGCAATCGCGCCGCTTCGATCTCCTAGGTCGTTCAGCGCATTGCCCAAGCTTAAATGGGCTGAGGCCGAGCCGGGCGCGAGTTCTACGGCGCGGCGCGCCTCCTCGATAGAATCTTCAATTCGCCTCAGGCTCAGCAGCGCCGAGGCCAGACTCACTCGAAAGCGGGCTTCTTGCGGCCGGAGCCGGGCGGCCCGTTCGAGGTGAGGCAGCGCCTGGGCAGGCGCGCTCGAATCCATGTAAGCGAGGCCGAGGTTATGATGGGCCTCGGGAAAATCCGGAGTGAGCTCCAGGATGCGCTCGAAAGTAGCCGCTGCCCGAGGCAAATCACGAGCCCGACGATAGCATTCGCCAAGATTGGTCAGCAGCGCAGGCTCGTTCGGCGATAGCCGAACGAGCCGTTCTAAGAAGCGACTCGCCTCCTCGAAGCGGCTCGTCTCGTAGAGCAGCACGCTGAGCTCAAACAGCGCCTCGCTGCGTTCGGGACTCTTGAAAAGCACCTTGCGGTAAAGCGCTTCAGCCGCCTCACTATCGCCCTTGTGTCTCTCGGAGCGCGCCGCCTGGAGCAGGTCGAGCGAGGTCTTCTTCGCCTTCATTTGCGGGGAACGAGCATAGCGGCTTTCGTTCTCATGCGACGAGGAAAACCGTGAAGCCACAAAAATACACTGCCAGGCGCTCTCGTTTCCTTGCGCTCCCGATTTTCCTCCAACCACGACAGTCGGCTATGAGGTGCCCTATCCATCATGACTCAGGCGCGACGCGTTTTGGTGACTGGAGCCGCGGGCTTCATCGGTTCGCACGTAGCAGAGCACTGCCAAAAGCTGGGGCTCTCTGTAACTGCCACCGATGATCTTTCGGGCGGTTTCCGCGAATTCGTGCCCGAAGGTGTGGAGTTTCTAGAGGGTGATCTGCGGGACCCAGAATTCACTCGCAGCCTGTGGCGAGGGCGAGATTTTGAGGTCGTCTATCATTTGGCGGCCTACGCCGCGGAGGGCCTCTCTCATTTCATTCGCCGCTACAACTATCAAACCAACCTCATCGCGAGCGTCAATCTGCTGAACCAGGCCATCGAGCACGAAACTCGCTGCTTCGTTTTCACTTCATCGATCGCTGTGTATGGGGCCGCGCAAACGCCCATGACCGAGGCCACCGAGCCGCGGCCCGAAGACCCTTATGGTATTTCGAAATACGCCTTCGAGCTCGACCTCCGCGCAGCTCATGAGATGTTCGGTATCGAGTATGTGATATTTCGACCTCACAACGTCTACGGCGAGCGGCAGAATATCAGCGACCGCTATCGAAATGTCGTTGGCATTTTTATGAACCAGGTCCTGAAGGGCGAGCCCATGACCATCTTTGGTGACGGCCAGCAGACGCGCGCCTTCTCCTATGTCGACGACGTCGCGCCCGTATTGGCTCGCGCGCCCTTCACTAAGCGGGCCGAAAATCAGCTCTTCAACATCGGCTCCGGCACGGCTCACACCGTGCTCGAATTGGCGCACGAAGTGGCGAGAAATTTCGGAGTCGCCCCGCACGTTCAGCATCTCGAAGCGCGCAAGGAAGTGATTCACGCCGTCTCCGATCATAGCCGCTTGCGTGAGGTTTTTGCGCCGCCCACGCCTATTCCCCTCAGCGAAGGGCTGCGTCGCATGGCTCTTTGGGTCATGGTCCGCGGGCCGGGGCGGCCTGTGAGCTTCTCGAATATTGAGCTCCTGAAGAATCTCCCGCCGTCTTGGCGCTAGCGTCGCGGCTTTCCCGTTCACGCGCCTCTCTCGACTACCAGGCGCCACAGCCCTAAAAGTCTGGTCGTGAACTTTCTCGACTCGCTCACCGCCCGGCTGACCACAGAGTGGAAGCTCCGAGCGAGAGACGAGAAGCTCTCTCACGCCTATCACTGCCGTTGCGGCACGGCCATCTTTTTTCCCAATACTCAGTGCTTGAATTGCCAATCTGAGCTGGGTTTCTTGCCGGGCGCTTTGTCGCTATTCGCGCTCGACCCTGGGGAAAAGCCCGGCACGTTCCGGACGGACGACAGCGAGCAACTCTACAAGTACTGCGGCAATCGCGAGATGCCAGCGCTGTGCAACTGGATGCTGGAGGCGAGCGAGCCCCGAACGCTCTGTGTTGCCTGTCGGCTCAACCGCACGATTCCGAATCTCAAAGACGCCGACAATGTGCGCTACTGGGCCGCAATCGAACGAGCCAAGCGGCGCTTAGTGGCTCAACTGCTGGCCCTCGGCCTTCCTGTACAATCCAAGGTCGAGGAAGACCTCGAGACGGGTGTGATGTTCGATTTCCTTCGCTCGCCCGCGAAGGGACCAGCGGTGATGACGGGTCACGCTGACGGCCTCATCACAATCAACGTCGAAGAGGCCGACGACGCGAAGCGTGCGAAGATCAAAAATGACCTGCATGAGCCGTATCGCACATTGCTCGGGCACTTCCGGCACGAGATCGGTCACTATTATTGGGACCTACTCGTGCGCGACACGAAGTGGCTCGAACCCTTCCGGGAGCTCTTCGGAGACGAACGCGCCAGCTATGCCGAAGCGCTCAAGCGCAACTACAAAGAGGGCCCGCCTTCCGACTGGGCTAATTCGTATATTTCCTCTTACGCCACCATGCATCCCTGGGAGGATTGGGCGGAGACCTGGGCGCATTCGCTGCATGTCGTGGACAGTCTCGGCACGGCCCTAGGATTCGGGTTGGACGCCGAAGATCTCGAGTCGAGGATCACTCCGTTCACCAGCCAGGACCTCTACGCGCCAGATGATCCGGGAGCGTCCCGCTTCCTATCGCTGCTGAACTCGTGGATCGAGATGATCATGGTTCTGAACGAGGTGGCCCGAAGCCTGGGGCACCCGGACTTCTATCCGTTCGTCATGTCCAAGCCCGTTGTGGCGAAACTCCAGCTCGTGCACATGATCGTTTTCGACGCGTCAAACCGGGCTCCAACCAAGACAACGACTGACGAGACAACGACTGACGAGACAACGACTGACGAGACAACGACTGACGAGACAACGACTGACGAGACAACGACTGACGAGACAACGACTGACGAGACAACGACTGACGAGGACGCACCATG
>Ga0164241_10003312_pt1 | contig 16385 bp, 16 predicted proteins | sample OricomyardsoilBY_FD_108780 | JGI IMG/M metagenome (GOLD analysis project Ga0164241, IMG submission 108780) | Backyard soil microbial communities from Emeryville, California, USA - Original compost - Back yard soil (BY) | ecosystem: Environmental > Terrestrial > Soil > Unclassified | place: USA... | reverse complement strand
TTTCAGCAGGAACTGCAAATCCGGCATCTCGTGCAGATGGAGATACGCATCCAGGGGTAGCGCGCTCTCGCCGTCCAGCACTTGAGACGGCGCGCTGGGATGGGTGCCCAGCCAGTATTCCGCCTGGGGATCGCCACTGGGATGGGCGTAATTCAGTAGCTGTGGCAGAAATTCAGCGCCGCCCCAGGCATAAGCCTGAACCTGGCCGCGCAGTTTGATCAGTTTATTCATGGGGGTTGAGCCACTCTCTCCGGATTCAGTGCTGCGGGCAGCTTGTCGGATGGGTGTCTATCGCCAAGTCGTCCACATAGAGTGTGCGGGCAGCGGCGCTTGCGTGGTATTGCTCGATACCCAAATGCAGCCATTCAAAAGCCGCCGGGCCATACCAAATGCCTTTTTGATCCTGCGCCAGGCAGCCATCGCCAACCTGATTCACTTCAATTTGCGCCAAAGGCACGTCGTTTAACCAAAACGCGAGGTGGTTCTGCCGCGTATCAAAATGCCAGCGCAGGCATGCCCACTTATTTTTGGGCAGGCGGTACTCGGGCGCCGGCGGTTGTGCAGTGGCGGGATCAAAGGCCGGCTGCTTCCAGCAGTCAGTCCTCCAGGGTGACTTGCCGAGGGTGTCGTAGTTGGCCATCAGGTGGTCGTAACGCCCATCAATGCGTCCACGGTACGCCACCGAAACACCCGCCGGTGCGCCCGACTCAGGTTTGGGTTCACCCTCAGCCTGCACCAGTGTGAAGTCGCCACTGGCAGCAGCGCCCTCCAAGTACACCATCGCCGAGCCATACAACGTGTCTACCGGTTGCGGCAGGCGGCGCAGGTCATACGACAGGTAATGGCGCCCGCGTCCGGCGTGGCTGCTGATCTTGAGTGAGCGGGTGCCGGTGTAGGCCTGTTCATTGGTGACGGATATGGCTGGGGAGCCGGTGGTCCAGCCGGACGGCAGACCGCTTTCAAAGTCTTGTTGCTGGGGGAGTTGGCGGGTCGGGCTGCAGGCGGTATGACAACCGAGCATCCACGCGACAACGGCCAGTTGGTGTAGTGGCTTCCTCAAATCCTAATCCTCGGTGCTGTGTCCAGGACTGCTTAATAGTCCGTATATTTGCGTGCGCTGCCGCGCACTTTATCGGCCGGATAACGGGCCTCGTTTTTTAGGGTTTTTGCACTCACCGCCTGGAGTATGTCGACACCCAAACGGTCCGCCAACCGTACAAGGTAGAGCTGCACATCGGCGATCTCTTCTGCCACGGCGGCGAGTTGATCCGGTGCCAGGTTTTGCGACCGGTCTTCACCCAGCCATTGGAAATGCTCCATGAGTTCCGCTGTTTCCACCGCCAGGGCCATCACCAGGTTTTTCGGCGAATGGAACTGCTCCCAGTCGCGCGCTTCCGCGAATTGCCGCAGATAATCCTGCATTGCGGAAAACGGCTCGCGCGTGTCGGCAAAGCGGTCTGGCTTGCCAGGGTTATCGCCCGTCATTTGGTGCACTCCGCATCGTCAAAGCTGCCATAGGAGCCAAAGGCGATGGGAGTGTCGGTATACCGCTGCGCCAGCGTGATCACCTGTGTTGCCTGCGCCGGGCTCAGGCATTTATGGGTACCTATGGTGATTGCGGGCTGCTGGTGGGCAGCGAGCAGCTTTTCCAGGGCTGCCAGATCCTTAATGGGAGTGCCGTTGACCTGAATCCGCTGCGGTGTCACCAATATATTGAACAGGTTTTTCGCCACCGGCGGTCCGCCGCGCACCGGGTTGGAGATGCTGGCATCGCTGCGCACATGGATGGTTTTGGCTTCAGGTTGCACCGGCTGCTTGGCGCAGCTAGCGATGAGGAGGAAAACCGTGGTGATCAGAAGCTGACGCGAATGCATGGGTATTCCCGGTGGGTTTAAGGTCGAGCGGGATTTAAGCCCGCTCACGCGCTATGGCGCGATAGCCGATGTCGGTGCGCATAGTGACATCGGACCAGTCGATGCAGTTCGCCAAGGCGTAGGCTTTGGATTGTGCATCGGTGACGCTGTTGCCCAGGGCGGTGGCGCAGAGTACACGCCCGCCATTGGTGACCACTTGGTCGCCGTTCAAACGTGTGCCGGCGTGAAAGACTTTGCCTTCCAGCTGTGCCGCCTTGTCGAGGCCGGTGATGGGAAGGCCCTTCCGGTAGTCGCCGGGATAACCCCCGGCGGCCAGCACGACGCCCACCGCTGGCCGCGGATCCCATGCGGTTTTGCAACGGTCGAGCGTGCCGTCGATTGCTTCCTGGCACAAGCTGACCAAATCCGTTTGCAGACGCAGCATGATGGGCTGCGTCTCCGGGTCGCCGAAACGGCAGTTGTATTCGATCACCTTGGGGTTGCCTTCCGAGTCGATCATCAGCCCGGCGTAGAGAAAACCCACATAGCGATTGCCTTCTTCCGCCATGCCGCGAATGGTGGGCATGATGATCTGTTCCATAACCCGCTGGTGCACGGTTTCGGTGACCACCGGTGCCGGTGAGTAGGCGCCCATACCACCGGTGTTGGGACCTGTATCGCCGTCGCCGATGCGCTTGTGATCCTGGCTCGTGGCCATGGGCAGGGCAAATTCGCCGTCGCTGATCACGATAAAGCTGGCCTCCTCCCCGTCCAGGAACTCTTCAATGACCACGCGGCAGCCCGCGTCGCCAAAGGCATTGCCAGAGAGCATGTCGCGCACGGCTTCTTCGGCTTGGGCCAGGGTTTCCGCCACTATCACGCCTTTGCCGGCCGCCAGGCCGTCGGCCTTGATTACTATGGGGGCGCCTTGGGCGCGCAGATAGGCGAGGGCGGGTTCAATCTCGGTGAAGTTCTGGTAGGCAGCGGTGGGAATCTTGTGGTGTGCGAGAAAATCCTTGGTGAAGGCCTTGGACCCTTCCAGCTGAGCAGCGCCTTTACGGGGCCCGAAGCAGGGCAGGCCGCGCGATTCAAAGTAATCCACCACGCCCGCCACCAGCGGCGCCTCCGGACCAATGATGGTCAGGGCTACTTGGTTATGGGCCGCAAAATCCGCCAGGGCGGAAAAATCCAGAATATCCAGATCCACATTGCGGAGTTTCTCTTCCCGCGCTGTGCCGGCATTGCCTGGAGCAACATAAACGGTCGCGACTTCGGGATTCTGGGCAGCTTTCCAGGCCAGGGCGTGCTCGCGCCCGCCGTTGCCCACGATCAGTATGTTCATCCGCGGTTCCTTATTTGTCACGCGTTCAAAGTCAGTGGCGGAAATGGCGCATGCGGGTGAAGACCATGGCCATGCCGTGTTCGTTGGCGGCGGCGATCACTTCTTCGTCGCGCACGGAACCGCCGGGCTGGATCACAGCGGAGATACCCACCGCCGCCGCGTTGTCGATGCCATCCCGGAAGGGGAAAAACGCATCGGATGCCACCACCGAGCCTTTTACTTTCAGGCCGGCGTGTTCTGCTTTAATGGCGGCTATACGGGCGGAATTGACCCGGCTCATCTGCCCTGCGCCGACGCCGATGGTCTGCTTGCCGCTGGCGTACACAATGGCATTGGATTTGACCATCTTGGCCACCTTCCAGGCGAACAGCAGGTCCGCCAATTCCTCCGGCGTCGGGGTGCGCTTGCTGACCACTTCGAGGTCATCCAAGGTGACCAGACCCAGATCCCGCTCCTGTACCAGCAGACCGCCGCTGACACGTTTCAGGTCGAAATCCGGCTGGGATTTTTCCGGCCATTCCCCGCATTCCAGCAGGCGCACGTTTTTCTTCTCCGCCACTATCTGGCTGGCCGCTGCGCTGACTTTGGGGGCGATGATCACTTCGACGAACTGCTTCTCCACTATGACGCGGGCAGTATCCGCATCCAGTTCGCGGTTGAAGGCGATGATGCCGCCGAAGGCGGATTCGGTATCAGTGGCGAAAGCTTTTTCGTAGGCGGTTTTGATGTCCACCGCTTCCGCAACGCCGCAGGGATTGGCGTGTTTGACGATGACGCAGGCCGGCTCCCGGAACTGCTTAACAGTCTCCAGGGCCGCATCCGTGTCCGCCACATTATTGAAGGACAACTCCTTGCCTTGCAGTTGCCGCGCGGATGCGATGTTGGCTTCGGTCAGGTGGCGTTCCCGATAGAAAGCCGCCTGCTGATGGGGATTTTCGCCATAACGCATTTCCTGAACTTTGATGAATTGGGCGTTGAAAGTGCGCGGGAAAGATGCGGAGCCAGGCTGTACCCGGCGTCCCAGGTAGTTGGCGATGGCACCGTCGTAAGCGGCGGTGTGCTCATAAGCGGAAACCGCCAGATCAAAACGTGTGGCGAGGCTCAAAGCGCCGCCATTGGCCTGCATCTCCGCCAGCAGCGCCGGGTAGCGTCCAGCGTCCACCACGATCGCCACGTGGGCATGGTTCTTGGCGGCGGCGCGGACCATGGTGGGGCCGCCGATATCAATGTTCTCTATGGCATCTTCCAGAGCGCAATCCGGACGTGCGACGGTTTTTTCGAAAGGATAGAGATTCACCACCACCAGGTCGATGGGCTTGATCTGGTGCTCGGCCATCACCGCATCATCCTGCTCCCGGCGCGCCAGAATGCCACCGTGCACCTTGGGGTGCAGGGTTTTCACCCGCCCGTCCATCATTTCGGGGAAGCCTGTGTAGTCGGCGATTTCCGTAGCTTTTATGCCTTCGCTAACCAGCAGTTTATAAGTACCGCCAGTGGAGAGTAGTTCGACGCCTTGCTGTTGCAGAGCGCGGGCAAAGTCGAGAATTCCGGTTTTGTCGGAAACGCTCAAAAGCGCCCGGCGAATGGGAACTGAATCTGGGCCTTTCATGGTCAATCCTGGGCTGTCTGGAGCGTTTCCCCAAAAGGGGGCCGCACAGGGAAATCCCCGTGCCTGCGGCACTCCGGGTGATCAAATGGGACTGGAGTATCAGCCGGGTAAAACCGGCTCTTTAAGATCGCGCCTGTGAGGCTCGCCCTTGTCAGGTCTGCCCGACGCGTGCGGACTACAGCAATCCGTACTGTTTAAGCTTCTTGCGCAAAGTACCGCGGTTGAGGCCGAGCACCTGGGCTGCTTTGGTCTGGTTGTGGCGGGTGTACTTCATCACCACTTCCAGCAGGGGGGTTTCCACTTCGGACATGACCATCTCGTAAACATCGGTTACGTCCTGACCTTCCAAATGCTGGAAGTAATTGTTGACGGCGATTTCCACACTGTCGCGCAAGGATGGGCGCTGTCCTGCCACATAGGCATCGCTGCCGGCTTTCGCGGTGACCAGATCCAGGGGGCGTTCGGTAATCAGGGAGTCGACTGTGTTCATGCTGCTTGGTCCTCTAGGGGGTTCAGCCTGTCGCATAGTTGGGCGACGGCATTTAGTTGTTCTTCTGGGGTGGCGAGGGCATTGAAGGATTGCCTCCAGACATCAGCCCTCAGGTGCGCGGGAAAGCGCCCGGCCAGGTGCCGGTCCAGGTACCATCCCAGGTGTTTGCGGGCGATGCGGCAGCCCAGGTAGATGCCATAAAATTCATATAAGGCGGTGAAATGTTCGTGTATCAGGGCGGCCAGCTGCGGTAGATCCGGCCCCGCCGGAACTGTGTCCTCTGCCAGGAACTGGTTGACCTGCGCGAACAGCCAGGGATTGCCCTGGGCGGCACGGCCAATCATAACGGCCGCCGCATTGGTGTGCAGCAGCACACGGCGCGCTTTGTGAGGTGAATCTATATCGCCGTTGGCGATTACAGGCAGGTGCACCACCGCAACCACTTCGGCGATGGTGTCGTATTCAGCGGCGCCCTCAAACCGGCAGGCGCGGGTGCGGCCGTGCAGTGTCAGGGCCTGTATGCCACAGTCCTCGGCCAGCCGGGCAATGTGCGTTGCATTGCGGGTGCCTGTGTCCCAGCCGGTGCGGAATTTCAAAGTGACAGGGACGGGTACGGCAGCGACGACTGCCCGGAGTATGTCCGCTACCAAGGTTTGGTCTTTCAGCAGCGCGGAGCCCGCGGCTTTATTGCAGACCTTTTTGGCGGGACAGCCCATGTTGATGTCCACGATCTGCGCCCCGAGATCAACGCAAGCGCGCGCGGCGGCGGCCATCTGAGCGGGTTCGCTGCCGGCAATCTGTACACTGCGAGGGCCTTGAATTCCATCCCACATCAGGCGGTTGCGGCTTTTGTCGGTGTGCCACAGACGCGTGTCGGAAGTCACCATTTCGCTCGTCGCAAAACCCGCACCGAGGCGCGAGCAAAGACGTCGAAAAGGCAGGTCAGATACGCCGGCCATAGGCGCCAGCACAGTCTTGCTGCCAATGCGATAGGACCCAATGTGGAACAACGGATATCCCCCCAACAACTTGTTTTCGTCGTGCTTTATTGTGCAGTTTCTTCTGATTATGTTTTCCGGCCGCAGAGGCCTGGAAAGGGGCGGTATCATACCCCGGTCTTCCGGGTTTGGGAACGCAGAATTTAATCAGTTTGATCAAAAAGTAGCTTGTTTGTCGCTTCGGGTGAAGTGCTTAAAAGCAGCCCGCAGGGTGTGAAGAGGCTGCTGTCGGCACTTACTCCACTATGCTGATGTGGTAGCTCACGGCGTCCCGGCCGGGGTCGGCAATTTCCAAACCTATGTGGATGGGTTGACGCACGGGCATCTTGTCGCGACCCGCCATTTCCCCGCCCAGATAATCTGTCGGCCGCAGCGTACGGGTGGCAACCGGCGTATTGCTCATATTGGTGAAGGTCAGCTGGATATTGGGAAATGTCTGTTCGAAAGCGGCGTTGTTTTGCAGGATGACGTCCACCAGTAATACGCCGTCCAGTTCGGGGTTGGCGCGCACCACGAGATTGGATGTCTGTATCTGAGTGAGATCGCGCAGTTCGGGCAGGGTGCAGCCCAGCACCTCGCAGGCCACGCCATACATGGATCTATAGGGTTCCAGGCGGTTTAATCGGTGGAACTCCAGCCACGCGACCTGGCCCACCAGACACACCAGCGCAAGCAGCACCAACACTGGCCAGAGCAGACGCTTTTTCCAAGATCCGGGTTGCTGCCAGTCCAACTCCAATGGCTCCGGCTCCAGCGCGGCTATCACCTGTTCCAGCGGCACGGACTTGGGTTCGAACTTTGGCCGTATCGGCTTGCGCTTTGTTGCGCCAACCGATGTTGCGCTAATCGCCGCTGTCGAAGATGGCGCAGCAGCCCCATCCGATACCACGCCAGTCAATGGTTCAGATGCGGGTTCCTCCTGTTCCGGCTCAGGTTCGGACTCGGGCTCGGTTGCGGGTGCATCCTTCTCTTCCGTGACTATTGCTAACGGCGCAACAGATTCCGGATCCGCTTCATATGGCGTGTGCTCAGGAGCGGGTGGTTCGGGGTTCGGCGGTGGGACGGGCTTGTTCGATATTTTTTTAAACCGCACATTGAGGTCTGAATCGTCCTTCAATAACTCCAACGCCCAGGCTTCGTCATCTTCGTCGTCCTGCTCCTCCTGTATTTTGCTTTGCGGTCTTTCGAACAAGCTTTCCTCAGCCCGCCGCATGCGCCAGGGATTGATCTGCTCGGGCGGGTCTTCCGGTGCGTCTGGCGTTACAGGTGGTTCCGGTTCTGGAGGGATTGTTCTGGCGGGCGGTGGCGTTTCGCGGGCCGGGGCAGGTTTGTTTTCCAGATGTTCCTTGGCGTTGAACACGCTCAGGCAGGAGCCGCAGCGCACCACGCCTTTGGCAGACTTCAGCAGTGCGTCGGAGATGCGGAATGCGGTGCCGCATTTCGGACAGCGTGTGATCATGTCTGCCATTTAAATGGGATTCCAGCTGCTAAAAAAATGTGGTCAAGTGTAATCAATAAGACCCGGACAGGTAAAACGGCGCCGACCGAGCCATGGGCAGTGATCGCTGATATGGATGTCAATTCAAGTCCCAGCAGGTCACTTTGTCGGCTTGCGGCCGGTCAAGCAGACCCATTCATCTTTCTGAAGTGGTGGCTCGAACTCAATAAAGCTTCCATAGGCCGCACTGACGGTGTGTGCCTGGGTGGCCAGTATGCCTGACAGGCAGATATAACCACCTGGGCGCACCAACGCATTCAGCTTTGGCGCCAGCTCAACCAAAGGTCCGGCCAGGATGTTGGCGAGGACCAGATCGACTGGCTGTACCGGGGCCTGATGCGGGAGGTATACCGGGAACCGCTCCGGTACCAGGCCGTTGCGCGCAGTGTTGTCACGGGTGGCGAGTAAAGCCTGGGGATCCAGGTCAACGCCACAGGCGGTTTGCGCACCTAATAAGAGGGCGGCTATGCCGAGGATACCGGAGCCGCAGCCATAATCCATCACGCTCATTTCCGTCAATGTCTGCTTCGCCAGCCATTGCAGGCACATGAAGGTTGTCGGGTGGGTGCCGGTCCCGAATGCGAGCCCCGGATCCAATAACAAATTGACGGCTGTCGGATCCGGTGGTGCCAGCCAGCTTGGACAGATCCACAACTGCCCGCCGCAATGTATTGGATGGTAGTGCTGCATCCATTCCCGTTCCCAATCCTTGTCTTCCACCACATGCCAATGAAGTTGCTTCATTTTCAGACGTCGCTCCACCTGTCTGGTATCGACGTCCGCCTCAAACAGACCGGTCACCCGCGTGTCCTGCCACAGAGGGGTTTCGCCCAATGCGGGTTCAAAAATCGGCTGATCGGCATTGTCCTGGAGCGTCACGGACAGTGCGCCGGCCGCGGACAGGGCCGCTTCAAGGGTAGGAGCAGCCTCGCGGGTACTGTTGATACGCAATTCTAGCCAGGGCATAGGTGGGGCACGTGTGGATGGGCCGGCGGTGAGCCGGCGCCGGATCAAAGGCTGAGTTTCTTTTCCAGGTAGTGAATATTGACGCCGCCTTTAGCGAAGGCCGCATCGCGGACCAGTTCCTGTTGCAGGGGGATATTGGTTTTGATACCGCCGACCACCAATTCGTCCAGCGCTATACGCATGCGCGCCAGAGCGGTGTCGCGATCTTCGGCGTGGGTGATGATTTTGGCGATCATGGAGTCGTAGTAGGGCGGTACCGAGTAGTCCGTATAAAGGTGGGAATCCACTCGCACCCCCAGTCCGCCGGGCATATGGAAATTGGTGACTTTGCCGGGGCAGGGCGTGAAGGTTTTGGGGTCCTCCGCGTTAATGCGGCATTCGAACGCATGACCATTGATTTTCAAGTCGCTTTGCTTGATGCGCAGTTTCTCGCCGGCACAAACGCGGATCTGCTCTTTGATGAGATCCACACCGGTGATCATTTCGGTGACTGGGTGCTCCACCTGGATGCGGGTATTCATCTCGATAAAGTAGAACCCACCGTCCTCATACAGGAATTCGAAGGTGCCGGCGCCGCGATAACCTATGTCCACACAAGCCTTGACGCAGGATTGGTAGACTTCCTCGCGCGCCTTTTGATCGATGTGTGGTGCTGGCGCCTCCTCCAGTACCTTCTGGTGGCGGCGTTGCAAAGAGCAGTCGCGATCGAACAGATGGATAGCATTACCCTGGCCATCGGCCAATATCTGCACTTCCACGTGGCGGGGATTCTGCAGAAATTTCTCCATGTACACCGTATCGTCCCCAAACGCGGCTTTGGCTTCGGCTTTGGTGAGCTGGATCGAATTCATCAGCGCCGATTCCGTGTGTACCACGCGCATTCCGCGCCCACCGCCACCCGCGGCAGCTTTGATGATCACCGGGAACCCGATTTTCAATGCGATTTCGATACAGGTCTCACGATCCTCGGGCAGGGCGCCACCTGAGCCGGGTACCGTAGGTACTCCCGCGGCTTTCATAGCGCGTATGGCGGAGACCTTGTCACCCATGAGCCGGATAACGTCGGGATCCGGACCTATGAAGGTGAACCCGCTCTTCTGCACCTGTTCGGCAAAATCTGCGTTCTCCGCGAGAAAACCGTAGCCCGGATGCACCGCGACCGAGTCGGTGATCTCCATGGCGCTGATGATGGAGGGAATGTTCAGATAACTTTTTGCGGAGGGGTGGGGGCCTATGCAGACGGACTCGTCCGCCAAGCGCACATGCTTCAGGTCGCGATCGGCCTGGGAATAGACGGCGACGGTTTTAATCCCCATCTCATGGCATGCCCGCATGATCCGCAGGGCGATTTCACCGCGGTTGGCGATGAGCACTTTCTCAAACATGGTGGATGTCCCTTAGGCGATGGTGACGAGCGGCTGGTCGAATTCCACAGGTTCGCCGTCGCCCACCAGGATGGCGCTGATCACGCCGCTTTTGTCCGCTTGGATCTGGTTCATCATTTTCATGGCTTCGATGATGCAGACCACATCGCCGGCTTTCACCTGGCTTCCCACCTCGACAAACGCTGGGGTACCCGGGCTGGAGGAGCGGTAGAAGGTGCCCACCATGGGAGACTTGACGGTGTGTCCGGCCGGTGCCGCTGCTGCAGCAACCGGCGCGGGGGCAGCGACCGCTGCTGCAGGAGCTGCCGCCGCCATGGGTGGGGCGGCCATATAGGTCGGCATGGGTTGCACCAGCATGCCTTTGGAGCCGCGGCTGATACGCACGGACTCCTCACCTTCCTTGATCTCCAACTCCTCGACGTTGGATTCTTCCAGAAGCTCGATCAGTTTTTTGATTTTGCGAATATCCATTGAATGGCCTCTTGTTGCCTTAACGCTGGGTCGATTGATGGGTTTTGGGGGCCGGGTCACGACAGGGACACGTGCTGGAGGGCCGCCTCCAGCGCCAGGGCGTAACCCTGTATCCCCAACCCGCAGATGACACCGCGGGCAATATCCGACAGATAGGAGTGGTGACGGAACGGCTCGCGGGCAAAAACGTTGGAAATATGCACTTCGATAAAAGGTATGGCGACACCCGCCAGGGCATCGCGCAGGGCAACGCTGGTGTGGGTCAAAGCCGCGGGATTGATGATGATAAAGTTCACGCCCTCGCGGGCGGCATCGTGAATGCGGTTGATGAGTTCGTATTCCGCATTGCTCTGCAGCGATTGCAGATGATGGCCGCGTTCACGACACCGCTCCTGCAATTGGAGATTGATTTCTGCCAGAGTGGTGGCGCCGTAGATTTGAGGTTCGCGGGTGCCGAGCAAATTCAGATTGGGGCCGTGAAGGACCAGTATGGTCGCCATAATTATTCTCAGAATAAGCGGAAACACTGTGTCGATGGATTAAGCCGCATTGGAGTTGGCCGGGCCGTCCTGGCACTGTCGATGCTGAGGGCGCGAATGGTTGGAGGCCCCGGAACTGGGGTGCGATTCTGCCTAAATCCCTGGAGAGTGTCCACGAAAAAGCGAGAAGATCGGCCAAATTCCCCGAAAATTTCGTCGATTCAGCCGCATTTTATGGTTTGGATGCCAGCTTGGCCGAGTCGGCCGCGCGCTCAATGGCGCTGATCACCAAATCCTGTGTCAGCAATTGGGGCAGAATTTCAGCGGGCTTTGAAGCATCGGCAGGATACATCAGATAAAGCGGCACACCGCTGCGCTTGTATTCCGCGAGAGCAGCGCTGATCAGCGGATCCTGATTGGTCCAGTCCGCTTTGAGCAGCCCTACTTGGTGTTTCGCGACTGTTTCCTTAAAACCGCTGCGGGACAGTGCAAGAGCTTCATTGGTTTTGCAGGTGATGCACCAGTCAGCCGTGAAATCCACCAGAACCGGACGCCCTTCGGCACGCATCTCGGTAAGAAGTCCCTTGGAATAGGATTGCCACTGACTGTCGTCGGATCGCAGATCAGCACCTATCCAGGCCACGTAAAGAGCACCCAGGACCGCAGCCGTCCCCAGGCTCTTACATACCCAACGCCAATGCGTGCGGTCGGGCAGGTTTCGAAAGAGCCATATTGCCAATACCAGGCCGACAGCACCCAGCAGCAGGAAAAACACGCCTGCTACGCCAACCTGCCGGCCGAATACGTAGAGTAGCCAAGCGGCCGCTATATACATTGGAAAGGCCAGAAATTCCTTGAGCTTTTCCATCCAGACCCCCGGTCGTGGGAGCATGGCGGCCAGCCTCGGACTGTAGCTGAGCAACAGAAAAGGCAGCGCCATGCCGAAACCCAGGGCGATAAATATGGAAAGGGCGATGATATGCGGCTGGGTGAGGGCAAAGCCGAGCGCTGGTGCCATCAACGGGCCGGTACAGGGACTGGCCACCAACGCTGCAAGCACACCCGTAAAAAATGACCCGCGTAATCCCGCCTGGGCGGTAAGCCCCTGGCCGAGTCCCATCAGCGAAGTGCCGAAATACATCATGCCGGAGAGACTGAGGCCCATGATCAGGAAGAGGTAGGCCATCAAGGCAACAAAAGTAGGCGACTGCAGCTGGAAGCCCCACCCGGATTGTTCACCAGCGGTTCTGGCGGCCAGGATGACAAGGGCGGCAATCACAAAAGAGGCGACGACTCCCAAGGTATAGGCCCAGCCGTGGAGGTGATGATGGTGTGAGCCGCCGCTGGAAGCGGCAAAACTCAGGGCTTTGAGGGACAACACGGGAAAGACGCACGGCATGAGGTTGAGGATCATGCCGCCCAGCAATGCAAACAGCAGATACATCCCGTAGGTACCTGCGGTCGATACCTCTATGGTCTCCGAGGCAATTGCAGTCGGCTGTCCGGGGCCCGGCGCTGCTGTTTCTATGGCGGTGCCGAAGCGGTGGTTGATCTCAAAGATCTGGTCGCGCGGGGCATAACACAGGCCGGCATCGGCGCAGCCCTGGGAGCGCACCTTGATTAGCATTTCGTCCCCGGCGGCCTCTATAGGCACTATTACCCGGGTGCCGTTGTAGAACATGGCCACTTCCTTGCCTTCGTACTCATCAAATTTTTTTAGGCCGGGCTCCAACTGCAAGGGCAGGGGAGTATTGGCATTAGCGGTGCGGTCGGTCACTTTGAATTTGTCGCGATACAAGTAGTATCCCGGCGCTATGGCCCAATCCAGCAGAATCCGGTTGTCTTCAACCATCACCTGGACTTTGTAGGCCTCCTCAACGGGCAAAAAGCCCCCGTTATTGCTGCCCAGTGGCCCCAGGTCGAGCCCGTCGCCCCAACTGCTCAGGCTGCAAAAGAGCAGCAGTAGGGTACATAAGGAAGACAGCGTTTTCATGTGGATCATCTCATTCGAGCACCCCGAATTCCGGTGGGGCGGCATTATCGTACAAAGCTTGGGAAATATTAGCCTGTGTCGCCATCAAAGGCAGCCTTATCGGCAATTTGAAGTGCTGCTCAGACGCCTTGCGTACAGACAGAGTTCCTTGATGGTAGCGCTGCTTATTATGTGCCCGCGATATTTTGATGCAGATCCCAGTTCTTCCTTCTTCTATCACAACTCCTTACACTGCCCCGCGTTTTCCGGAATTGCTCGGTGACTTTTATGCGGTTGAGTTTCGGTCTCAGTTCATACCTCGCAGTGCCGCTCGTACTGTGTGCCTGCGGTGCGGCACCCGTGAAAAGCCCGTCCCCAGGGGCTTCCGTTGCGACGGCGGCTACGGCTCCCGCACCGCTGCCCAAATCCGCGCGTCAACGCACCATTGAAACCTTACTGGCAGAAGCCGAATCGGCTCTGCAACAGGGTCGACTCACTCTCCCGTTGCACGATAACGCCTACGACCGCTTCCAGGCGGTGGCGCTGTTGGAGCCTGGGAATACCACTGCTGCAACCGGTTTGCAGGCGATATTGTTGACCTATATGGATCGTGTGCAACAGGCCATGGCCGCCAACCGGTTGCAGGCAGCCGCGTCAGAACTGCGCCAAGCCCGACAATACTTTCCCGTAGCGGAACCTTTGGACCTCTTGGCGCAGGAGCTGCGCAAACGCGGCCGCAACCTGGAGACGGTTGCGGCTCCCGCGGATAAAGGTGATCGGATTCTTTTGCCTGCGGAACCCCTGAGCAGCCGTACCGAGGAAATTAAAAGTCTCTTGATTCAGCTTGCGCAACGGGTGCAGCAGTCCGATGAAACTGTGATCATCCACGCGCGCTCGGATGCCGAGGGACGCTGGATATACAAAACCATGCGGGAGGCCGTCGGCGAATATCGTATTCGCGGGGACATACGCATAATCCGCCAGCAGCCCGCCATAGTGTTTCAGTCACCCATCGAAGAGACTCACTGATGCTCCATTCCATGCGTTTGTTGGCTGCGGCTTCCGTCCTGTTGACTCTGATCTGTTTGGGCGCCTGCCAATCCGAACCGGAATCTCCCTGGTTGGTCAGCCAAGCGCATATGCAGGAGCCGGCGCCCGGTCAGACCCGGGCCGCTGTGTATCTGAAACTTGAAAACCGCAGTACCCAGGACCGGCGTATCCAATTCATCAGCACGCCAGCTGCCGGAACGGCGGAAGTGCATCGTCATACCTATGAGGACGGCATGATGAAAATGCGACCGGTCCCCCATGCTCAAGTGCCGGCACAATCGGCACTGGTATTTGAGCCTGGCGGCTACCATATTATGTTAATCGACCTGGCTGAAGTGCCCGCTGCCGGTAGCCGGTTTCCTATGACGTTCGAATTTGATGCCGGCGGTCCGCTGGTGGTTGAAGTAGAAGTCCGCGGGCGCTAATCGCGCAGTCCATTGAGGAGAGCCCCATGTTCCAACGAATTCGCCAGCAGTGGCGCAGCACCCGGAGTGCCCTGGTGAGAGAAGGGCAGGAGTTCAGTGCGGATCTCGCAGAGGAGCGGGGCTGGTTTAAGGCAGCACTGTGGCTGGTCGTTATTTACCTGGTGGCCACTGCGGCGGTGGGATTTTACTGGAGTGCGCAACCAGCATTGTTCGATGTGGAAAAACTGGCTTTCAGTAAAACCTCCGTTACCGAACGCCAATCCCTGATCACCGGCGTAGCAACCACCGCCGCGCTCATTGAAGTCACCGAAACCCTGCTCGACAAGCGCGGCGGCTATCTCACCAACGACGTTCTTCCTCCAGGTGTCTGGATGGACAATATTCCAGCGTGGGAATCCGGTGTTCTGGTCCAGGTGCGCGACCTCGCGCGGGTAATGCGCGAGTCTTACAGCCGCTCCCAGTCGCAATCCGTCGAGGACTCCGCCCTGAAGGACGCGGAGGCCCAATTCAACTTCAATCGCAACAGTTGGATCCTGCCTTCCACCGAGGATGAATACCGCCGTGGAATAGGATTTCTGGAGGATTACCTGGCGCGTCTGATCGACAGCAATGAGCAGAATGCCCAGTTTTATTCCCGGGCGGATAACCTGAGATTTTGGCTGGGTACTGTGGAGACGCGTTTGGGCAGCCTTTCGCAAAAGCTCAGCGCCAGTGTCGGCCAACGGCGGTTGAATACGGATTTGGCCGGTGATTCCGGTGCGCGACAAGCCACCGCCACGCCGGGGGAATACGAGGTCAAAACCCCCTGGAGCCAAGTGGACGATGTATTCTTCGAAGCTCGTGGCGCCGCCTGGGCGTTGGTGCATTTTCTGCGAGCGGTGGAAATCGACTTTGCCGATGTGCTGGCGGATAAAAATGCGCGGGTGAGTTTCGAGCAGATCATCCGGGAATTGGAAGGCACCCAGACACCACTTCGTACACCTATGATTTTGAATGGCAGCGGCTTCGGTATGTTGGCCAACCATTCCTTGGTAATGGCCAACTATATCTCGCGCGCCAATGCCGCTCTGATCGACCTGCGCGAACTGCTGTCGCGCGGCTGATCCGTCTACTGGCGTCTAAGACTGGCGCAGTAAGGGTTGATGTTGTTCGGGGCGCAGTCGTGGGCCGTATTGGCTGACGACCTGCGCCGCTGCCCGCACGGCGAGTTCGGCCGCTTGACGAAAGGTTTGGCCTTGAGTCAGTGCGTACAGGAATGCACCTGCGAACATATCACCTGCGCCGTTGGTATCGACGGCAGTAATCGGCGGTGCCGCCACGGTGAAGCTCTCCCGCCCATCAAAAATCAAGGCCCCTTCAGCACCCAGGGTGATGGCAAAAGCCCGCGCCTTATCCCGCAATCGGTCGGCCGCCTGCTCCAAGCTGGTGGAGCGGGTGAATTTAAGTGCTTCAGCACGATTGCAGAAAAGCAGATCCACACCGTCACCCACCATTTCCGTAAGCCCATCGTGAAAATATTCGACTATCGCCGGATCCGACAGGCTGATTGCTGTCCGCACGCTGTGTTGTTGCGCCAGTTCACGCAGGCGAACGGCCGCCGGCCGGCCGCTGGCGGAGGTGACCAAATATCCCTCGATGTAGACGTATTTCGACGCTTTCAGCGCATTTTCGTCAATTTCGGAAATAGAAAGCGTTTCGCTGATACCCAGGAAAGTATTCATTGTGCGTTCCGCGTCACCAGTGATCATCACCAGGCATTTGCCGGTGATGCCATTGCTTTCACCTGCGTTGTTTGGATAGGCCACACCCGCACTGGCGAGGTCCGCAAGATAGAAACGGCCGTTGTC
>Ga0164241_10003311_pt1 | contig 16394 bp, 8 predicted proteins | sample OricomyardsoilBY_FD_108780 | JGI IMG/M metagenome (GOLD analysis project Ga0164241, IMG submission 108780) | Backyard soil microbial communities from Emeryville, California, USA - Original compost - Back yard soil (BY) | ecosystem: Environmental > Terrestrial > Soil > Unclassified | place: USA... | reverse complement strand
CAGACCGACGAGTGCATCCGCGGCACCCTGCACGGCGCGATAGCCCGCGGCTACGACGCAACGCTCGTCAGCGACGCCCACACGACCGAGGACCTCTCCCCGTGGGGCGCGCCGACACCGGACATGGTCATCGCGCACACGAACCTCTACTGGGGCAACCACCGGGCGCCCGGCCGAACCGCCGGCACGGTCACCACCGCCGAGGTGGATTTCACCACCTCGCTGTAACGAACTGGTCGGTGAAAGCCGGGGCACCGGATCGGTGCCCCGGCCAGCGATCACCGCTTCGCGATCTGTTCCTGTAAACGCCGGGACAGCTCGATCCGCTGCACCTTCAACGTCGCCGTGCGCGGCAGGTCAGCCTGCGGCAGATGGATCGGCTCGGCCAGCTGCGGGAAGCGAGCGACGGCGGCGCGCCAGCGGGCCTCGTCGAGAGGCTGGTCCTCGCTGGTGCAGATCACCGGGATCGGCTCGGACTTCGGGCCGGGGACCAGGACCAGCTCGGTCAGTTCCTCCAGCGTGCCCAGCACCTGGTCCTCGATCTCGAGGCTGCTGCGCACCCCCTCGATCATGTCTACCTCGCGGTCCAGCATGTGCAGGCAGCCCAGCTTCGTGAAGTAACCGACATCGCCGGTGCGCCACCAGCCGTCCGTCATGTTCTCGTCGTAGCGCTGTCGTTCGGCGTAGTAGTCGTGGGCCAGACCGTCCCACTTGATCTCGATGTAGCCCGGGTTGGACTCCGACGTCCTGCCGCCGTCTCGGCTCACCACGCGGACTCGTGCGCAGCCGGGTAGCGGGTAGCCGACACAACGACCGTCCTGGCGGTGTGCGGAACCCTTGAAGTACGGCCGCCCCACGGCGGGGCCTACCTCGCTCTGGCCATATATCTGGAAGAACAGCGGCCGGCGCCGTGCCGAGGACGTCAGCAGTCTGCTGATCGTCCGCGGGTGGATGGCGTCGAACGTGCTGCTGAAGTACTTCACCGACGCGAACGGCCGGCGAGGATCCTCGGTCAGCGGTTCCCAGTCCATGAAGGAGTTCGGCAGCGCCTCGATGAACCCTGGGCGGTGCTCGAGGAACAACTCCGCGACCGACGACGGGGCCGCGTTGTTGACCAGCAACACCGGCATTCCCTTGGCCAGCGCCAGCGCCATCGCGGCGAACATCCGTGAGTGCACGAAGGAGATGTGGATGGCAACGGTCTCGCGACTGCTCACCATCGTCAGCAGCCATCGCTGCGGGCGCAGGCGCACGCGCATGGTGCGCGGGGTGTGCACGACCAGCTTGGGTAACCCGGTCGTTCCAGACGTGTGGGTGATCATCGCCGGCTCGTCCAGCTTCCGGAACACCGGCTCGACGCGCGGGCTGCCGCCCAGCTCCGCCAGGGATACCGTGTCCGGGCGCTCCCCGTCCACGACGATCACGCGCTTGGTGAGCTCATCAAGCGGGACGTCGGCCAGTGCGTCGAGCTTGTGGCCGTCGGTCAGCAGGTGCGGCTTGCCGAGCCTGCCGAGCAGGGCGGCGATGGTCGGGGCGTCCAGACCGGGCGAGAGCATGACCGGCACGGCACCGACGCGCGAGACGGCGCTGGCGAGGAGCCAGACGTCGAAGTTGGCGGCCTTGTGGATCGCCACGTGCTCGTCGGGCCGGACTCCAGCCGCCCACAACCGGTTCGCGAGGTCGGCCACGTGGAAGGCCAGCTCCGCCACCGTCATCCGCCGCCCTGCCCGGGGCAGAGCGTCCAAATCATGGTCGAACGTGAGGGTGTTCGACCCGTGTCGAGCCGCGGCGGCCTCCGCCACGACGCCGAGATGCAGACCGCGCTTGCGGTTCGACACCTTCATCAGACCAGCTCCCTTTACTCCTCGTTCGCCTGGAACTCGGCCAGCACGCCGTCCCACAGGCCGATGCGTGCCTCGATCGCGGCGACGGACACGCGCGTCGCCTCCTCCTCGCGGACCGGGTCGCCGTCACACAGGGCGGCGAGCAGCTTCAGCGCCAGCGGGCCGTGCTCGTCGTGGTCCAGCGCGATGTGGCGGTCCAGGTAGTGCCGCAACACCGGCGCGTTGGCCAGCACACCGTCCACATTGGCGCGCACCTCCGAGAACACGTCCGGCAGCAGGTTCTCCCGGCCGTGGCAGAACGACGACGCCACCTCGTGCGGCGAGCCGTTCAGCGCCACTTCGAGAGTGTGGCCGACAAAACCGCGGACGCCGTCGGGAATGGACGGATCCTCGAGCGCCGCAATAGGACTCAACCCACTGTCGAGCCCGGCCAGGAACGCCTCGATGGGCCTGTCGTCGGCACCCAGCTCGGCCATGGCACGGCGGTAGAGCTCGAAGTGGCTGATGTAGCCACCGTCGATGTCCTCGTCAGTCTCCTCGGCGAGGGCGATCTCCATGATGAACCGGCCGTGGTCGGCGTAACCCTTAGGCCGCCACGGCAGCGTCACCGTGGTCACCTCGGTCTGCAGGCGCTTCAACAGGGTGAAGAAGTCCCACACGGCGAACACGTGGTGCTTCATGAAGATCCGCAGCCGGTCCTCGGTGTTGATCTCCGAATAGAGCGGATGGCGGACCAGCTCCGCCCTGATGGTGTCGAAGTTGGCAATGGCTGTCATCAAATCTCCTTGAGAGGGGATTGGCCGCGAACAGCATCGGAAGCCGCACTTGGCCACGACTGCCCGGCCGCTTGGACGGCCGCGGCCAAGTGCCGCCAAGTCGTCACCAAGTCGGCGGCAAGCACGGTGGGCCAAGGTGCTGGGACATCTCACCCGATCGAGCAGAAGGTCGACTGCGGATGCCAACGTTATGCAAGCCCTCCGTGCGGGTGCCCGAATACGTCCTCACGATGGAAGAGACCCTGGAGTTCGCCGAACGGGTCCACGCCGGGAAGCCACAGCTCCCGTTGGCGTTGCGGCTGATCAAGAACACCGGGGTGCGCAAGCGGCACCTCGTGCAGCCGCTCGAGAAAACGCTGCGCCACCCCGGTCTCGAGGAGCGCAACCGCGTCTACGAGATCGAGTCCAAGAAGCGGTGCCCCGCGGTCATCGAGGAGGCGCTCGCGAACGCCGGGCTCACCGCCACCGACATCGACGTCATCATCTACGTGTCCTGCACCGGTTTCCTGATGCCGTCGCTGACCGCGTGGCTGATCAACGCGATGGGCTTCCGACCGGACACGCGCCAGATTCCCATCGCGCAGCTGGGTTGTGCCGCGGGTGGTGCGGCGATCAACCGCGCGCACGACTTCTGCAAGGCCTACCCGGACGGCAACGTCCTGATCGTCTCCAGCGAGCTGTGCTCGCTGTGCTACCAGCCCGACGACGACGGGGTCGGCTCGCTGCTGTCCGACGGGCTGTTCGGCGACGCGGTCGCGGCCGCGGTCGTGCGGGGCAGCGGCGGCACCGGCATGGCGTTGGAGCGCAACGCCTCCTACCTCATCCCGAACACCGAGGACTGGATCTCCTACGCGGTGCGCCCCACCGGCTTCCACTTCCAGCTGGACCGCCGCGTGCCCGGGACGATGGAGCCGCTCGCCCCGGTGCTGCGCGACCTGGCCTCCGAACACGGCTGGGACGCGGGCAACCTCGACTTCTACGTCATCCACGCCGGCGGCCCGCGGATCCTCGACGACCTGGCGAAGTTCCTCGGCGTCGACCAGCACGCGTTCCGGCACAGCCGCGCGACGCTGGCCGAGCACGGCAACATCGCGAGCGCGGTGGTGCTCGACGCGCTGCGCAGGCTGTTCGAGGAGGGCGGCACCGCACCCGGCGCGTCCGGCGTGATCGCGGGCTTCGGGCCCGGCATCACCGCGGAGATGGCGGTGGGCAGCTGGGCCGTCGACGAGCTGGACACAGTGGACGCGACGGTGGCGGACGTGGAGCGCACGAAGGACGCGCTGGTGTCCTACCTGGAGCAGGGTTCCGCGCGCGCGGAGGAAGAGAGGCGGATCGCATGGACGGCCTGATCATCCCGCCCGGCCAGGGCCGCAAGCTCATCACCAAGGCCCAGGAAGTCACCTTCAAGGCCACCCAGGCCGACGGCTCGTCGGTGTCCAGCTTCGAGGTGATCGTCCCGCCCGGCTTCGACGTGGGGGCACACGTCCACGAGCACTCGGAGGAGTTCTTCTACGTGCTCGAGGGCGAGCTGGAGATCTTCGCCTTCGAGCCGGTCGACCGCGACGAGGATCGCTGGCAGGACTGGAAGTCCCCGAAGGGCGACCGCGCGATCCGGGCCGGCGCGGGCAGCAGCATGTTCGTGCCGCCGGGGTGCCCGCACGCGTTCACCAACCCCACGGACAAGCCGACCCGGATGCTGTTCCAGAGCTTCCCGTCGCCCGACCACGAGCGCTACTTCGAGGAGATCTGCGACATCTTCTCGTCGAGCAGCACCGTGGACCCCGAGGCCGTGCAGCGCCTGCGGGACCGCTACGACGTCAAGCAGATCACGCCGCTCCGCTACGGAGCCCCCGTCCCCGCGAACGGCCGGTGACCACAATGGACTCGATCCCACTCGTCCGGGCGTGCCTCGGCGAGGAGGAGCTGGCCGCCGTCGCGGGGGTGTTCGCCTCCGGCTGGCAGGCCGGGCAGGGCCCGCAGGGCAAGGCGCTCGAGGCGGACCTGGCCGCCCGGTACGGCTCCGGTGACGCGGTCGCGGTGAGCAACTGCGGCGCAGCGCTGCACCTGGCCCTGCTGGCGCTGGGCGTGGAGCCGGGCGACGAGGTCATCGTCGCCGACTACACGTTCCCGGCGCCCGCACACGCCGTGCGCTACGTCGGCGCGATCCCGGTCTTCGCGGACGTGCGTGCCGACACCGGCACGGTCGACCCGGCGGCGGTGGCCGCGCTGATCGGCCCGCGCACGGCCGGCATCATCGCTGTGGACACCGTCGGCCTGCCCGCCGACTACGCGGAGCTGAACCAGCTCGCCGAGCGGCACGGGCTGTTCCTCGTCGAGGACGCCGCCTGCGCGGTCGGCGCGACCTACCGCGGCGAGCAGGCGGGCGCGCTGGCACCAGTGGCCTGCCTGTCCTTCCACGGGCGCAAGGGAATCACCAGCGGTGAGGGCGGCGCGCTGCTGGTCTCCGACCCCGCGCTCGGCGCGAGCGCCCGGGTCCGGTCGTCCTTCGGCATCGAGAGCATCTTCGACCAGGCGCAGGTCATCGGGCTGCCGATCCCGGTGTTCACCGAGATCGGCTACAACTACAAGCTGTCCGACATCGCCGCCGCGATCTTGCGCGTGCAGCTGGGCAAGGTCGGCGACCTGCTGGCCCGCCGCAACGCGGCCGCCGCGCGCTACGCCGAGTTGCTCGGCGGCGAGGAGCTGCTGGCGCTGCCGCACGTGCCCGCCGACCGCACCCACGCCTGGCAGTCCTATGTGGTCACGCTGGCGCCGGGCGTGGACCGCGCGGCCGTGGCCGCAGACCTGCGCGGCCAGGGCATCGGCTGCGGGCACGGCACCTGGGCATGCCACGTGCAGCCCGTGTACGACACGACGCAGGTGTGCCCGGTCTCGGCGGGCCTGTTCGAGCGCAACCTGGCGATTCCCATGCACGCCGAGCTCACCACCGACCAGACCGAACGGGTCGCGCAAGCCCTGCGCACCGCGGTGCGCGAACACGCCGCGAAGCGTCCCGTCGCCATCACAGGAGGAATGGCATGACACCCTCATCCGAGCGGATCATGATGCTCGCCAACGGTTACTGGGCGACCGGCATCCTCGGCGCGGCGGCGAGCCACCGGGTGTTCACCCATCTCGACGCCGGCGAGGACAACGCCCAGAAGCTGGCCGACCGGGCCGGGATCTCCGAGCGTGGCGCGCAGACGCTGCTCGACGGGCTGGTCAGCATCGGCCTGGTCGAGCTGCAGGGCGGCAGCTACCGCAACAGCGCGGACGCGGCCGAGTACCTCGTCGAGGGCAGGCCCGGCTGCTTGAGTGCCTTCGCGGAGCTGAAGGCGGGTCACATGGGCGCGCTGGCGAACCTGCCGGAGGTCGTCCGCGCCGGGCGGCCGCTGTCGGACGTCGTGGTCGAGGTGGCCGACAACCCGCACTGGGAGCGGCTGGTCACCGCCATCGCCGCGCAGTCGGTGCCGGTGGCGGCGACCGCCGCCGAGAAGCTGGGGCTTGCCGACGCGGGCGAGATCTCGATCCTCGACGTCGGCGGTGGCTCCGGCATCTACTCGGCCACCTGGCTGGGCCTCAACCCCGACGCCCGCGCGACGCAGCTGGACTGGCGGCCCATCAACGCGATCGCCTCCCGGCTGGTCGCCGAGAAGGGCGTGGCCGACCGGTTCACCACCCTCGACGGCGACTTCCACACCACCGACTTCGGCATCGACCGCTACGACGTCGCGGTCTACTCGAACATCGCGCACCAGGAGGGGCCCGAGGACAACATCGCGCTCTTCGCGAAGCTGCGCAGCGCCCTCAAGCCCGGCGGCACGCTGATCGTCAACGACTACGTCGTCGACGACGACCGCACCGGCCCGCAGTTCGCGCTGCTGTTCGCCTCGGAGATGTTGCTCAAGAGCAAGCACGGCGGCACCTGGCGGCGGGCCGACTACGCGAGCTGGCTCGCCAAGGCCGGCTTCGACGACATCACGTTCCAGACCACACCGTCGCCCGCCACGGTGATCTTCGCCCGGTGACACTCGGAGGACCCATGAACACCGACCTGGAAACCCTGTACTCGGCCATCGACGACTCGGCCCGGCTGCTGGACGTCGACTGCTCGCGCGAGCGGGTGTGGCCGATCCTGTCCGCCTACGGGGACGCGATCGGCAACGCCGTGGTCGCGTTCCGGGTGGCGACCGGCGCGCGGCACAAGGGAGAGCTCGACTGCCGCTTCACCACCACGGCCGACGTCGACCCCTACGCGCTCGCGCTGTCGAAGGGCTTCACCGCGCCGACCGACCACCCGGTGAGCGGCCTGCTCGCCGACCTCGCCGCGCACACCCCCGTCGACTCCTACGGGATCGACTTCGGTGTCGTCGGCGGGTTCAAGAAGATCTGGGTGTTCTTCCCGCCGGACGACCTGCAGCCGGTGGGCAGGCTCGCCGACGTGCCGTCGATGCCGCGCGGGCTGGCCGACAACGTCGGTTTCTTCGCCCGGCACGGACTGGACGACCGGGCGAACCTCGTCGGGATCGACTACCACCACCGCACGGTGAACGTCTACGTCGGTGAGCCGCCTGCGGAGAGCCTGACGCCCGAGGCCGTGTCCGCGATGCTGGCCGAGATCGGCATGCCGGAGCCGAGCGAGCAACTGCTGGCGCTGGCCGGGCGCGCCTTCGGCGTCTACGCCACGTTCAGCTGGGACTCGGCGCGGATCGAGCGGCTCACGTTCGCCGTGATGACGCCGGACCCGACGACGCTGCCGGTGCGGCTCGAGGAGAAGATCGAGCGGTTCGTGGCCGGCGCGCCGTACGCCGCCGCCGGCGCGGCCGATCCGGCCGACCGCAAGTACGTCTACGCGGTCTCCTCGGCGCCGGAGGGCGAGTACTACAAGCTGCAGTCCTACTACCAGTGGCGGCCGCGGATCCTCAACCGCATGCGGCTGGCCAACACCGCCGCCGAGCTCGTCTAACAGTCTCATTCGGACAGTCAGGAAAGGACGGTTGACCATGACTGGTCGCGAGGCGGACCTGGTGGAGCTGGTCGACGCCGACGGCGCCGCCACCGGCTCGGCCACGGTGGCCGATGCGCACACCGGACCCGGCACGCTGCACCGGGCGTTCTCGGTGCTGCTGACCGACGAGCAGGGCCGCGTGCTGGTCCAGCAGCGGGCCGCGGTGAAGACCCGGTTCGCGCTGCGCTGGGCCAACGCGTGCTGCGGCCACCCCGCACCCGGGCAGACCCCGTTCGACGCGGCCGCCGTGCGGCTGGTCGAGGAGATCGGCGTGCGCGACGTGCCGCTGCACGAGGCGGGCGTGTACCTCTACCGGGCCGAGGACCCGCGGACCGGCCGGGTCGAGCACGAGTACGACCACGTCCTGGTCGGGCGCGTGTCGCAGGACCTGCCGCTGGACCCCGACCCGGCCGAGGTCGCCGACGTGCGGTGGGTGCCGGCCGACGAGCTGCGGGCGGACGTGGCGGCCAACCCGGAGCGCTACTCGCCCTGGTTCGCCGGCGTCCTGGACGTCGCCGCCCGGCTCGTCGAGAGCACCAGCTGACCGCAGGGGGAAGGGGAGGGGACCGCGGTCCCCTCCCCTTCCCCCTGCGGTCAGCTGGTGCTCTCGACGAGCCGGGCGGCGACGTCCAGGACGCCGGCGAACCAGGGCGAGTAGCGCTCCGGGTTGGCCGCCACGTCCGCCCGCAGCTCGTCGGCCGGCACCCACCGCACGTCGGCGACCTCGGCCGGGTCGGGGTCCAGCGGCAGGTCCTGCGACACGCGCCCGACCAGGACGTGGTCGTACTCGTGCTCGACCCGGCCGGTCCGCGGGTCCTCGGCCCGGTAGAGGTACACGCCCGCCTCGTGCAGCGGCACGTCGCGCACGCCGATCTCCTCGACCAGCCGCACGGCGGCCGCGTCGAACGGGGTCTGCCCGGGTGCGGGGTGGCCGCAGCACGCGTTGGCCCAGCGCAGCGCGAACCGGGTCTTCACCGCGGCCCGCTGCTGGACCAGCACGCGGCCCTGCTCGTCGGTCAGCAGCACCGAGAACGCCCGGTGCAGCGTGCCGGGTCCGGTGTGCGCATCGGCCACCGTGGCCGAGCCGGTGGCGGCGCCGTCGGCGTCGACCAGCTCCACCAGGTCCGCCTCGCGACCAGTCATGGTCAACCGTCCTTTCCTGACTGTCCGAATGAGACTGTTAGACGAGCTCGGCGGCGGTGTTGGCCAGCCGCATGCGGTTGAGGATCCGCGGCCGCCACTGGTAGTAGGACTGCAGCTTGTAGTACTCGCCCTCCGGCGCCGAGGAGACCGCGTAGACGTACTTGCGGTCGGCCGGATCGGCCGCGCCGGCGGCGGCGTACGGCGCGCCGGCCACGAACCGCTCGATCTTCTCCTCGAGCCGCACCGGCAGCGTCGTCGGGTCCGGCGTCATCACGGCGAACGTGAGCCGCTCGATCCGCGCCGAGTCCCAGCTGAACGTGGCGTAGACGCCGAAGGCGCGCCCGGCCAGCGCCAGCAGTTGCTCGCTCGGCTCCGGCATGCCGATCTCGGCCAGCATCGCGGACACGGCCTCGGGCGTCAGGCTCTCCGCAGGCGGCTCACCGACGTAGACGTTCACCGTGCGGTGGTGGTAGTCGATCCCGACGAGGTTCGCCCGGTCGTCCAGTCCGTGCCGGGCGAAGAAACCGACGTTGTCGGCCAGCCCGCGCGGCATCGACGGCACGTCGGCGAGCCTGCCCACCGGCTGCAGGTCGTCCGGCGGGAAGAACACCCAGATCTTCTTGAACCCGCCGACGACACCGAAGTCGATCCCGTAGGAGTCGACGGGGGTGTGCGCGGCGAGGTCGGCGAGCAGGCCGCTCACCGGGTGGTCGGTCGGCGCGGTGAAGCCCTTCGACAGCGCGAGCGCGTAGGGGTCGACGTCGGCCGTGGTGGTGAAGCGGCAGTCGAGCTCTCCCTTGTGCCGCGCGCCGGTCGCCACCCGGAACGCGACCACGGCGTTGCCGATCGCGTCCCCGTAGGCGGACAGGATCGGCCACACCCGCTCGCGCGAGCAGTCGACGTCCAGCAGCCGGGCCGAGTCGTCGATGGCCGAGTACAGGGTTTCCAGGTCGGTGTTCATGGGTCCTCCGAGTGTCACCGGGCGAAGATCACCGTGGCGGGCGACGGTGTGGTCTGGAACGTGATGTCGTCGAAGCCGGCCTTGGCGAGCCAGCTCGCGTAGTCGGCCCGCCGCCAGGTGCCGCCGTGCTTGCTCTTGAGCAACATCTCCGAGGCGAACAGCAGCGCGAACTGCGGGCCGGTGCGGTCGTCGTCGACGACGTAGTCGTTGACGATCAGCGTGCCGCCGGGCTTGAGGGCGCTGCGCAGCTTCGCGAAGAGCGCGATGTTGTCCTCGGGCCCCTCCTGGTGCGCGATGTTCGAGTAGACCGCGACGTCGTAGCGGTCGATGCCGAAGTCGGTGGTGTGGAAGTCGCCGTCGAGGGTGGTGAACCGGTCGGCCACGCCCTTCTCGGCGACCAGCCGGGAGGCGATCGCGTTGATGGGCCGCCAGTCCAGCTGCGTCGCGCGGGCGTCGGGGTTGAGGCCCAGCCAGGTGGCCGAGTAGATGCCGGAGCCACCGCCGACGTCGAGGATCGAGATCTCGCCCGCGTCGGCAAGCCCCAGCTTCTCGGCGGCGGTCGCCGCCACCGGCACCGACTGCGCGGCGATGGCGGTGACCAGCCGCTCCCAGTGCGGGTTGTCGGCCACCTCGACCACGACGTCCGACAGCGGCCGCCCGGCGCGGACGACCTCCGGCAGGTTCGCCAGCGCGCCCATGTGACCCGCCTTCAGCTCCGCGAAGGCACTCAAGCAGCCGGGCCTGCCCTCGACGAGGTACTCGGCCGCGTCCGCGCTGTTGCGGTAGCTGCCGCCCTGCAGCTCGACCAGGCCGATGCTGACCAGCCCGTCGAGCAGCGTCTGCGCGCCACGCTCGGAGATCCCGGCCCGGTCGGCCAGCTTCTGGGCGTTGTCCTCGCCGGCGTCGAGATGGGTGAACACCCGGTGGCTCGCCGCCGCGCCGAGGATGCCGGTCGCCCAGTAACCGTTGGCGAGCATCATGATCCGCTCGGATGAGGGTGTCATGCCATTCCTCCTGTGATGGCGACGGGACGCTTCGCGGCGTGTTCGCGCACCGCGGTGCGCAGGGCTTGCGCGACCCGTTCGGTCTGGTCGGTGGTGAGCTCGGCGTGCATGGGAATCGCCAGGTTGCGCTCGAACAGGCCCGCCGAGACCGGGCACACCTGCGTCGTGTCGTACACGGGCTGCACGTGGCATGCCCAGGTGCCGTGCCCGCAGCCGATGCCCTGGCCGCGCAGGTCTGCGGCCACGGCCGCGCGGTCCACGCCCGGCGCCAGCGTGACCACATAGGACTGCCAGGCGTGGGTGCGGTCGGCGGGCACGTGCGGCAGCGCCAGCAGCTCCTCGCCGCCGAGCAACTCGGCGTAGCGCGCGGCGGCCGCGTTGCGGCGGGCCAGCAGGTCGCCGACCTTGCCCAGCTGCACGCGCAAGATCGCGGCGGCGATGTCGGACAGCTTGTAGTTGTAGCCGATCTCGGTGAACACCGGGATCGGCAGCCCGATGACCTGCGCCTGGTCGAAGATGCTCTCGATGCCGAAGGACGACCGGACCCGGGCGCTCGCGCCGAGCGCGGGGTCGGAGACCAGCAGCGCGCCGCCCTCACCGCTGGTGATTCCCTTGCGCCCGTGGAAGGACAGGCAGGCCACTGGTGCCAGCGCGCCCGCCTGCTCGCCGCGGTAGGTCGCGCCGACCGCGCAGGCGGCGTCCTCGACGAGGAACAGCCCGTGCCGCTCGGCGAGCTGGTTCAGCTCCGCGTAGTCGGCGGGCAGGCCGACGGTGTCCACAGCGATGATGCCGGCCGTGCGCGGGCCGATCAGCGCGGCCACCGCCGCCGGGTCGACCGTGCCGGTGTCGGCACGCACGTCCGCGAAGACCGGGATCGCGCCGACGTAGCGCACGGCGTGTGCGGGCGCCGGGAACGTGTAGTCGGCGACGATGACCTCGTCGCCCGGCTCCACGCCCAGCGCCAGCAGGGCCAGGTGCAGCGCTGCGCCGCAGTTGCTCACCGCGACCGCGTCACCGGAGCCGTACCGGGCGGCCAGGTCCGCCTCGAGCGCCTTGCCCTGCGGGCCCTGCCCGGCCTGCCAGCCGGAGGCGAACACCCCCGCGACGGCGGCCAGCTCCTCCTCGCCGAGGCACGCCCGGACGAGTGGGATCGAGTCCATTGTGGTCACCGGCCGTTCGCGGGGACGGGGGCTCCGTAGCGGAGCGGCGTGATCTGCTTGACGTCGTAGCGGTCCCGCAGGCGCTGCACGGCCTCGGGGTCCACGGTGCTGCTCGACGAGAAGATGTCGCAGATCTCCTCGAAGTAGCGCTCGTGGTCGGGCGACGGGAAGCTCTGGAACAGCATCCGGGTCGGCTTGTCCGTGGGGTTGGTGAACGCGTGCGGGCACCCCGGCGGCACGAACATGCTGCTGCCCGCGCCGGCCCGGATCGCGCGGTCGCCCTTCGGGGACTTCCAGTCCTGCCAGCGATCCTCGTCGCGGTCGACCGGCTCGAAGGCGAAGATCTCCAGCTCGCCCTCGAGCACGTAGAAGAACTCCTCCGAGTGCTCGTGGACGTGTGCCCCCACGTCGAAGCCGGGCGGGACGATCACCTCGAAGCTGGACACCGACGAGCCGTCGGCCTGGGTGGCCTTGAAGGTGACTTCCTGGGCCTTGGTGATGAGCTTGCGGCCCTGGCCGGGCGGGATGATCAGGCCGTCCATGCGATCCGCCTCTCTTCCTCCGCGCGCGCGGAACCCTGCTCCAGGTAGGACACCAGCGCGTCCTTCGTGCGCTCCACGTCCGCCACCGTCGCGTCCACTGTGTCCAGCTCGTCGACGGCCCAGCTGCCCACCGCCATCTCCGCGGTGATGCCGGGCCCGAAGCCCGCGATCACGCCGGACGCGCCGGGTGCGGTGCCGCCCTCCTCGAACAGCCTGCGCAGCGCGTCGAGCACCACCGCGCTCGCGATGTTGCCGTGCTCGGCCAGCGTCGCGCGGCTGTGCCGGAACGCGTGCTGGTCGACGCCGAGGAACTTCGCCAGGTCGTCGAGGATCCGCGGGCCGCCGGCGTGGATGACGTAGAAGTCGAGGTTGCCCGCGTCCCAGCCGTGTTCGGAGGCCAGGTCGCGCAGCACCGGGGCGAGCGGCTCCATCGTCCCGGGCACGCGGCGGTCCAGCTGGAAGTGGAAGCCGGTGGGGCGCACCGCGTAGGAGATCCAGTCCTCGGTGTTCGGGATGAGGTAGGAGGCGTTGCGCTCCAACGCCATGCCGGTGCCGCCGCTGCCCCGCACGACCGCGGCCGCGACCGCGTCGCCGAACAGCCCGTCGGACAGCAGCGAGCCGACCCCGTCGTCGTCGGGCTGGTAGCACAGCGAGCACAGCTCGCTGGAGACGATCAGGACGTTGCCGTCCGGGTAGGCCTTGCAGAAGTCGTGCGCGCGGTTGATCGCCGCACCACCCGCGGCACAACCCAGCTGCGCGATGGGAATCTGGCGCGTGTCCGGTCGGAAGCCCATCGCGTTGATCAGCCACGCGGTCAGCGACGGCATCAGGAAACCGGTGCAGGACACGTAGATGATGACGTCGATGTCGGTGGCGGTGAGCCCGGCGTTCGCGAGCGCCTCCTCGATGACCGCGGGGCACCGCTTCTTGGACTCGATCTCGTAGACGCGGTTGCGCTCCTCGAGACCGGGGTGGCGCAGCGTTTTCTCGAGCGGCTGCACGAGGTGCCGCTTGCGCACCCCGGTGTTCTTGATCAGCCGCAACGCCAACGGGAGCTGTGGCTTCCCGGCGTGGACCCGTTCGGCGAACTCCAGGGTCTCTTCCATCGTGAGGACGTATTCGGGCACCCGCACGGAGGGCTTGCATAACGTTGGCATCCGCAGTCGACCTTCTGCTCGATCGGGTGAGATGTCCCAGCACCTTGGCCCACCGTGCTTGCCGCCGACTTGGTGACGACTTGGCGGCACTTGGCCGCGGCCGTCCAAGCGGCCGGGCAGTCGTGGCCAAGTGCGGCTTCCGATGCTGTTCGCGGCCAATCCCCTCTCAAGGAGATTTGATGACAGCCATTGCCAACTTCGACACCATCAGGGCGGAGCTGGTCCGCCATCCGCTCTATTCGGAGATCAACACCGAGGACCGGCTGCGGATCTTCATGAAGCACCACGTGTTCGCCGTGTGGGACTTCTTCACCCTGTTGAAGCGCCTGCAGACCGAGGTGACCACGGTGACGCTGCCGTGGCGGCCTAAGGGTTACGCCGACCACGGCCGGTTCATCATGGAGATCGCCCTCGCCGAGGAGACTGACGAGGACATCGACGGTGGCTACATCAGCCACTTCGAGCTCTACCGCCGTGCCATGGCCGAGCTGGGTGCCGACGACAGGCCCATCGAGGCGTTCCTGGCCGGGCTCGACAGTGGGTTGAGTCCTATTGCGGCGCTCGAGGATCCGTCCATTCCCGACGGCGTCCGCGGTTTTGTCGGCCACACTCTCGAAGTGGCGCTGAACGGCTCGCCGCACGAGGTGGCGTCGTCGTTCTGCCACGGCCGGGAGAACCTGCTGCCGGACGTGTTCTCGGAGGTGCGCGCCAATGTGGACGGTGTGCTGGCCAACGCGCCGGTGTTGCGGCACTACCTGGACCGCCACATCGCGCTGGACCACGACGAGCACGGCCCGCTGGCGCTGAAGCTGCTCGCCGCCCTGTGTGACGGCGACCCGGTCCGCGAGGAGGAGGCGACGCGCGTGTCCGTCGCCGCGATCGAGGCACGCATCGGCCTGTGGGACGGCGTGCTGGCCGAGTTCCAGGCGAACGAGGAGTAAAGGGAGCTGGTCTGATGAAGGTGTCGAACCGCAAGCGCGGTCTGCATCTCGGCGTCGTGGCGGAGGCCGCCGCGGCTCGACACGGGTCGAACACCCTCACGTTCGACCATGATTTGGACGCTCTGCCCCGGGCAGGGCGGCGGATGACGGTGGCGGAGCTGGCCTTCCACGTGGCCGACCTCGCGAACCGGTTGTGGGCGGCTGGAGTCCGGCCCGACGAGCACGTGGCGATCCACAAGGCCGCCAACTTCGACGTCTGGCTCCTCGCCAGCGCCGTCTCGCGCGTCGGTGCCGTGCCGGTCATGCTCTCGCCCGGTCTGGACGCCCCGACCATCGCCGCCCTGCTCGGCAGGCTCGGCAAGCCGCACCTGCTGACCGACGGCCACAAGCTCGACGCACTGGCCGACGTCCCGCTTGATGAGCTCACCAAGCGCGTGATCGTCGTGGACGGGGAGCGCCCGGACACGGTATCCCTGGCGGAGCTGGGCGGCAGCCCGCGCGTCGAGCCGGTGTTCCGGAAGCTGGACGAGCCGGCGATGATCACCCACACGTCTGGAACGACCGGGTTACCCAAGCTGGTCGTGCACACCCCGCGCACCATGCGCGTGCGCCTGCGCCCGCAGCGATGGCTGCTGACGATGGTGAGCAGTCGCGAGACCGTTGCCATCCACATCTCCTTCGTGCACTCACGGATGTTCGCCGCGATGGCGCTGGCGCTGGCCAAGGGAATGCCGGTGTTGCTGGTCAACAACGCGGCCCCGTCGTCGGTCGCGGAGTTGTTCCTCGAGCACCGCCCAGGGTTCATCGAGGCGCTGCCGAACTCCTTCATGGACTGGGAACCGCTGACCGAGGATCCTCGCCGGCCGTTCGCGTCGGTGAAGTACTTCAGCAGCACGTTCGACGCCATCCACCCGCGGACGATCAGCAGACTGCTGACGTCCTCGGCACGGCGCCGGCCGCTGTTCTTCCAGATATATGGCCAGAGCGAGGTAGGCCCCGCCGTGGGGCGGCCGTACTTCAAGGGTTCCGCACACCGCCAGGACGGTCGTTGTGTCGGCTACCCGCTACCCGGCTGCGCACGAGTCCGCGTGGTGAGCCGAGACGGCGGCAGGACGTCGGAGTCCAACCCGGGCTACATCGAGATCAAGTGGGACGGTCTGGCCCACGACTACTACGCCGAACGACAGCGCTACGACGAGAACATGACGGACGGCTGGTGGCGCACCGGCGATGTCGGTTACTTCACGAAGCTGGGCTGCCTGCACATGCTGGACCGCGAGGTAGACATGATCGAGGGGGTGCGCAGCAGCCTCGAGATCGAGGACCAGGTGCTGGGCACGCTGGAGGAACTGACCGAGCTGGTCCTGGTCCCCGGCCCGAAGTCCGAGCCGATCCCGGTGATCTGCACCAGCGAGGACCAGCCTCTCGACGAGGCCCGCTGGCGCGCCGCCGTCGCTCGCTTCCCGCAGCTGGCCGAGCCGATCCATCTGCCGCAGGCTGACCTGCCGCGCACGGCGACGTTGAAGGTGCAGCGGATCGAGCTGTCCCGGCGTTTACAGGAACAGATCGCGAAGCGGTGATCGCTGGCCGGGGCACCGATCCGGTGCCCCGGCTTTCACCGACCAGTTCGTTACAGCGAGGTGGTGAAATCCACCTCGGCGGTGGTGACCGTGCCGGCGGTTCGGCCGGGCGCCCGGTGGTTGCCCCAGTAGAGGTTCGTGTGCGCGATGACCATGTCCGGTGTCGGCGCGCCCCACGGGGAGAGGTCCTCGGTCGTGTGGGCGTCGCTGACGAGCGTTGCGTCGTAGCCGCGGGCTATCGCGCCGTGCAGGGTGCCGCGGATGCACTCGTCGGTCTG
>Ga0164241_10003310_pt1 | contig 16397 bp, 14 predicted proteins | sample OricomyardsoilBY_FD_108780 | JGI IMG/M metagenome (GOLD analysis project Ga0164241, IMG submission 108780) | Backyard soil microbial communities from Emeryville, California, USA - Original compost - Back yard soil (BY) | ecosystem: Environmental > Terrestrial > Soil > Unclassified | place: USA... | reverse complement strand
TATCCTCCGCACCGACAGCGGCGAGCAGTTCGGCATCGATCGCTTCGCGCGCCGCGTGCTGCGCCGCTGCTGCGGCACGCCCGCGTTCGGTGAGCGCGACGGTGAGCCGGCGGCGGTCGTTCGGATCGACCGCGCGATCGAGATAGCCGCGCGCGACCAAAGTATCGACCAGCTGCCCCGCCGCCTGCTTCGAGACGCGCAGGTCCCGGATGAGATCCGAGAGAGGTACATCTTCCGCGCCCATCGCCAGTCCGCCGATCACCCACATGCCGTTCTTGGGCACATCGTCGAACCCGGCCGCTTCGAGCGCGCGGCGCATCGCCGAACCGTAAGCCGTGCGTGCGTGCCGCAGCAAAGCGGGCAGCACGACATTCTCATACCAGGGTGTGTCTTCCATTCTCCGTCAATATCGTCTCGACATTTGATAGTCAATATTCGATACGATGCCGCTCGCCCAAAGGCCTGTCGATCAGGTGTCGAACTGATCTTCCTTCGGGCGCCGCCCGAACAGCCCGGCAATCCAGCGCCGCATCGTGGCGCCCGCCACCGCGAACGCGGCGAGGATCCATTTGCCGAAGCCGAGCGCGATGGCGAGGATGCCGAGCTTCTTGGCGATCACGACCCCCGCCCCGGCTGCGACCAGCCCGGCCAGACCGAACTGCGCCGTCTTGTCGACCGAGGAATCGTAATCGGCATAGGTCGATCCCCGATCGAACGCCGCCGCCGTGCCGAAATCGCTCGCCGCGGCGCGCACTTCGGGCAGATCGTTCATCGTCGAGAGCATGTTGAGGCTGAGCACGCCCTTCCGTCCCAGCAACCGTACGTCGTAATTGAGCGTATCGACCGGCGTGTCGGAAAACTTGATGTCGCGCGCCCAGATCAGCGAATGCTGCGCGGCATCGTAGGACGGCGGCTGCGCCCAGCCGACCAGATGCATCGTCGCATAACCCTGTTTCTGGCGTTCGGCATTGCCGTCGGCTTCGCCGTCACGGATCTGCTCCTCGACCTTGTCGTAATCCTCGCTCTTGGCGTTCTTGTCGGGAACGTAGCCGGTATCCTCATAGGTGACGACCGCGCTCCAGACATTGTCGTAGATCGACTTGCCGTTCTCGATCACCAGCCCCAGCACCCCATCGGCCGCGGACGGCGGATTGCCCCATACCTTGGTCAGCACCGTCGCCGCCTCGTCGGCGGGGATGAAATAATAGCGATCGCCGAGATGCAGCGTCGCGTGGGCGGCAGGGATCGCGACATCGCCACCCTGTTTGTGCAGGCCGGCTTCGAATTTCGCGAGTTCGGGCGGAATTTTCTGCGGTTGCGCCTGCGGCGTATCGGCCTGCGCCGCAATTGGCGCGAGCCCAAGGACGAGCGCCAGCGCGCTCGCCGAAATCCCCTGTCTCGTCATTCACTTGCCCCCGGTTCCGGCGAGAATCGCCGTGACGTGGATCAAGCCCGTGAGGCAGTCGCTCGTCAAGCCGCGCGTCATCATTGCCGGGATCTGACGGCGCTCCGATTCGCGTCGGCGATTCGCCCGTGCGGAGCGTTTTCGAACTTCCGGTTCGGACAGCCCTTCACTTTTGCCGCGCATATTCCCTCTTGAAAGCCGCCGCTGCCGCTCCAGTTTCAAATTTGCGGTCGAGCGAGGCTTGCGCCACCAGCCCGGCTCGTCCTAGAGCGGCGCCACGTTTCGGGCGCCACGCCGGGGAAGGACATCATGCCGAGCATCGCGATACAGGATCTGGCCAGGACGATCGGCAGCGAGACCGTCTCCGACTGGGTCGAGGTGACCCAGAAGATGATCGACCAGTTCGCCGAAGCGACCGGCGATCACCAGTTCATCCATGTCGATCCGGAGCGCGCGAAGCTGACGCCGTTCGGCGGCACGATCGCGCATGGCTTCCTCACGCTCTCGCTGATGCCGCTCCTCTCGTCCAAGGTCGCCGACCGGCCCGAGATCGCGGGCGTGAAGATGGGGGTGAATTACGGTGGCAACAAAGTCCGCTTCCTCACCCCCGTCCGCTCCGGCAGCCGCGTGCGCGGCCGCTTCAAGCTGCTCGAACTTACCGAGAAGCGCCCCGGCCAATGGCAGCAAACCGTCGAGTTCACCGTCGAGATCGAAGGCCAGGACAAACCCGCGCTGATCGCCGAGTGGATCAGCCAGATTTTCGTGTGATCCCGCCCTTGGCCCTCTCCCGCTTTCGCGGGAGAGGGCTTTGCAGAAGGAATAGCCCATGCGCTCCGCCGTCATCGTTTCCACCGCCCGCACGCCGATCGGCCGCGCCTATCGCGGCGGGTTCAACAACACGCCCTCCCCCACGCTCGCCAGCCACTCGATCAAGGCCGCGGTCGAGCGCGCGAAGATCGATCCCGCCGAGGTGGACGACGTCGTGTTCGGCTGCGCGCTGCAGCAGGGGCATCAGGCGGGCAATATCGCACGCACGTCGCTGCTGCGCGCCGGGCTTCCGGTCAGCGTCGCGGGCATGTCGATCGACCGGCAATGCTCGTCGGGCCTGATGGCGATCGCCACCGCCGCCAAGCAGATCATCACCGACAATATGGAGATCGTTATCGGCGGCGGCGTGGAAAGCATCAGCCTGGTCCAGACGCCCAAGATGAACGTCGCGCCCGATCCCGAACTCGTGGCGATGCACAAGGATGTCTACATGCCGATGCTGGGCACCGCCGAGGTGGTCGCCAAGCGCTACAACATTACGCGCGAGGCGATGGACGAATATGCACTCCAGTCGCAGCAGCGCACCGCCGCCGCGCAGGCCGCGGGCTATTTCGATCAGGAGATCGTTCCGGTCACCGCCAACATGGCGATCGTCAACAAGGAGACCAAGGAAGTCTCCTACAAGGAGGTGACGGTCACCAAGGACGAGGGCAACCGCCCCGAGACCACGCTGGAGGGCCTGCAAGCGCTCCAGCCGGTGATGGGCCCGGGCATGACGATCACTGCCGGCAATGCGTCGCAGCTGTCGGACGGCTCCTCGTCGTCGGTATTGATGGAAGAGAAGCTCGCCGAGAAGCGCGGCCTCACCCCGCTCGGCCGCTATGTCGGCATGGCGGTGGGCGGCGTCGAGCCTGACGAGATGGGTATCGGCCCGGTCGTCGCGATCCCCAAGCTGCTCGATCGCTACGGCCTCAAGATGGGCGACATCGGCCTGTGGGAGCTGAACGAGGCGTTCGCGGTGCAGGTGATCTATTGCCGCGACAAGCTCGGCATTCCGGACGAGTTGCTCAACGTCAACGGCGGATCGATCTCGATCGGCCATCCCTATGGAATGACCGGCGCGCGCTGCACCGGCCACGCGCTGATCGAGGGCAAACGCCGCGGCGCTAAATATGTGGTCGTCACGATGTGCATCGGCGGCGGCCAGGGTGCCGCGGGGCTTTTCGAGGTTCTGTAAGATCGGGAGAGACGGTCGCTCCGGTATATGCCGGGGCGGCCGCCACTCCCGCGTTGCCTCAGGCCCGGGCTGGGTCCACGTCGCCCACCACCGGGCGCGCTGGCATGACGGGCTCCTGAGGCTCGGCGTGATGCAGCTCGAAATGGTGCGTAACATCCTTGCCGCCGCCGAGATTGGTGCCGAGAGCGCCGACGGTGTAGATCGGGCCCCACGGAATGCCCCACCAGCCCGCGATCAAGGTGAGAAAGGTATAGGGCAAACCCTTCTTCGCCGCGCTTTCGCCCGGCGGGATGAAGTGGATGGCGGAGCCGCGACGAAACGTCAGAACGATGATCGAAACGACATATTGATATACCACGAACCGCCCGCCCTCGGTCATCGCCTGGGCGATCTCCGCGTCGTTCATGCCCTCGATTCCGACAATCTTCGCCATGCCACATCCCCCGGTGTTTCCGGGGGAGTGTAGCGTAGCGATCGATACTGGCTAGACGAAATCTAGAGCCGGGCCAGCAGCTTGGCGATCAATGCCAGCCCGGGCCGCCATGATCGTGGCCGTGATGATGGTGATGGTGCCAGTCGCTGTCGTGCCCGGGATGGCCATAGCAGCCGGCCAGGCTGGTGCCGGCGATCATCAGCGCGGCGACGAGCAGGATTTTCTTACGCATGATATCCACTCCTTGTTGAGCCTGCTTATGGCGTGGACAGCGTGAACCTGCGCTGAGCGGCTCGGCGTAATATTGTTTCAAGATATCTTGAGCGCCGCGCGCACCCGGCGTAGGGCTGCATTATGCCAAAGACCATGCTGACATCGCTCACGGACGCGCTCGCGGCGCGGCTGACCAAAGGCGCTTTGCCCGGTGAACTCGACGGCTTCGGAGCGCGGGAGCGCCAGGAGGCCGCCGCCTTCGTCGCCACCGCCGCCGCCCAGCGCAAGGCCGGCCCGCCGACGCTGACGCTGGAGCCGGTCTCGGGCACCGATCCCGATCGGCGGATGCGGCTGGCGATCATCAACGACGACATGCCCTTCCTGGTCGATTCGATCGCCACTGCGATCGCCGCGCAGGGCATCGGCATCGCTCGCATCATCCATCCCGTGGTGAAAGTGTCGCGCGACGCCGCCGGCAAACTGACCGGGGTGAGCGACGAAGGCGCCGCCGAATCGATGATCTATATCGAGATGGATCGCGCCGACGCGCGCGAGCGCCGCCATCTCACCGAGACGCTGGAACGCAACCTCGCCGATGTGCGCGCCGCGGTGCACGACTGGCCGGCGATGCAGCAGGCGTTGGGCAAGGACGCCGTGACGCTGGAGGCCGAGGGCAATGCGGAAGGCGCGGCGCTGCTGCGCTGGTTCCTCGACGGCTATTTCACCCAGCTCGGCCATGCCGACTGGGCCGGCGCGAAGCCGGGCAACGCGCTCGGCATCGCGCGCAACACGCACGCCGCGCCGCTGCTCGCCGAAGCATCGCGCGCGCTCGCGCTCCGCTGGTTCGAGCAGGGCAATGCCGCGCCACTGCTGCTCAAGTCGAACCTGATCTCGACCGTGCATCGCCATGTGCCGCTCGATCTGGTGGTGCTGCCGATCCGCAAGCACGGGAAGGTCGCCGGCCTGTCGATCCATGCCGGCCTGTGGACCTCGGCCGCGCTCGCCATGCCGCCCAAGGCGGTGCCGCTGCTGCGCGCCCGGCTGTCCGATCTGCAAGCGAAGCTCGGCTTCGATCCCAAGGGCCACGCCGGCAAGGCGCTGCAACATGCGCTGACCGCGTTGCCGCACGATCTGGTCACCGCGCTCGATCCCGCCAGCCTCGAGGAGCTTACGCTCACCTCGATGTCGCTCGCCGATCGGCCGCGCGCCAAGCTGGCGCTGATCCGGAGCCTGCTCGGCCGCCACCTGTTCGCGTTCGTCTGGCTGCCGCGCGACGACGTGACCACGGTGCGCCGGATCGCGATCGGCGACATGATCGCCGAGGCGGCGAACGGAACCGTGCTCAACTGGTCGATCGCGCTGGAGGACGGCGTGGTCGCGCTGTTGCGTTACACGATCGACCTGCGCGGCGAGGGAAAGATGCCCGACGCCGCCCCGCTCGACGCACGGCTGGCGCGGATGGTGCGCGGCTGGGCGCCGGCGGTCGAGAGCGCGCTTGGCGATCTGTGCGATCCGGCGCGCGCGACGCGGCTCGCGCTGCGCTGGGCGAATTGCTTCCCGCAAGGGTATCGCAACGCCTATTCGCCCGACGAGGCGGCGCGCGATGTGGCGCGGCTGGCCGAGCTGGAGATGCCCGACGACCGCAACGTGCGGCTGTTCGTCGACGCGCGCGGCGCGGCGCGGCTCAAGCTCTATCGCCAGGGCGGCGCGATCGCCTTGTCCGACGCGGTGCCGGTGCTGGAGAATTTCGGCTTCCGCGTGATCGAGGAAGTGCCGACCGCGCTGGGCGACGACGCGCAAAGCTTCATCCATGAATTCCAGATCGAGGCCTTGGGCGGTGTCGCCAACGTGTTCGACGGCGACACCCGCGTGCTCGAAGGCGCGATCGCCTCGGTACTGGAGGGCAAGGCGGAGAACGATGCGTTCAACCGCCTGATCCTCGACGTGAACATGGCGCCCGCGGCCGTGGTGCTGTTCCGCGCCTGGTTCCGTTACCTGCGCCAGGCCGGCATGACCTATGGGCTGGTCACCGTGGTCGACGCGCTGCGCCGCGCGCCGAAGGTCGCCAACGCGCTGATCGACCGCTTCGCCGCCGCGCACGATCCGGCCCGGCAGAAGAAGGCGAAGGCGGAGTGCGAAACGGCCGAATCCGCGATCGAACGCGGGCTCGACGCCGTGTCGGCGATCGATGACGACCGCATCCTCCGCGCGCTGCACAATGTCATCAAGGCCACGCTCAGGACCAACGCCTTCGCGCCCGCCGGCGAGATCGCGCTCGGCTTCAAGCTCGATTCGCACCTGATCCCGGGCCTGCCCGCGCCGGTGCCGTGGCGCGAGATCTGGGTCTATTCGCCGCGGCTGGAGGGTATCCACCTGCGCGCCGGCCCGGTCGCGCGCGGCGGGCTGCGCTGGTCCGATCGGCGTGACGATTTCCGCACCGAGATCCTCGGCCTGATGAAGGCGCAACGCGTGAAGAACGCGGTGATCGTGCCGACCGGCGCCAAGGGCGGTTTCTATCCCAAGCAGCTCCCCTCGCCCGCGCTCGATCGCGACGCGTGGCTGGCCGAGGGCACCGAGAGCTACCGCATCTTCATCCGCACGCTGCTGAGCATCACCGACAACATCGTCGGCAGCAAGGTGGTCCATCCGCAGCATGTCGTGATCCACGACGGCGACGATCCCTATTTCGTCGTCGCCGCCGACAAGGGCACCGCGACCTTCTCCGACGTGGCCAACGCGATCGCGCTGGAGCACGATTTCTGGCTTGGCGACGCGTTCGCGAGCGGCGGCTCCTACGGCTATGACCACAAGGCGATGGGGATCACCGCCAAGGGCGCCTGGATCTCGGTGCAGCGCCATTTCGCCGAGCGCGGGGTGGACGTGCAGACCGAAACGATCCGCGCCGTCGGCTGCGGCGACATGTCGGGCGACGTGTTCGGCAACGGCATGCTGCTGAGCCGCGCGATCCAGGTGGTGGCGGCGTTCGATCACCGCCACATCTTCATCGATCCCGATCCCGATCCGGCGGCCAGCTGGGAGGAGCGCGCGCGCATGTTCGCGCTGCCGCGCTCGAGCTGGGCGGATTACAATTCGAAGCTGATCTCCAAGGGCGGCGGCGTGTTCGCGCGCACCGAAAAGGTCATCAAGCTGTCGAAGCAGGCGCGCGACGCGCTGGGCATCACCGCCGAGCAGCTCGATCCCGCCTCGCTCATTTCGGCGATCCTCAAGGCCCCGACCGACCTGCTCTGGTTCGGCGGCATCGGCACCTATGTGAAGGCGGCGAGCGAGAACCATCTCGACGTCGGCGATCCCGCCAATGACCGGCTGCGCGTTAACGCCGAGGATTTGCGCGTCACGGCGATCGGCGAAGGCGCCAATCTGGGCCTTACCCAGGCCGGGCGCATCGCCTTCGCCTCGCTCGGCGGACGGCTCAACACCGACTTCATCGACAATTCGGCCGGCGTCGATTGCTCGGACAACGAGGTCAACATCAAGATCGCGCTCAACCGTGAGATGAACGAGGGCCGCCTTGCCTTCGCCAAGCGCAACGCGCTGCTGGTGCAGATGACCGACGACGTCGCGCATCTCGTGCTGGAGGACAATCGCCTCCAGACGCTCGCATTGTCGATCGCCGAGCATGACGGCGCGCAGGCGCTGCCCAGCTATGTCCGCCTGATCGAGATTTTCGAAAGCACCGGACGGCTCGACCGGCAGGTCGAGGGCCTGGCCGGCAACGAAGACCTGCTGCGCCGCGCGCAGGACGGTCGCGGGCTCACCCGGCCCGAGCTCGCCGTGCTGCTGGCGACCGCCAAGCTGGCGCTGCAGGATGCGATCGAAGGCCGCGGGCTGGGGCTGGAGCCCGAGCTGGAGCCCGATCTTCACGCCGCCTTCCCGTCCGCGATGCGCAAGAAGTTCGGCGCGGCGATCGACGCGCACCGGCTACGCGGCGAGATCGTCGCCACCAAGCTCGCCAATCGCATGATCAACCGCCTCGGCGTGCTCCATCCGTTCGAGCTGGCCGAGGAGGAAGGCGCAGCGCTTGCCGATATCGCCGCGATGTTCGTCGTGACCGAGCGGCTTTACGACCTGCCCGCGCTGTGGGCCGACATCGAGACGACGCCGATGCCCGAGGGCGCGCGCATCGCCTTGTTCGACGAGGTCGCGATGGCGACGCGCTCGCAGATCGCCGATCTGCTTCGCGTCACGCGCACCGGGGCGCAGCCGGGCAAGGTGCTCGATCGCATCGCGCGCGGCATCGGCCATCTCGACAAGCAGGCCAAGCACCTGCTGCTCGAAGAGGTGAAGTCGCAGAGCGGCCGCATCGCCGAGACGCTGGAGGCGGCCGGCGCGCCGCGCAAGCTGGCGCTCAGGGTGGTCCGCCTTTACGAGCTCGACGGCGCGGTCGGGCTCGCCGATCTCGGCGAGCGGCTGAAGCTCGACGAAGCGGTGCTGGCGCGCGCCTTCACTCATCTCGGCCAGGCGCTCGGGCTCGACTGGGCACAGGCCAACGCCGCTCGCATCGTCTCGAGCGATCCGTGGGAGCGGCTGCTGATGGCCGGGCTGGCGCGCGACTTCCAGCAATTGCGGCTCGAATTCCTCGGCCGCGGCGGCAAAAGCGATCCGCAGGCGCTGGTCGATACCTGGCTGGCCGAGAACGGCGCGCGCGTCGCGCAGTTCAAGGCAGTGGTCGACCGCGCCCGCAACGCGGCCAGCCCCAATGCCGCGATGCTGGCGCAGATCGCGGGCCAAGCGCGGGTGCTGCTCGGGCGGTAAGCGAGGATCGGCATTCCGCTCATCCATCGTCTGCTCGGGCGCGCTTGAACGGCTGTAGGGCCGCTATCGGTGATATGCCCTGCGGAGCCGAAGCCTGCCCGGTTTCGGTTGCAAAGTGTTTTGACTCGCGCGCCCATCTGCGAGCAAGCTCCTGGCTACGGCAGGGAGAGGCGGGATGAGGGTCAAGACGCTCCGGCGGTGGCTCGGCTGGTCGATCATCGTGGCTTTCGTGCTGCTGTCAGGAATTGCGTTCTTTTCAGCACGCGCACCCCTCAGCTACGCTCCGCCGCCGCAAGAACCAATCGACCAAGCCTATTGCGCGGCCAACAATATTACGGAAGCGACCTGCAATCGCGTCATCGCCTACATCGCGCTGGCGCGAAAGGGCCAAGCGACGTTGTCCGCACCCGATATTATGCACGAAGGCGCCAAAGCGCGCGTGCATCTGGCAATTAACAGAGGAACTGGCCCGGTGCCCGCCGAAGCTTCGGCGGAGACGCAGACGGGCGCCCCGCGCCCGCTGGATGTGTATCCGAAGATGTCGGCCACGCTTTCAGGCGTTGGCTTCGATGTGGACCCGATCGGGCAGCAGCAACGCACGCTCGGCGTCACTGGCGTGGCGGTGTGGGATTGGACAGTGTCGGCGCAGCATAACGACGTGCACTCGCTGTCGGTATCGATCTACGCCGACCTTCCCACCGGCGATGCCGGAGATACCGAACTGCTCACTACATTGGATCGCACGGTCGATGTGAAAGTGCCGTGGACCGCGGCGCTGCTCAAGCTGATCACCTCGCTCAGCAGCATCGCCACCGCTCTTGCCGCTTTCATTCCCGTCGCCAGCGCCGCCTGGCTGGCCCTCGTGGCATTCGGAAGGAAGCCGGTCCCAAACAACCCGGCCGGAGGATAAACCGAGCGATATCGCATCGCGAGTCCCACGATCGCTCGCTAGTCCATCGAGACGGGCGGGGTGGGGTTTCTTCTCAAAGACGTCTCAGGCCTTGGCCTTGCGGACGGCCAGATCGGCACGCCAGCCGCGTGCACGCCACCACATGACGACGCCGGTAATCGCGAGCGCCGCTGGGATCAGGCCGCCGAGAAATACGATGAGCTGCCACACGAAGCTCATCCCGTCGCCGTCATGCACGCGGCGCATCAGGCGCGCCCAGGTCTCGCGCTGCGGCGGCACGGCGCGCGTGGCGCCGGTCGTATCGGCAACGCGCACCTCTCGGCCATCGACGAACGCCACTTGCCAGTCGGGTGCGCGGTCGGTGGGCCAATCGATCCGCGCGACATCGCCCGGGACCGCCGCCTGCGCACTGGCGATGACCGTATCGATGTCACTGTGCGGTGCTGCGAGCGGCCGGGCGCGCGCCGGTCCGCGCTGCGGAGCGCCACCGTCGAACACACCGAACACTCCCGGGAAGGCGATCCAAGCCCCGGTCAGCGAGAGCACGAACAGCGGTAAGGCCACCCAGAAACCGAACAGATGATGAAGGTTGGTGTCGAGATTGCGATGCCGTCGCCAGCGCAGCCCCTTCACCCACTTGCCCACCATCGGCCACCACAGCCAGAGGCCGGTGAAGCACGAGACCATCATCGCCACGCCGAGCCAGCCGACGATCGTCCGTCCCCAGACCGGCACGAGCAGGCTGCCGTGCAGTTGTTGGAAGACGCGCAGCAGCCCGTTGCCCTGGCTGATGCCGAGCACGCGGGCATCGGGCGGATCGAGATAGACGGTCGTCCGCGCCGGCGGTCCCGGTCGCTTCACGCTCGCGCCCGCCAGCTGCACCATGACCGGGCCGGTGCCCTGCGGCATGGTCAGCGAGATGATCGGCGCATCGCGCACCGCGCCGCGCGCGGCGGCGGCATAGGCGGCGGGATCGATCGTTGCGCTGCCGCTCGCGGCATAAAGCCCGGGATTGAGCGCGCGATCGAGCGCCTGGTCCCACACCAGAGCCGATCCCGACAGCGACAGCGGGATGATCAGCACCGCCAGGATCAGCCCGATCCACTTGTGCACCTGAAACCAGGCGCGGCGCAGCGCGACGTTGCTCATGTCGTTCAGCCTTTAGAGGTCCGCCCAGCGGCGCAGCAGATTGTGGTAGACGCCGGTCAGCCGGACGACGGCGGGATCGCCCTGCCCCTTGTCGGCGGCGACCGCCTGCACGCTTTGGTCGAGATCGAACAGGATGCGCCGCGCGCCATCGTCGCGGATCATCGACTGGATCCAGAAGAACGCGGCGACGCGCACGCCGCGCGTCACCGGCGCGACACGGTGCACGCTGGAGGCGGGATAGACCACCATGTGCCCGGCGGGCAGCTTGATGCTCTGTTCGCCGAACTGCCCGTCGATCAGCAACTCGCCACCGTCATAGCTCTCGGGATCGGCGAGGAAGAGCGTGGCGGAAAGATCGCTGCGGATACGATAATCGCTGCCGCGGCGGATGCGCACCGCGTTGTCGACATGCGCGTCAAACGCCTGTCCGCCGGCATAACGGTTGAACAAGGGCGGGAAGACCTTGAGCGGCAAGGCGGCGGCAACGAACAGCGGCGAGCCGGCGAGCGCATCGAGCACCAGCCCCCCCGCCCGCTTCGCCGCGTCCGAGTCCTCGGGCAATTGTTCGTTGCGCTTGGCGAGCGCCGATTGCGCGCCCGACGTGGCGTTGCCGTCAATCCAAGCGGCGGTATCGATCAGCGCGCGCAGCTCGGCCCGTTGGTCGGGCGCCAGCAGATCGGGCACGATCGTCAGCATTGCGCCGCTCCCGCACGCAACGCCTGCGTGCCGCGCGCGCGGAACGCCGGCACGTCGCTCGCCGCGAGCCAGCGGCAGGCCTTGTCGAGGAAAGCAGCGGTCGCGGTCTCGCCGGCACGGCGCAGCCAGCGCAGCGCTTCCTCGCTCTTGCCCGCGCGGCCGAGCATCCGGGCGTGGTTGAAGGCGCCGCGGAAATCGCCGCCCTCGGCCGCGCGCGCATAGCATTTCGCGGCCTTGCGCAAGTCGCGCGGCACTACCCAACCGTCCTCATGGAAGCTGCCGACGAAATTGATCGCCTTCGCGTTGCCCAGCGCAGCGGCCTTCTCGAACCAGGCGAGCGCCGCCAGCTTGTCTTCCGCCACGCCGGCGCCAAGCGCCAGCGCGGTCGCATAATTGTACATGCCCCAGTCGAGCCCGCGCAGCGCGGCGATGCGGAAGCATTCGGCGGCGCGCGCCTTGTCCACCGCGATGCCCCAGCCGAGATCGTAGCAGCGGCCGACCATGTTGATCGCCATCGGGTGATGCTGCGCCGCCGCCTTGACGAACCAGCCGAAGCCGTCCGCCGGCGCACCCGCGTCGAGGCACATCTGGCCATAGACCGCCTGCGCCTCGGCCAGCCCGGCTTCGGCGGCGGCGCGGACCAACGCCGCGCGCTCCTCGGGCGGCCCCGAAAGACGCGCGGCGATTTCGTCGGCGGACAAGGCCGCCAGTTCGGCCGGTGCGGCCATCAGAACTTCACGCTGACCGTGCCGAACACCGTGCGTCCCGGCGCGATCGTCGCGTAGTGGCTGGCATAGGTCTGGCTGAAATAGATCGTGTTGGCCAGATTGAGCGCGTTGACGCTCAGCGCGACATGATCGGTCAGCTGATAGCGCGCCTGCGCGTCGAACCGCCAATAGGACGGAATGCCCCGCTCGAGCGTCTTGGTCGCGGGAATGATCGTCACCTGGCCGTTGACCAGCTTCGCCTGGCGGTTGTCGGCATAGCCGCCATATTGGCGGTCCATGTAGATCGCGCTGCCGCCGAACGAGAAGCGCTTGGTCGCCTGGGCGTTGGTGGTCATCGTGAAGCTGTTGCGCGCGGTCTGCGGCACTTGCTTGCCGGTATTAACCGAGGGCACCAGAACGGTCTGGCCCGTCGCGCCACTCTGCACCGCGAGCGATGAGAAGCCGCCGTCGACGATCTTCGCGTCGAGGAAGGTGTAGCCGCCGAACACCGTCCAGCCGGGCAGGATCGTGCCGTTGACGGTCAGCTCGGCGCCACGGATGCGCGTCTGCCCGATGAACGCGATGCTGCCGTCGCCGTCGGTGACGCGGGCATTCTGGATGTCGGTCTGGAACACGGCCACGGCGAGCCCGAGCCGATCGTGCAGCAGGTTCGCCTTGGCGCCGACCTCATAGGATTTGGTCTTCTGCACCTTGAGCAGATCGAGCATGTTGGCGTTCGCCGCGCTGGTCGGCAGCGCGTTGTCCTCGCGGCCCTCGCCGAGCAGGCTGTTGGGCGGTGTCGCGGCGGTCGCATAGCTGGCATAGATGCTGGTGTCGTGGCTCGGCTTGAACACCAGCCCCGCCTGCCAGTTGAACAGATGATCGGTGCGCGAGAAGTGCAAGGCAGCCGTGCCCGCGGCGAAGGGCGGGGTGATCGTCGAGGTGAAACGATCGTAGCGCGCGCCGAGGTTGAGGATCAGCTGCGGCAGCAGCGTGATCGAGTCGAAACCATAGACCGAGAGGGTGTTCGCGTCGTTCTGCGTCTCGCTGTTCGGCGCACCCTTGGTGATCGGCGCGGTCGTGCCCGACGTGTCGCTCGCGTAGTTTACCCACGGATCGTTCGGGTTCGGATCGAACAGGCTGGTGCAGTAATAGCGGCTGACGCTGAGCGTATCGCAACGCGGATTGATCGTCGATCCGGTCGCCAGCACATAGGCGCCGCGCCGCGCCTTCTCCCACGACAGCTCGGTGCCGGCCGAGAAGCTGTGTTCGATCGCGCCGGTATGGAACGTGCCGTAGAGATCGGTCTGGTCGACGATGCTCTCGACATAGCCGTAGCGTGTGTTGGCGCGGCGCCAGACGTGCCCGCCGGTCAGGATGTCGCCACGCGCGGCGGCCGCGCCGGTGGTGGGATTGGTCGCGGCGGTGCCGAACACGTTGCCCTGGCTGTCGTCGGGCAGCAGGTAGATGTACGACTGATCGTCATGGCTGAAGCGCGCGGTGTTGCGCAGTGTCACGCCGCCGAAATCATGCTCGACGCGCATCGTCGCCTGCTGGCTCTTCGTATCGCGGAAATCGCGATCGACGAGGCCGTAGAAGGCCGAGCGCGACACATGGCCGGTCTGCCCGCCGGCGGTGGTCACCGTGCCGATCGCCGGCGTGGTGAAGGTGTCGCCGTCGGGCGCGTTGCACACGCTGGTCGAGCAGACATAGAGATACGGGATGCCGCTGTCGGGCAGCTCGTGGCTTTCGAGATAATAATAGCTCGCGGTCAGCCGCGTATCGGTGCCGAGCCCGATCGTGACGCTGGGCGCGACGCCCCAGCGGCGGCTGTAGATCGCGTCGCGATCGACCACATTCTGGTCATGCCACAGCCCCTCGACGCGAAACGCGACGGTCGGCGCGACCTGCAGGTTGAGGTCGCCGGTGATGCGCTTGTAGTCGCCATTGCCATAGCTGCCGTCAACCTCGCCGAAAGTGCCCGGTTGCGGCAACTTGGAGACGATGTTGATCGTGCCGCCGGCCGAACCGCGTCCGCCGAGCGTGGAATCCGATCCGCGCACCACCTGCACCGAATCGATCGCGAACACCTCGCGCGTCTGCGAGGCGAGATCGCGCACGCCGTCGACGAAGATCGAGCCCTGGCTGTCGAAACCGCGGATGAAGGGACGATCGCCGATCGGGTTGCCGCCCTCGGCAGCGCCGAAGGTGATGCCGGGGACTGCCTTCAGCGCGTCCTGCAAATTGGTCGCGCCGGTCTGATCGATGATCTCGCGGGGGAGCACGACGATCGACTTGGGGGTGTCGACCAGCGGCGCGACCTGCTTGGGATCCTCCTGCCTGATGCGCAGCCCGTTGACCACGACGTCGTTGCGCGCCTGATCGCCCTCGTCATTGGCCGGCACCGGGTTCGGCACGTCGCTGGCAAAGGCGGGATGCGCGGCGAAGGCACCCACGCAGGAGAGAGCCAGAAAGCTCGGCTTGGCAAGCGCCGGGCGGCGTGCGGTCGTAGCATTGGTCAACGGAAAATCCCCTTTCGGCGACGTCCGCTATTGCGAGTCACTCGCAATGTCAACGCTATTGAGAAACGTTCTCAATATTTCCGGCCGCCGCCTCGGCGAACAGCCACGAGCGCAGCGCGCTGGCGAGATTGGGGGGATCTGGGGCGACGATCCGCAAGGCGTCGATCTCCGCGATCAGCGCGTTGAGCGGCAAGGCCCGCACCGCCGCCGCTCCTTCCAGCGCGCGCCAGAACACCGGCTCGAGACTGATCGACGTCTGATGCCCGGCAATCGTGACGGAGCGTTTGACGGGGCCTGCGAAACCGGTGGAAGGCGGAGCGAGGGGCATGGAGGCGGCTTAGCAGCCCGTGGAGCGCTTTTCGAACCGGTGATTTCGCCCCAGAGGCGGACATTGCCTACGACAATGTCACCCCGGGCTTGACCCGGGGTCCCGCTTCTTCTGTTCTTGGGGGGATGAACGGGCGATCAGCAGGGCAGCTGGGTCTACATCATGGCCGATCGCTATCGCGGCGCGATATATGTCGGCATCACGTCAAACCTGCCCATGTGCATCCCGCGTGGCGTGACCTGTTCGATCTTCTCGCCTAGCCCAGAGAAGCGGGACCCCGGGTCAAGCCCGGGGTGACGAAGAAGTGGAATGACCGCTTCCCACCCATTTGCGACCTGGCGTCGCGTACGAACCCAAGGGCTGCCTGCGCCCCAAAAATCGGTCCCAAGCTACGCCTAAGACTGCCGCCGATCGCAACAGATACAAAAATCGAGACGATCAATATTTCTCGAATTCGGGGAGCGGCGCTGGCTGGTGAAAGGCCGAAGGATGGCATTTCGCGGTCGCGTGCCGAACGGCCTTTCCCAGCGCGCCAAGCTGTATGACTTGAGAATCGGTGAGTGTCCCGGAGCGCCGATCGAATGTGATAAGTCGCTTCTGGCTGCCCGCTTGCCCATCATCGGCATCAAGATCGGCGAGCTTGATCGGATCGGAAGCGACGTCGCTGATGGCATAGGTCTGATCCCGCCGACACGTGTCGTAGCAGTAGGATTTGGTCTTGAGGTTCGCGCTGAAGGTCAGCGCATAGCGCGCGGTCTTCGGGGGCTGCGTTCCGACTTGCACCGTTTCCGTTCCGCTGCACGTCTCGCCGATCTTATCGGCCGCAACCGCGGAGGTTGTCGTCATCAGCGCCAGCGCAGAAACCAGAATAGCGATCCTCATGAAACCTCCACCGCGGATCAGGAAACGGGGGCGCGTGGTCGCGACCAGCACATCCCCTACTTCTTGTCGAACAACGCCGCCAGTTGCTCGATGATCGTGCCGCCCAATTGCTCGGCGTCCATGATCGTCACCGCGCGCTCGTAATAGCGGGTCACGTCGTGGCCGATGCCGATCGCGACGAGCTCGACCGGCGAGCGCGTCTCGATCCAGCCGATCACCTGGCGCAGATGCCGTTCGAGATAGCTGCCCGAATTCACGCTGAGCGTCGAATCGTCGACCGGCGCGCCGTCCGAAATCACCATCAGAATACGTCTTTCTTCGTGCCGCGCGATCAGCCGGTTGTGCGCCCAGAGAAGCGCCTCGCCGTCGATGTT
>Ga0164241_10003309_pt1 | contig 16398 bp, 12 predicted proteins | sample OricomyardsoilBY_FD_108780 | JGI IMG/M metagenome (GOLD analysis project Ga0164241, IMG submission 108780) | Backyard soil microbial communities from Emeryville, California, USA - Original compost - Back yard soil (BY) | ecosystem: Environmental > Terrestrial > Soil > Unclassified | place: USA... | reverse complement strand
GCCGATCCGGTATGTCGTGAACATCGGCATCGGGGGATCGGATCTCGGGCCGGTGATGGTGAGCGAGGCCCTGAAGGCTTACTCCTACGATGCCTCGGGCAAGGCCCGCATCGAGGCTTACTTCGTGTCGAACGTCGATGGCACGCACATGGCCGAGACGCTGAAAAAGATCGCGCTCGACGAGACCTTGTTCCTGGTGGCCTCCAAGACGTTCACCACGCAGGAGACCATGACCAACGCGCTGACCGCGCGCGATGCCCTGCTGGCCGCCGTCGGCGGCGACAAGGCGGCCGTGGCGAAGCACTTCGCCGCGCTCTCGACCAACATCCCTGCGGTCGAGGCCTTCGGCATCGACGCGGCGAACGCCTTCGCCTTCTGGGACTGGGTCGGCGGCCGCTATTCCCTGTGGAGCGCCATCGGCCTGCCGATCGCGCTCTCGGTCGGCTTCGAGAATTTCGAGAAGCTGCTGAAGGGGGCCGATGCGATGGACCGCCACTTCCGCGAGGCCCCGCTCGACCAGAACATGCCCGTGATCCTGGGCCTGCTCGGCGTGTGGTACACCGACTTCTTCGGCGCCGAGTCGCATGGCGTGATGCCTTACGATCAGTACCTGCACCGCCTGCCGGCCTATCTGCAGCAGGCCGACATGGAGTCGAACGGCAAGTTCGTGACGCGCTCGGGCGCGCGCGTGGACTACAAGACCGGCCCGGTGATCTGGGGCGAGCCCGGCACCAACGGTCAGCACTCGTTCTACCAGCTCATCCACCAGGGCACGCGCCTGATTCCGTGCGATTTCATCGCGCCCATGCAGTCGCACAATCCCGTCGGCGATCACCATCGCATTTTGCTCGCGAACTGCTTCGCGCAGACCGAGGCGCTGATGGTCGGCAAGACCCTCGCCGAGGCCACCGCCGAACTGAAGGCGCAGGGCCTGTCGGACGCCGATATCGCGGCGCTCGCGCCCCACAAGGTCTTCGAAGGCAACCGCCCCACGAACACGATCGTGACGCCGAAGATCACCCCCGAAACGTTGGGCGCCTTGATCGCGTTGTACGAGCACAAGATCTTCGTGCAAGGCGTGATCTGGCAGGTCAATAGCTACGACCAATGGGGGGTCGAGCTTGGGAAGCAACTCGCCAAGAAAATCGAAGCCGAGCTCGTGGCCGGTGAAAAGGGCTCCGCCGATTTGAAACACGATGCGTCCACCAACGCATTGATGGAGTACTACCTCAAGAATCGGGGATAGGGTTAGGGAAGTACGGAGTACTCAGTACTCAGTACCGAGTAAAACAAAAAGCGGCTTTCCGAAAGGGGAGCCGCTTTTTTATTCATCCTTTTCTCTCTCTTACTTCATCAAGGTGAAGTGTTTCGCCGCGGTTCCAAGGGGTTTCCCCTCGCGGTCCATCCATACGATGCGGAGTCCATAGATGCCGTTGGGCATAGCCTTCCCATCCTGCGCTCGTCCGTTCCAGGACAGGTCGGAGGTTGTCCGCACCGCAGACCAGACTTCGCAGCCCTGAAGGGAGAAGACCTCCGCGCGGGCCTGCACAGCGGCGGCAGGCACGTGGAAGCGCAGGTCCACTCCTCCCGGAGTCGTGAACCCGAACCCGGACTGCCCCGCAGGGCTCCGCGCGATAGCCGTGTTTTGAGCCACGGAGATCACGAGCACGCAGATCGTGGAACCCGCGGAATTGGTCGCGGTCACGGTATAATAGCCCGCGGCTGTGGCGGCCGTCGGCGTGCCGGAAAGGGATCCCGTCAGGGCGTTGAGCGTCAGGCCCGCGGGCAGGGCGGGCGAAACGGAGTAGGTCGCCTTGCCGCCGGCCTGGAGGCTCGGCGTGTTTGCCGCGATGGCCACGCCCTCGAGGTAGTCGGCAGGGTTCAGGGAATAGGACAGGTTCGCGGGCTTCTGGCTGACCGTGATGTTCAGCGTCACGGTAGTGGATCCCCCGAGGTTGTTCGACGCGGTGATCACATAGTTCGCCGCGGCCGCAGCCGCCGTCGGGGTTCCTGAAATGATCCCCGTCACGGAATCCATTTTTAATCCGGCCGGCAGGGCCGGGGTCACCGTGTACCGGGTCACGGTGCCCGACACCGAGGGAACGTTCGGCGTGATGGCCGTTCCCACCGCATATTGCGGGGCCGGATAAGCGGAGTAGGTCAGACCGGAAGGAGGCTCCAGCACGGTGAGGGCCAGGTTCGCTGTCGTGGATCCGTAGCTGTTCGTCACGGTGACGAGGTAGGAGGCCAGCGGAGAGGCCACTGAGGGGTTCCCGGTAAGGAAACCCGAGGCGGGATCCAGGTTCAGGCCCGCCGGCAGCGCCGGACTCACGGACCAGGTGAAGGGACTGGCACCGGTCAGGGACGGTACGTTCGCCGCGAGGGCAGTTCCACGCACATAGGTCGCGGGATTCAACGCGTACGACAGATTCGCGGGAACAGGGGAAGCCTTCTTCAGCAGGGTTCCGGTGCCCGCGGCGATCCAGCCGCTTTCACCGGCAAAAGTCTGGATGGCCAACAACGTCTGGGTCGTCCCCGAGGCTTGGGACTGCCAGGTGGCTCCTCCATCGGTGGTTTTGATCAAGGTCCCGTTCCCGCCGCCCGCGTATGCGACGGTACGGTCCTGGAAAAACAGGGCGACAAGGTCCGCGGTGGTCCCGGCGGCTTGAGGCGTCCAGGTGGCGCCCGCGTTCGTCGATTTGAGAAGGCGGCCGCCTTCTCCGGCGATCCATACGGTATCGGCGCTCAGGGTCCGGATCTCATGCAGGTTGTTGGTGACGCCGCTCGCCAAGGGCACCCACGAGGCGCCCCCGTTGGTGGTCTTCAGGATCTTTCCGCTCAGGCCGGCCGCATACCCCGTGTTGGCATCCGCGAAGCCGATGGTGCGCAAGTCGGTCGAGATACCCGAGGGCTGTGAAGTCCAGGTCGATCCGTTGGTCGTGGCCCAGATCGCGCCTCCCGCGCCGACTGCCCAGGCATGCGTCGAGTCGAGCACGAACACATCCCACATCACCGTCGGGGTGCTGGCGGCGGTCACCCAGTTCGTGCCTCCGTTGGTGGTCTTCAGCAGGGTTCCGGTCCCGCCCGATCCGCACGCCCCATAGCCCAGGTTCGCATTGAACATCTGCAGGTCGGTGACGTTCTGCTGTCCGGACTGGGGCGTCCAGGTAAGTCCTCCGTCGGTGGTCTTCCGGATGATGGCTCCCTCGCCGCCTACCCAGCCCAGTTGCGGGGTCAGAAAATATTCGGCATACAGCGCCCCGGATACGGCCGTGCCGGGGACGACCTTGGCCCATTCTTGCGCGAAGGCTGCCTGGAAGGCAAAGAGGGGGAGAAAAATTCCGAGAAGGGATTTCATGAACGGAATGTACTTCCGGTCACGAATAAATAAGTAAGGAACCACCCTTTTGCCACGGTAGCCGTTGTCACGGCCGGAACAACGTGGATCGGCTCGCCCTTTTATTTGCCCTTATGAGGCATTGTCCTCATGGGGGTTCTTTGGGTATCCACGTAATGTTGCTTTACACTTTTACCTGGATCGAGTCGAATATGAAAAAAATGACATTAAATACCCTGTTTTTAGGCTTGATCGCATTGATGGGGAGTCATGCGGTTGCGGCTCCCCTGGCCGGGAGCGACTTCGGGATCGGCTTCGTTTTGGGAAACCCTTCCGGACTTTCCGCGAAGCTTCCGACGAGCCAGAACAACGCGTTTCAATTCATCCTGGCATTCAACAATAACCGTGACAACTGGAATAACCATGGCTGGGCGAACGGCGATTGCAACGTCAACAACGATTGCAACGGCAGCCTGTACTTCGGCGGGGATTACGTATGGTACAACTACAACGCCATCCCGGTTAAACAGGGGAGGCTCCCGTTTTATTACGGTCCGGGCCTTTGGGTGTCGGCCTCGGACAACTCCGCCGTCGGCATGCGCTTTGTCCTGGGCCTCGAATATCAATTCGCGGCCGCTCCCTTCGACATCTTCCTGGAGGTCGCTCCCGGCATCCGCGTCATCCCGAATACCGACGGATATGTGTCCGCGGGTCTGGGCGCACGATTTTTCTTCTAGCGGGACCTGGCCTCGGGCGGAATCCGGGAAAATCCGGATGACCGCTTGGATCTAACAAGGTCCAAACAAGGTCGAGCGAGGAGAATTTCGGGGGAAAAAATGGAGTTAAGGAGAATCGAACTCCTGACCTCCTGCTTGCAAAACGGGAGCGCTGTTCATTGAGCCACGTTCCCGATGCATTTTTCTTCGAAATTCGCCAAAAATCAGGCAATTTTCTTCTCTAACTCGCTCGAAGTGTCCACAGGGTGTCCACTATCCGGAGCAAATTTAACATAAGCGAGGGCCTGTTTCCCAGCCAAGTTAAAATAGGTCGAGAACATCGGTGTGATCCAGCCTGCGACTTGCATGACCACTCGTTCTGGTGTTCCGTTATTGATGAGCAAGGAAACCGCCATATGACGAAGGTCATGGAATCGGAAGTTGGGTATCTCGGCCAACCTCAAGCAGCGTCTCCATGCCTTCTTAAAATCACCTAGGGGCAGGAACTCACCTTGCTCGCGGCGATGGAACAGATAGGGACAGATTTCGTTCGGAGGAAGGGTCTCGAAGTAAGCCATCATTTCATGAGGAATCGGCTTCCAGATCCCGATGTTGTTCTTCGTAGTTCCATTCGGAACGCGGATGCACTTGTCCTTGAGGTCCAAATGCGATTGCTTCATGTTGACCAGTTCGGATTTTCGACAGGGTACCTGCCGGGCGAATTCGAAGATCATTTCCAGATGAGGCGCTTCGGCTTTGATGACCCTCTTAAGACGGCTTAGCTCTTCTTCGGTCAGGACACGGTCACGGGCGAATTCCTTATGCTTGCGGAACCTGTTTCTGGAAATGGGGTTTTTGTCGAGGCGTTCCTGTTTGACCGCCAGATTCAAGGCTGCCATAAGCATTTGCATCAAGCGATTGATGCTAGCCTTGGAAATAGGCCTCCCAATAGCGGGGGAGGGTTCAACCTCAAGACGCTTTAGATAGGGTTCTAGGCGGTCTGCAAGACGATCCAAGGGAATATCTCCCAAATCCCTCTGGAGCTGGTTGTATTGGCCCCTACGGCGGGGAGGAACGGGTGTTCTCTGATCGTAGAGGTCTAAGGCTTCACCGAAATAGCTTATAGAACGGACGGGGTCTTTTCCGAGGCTCTTCTTGAGGTCTTCTGCAAGAAGGGTCGAAAAGATCGTGGCCTTCTTTTCGCTGCCCTTAAAAAGGGCGCGCTTACGGAGGGTTCGACCCTTGCCACGAACGTGGACGTCCACGTTCCAATAGCCTTCTTTTGTCGGATGCCTACTTATGCCCATTGCGGTCTCCCGTCAATAGGCGTCCTGCGCGCTTCAAAAGGTAATTCGAGGCGGGTAGGGCAGGCAAGAGGAAGGTGCCGGACGAGGCATACTTTTCGATTTCCTCAAGGAGATAGCGTGAGTATCTCCCCACTTTGACGTGTCCGGGAATGCGCTTTGCCTGCGTCTGATTGCGTACCCACTTTAAGGACATTTTGGTCTTGGCCGCAAGCTCCTCAGGGGTTAAGTAGATCGGTCCTATTCGGTTTTCGGAAGGCATCATGCTACCCTCCTATCCGAGAAGAAGTTGAGGTGCGGGATGCCTCCGAAATCAGTGCTGTCTTGCCTGTGACTCTTCAATTCCTTAAGTTCATCCAGAACTTCTTGAAAGGTATTTGCTGTGACCGTATAGGTGTAGAAAGTTTCTTTAAAGCCATTCACGATTTTTCTGAACTGCCTAGATTCTACGCCGTAGAACTTCATCAACTGATTGACCTTCTTGGAAAACGCGTTGCTTGTGAGCTGCCTAGTATCCTCAGGAAATTTGATTTTGAATTCATCGAATACGCTTTTGACGAGTAGGCCATCCTCGGAGCGGTATATAAGGCAGGCTATGAGGTAGGGGTCAATCTGATGGAAGTAGAAAGGCCCTACATCGTTCTGAATTCTTCGCCTCGCTACATTGACCAGTAAAGGACTGGAAAGGCCAGTTTGAAGAAACTGCTGTACGCAACGCAGGTAGAAGGAAAAGAAAGCATTCCAGTCCTCGTTATTCCAGTCAGTAAAAAAGTGCTTTGAAAAGTCGGCTGATGGAGGATGCTTGGCGTTGTAGAACGAACTCAATTCCACGATATGCTGGCGGCGCTCGTAAGACTGGCCATTCCCACGGATGCTGTAGTTCGTGGAGAGGATGAACTTTATATCCTCGACCCTGAATCCGGTCTTGTTTTTGATTTTTACATACAAGCTTTCGGTAATAGCCACGAAAATGTCGTCGAGGTTGAAATTGGCCTTGAGGTCATTGAAATGGATGATTTTGGTTTCCGGCGTGACCTCTTCGTAATTGAACTGGCTTTTGCCGTCCCAAAGCTTTCCATCCACCATAGTCATCGGGCGCAGGTAACTCAAAGACTGCCCGATCAGGGATTTCCCGGTCCCTCCATTCGCTTCTTCCAGATCGAAAGTGAATTTCTCATCGGTAAGAACCACGGCTTGGGTAACGCCCTTGTAGCCATGTATCAGGTACCCGATGGCGGTTTTCAGGCTATCGAGTCTTTGGCGAGAAGCCTCAGGGGTATCTGCCGTGGTGATGTTTTCTATGAACGTCTCGAAATCGCTACGAGTCTGGGTCGGCTCAAAGGTGCGCTCCCTGAGCATATTCTCATGGACATGGCCCGGAAGTTCAGCGTAGGGACGGACGAAAATCTCTGGAGCAGTCACCTTGACCCAGCAATTTTGGAAAAAGACGTAGGCTTCTTCGGCAGTGTCTCTCAGAAACGAAGGCGTTACCACGGGTAGGTTGATGTACGAGTTGGTGCGGCCAAAGTATCCTGACTGAGCTACGAAAGCGTCCAAGATTTTGGTCTTGTCATCGAGAGTGGTGCTCGACTCTATGTGTCTTCTTAAGAACTCGACGACACGGGTGATGTTAGACAGCCTGATGATGTTGTCGCAAAGTCGTATGATTTCATATCCGCCATTTCCTTGGACATTGTACAGGCCAAACCCTTGACTTTCCAAAAAGCGGATCACTCTGTACGGTGGGAAAATGACCTCTTCCTTAGTGCCTTCCTTGTTGGCTTTGACGCGAATTGCCCAGAAATTCTCGGGGGCCGAACTCAGGTAGTTTGCCGCAGGTGCCTTCCAGCCGTTCTTCTTAGCGAGGAAGAAGAAGGTTCCTAAGCCAATTCTAGGGCCTGAGAATTGATCGCTTGCCGCCTCGAACTTGGCTCTGATGGTTTCCTCATCATCGGAGTGTCTTCCGCCCACGGAGAGGTTGAGAAAAGTTTCCCATCCGAACTGGCCATAAGGCTTCAGGGCAAGGGCGACGCGGAACCATGCTGGCTCATCGAGGTCCTTTAGGTAAGGGGTGGCCGATATGATGCGTTCCTTGATCGCGTCCGAAAGTGAAGCCGGATCTAGGAAGTCAGCAGTACGATAGGTAGGACGAGCTTCAAGCTGTCTGGCAACCGCAGGAGGTTTGATCGGAGGTGCGATGAACAGGTCAAGGGCTTCTGTATCCTCCGTAAAAGACAAGAGCTTGGGGTTGGTGTTCAGGTAGAGAGTCGGATCGTAGGCGAAGTAGCATAGTCGATCCACGTTGCAGGTTTTGCTGTCCAGCTCTTCGAGCTGAAAAAGCTTCTGGGCATAGAAGCGGTAGATATCCCTGTAAAACTGCGGCAATACATTTTTGCCTTCTTTTTCGATGGCTTCCAAGGGCTGATCAAAGAGAAGGACTGCCTTGATGCCGTCTCCGGAAGGTGACCTAAAGGCAGCGTACACTTCGGGGATGCTGCAAATTTTTTCGAAAGTAGCCGGAAACTTCTCCTGCGGAAGGTGATCAATATCGATGATCATCCCCGGAGTCTGGGTGCAATTTGCGCCTTTCACGTACTCTTGGGTATAGGACCCAAGAGCAAATGCGGGAAGGAGGTCACGCTTCAACTTCCTTCGTTGGTCTGGATCCGGGCAGGCCCGAATGGCTTCCTGAGCCTCTACGACCTTGGGTAGGCCCGTTCGGATTTTCTCCAAGGCATACTCTAATGTGTCTTCCCAGCCCGCATGTTCGGCGACTGAATTAACCCCTGTGATTGGTAAGTGGCTGATATTTAACGACTTATGATTCATTTTTTGGAACTCCTTTCGGGCTGGTTAAAGGGCAGAAAGGAGGTCCGGTTATCACACACGTTAACGCTTCATTCTTTGTCCTTGCGTCCCTTTCCTAGGGGGCGACTCTTTCACAATTCGTCGCCGGATGAATTACCGGCTCCTCGTGACATACAGTAAATATAAAAAAATCATAGTCGAAGGTAAAGAAAAATCGAAAATAAATTTCGGCCTACTTCGTTTTTGACCCTTTAAACATTGGTTAATAATACAGTTAATGGTGAAGATTTTTGTCAGGTGTGGTTCTTTAGGTGGCATTATCTGTGTAAAAAATAATAGTAGTGTATCTGGGATCATAGTTTTCCAACGGTTGGCGCTCAGTGGAATTCTTGGCTGCGATGCATGAACGAGTGGTGCGGTTGACATCCGTCCTCCCCCTCCCATTCCGCACGGCCAAAGGCAAGAAAGAACGCTGCCTTCTCCCTTCGGGAGAAGTAGGGCCGGATATCTTATCCGGCATTCCAGTCTTTCCGCCAAGCGGAAGGTGTCTTTCTAAAACCCTCTATTTTTTCAATAAAAGGAGGTTTTTAGCCGTTAGACGGATGGACAGATTCTTTTCCTAAGGAAAAGGAGAGAGAAGAAAAGAGAAGTAGTTGGCCCCTTTGGGAGCAAAATGAGGGGGAGGGGGGGGTGAACGCGAAAACAAGCCGTCCATCTGGCAGTCGATTAAAATCGAAGGAACATTGTGGCTTATAAACTGAGGGTATGCATGAACAGAACCCCCGCCGCCTCGTAGACATCATCCAAGATGGAAAGCTCGATGCCAAAGCCGAATACATCCTTAACCATCTCAGCCCTCCTGAAGAGCGGTCGGAAGTCATCAAGCTTTTAGACCAAATTGTTGGCCGACGCTCAGAAAAATGGGTCCGTGAGATGCACAGAAAACTTTCTGAAGCCGGAATGGTGGACGACCTCAGGGATATCAGCAAAACAATGATTTACAAGGCGATCATCTCCTCGTTCACGGAGTTCTACCGAGTCGAGGGAAGATTTCCAGAAATGGGACCTCACGCCTCGCCTCACGAATTCACGTTGGGGGCTTGGCTTTACTTTTTCATGTCAGGGCCAAACCCCTTCGCGAAATAGCCAAGCCGCCCACGAACCACCAGTTCAGGTAGGGGAAGCCCCTATCTTCTTCCTTTGCCAGAGGTAATAGATGGCTGGATAGACGGCCAGCTCCATCAAAACCGAAGTCACTACCCCTCCGATCATGGGGGCTGCAATCCGCTTCATGACATCCGCTCCCGGTCCATGGCTCCAGAGTATGGGGAGCAGGCCTCCCAGAATGACCGCAGCCGTCATGATTTTGGGACGAACTCGTTGTACGGCCCCATGGAGTATCGCCGATTTGAGGTCTTGAGCATTTCGCAGATTCCCAGCTCTCACGAAGGCCTCTCTGGACTTGTCGAGGTAGAGCAGCATGACCACCCCCGTTTCGGCATCCAGTCCCGCCAATGCGATCATTCCGATCCAGACGGCCACGCTGATGTTGTAGTCGAGCAGGTAGAGAATCCAGACCGCTCCCACCAAAGAAAAGGGAACGGCACAAAGAACGATCCCTGTTCTTGCCAAGCTCTTGGTATTGAGAAATAGCAGAAGGATAACGAGCAGTAAGGTCATAGGAATGACCTTCAGCAGAGTATTTCGGGCACGCTCCATGGACTCATACTGTCCGCTGAAAGAAAGGCTATAACCTGTCGGCAACGCGAGTTTTTCCGTCAAGGCGCTTTGAGCTTTCTTGACGTAGCCGCCTAGATCCGAAGTGGACAGGTCTACGAATACCCAGCTATTGGGCCGGGTATCCTCACTCCGAATCACCATGGGACCCTTGGAGATGGAAATGTCAGCGACCTCCTCCAAGGGAACGTCTCCACCGCTGGGTAGTGGAATCAGGATTCTTTTCAGGGCCGGAAGGTTATCCCGGAGTTCCCGACTATAGCGGAGATTCACTGAATACCGCTCCAAACCCTCTACCGTAGTCGTCACGGGCATTCCTGCCACTGCTGTCATGATAACCGCCTGAACATCGGAAACGTTCAGGCCATAGCGCCCAGCCCGTTGCCTATCCACGTGGATATCGAGATAGTTTCCTCCGACCGTTCGTTCAGCGAAGGCCGACAAGGTACCGGGCACCCCTCTTAGAATCGCTTCGGCTTCGAGGCCCAAGCGATTTAACGTATCCAGATTGGGGCCTGAAATCTTGAGTCCTACGGGCGTGCGAATGCCCGTACTGAGCATATCCACGCGAGTTTTGATGGGCATCGTCCATGCGTTGGTCAGCCCGGGAAGATGGAGTGATCGATCCATTTCGAGCACGAGCTTTTCTACGGTCATACCCTTGCGCCACTCTCGTTCCGGCTTCAAACGGATAATGGTCTCGATCATGTCGAGTCCCGCTGGATCGGTGGAAGTTTCAGCCCGACCAATTTTCCCGAAAACCTGTTCAACCTCTGGAAAAGTCTTGAGAATGCGGTCCGTCTGTCCCAACAGCTCCTTGGCCTTGGTGATAGAAACCCCCGGCATGGTCGTGGGCATATAGATCAAGTCGCCCTCATGTAAGGGGGGCATAAACTCTGACCCTAGCTTTGAATAGGGATAGAGAGTCAGACCTACAAGGATGATGGCCAAGGCAATGATTGCCTTAGGCCACCGCAAGGAAAGGTTCGCCACAGGAAGGTAAACCGCCCGCAGCCAACGGTTCAACGGGTTACTTTCTTCGGAGCGGATACCTCCTCGCACAAAGTATCCCAAGAGGATGGGGATCAAGGTAACGGACAGGAGAGCCGCTGCCGCCATGGCCCACGTCTTTGTAAAGGCGAGGGGTTTGAATAGTCGCCCTTCCTGACCCGTCAAGACGAAAACCGGAATGAAGGAAACGGTGATGACAAGCAGCGACCAGAAAAGAGCAGGTCCCACCTCGGAGGCCGCCGAAATAACAACACTCCAATGATCCCTTCGCTCCTCGGGAGGTTTTAAGGCTTCGTGCTCCAGATGCTTGTGTGTATTCTCGATCAGAATAATGGCGCCATCCACCATGGCACCCACGGCAATGGCGATGCCCCCGAGCGACATGATGTCGGCATGGATCCCCTGAAAACGCATGACGAGAAAGGCGATCAGAAGGGCGGCTGGCAGGGTGAACACCGCAACGAGCGCGCTACGAAGGTGAAGGAGAAACAATCCGCAAATAAGCGCCACCACCAGCATTTCTTCCAACAGTTTAAAGCTGAGGTTTTTCACGGATTTCAGAATCAGGCCCGAACGATCATAGGTCGGGACGATACGGACCCCCTCGGGCAGGCCGTGCTTCAGTTCTTCCAGTTTATGCTTCACCCCTTTAATCACTTCCAGAGCGTTCGCACCTTGTCGCATAACCACAATGCCGCCTACGACTTCGCCTTGGCCATCCAGTTCGGCCACCCCACGCCGCATTTCCGGGCCTTCCACAATAACGGCAAGTTCTCCCAAGGTTACCGATGTTCCCGCAGTAGGGTCATACTTCACAGGAACGGCTTTCAGGTCTTCGATTCCATGTAAATAGCCTTGGCCGCGCACCATGAATTCGGATTCGCCCATTTCAAGGGTTTCCCCGCCTACATCCGCATTGGCATTCTTGACGGCCATTTCCACCTCGGATAAAGTGATGCCAAGGCTCTGAAGCCGTAACGGGTCGATTTGGACTTGGTACTGCTTGACGTAACCCCCTACGGAGGCGACTTCACTGACGCCTTCCACCGAGGACAGCGCATACTTCAAGTACCAGTCCTGAAGGGAACGCAACTCTTGCAAGGAATGTTTATCGGAGGTCAGGGCATATTCGAAGACCCATCCTACCCCAGTTCCGTCCGGTCCAAGTGAAGGCGTGACTCCCGTGGGTAGGCGCTGCTGGGTAGTATTCAGGTATTCCTGCACGCGTGACCGTGCCCAGTAGGGATCCGTGCCGTCCTCGAAAAGGACATAGACGAGCGAATACCCAAAAAAGGAATAGCCACGCACTGTTTTGGATCCGGGCACCGAGACCAATGCGGTCGTTAGGGGATAAGTGACTTGGTCTTCGATCGTGCGGGGGGACTGCCCTTTATATTCCGTGTACACGATAACCTGAGTGTCGCTCATATCCGGAATCGCATCCACGGGAGTAGAGAGGAGTGACCAAAGACCTCCGAGAAGAAGCATCACGGTCACAAGTCCCACTAAAATTCGGTTACGAATGGACCACGCAACAACCCATCCTAAAAATCCGTTCTTCGATTCTTCAAGATTAGCGTGCATTTCCGGCCTCCATCGGGGAATCGCTGCTCTGGAGTTCCGCTACGGCGGCTCTCAAATTGCTTTCAGAGTCGATCAGGAATTGCGCGGCGACTACCACCTCTTCACCTTCTTTGAGGCCGTCAAGAATTTCAACCCATTCACTTGTTTCCCGTCCGACTTTTACTTCGCGGGGCTGAAAACGACCTCCTCCCAAAGAGACCACCGCCACATTCCGCTCCCCGCTTCGAATCAAGGATTGGGAGGGAACGGCTAAAACCTCTTGACTGCTATCGCCCCCCATTTTCACTTCCGCGAACATTTCAGGGCGCAGATCCTGTGCCGGGGTATTGCGAAGCTTTAGGCGGATTTCCGCCGTCCGCGTCATCGGATCCATTTCGGGGGAAATAAAGATGACGGTGGCGTCAAAATCCCGATCAGGTAGGTTTCGAAGGTGAACGGAGGCTCTCGACCCGACCTTGACCCAGATTAAATCCGGTTGATAAACGCGCGCAGTGATCCAGACTTCGGACAAATCCGAAATGCGGAAAAGCTCCATGCCCGGCGATACGGCTTGGCCCATTACGACTTCCTTGCGGGTAATGCTTCCGGTTGCCGGCGAGGTTAAAGGCACGCGCCGCCTTACCTCCCGAGTCTTTTCCAGACGGGACAAGAATGCCATTGAGACACCCCAATTCAGCAGGCGCTCTCTTGCTCCCTTGGCGTTTTCAGCACCTTGCAAATATTCCTGCTGTGCCGTCACCAGTTCGGGGCTGTAGAGTTCCACAAGCGTTTCGCCGGATTTTACCTGCTGACCCGCAGATACCACCGCTAGCTTTTCGACGTACCCTCCCACACGCGCCGTGACGGAAAAAATCCGCTGCTCGTCCACACTGACCTTTCCGTTCAAGCGGAGTTCCGAGGACAGTGGGCGGAGGAGGACGGGCTGGGTCCGCATTCCGATATTCCGGATAACGGCGGGATCGAGGCGAACGACTGGGCTGCCCATTGCGCCCGACACGGGTACTTGAATCGAATCGGTAGAGGCTTCCGACTCGCTTTCAATAGGAACCAGATCCATTCCGCAAATCGGGCACTTTCCCGGTTTGTCTTGGATGATTTGGTGGTGCATGGGGCATTGGTAGTGGGTTTCTTTGCCCTTGTTTTCCTTTTGGTGCACTGGACTCTCTTTTTCCTTGGTTCCACAACTCACGAAGATCGTTGCGGAAAGCAAGGCTATCGCCAGAAGCGCCCATCCGGATCTTTTAGTCTGCAATTTCATTTTTCCTCCTTGGTCATCGCGGAAAGATTTCCTCCGGTGACCCAATCCAAGTTTGCCCAAGCTTTCAGGTGATCCGAAACTGCCCGGTGGTATTCTTCCCGTGCCATACGGGCTTCCCGCAGGCTCAAGATGAGTTCATTGAAATCCGCGCTGCCCTGACGGTATTCCGACTGCACGGATTGCACCATTTGCGCCGCAATGGGAATGCGTTTTTCCTGAGACAGTTTTACCCTACCCGAGGCGGACTCTAAGTCCCCGACGGCCTTTTCCAATTCAGAGGCGAGTCTCTGCCGTGCGGAGACGTAGTTTCGAGTCGATTGCTCACGCAGAATTCGTGCACGACTTGTGCCGAGGCCGATACCCTTCCAAGACCACGGTGTGATAGGGGCTTGAATTCCTACCATCAACGACCAAAAATCTCGCGATCCATTTTGCATATCCTTGTAGGTGCCGCGTACCATAAAATCAGGGAGGGCTTCCTTTTGAGCCGCCTTGATTTCAGCGTCCGCCATGGAAATCTCGAACTGCATGGCTTCCAACCCGGGGCTTCGATCCAGTACCGTTTTAACGGAATCCTGCAAGGGCCTGAAAGCCGGAGGATTGAGGCTGTCCATTTTCAATTGGAGATTACTGCTTCCCCCGTCTTCCAGTCCAAGCCCTGCAGCCAGAGCGGCGCGGGCTTCTCGTCGCATGGCTCCGGCCTCCAAAATTTCGGCATCTAAGTGCGCCGCTTCGGATTCAGCGCGGAGCCAATCCGATTGTCGCCCCCTTCCCGCAGAGTATCCGCCTCGGAGGGTTTCAATCAAGCGCCCCATCTCAATACGACTTTCTTTCATGAGACGTAATCGCCATTCTGCTAGGTAGAGATCCGCATAGGCCGTTAAGACATCACGGCGCAAATCCAAACCCGCGCTTTGGGCCTGTTTTCCGGCTGCCGCACCGCGCCAATGTTCCGCCGCCGCCATGGACCCAAGCTTGCCGGGGAATGGGATTCGCTGGGCGACGGAGTAATCGATCTCCTCCTGCCGCTTCAAGGGGTTTGGAAATGCGGAGACGGGTCCCTGAAAGAAATCTACGGCCAGTTCAGGGGACTCCAGCGTTCGGTGACGGAGTCCTAAAGTATGAACGGCATGAGACTCTAAGCGCAATGACGCCAAGGCTGGATTTTGGTTCAGCGCGGTCTCCACCAACCGCAATGCTTCGGTTGGAGGATAGGGCTGTTCGGAAAAGCCAAAACTGACGGCCGCTAATAGTACAAGTTCTTTTCTCAGCATAGATTCTCCTAGAGGTCAAAGCGCAAGAATCAATCCTTCTCCACAGTTACTTTATGAACATGTGTCAATAGCGCACCATAGTGGCCCGCCATGGATACGGTAGTAGCGGCGGCAAGGCCTATTGCCAATGCAAGCGCCCTCAAGATCGGCCTGACTTTCCGTAACCATGGAAGGTGCTGAATCAGGAGTATTCCCAACGCGGCAACGGTCAGGCCTTGCGTCCAGTCAGCCCAGATCTCATGAAGGCTTAAGGCCTCCTGAGCCAAAAGCGTCATGGTGTCGGTGTGCGGGTGAAAGATCCTCGAAGCCAGTACGGCTCCAGCCCCTCCCATGGCCAAGAGCACCGTACCAGTCCATTCTAACGTAATGCTTCGCCTCATCCATGCTACAATGAGCAGCAAGGGGGTTAAGGGGATAAGCACGATGGGCAAATGCACGATCAAGGGGTGCAGGGTAGGGAAGGAACTGAAGGGATTCAGCATGATATCATCCTTTTGAGTAGTTACTCGGCTTCAGTGGCTATGGCTGCTTCCGGAATGGGTCTTGGTCTCCGCATCAGGCTTTTTGTCTATGGAGGGAGAAACCTGCATTTTCATCGATCCACAGTTCGGCATGGATTTTCCGTAATATGGGTTTGCCGTTTTTCTGCCATCCTGAACCCACCGTGCGCCTTTTTTGCCGTTAGCCATGGGACAAAAGAACACCATGGCGGAATCATTGCCGGAATAGGTTTCAGACATGAGCACTACGATGTGCTCGCTCAGGCCCCTGAATGCCTCCCGACTGGATTGCAGGTCTTCAGCTGAACCCATGGCTTGGTAGTCCTGAAGCAAATCGAGCGCCTTAACGCTGTGGCTTAATTCCTTGGGAAGTTCAATGGGCTTTTTCAGGAAGGCTTCACTTTCTTTCTTTGCTGATGCCGCATCATCGCGGGCAAGAGCCTTTTGGATTCTGAGGTAGGATCCATAAACCGAGTCGAGAGCCGCAGGGCTGATTTGGCCGTGGGGCTTATCGCCATGGGCGTAGCTTCCGGTAATGGCTCCCAGCGTTATCAGGGCCGTGAGCATGCAGGTTTTCAGGTTCATCGTTTTCATGTGAGGATCTCCAATTGAGGGGTTAGTGATTGTGTTTGGGAACATTTGAGGGAACGGTTGAAGGCATTATGGCTGAATCCGAGGAAACGGCTTCCGCCACGGTGCCGGGGGGATTTTCGTACCAGCCCATGTCTCCGGGAAGTTTGACCTTTTCCGAATATTCGGCTTGAGAGGCGAACTTGGGCATTCCGGGGTGCACTTTAAGCACGGTGAACATTCCGCCCATGCCTATGGGGCCAAAGGGACCGTCTCCCGCCATCATTGGCAGAGTGTTT
>Ga0164241_10003308_pt1 | contig 16404 bp, 16 predicted proteins | sample OricomyardsoilBY_FD_108780 | JGI IMG/M metagenome (GOLD analysis project Ga0164241, IMG submission 108780) | Backyard soil microbial communities from Emeryville, California, USA - Original compost - Back yard soil (BY) | ecosystem: Environmental > Terrestrial > Soil > Unclassified | place: USA... | reverse complement strand
CCACGACCGCGAGCTCGACCTCTCTCGCGGTGAGGCGGAGCAGCCGGACGCCAGGATCGAGACCTCCGTCGCCGCGTTCCGGGAGGTGCTCTGGCGGGGTCACCCGCTGGCCGACGCCGAGGCGGACGGAAGTCTCGTCGTCCACGGCCTGCGCACGGTGGTACGAAGGTTCCTCAAGCTCTTCCCGCCGCCGGTTCCCGCCCGAACGTCGATCTGACGGCGCCTCGGTCGTCACCGCGATGAACGACCACCAGAGAGGAAAGCGCGATGACCGACTACATGATCCTGTTCCCCGCCGACCGCGAGGACGAGTGGGACGACAAGACGGCGGAGGAGCATCAGGCAGTCTACGAGAACGACTACGAGTTCGGACGCCTGCTCGAGCAGCGTGGTGGACAGATGACCGGCGGTGCTGAGCTCTCCACCTGGAAGCGGGCGCACGCCATCCGCCGCGGACCGAACGGGACCGCGCTGGTCACCGACGGTCCCTACACCGAGTCCGCAGAGCAGCTGTCCGGCTTCTACCTGGTGTCCATCGACGACGAAGATGCCCTCATCGACGCGGCCCAGGTGCTGGTCCGCGCCCACCCGGCCGTCGAGATCCGGCCGATCGAGAGCTCGGGCGACGACTGATCGTAGGGTCGGCCCATGCGAACCGCACTTCTCGCCGACCTCGCCAACCGCACCGCAGGCCTTCGCGACGAGGGGTTGTTCAAGGCCGAGCGGGTGATCGCGTCCCCGCAGACCGCGCACATCACGCTGGCCGACGGCAGCCAGGTGCTCAACCTGTGCGCGAACAACTACCTGGGACTCGCCGACCATCCGCAGCTCGTGCAGGCGGCGCACGACGCGTTGGACACCTACGGCTACGGGATGGCGTCGGTGCGTTTCATCTGCGGCACGCAGACGGTCCACACCGCGCTGGAGGCTGCCCTCAGCGACTTCCTCGGCACCGAGGACACCATCCTCTACTCGTCGTGCTTCGACGCGAACGGCGGACTGTTCGAGACTCTCCTGGACGAGCAGGACGCCGTGATCTCCGATGCGCTCAACCACGCGTCGATCATCGACGGCATCCGGCTCTGCAAGGCCAGGCGCCTGCGCTACGACAACAACGACATGGCCCAGCTGGAGAAGTGCCTGCGCGACGCAGCCGAGGCTCGCTACCGGCTGATCGCCACCGACGGCGTGTTCTCGATGGACGGCGTGATCGCCGACCTGGGTGCGATCTGCGATCTCGCCGACCAGTACGACGCCATGGTGATGGTGGACGACTCGCACGCGGTCGGCATCGTCGGCACCGGCGGCCGAGGCACCCCCGAGCACTGCGGCGTGACGGACCGGGTGGACATCGTCACCGGCACGCTCGGCAAAGCGCTCGGCGGTGCCAGTGGCGGCTACACCAGCGGCCGCCGGGAGATCGTCGACTGGCTCCGGCAGCGCTCGCGCCCGTACCTGTTCAGCAACTCGCTGGCACCCACGATCGCGGCAACCACGTTGGGCGTGCTGGAGATGCTGAAGTCGGGTGACGAGCTGCAACGGCAGCTGCAGCGCAACGCGACCAGGTTCCGCGCCGGAATGGAGGCAGCCGGCTTCACCCTGGCCGGCGCCGGCCACGCGATCATCCCGGTGATGGTCGGTGACGCCAGGGTCGCCGGCGAGATGGCCGACCGGCTGCTGGCCAAGGGCATCTACGTCATCGCCTTCAGCTTCCCGGTCGTCCCCCAGGGCCACGCGCGCATCCGCACCCAGATGTCCGCCGCGCACAGCGACGAGGACATCGACCGCGCGGTCGCGGCGTTCACCGAGGTCGCCGCCGAGATGGGTGACGTCGTGCGATGAGGGCGCTGGTGAAGGCCAAGGCCGAGCCGGGCCTGTGGATGCAGGACGTGCCGCTCCCGGAGCCGGGTGACGGAGACGTGCTGATCCGCGTGCACAAGACGTCGATCTGCGGGACCGACCTCCACATCCTCAACTGGGACCCCTGGGCACAGCAGACGGTCCCCGTCCCGATGGTCGTCGGCCACGAGTTCACCGGCGAGATCACCGCGATGGGCACCGGCGTGGCGGGTCTCGAGGTCGGACAGCGCGTCGCCGGGGAAGGCCACGTCACCTGCGGCCACTGCCGCAACTGCAAGGCCGGCCGGCGCGAGTTCTGCCACAACCACACGGGCGTCGGTGTCACCCGCCCCGGCGCGTTCGCCGACTACGTCGTCATCCCCGCGCAGAACGTGTTCGTGGTGCCCGACCACATCAGCCCGGACGTCGCCGCGGTCCTCGACCCGCTGGGCAACGCCACCCACACCGCCCTGCGGTTCGATGTGGTGGGTGAGGACGTCCTGATCACCGGCGCCGGCCCGATCGGCGTGATGGCCGCTGCCATCGTGCGCCACATCGGCGCTCGCCACGTGGTGGTCACCGACGTGAACCCCTACCGGTTGGCGATGGCTGCCGGTCACGGAGCCACCCGTGCGGTCGACGTACGCACCGAGTCGCTCGAGACCGTGACGGCCGATCTGGGGATGACCGAGGGCTTCGACGTCGGACTCGAGATGAGCGGTGCCGAGGCGGCGTTCAACCAGATGCTGGACTCGATGAACCACGGTGGACGCGTCGCGGTCCTCGGGATCCCGTCCGGTCCGATCACGCTGGACGTGAGCGAGCTGATCTTCAAGGGCATCCAGATCCAGGGCATCTACGGCCGCCGCATCTTCGAGACCTGGTACAAGATGGCGGCGATGCTGCAGAGCGGTCTGGACGTCAGCGGCATCGTGACCCATCGCCTGCCGGCGGAGCGGTACGAGGAGGCGTTCGACATCGTCGGACACGGCGAGTGCGGGAAGATCGTCCTCGACTGGATGTGAGACGCCTGTCGATTTCGGCCGTGCTCCCCCGTCATCGGTGGTGACAGACTCACTCACCACACCGAGAGGAACCGCCATGAGCAGATACATGCTCCTGATCCCGGGCGACGAGAAAGCCTGGGAGGCCACGGCGCAGGAGAAGAAGGAGCTGGTCTACCAGGCCCACGCCGACTTCGCGAAGCTGCTCGCCGACCGTGGCCACACCTTCGTCACGGGCGCCGAGCTCGCGCCGTCCGGCGAGGCACGGATCGTCTCCGGGAACGTCGACGACGTGACCGTCACCGCCGGGCCGTACGCCGAGTCCGCAGAGCAGCTGACCGGCTTCTACGTCATCGACACCGAGGACGCGGACGACCTGCATCGCTGCATCGGCCGGTTGACCGGCGTCGGCGAGCGGATCGAGGTCCGCGAGTGCCGCGGCGGTGGGATGTGAAGATCCTGGTGCTGATGGCGGCCACGGAAGGTGGCTGGGACACCGCCACCGCGGAGCAACGCCAGGAGGTGATGGACGCCCACACGGCCTTCCACAAGGCGGTCGCCGAGCGCGCAACGATGCTGGCCGGCGAGGCGCTCGCGGAGTCTCCCGAGGCCAGGACCTTGCGGCACGTGGACGGCGCACCCGTGGTGACCCAGGGGCCGTACGCCGAGACCGTGGAGCAGATCGGTGGCTTCTACCTGGTCGAGGCGGAGTCACTCGATCTCGTCGTCGAGATGTGCCAGCTCCTCCCGTCGTCGTACGCGGTCGAGGTGCGGCCGGTGATCGACATCGAGGGATATGACGACACCCGCGACTGGGGGTGATCCGGCGGCGGCCCTCGAGACCGCATGGCGCGACCAGTGGGGCCGGCTGACCGCCCTGCTGGTCGCCCAGTTCCGGCGCCTGGACCTGGCGGAGGACGGGTTGGCCGACGCCTTCGAGGCGGCCGCCCGCACCTGGCCGCGCGACGGCGTACCCATGAACCCGCCGGCGTGGCTGCTCACCAGCGCTCGACGCCGGGTGCTCGACCGCCTGCGCGCCGAGGCGGTTGCGGCGAGGCGACTGCCCCACCTCGCGGTCGAGGCCGAGCTCCAGGAGGAGGCGCAGCGCGTGATGGCGGACGGCGGCGAACCCGTGCGCGACGAGCGCCTCCGGCTCGTGCTGCTGTGTGCCCATCCGAGCCTCTCGCGGGAGAACGCCGCAGCTCTGACGCTGCGGATGGTGATGGGTGTGTCGACGGCCGACATCGCCCGGCTGTTCCTGATGCCGACGGCGACCATGGCTGCGCGGCTCACCAGGTCTCGCAAGAGCCTGGCGGGTGAGCGGTTCGAAGTGCCGATCGGTGCGGACCTGAAGACTCGGGTCGGCCGCGCTGCCGACGTCGCGTATCTCGCGTTCACGGCCGGCTACACGCCACCATCGGGTGCCGAGCTCGTGCGGCCCGATCTCGCGGCCGAGGCGATCCGGCTCGCGCGACTTCTCGGCGAGCTGCTGCCCGGCCGAGCGGACCTCGACGGCCTGCTCGGGCTGATGCTGCTCCAGCACTCACGGCGAGACGCCCGCATGAGCGAAGGGCGGCTGGTCCTGCTCCCCGACCAGGACCGCTCCCGCTGGCACTCCGAGGAGATCACCGAGGCGCTGGACGTCCTGACTCCACACGTGCTCGACCCGGCGACGCCGTACCTCGTCCAGGCACTGATCGCCGCCGAGCACGCGATCGCGCCACACTCCGACGCGACGGACTGGCCGCGGATCGTGGAGCGGTACGACGAGCTGGTCGCGCTCGAGGACACCCCCGTCGTGCGCCTCAACAGGGCGGTGGCGGTCAGCGAGGCCGACGGGCCCCTCGCCGGACTGCGCGCCCTCGAAGGGCTCGAGCTCCCCGGCCACCGCCTCCCCGGCGTACGCGGGGAGCTCCTGTCGCAGGTCGGCCGCATCGAGGAGGCTCGCGCCGAGCTCGCCCGCGCCGTCGACCTCTGCGACAACGATCCCGAGCGCGCCCACCTCACCGCCCGGTTGGCCGCCTTGGAGGGATAGTCCCCGACGTTTTGGTCGGGTTCTCCCCATCGGACCCGACCAAAACGTCGGGGACTATCGATTTCAGGCTGACATAATCCCTCGATGAGGTTCGAGAGCACGGTGGAGCTGGGCGGGAAGACGGCCACGGGGGTCCCGATCCCCGACGAGGTGATCGAGGCGCTCGGGTCGAGCAAGCGGCCACCGGTGACGGTCACCATCAACGGCTACACCTACCGGACCACCGCGGTGCGGATGGGCGGGCAGTTCTTCGTGCCGCTGAGCGCCGAGAACCGCGAGGCCGCCGGGGTCGCGGCCGGCGACGACATCACCGTCGACATCGAGGCCGACACCGCTCCGCGCGAGGTCACGATGCCCGAAGACCTCGCGGCGGCGATGGACGACGAGGCGCGGGCGGCGTACGACGGGTTGTCCTACACCCACCGCAAGGAGTGGGTGCGTTGGGTCGAGGAGGCGAAGAAGCCCGAGACCCGCGCGACCCGGATCGAGAAGACCGTCGCCGGGCTGCGCGCCGGGAAGAGGACGCACTAACCGCTGCAGCAGTCCTCCGCCGGCCCGCCTCCCGCGTCACCGACACGCTCTCAGAAACGCCGGGGAGCGGGGAAAGGTTGGAGGCGGTTCCCGGAGAAGTGTCCGGACGTCGTCCTATCGTGACGCCGTGGCCGCATCTCCGTCCCGGATCCTCGCCGACCTGCGCGCTCGTCCGGCCACACGCTTCTTCGTGACCATCACCCGCGCGGTGCCGGGTTTCGCCGCCGCGTGGTGGCTGCTGCTGCTGGTCCGCGCACTGGTCCCGCCGGGACTGGCGATCGCCACGGGAGCGCTGGTCGGTCGCGTCCAGGCCGGCGGCTCGCTGACCGGGCCGTTGACGGCGTTCGCGGTCGTGTTCGTCGTCTCGCAGGTCGGCCCGCCCGTGCACCAGGTCGTCGGCGCCCTGCTCGGCCATCACGTCAGCTCGGTCCTCAACGACCGGCTGATGGCCACCACCCTCGGCCCCGACGGTGTGGGCCACCTCGAGCGCGGCGACCTCACCAACGACCTCACCACGGCACGCGACTTCGACCTCGGCTGGACCGGGCCGCCGATGTTCATGAACATGGACTTCATCGCTCAGGGTCTCGTGATGCTCCTCGGCGGTATCGCCTCGGCCCTGGTCCTGTTCGGCTTCACCTGGTGGGCGCCGCTCCTGCTGCTCGGCGCTTGGGGCACGACCCACTGGCTGCTCCGCGAGAGCGGCGTCTGGCGGGACCGGAACACCGACGAGGTGAAAGCGGCTCGTCGCCACACCGAGTACGCCTACGAGCTCGCCACCGAGCCGGCCGCCGCCAAGGAGGTCCGGCTGTTCGGGCTCGCGCCGTGGCTGCTCGAGCGCTTCACCAATCACCGCCTGCGCCTCCACGACCTCCAGTACGAAGCCACCCGGCTACGCGAGAAGTCGCTGTCCGGTGCCCTGGTGATCGTGCTGGCCGCGAACGCCCTCATCTTCGTCGTACTCGCCCGTCAGGGGTACGCCGGCAGCCTCGACCTGCAGTCCGTCGTCACCTACTCCGGTGCGGCCTTCGGTGCGAGCGCCATCGCCTTCGGCGGGCTGAGCTGGGCGCTCGACGGGGCCTCGGCGCCGGTCGTCTCGATCGAACGGCTCGAGACCGAGATGGCGGCCGCGGGGGCGCTCTCGGCCGGATCTCCCGGTGGTCTCGACAAGCTCGACCGACGAGGCGAAGTCGACCGACGAGGCGAAGTCGACCGACGGGGCGAAGTCGACCGACGAGGGGAAGTCGACCGACGAGGAAGCGGTGCCCCGGAGGTCCGGTTCCGTGACGTCACGTTCACCTATCCGACCGGCAGCCGCCCGGTGCTCGAGCACCTCGACCTGACCATCCGGTCCGGTGCGTCGCTGGCGATCGTCGGTCAGAACGGCGCGGGCAAGACGACGATCGCCAAGCTCCTGTGCCGTCTCTACGACCCCGACTCGGGCTCGATCGAGATCGACGGCGTGGACCTCCGCGACCTCGACCTCCCGGTCTGGCGGTCGCGTCTGGCCGCCGTGTTCCAGGACTTCGTCCGCTACGAATTCACCCTCCGCGACAACGTCTCGCCGCTCGGCGCGCCGGACGACGTGATCGAGCGAGCCCTCGCGTCGGCAGGAGCGCTCGAGCTCGCTGATCTGGACGTCCCGTTGGCCAAGGGCTACCCCCGCGGCATCGACCTGTCCGGCGGACAGTGGCAGCGCGTCGCCCTCGCCCGCGCCATCGCCACGGTCGGCACGGGAGCCGACGCCGTCCTGCTCGATGAGCCGACCGCCATGCTCGACGTCAGGGGCGAGTCCGAGATCTTTCGCCGCGTGCTGGCCGCGACCGAGGACGCCACCACGATCCTGGTCTCCCACCGGTTCTCGACGGTCCGGCAGGCCGAGCTCATCTGCGTGGTCGAGCACGGCCGCGCCCTCGAGCTCGGCAGCCACGACGAGCTGATGGCGCTCGGGGGCCGCTACCACACGATGTATGACCTCCAGGCCAGCCGCTTCAGCGACGACCGCGAGCTCGACGAGCACGGGGAGGAGGTCGTCCATGAGTCCCTCTGAGGCTCGAGGCCGCCGAGCTGCCGGCGTCGGCGAGGACACCGCAGGCGAGATGCCGCCGGCCGTGCCCTCGATGATTCGGGTCGTCAAGCACGGCTATCGCGCCGAGCCCCGGCTCCTCTGGGCGTCCTTGGCGATGACGACCCTCGAGGCCCTGCCCGACGTCCTCGTCGGCATCTGGCTGGCGTTGGTCACCGACGGTCTCGTCCACCACCACGAGACTCGGGTGTACGTCGGCGCCGCCGGGCTGGCGGCGTCCGCCACCCTGATGTGGGCGCTGTCGGTCACCCTCGACCGCACCACCCGGCGGCTGGGCGACCGGCTGAACATCATGTTCCAGGGGTACGTCGCGAGGCTGCAGGCCGAGGTCGCGACTGTCGAGCACCACGAACGACCCGCCTACCTCGACCGGATCGCGGTGCTCCGCACCGGGGTCTTCGCCCTCGACCATCTGTTCCGGTCGATGTTCACGATGGTGGGCTGGCTGCTGCGGCTCGGGTTCGTGTGCATCCTGCTGGCCGCCATCCACCCGGCCCTGGCCCTCCTCCCGCTGGGCGCCCTGCCGCTCCTCGCGGTGGCTGTGTGGCGGCCGAAGGTCGAGAAGCGCACCGAGGAAGCAGTGGCGTCCCACGGCCGGCTCGGCCGCCACCTCTTCACCGTCGCCACGACCCCACCGCCCGGCAAGGAGGTACGGGTCACCGGCAACCAGGCCGACCTCGTCCGACGCCGCACGGCCGCGTGGGGCAGATGGTTCGGTCCGATCCGCGCGACCAACCTCGCCAGCGCCGCCTGGCTGACCCTCGCCTGGGCCGTGTTCTCGCTCGCGTTCGTGGCGGCCGTCGTCTGGGTCGTCGCGGGCCTCGACCGCGGCCCCGGGGCGGTGGTTCTGGTGCTGACCGCCGGCGGCCGGCTCTCGGCGTACGTCGGGTCCGCGGTCGGCGAGCTCAGCTTCCTGCGCGGCATCTGGCTCGACTCCGCCCGGCGCCTGGCCTGGCTCGAGGACTTCGCGGCCGCACAGAACGCCAGGTTCGACGAGTCCCCTCCGGACCGGCTCACGGAGGGCATCCGGTTCGAGGACGTCTCCTTCGCCTATCCCGGCACCAGCCGGGAGGTCCTGCAACACGTCGACCTGACCCTCCCCGCCGGCGGCGTGGTGGCCGTCGTCGGTGAGAACGGCGCGGGCAAGTCGACCCTGGTCAAGCTGCTGGCCCGGATGTACGCGCCGACCTCCGGTCGGATCACGGCCGACGGCGTCGACATCGGCCACGTCGATATCGTGGAGTGGCGCGAGGGGCTCGCCGGGGCCTTCCAGGACTTCGCCCGGCTCGAGTTCGTGGCCGCGACGACGGTCGGCCTCGGCGACGAGCCACGTCAGGCCGACCGGGTCGCCGTCGGCACCGCCGTCGAGCGGGCGGGAGCGACGCCCGTCGTCGACGACCTCCGCCTCGGCCTCGACACACAGCTCGGCCCCTCGTGGGAAGACGGCGTCGACGTGAGCTTCGGTCAGTGGCAGAAGCTCGCTCTCGCCCGCGGTTACATGCGGCCCGAGCCACTCCTGCTCATGCTCGACGAGCCGACTGCCGCGCTCGACGCCGAGACCGAGCATGCGCTCTTCGAGCGGTTCGCGGCCGGCGCCCGCGACGAGGCGGCCGCCGGACGGGTCACCGTGCTGGTCTCCCACCGCTTCTCGACGGTCCGGATGGCCGACCTGATCGTCGTCCTCGACGGGGCCAGGGTGGTCGAGGTCGGCAGCCACGGCGAGCTGATGGCCCGGCAGGGCACCTACGCCGAGCTGTACTCCATCCAGGCCAGCAGCTACGCCTGACCCGGGTCCCCGGTCGGGCAGGATGAGCACATGTCCGAGCCGACCGCCCACGAGGCGCCGGATCGGATCGAGTGGCTGGAGCTGTTCTTCGACCTCGTGGTAGTGGCCGCGGTGGCCGTGTTGTCCGAGGCTCTGCGGGAGAGCGAGACGTGGGGCGGCCTCGGGCTCTTCCTCGTGACGTACGGCGCTGTGTGGTTCGCGTGGGTCAGTGTGGTGATGTACGCCGACGTCGCCGGCGAGCTCACCCGCGTACGAACCGTCGTCGTCTCCATGTTCCTGGTGGCAGTGATGGCGGCCTCCGCCCCGGGCCAGGGCGGCCACCGGGCCAACACGTTCGCCGTGGCATTCATCCTCGTCCGGGTGTTCGCGGCCAGGGGAGCCCTGCGCACCGGACGGTTGATGACGGCGTGGCCGCTCCTGCAGTTCGGGTCCTTCACGGTTCCGTGGATCGTCTCGCTCTGGGTGGCCACGCCGGGCAAGTACCTGCTCTGGGGTGCAGCCGTCTTCTTCGAGATCGGCCTGGTGATGGTCCGTGGGGAGCAGGTGGCGCATCGCGCCATCGCGCAGTTCCGACAACGGGTCAACCGCCGCCAGAGTGCGGACGACGGCCGGCCCAAGGGCAGACGTGGCCGACATGCGCCCCCGGAGCTGCAGGAGGTGGAGGTCCACCGAGACCATCTGGACGAGCGGCTCGGGCTGTTCGTGATCATCGTGCTCGGCGAGTCGGTCGCCGCCTTGGTCCTCACCGCGGCGCGCGCCGAGTGGGACCGGCAGTTCGTGTCCACGACGCTCGCGTCGTTCGCCCTGCTGGTGCTGCTGTGGCTACTGACCTTCGCCTATGGCTTCGCGTCGGCGCCCGGCGTCCGTCTTGGCGAGCTCGCGCCGCGCTTCGGGCTCCCGCTCCACCTCGTGAGCACGACGGGCATCCTCCTCATCGGGGTCGGCATCGTCGATGCCGCCGACACCGGTGAGAACCTCCACGGCGTGATCCTCTGGGCGACCTGCAGTGGGCTCGCCCTGCACGCGGTCGCGTCACTCGTCGGTGGACTTCTCGGCGGGACGGGCCGCTTCTGGCTGCTGTCGTGCGCGCTGCCCACGGTGGTCTTCCCCCTTGTGGTGGCCTCGATCGCGGCGACGCTGGACGACGGCATGCCCAACCAGCTGCTGATCTGGCTGCTCGCCGTACCTGTCGGCTGGCAGTTCCTCTACGCGCAGCGACACTCGGCGCTGCTCCGCCTCGGGAAGATCCCGGCTACCGAGTGAGTCGTCGGCGACCGCGTCAGCCTCCGGCGACGGCGGGGATCACCGAGATCTGGGTGCCCTCGGGCGTCTTGGTCTCGAGGTTCTCGAGGAACCGGACGTCGTCGTTGCCGACGTACACGTTGACGAAGCGCCGGAGCTCGCCCTGCTCGTCGAGGATGCGGCCCTTGATGCCCGAGTAGTTGCTGTCGAGGTCGTCGAGCACGGCCGCGAGGGTGTCGCCGCTCGCGGAGACCTCCGACTCGCCCCCGGTGTAGGTGCGGAGGATGGTCGGGATGCGGACGGACACGCTCATTCGGGGGACTCCTGTTCTCAGGGTTCAGGCGATGCCGGTGGCGGTGAAGGCAGCGTACGACGCGTCGATCGTGGCCGCAGGACCCACCGTCTCGCCGACGGCGTCGAGGGTCTTCAGGCCCATGCCGGTGTTGATCACGACCGTCTCGAGGGTCGGGTCGAGGGCGCCGGCCTCGACCAGCTTCTTCAGGCAAGCAACGGTCGTGCCACCGGCGGTCTCGGTGAAGATCCCCTCGCTCCGTGCGAGCAGGAGGATGCCCTCGCGGATCTGCTGGTCGGTGACGTCCTCGACCGCTCCGCCGGACCGCCGGCAGATGTCGAGCACGTACACCCCGTCGGCGGGGTTGCCGATCGCCAGACTCTTGGCGATGGTGTCCGGCTTGACCGGCCGGATCGTCGGCGCCTGGGTCTTGTAGGCGATGCTCACCGGCGAGCAGCCGGTGGCCTGCGCGCCGTACACGCGATAGCGCTTGTCCTCGACGAGTCCGAGCGCGATCAGCTCCTGGAACGCCTTGTCGACCTTGGTCAGTTGCGACCCGGAGGCGACCGGGATCACGATCTGGTCCGGCAGCCGCCAGCCCAGCTGCTCGGCGATCTCGAAGCCGAGCGTCTTCGAGCCCTCGGCGTAGAACGGGCGGACGTTGACGTTCACGAACGCCCAGCCCTCCTCCTCGCCGGCGATCTCCGAGGCGAGCCGGTTGACGTCGTCGTAGGTGCCGTTCACGGCGACCAGGTTCTCGGTGTAGACCGCGCTGTTGACCTGCTTGGGCCGCTCGAGGTCAGACGGGATGAAGACGACGGTCTTGATGCCGGCGCGGGCACCGGCGGCGGCGACGGCGTTCGCGAGGTTGCCGGTGCTGGGACAGGCGAAGACCTTCGCCCCGAGCTCGCGGGCCGCGCTCAGCGCACAGGCGACCACCCGGTCCTTGAACGAGTTGGTGGGGTTCGTCGAGTCGTCCTTCACCCAGAGCTTCTCCAGGCCGAGCTCCCGGGCGAGGTTGTCCGCGCGGAGCAGGCGGGTGAACCCGGGCTCGGTGTTGGGGCTCTCGCCGATGTCGGTCGGCACCGGCAGGAGGGGCTGGTACCGCCAGATGTTGCGTGGGCCGGCCGCGATCTGCTCGCGCGTCACGGCTGGGAAGTCGTAGGCGACCTCGAGGGGACCGAAGCACTCAGGACACGCATAGTGGGGGCCGAGCGCCACCTCGTGCCCACACTCGCGGCACGACAGCACCCGCGCGTTGCCGAACGCGCCGTCCCGGAATGCGGGGTCGTCCGCCTGGGAGGGTGCTGGGCCCTCCTGTTGGGCGGACGACCCGACTTCGGTCTCAGTGACCAGCGCGCTCATGGAGATACCTCCTTCTCATCTTCCCCGTGGCGGCTCTCGCCCCAGGACGGATTTGGCACCGGGTCCCACGACCGGCGTACGCCGTTTGATCAGCGGTACGCCGGGAGGCTCGTGGCGGTTGCCGGGACTTCGACGGGCCGTTCCCTCAGTCCCTCTCGATGAGCAGCCACCAGCGTAGGAGCGCCCCGCCCCGGGCCGTACGTCCCGTCCACATGCTGACCAATCGTCTCAATAAGTGAGACAGGCCCGGGACAAGGCGGATAGTCCCCGACGTTTTGGTCGTGTTGGGGCCGAAAATCCGACCAAAACGTCGGGGACTATCCCGATTCGCGGGCGTCGGTGGTGAGCCGCCGGAGGAGATCGAGGACACCGTCCGGGCCTTTCACGACGACGTCGGAGCGGTGGAGCAGGGCGCTCTCCTCGTCGGAGGCCGAGCAGACCAGGAGCGTCGGGAGGCCCCGATCGCGCAGGTCCTCGACGGCCGAGAACGCCTCCAGGTCGCCGAGGTCGTCGCCCGCGAAGAGGGCGCCGCCAGCGGCCAGCTCCTCCACCAGGGTCCGGACGACGGCGCCCTTGTCCATACCGGGCGAGCGGGCCTCGACCACGTTGCGCCCCGGCTCGACGGCCATGCCGTGACGCTCGGCCAGCTCCCGCAACCGGGGCTCGAGTCGCGCGAAGGCCCCCGCCGGGTCGTCGAGACGCCTCGTGTGTACGGCGATCGCCAGGCCCTTGTCCTCCACGAAAGCGTCGGGAGCACCGGCGTCACGCAGCACCTGCGGCAGCTCGCGCAGGAAGCCGGACAGCCCCTGAGGCGGTCGGGGGGAAACCACCCGGCGCGAGGTCGATGTCCACCGTTCGAACCCGTACTGGCCGAACACGAACAGCTCCCGGCCGGCCTCGCCGATCTCCTGCCCGACCTCGTCCAGCCCGCCGAGCGCCAGCACCTTGCGGGCGGGCCGACCGGTCACCACCGCGACCGCGCGCACCGCCGACGACAGCTCGAGCAGGACGCCTGGCGCGTCAGGATGGATGTGCGCTGCGTCCGGGTCGTCGACGATCGGCGCGAGCGTCCCGTCGAAGTCGAGCCCCACCACCGCCGACCCGGCAGCGGCGACCAGCGCGGCGTACCGATCCTCGGCCTCGGCGGACGTGAAACGCACGGCCCTCACCCTGTCACGCCGCGCGGGGCGTCAGTGCGCGGGCAACGGGCCCGTCAGGATCAGGGTCAGCCGGTCGAGCCGCATCGGCGACACCGACGGCATGGTCCGGTGGACGCCCAGGTCGAGCGCGAGCTGCTTGCCCGCCTTGGCCAGCTGGGCCGGGTAGTAGACCGTCGAGGCGGGGATCGTGCCGTACCAGTTGTCCGACCCGACCACCTGCCAGCCGAGATGTGAGGCCTGCGTCGCGACCCGGCCGGCGAGACCGGAGACCGTGGAGTTGTTGAAGACGGCGACCGGGACCTTCGAGCGGTTGAACGCCGGCTTCTGGGGCTGGTGGTGCTGCTGCTTCGGCGGGGTGTACGTCGATGCGTCGGAGCTCGGGCTCTGCTGCTGCGCCGACGGCGCGACCCGTTGCTCGGTCGGCTCGTGGTGACGGGTGGCGAACCAGGCGACACCGGCCATCGCGACGGCCACGATGCTCAGGATCATCACCGGGGAGGGAAAGACGATCCCCCGTTGGTCGCGCCGGCGAGCCGAGAAGCCGCCACGCATGTCAGATCTCGAAGCCGAGGCGGCGGGCCGAGCGAGCGCGCTGACGTTCGGCACGCATCCGGCGGAGCCGTCGGATGAGCAGCGGATCCTCGACCAGCGCCTCGGGACGGTCGATCAGCGCGTTCAGCACCTGGTAGTACCGGGTGGCCGACATGTCGAACGACTCACGGATCGCGGTCTCCTTGGCGCCGGCGTACTTCCACCACTGGCGCTCGAACTCGAGGATCTCGCGGTCGCGTTCGCCCAGGCCGGCAGCGGTCTCGCGGCTCGGCTGTGCGGCGGCGTCCATGTGTCTCCCCTCGTGGCGTCGGTGCCGGCGCAGTCGACATGCACCTGCCTGACGCTTCGCGAGTCTACGCGAGGAATCACAACGATGTCATTCAGTTGCGGCGCGTCGCGGACTCCCGATCTGATGAGGGCATGACCACCCGATGGGGCATCCTCGCGACCGGCAATATCGCACACTCCTTCGCCACCAACCTGCACGCCGTGCCGGGCGCCGTGATCGCCGCCGTCGGCTCACGCTCGCAGGAGTCGGCCGCGGCGTTCGCCCGCGAGATCGGCGACGACGACACCCGCGCGCACGCGTCGTACGACGCGCTGGTGGCGGACCCCGATGTGGACATCGTCTACATCGCGAGCCCCCACTCGCACCACCTCGAGCACGCACGCCTGGCCTTCGCGGCCGGGAAGCCGGTCCTGTGCGAGAAGCCGGTCGCAGTGACCCGCGCCAAGGGCCAGGCCCTCTTCGACTCCGCCGGCGGACTGTTCTGCATGGAGGCGATGTGGATGGCGTGCCACCCGCTGATCGTCGACCTGGGGCGCCGACTGCGGGACGGCGAGTTCGGCACACCCCGGCAGGTCCACGCAGACCTCGGGTTCGTCGTCCCTGCCGACGCCAGCGCGCGGATGTGGGACCCGGCCCTCGGCGCCGGGGCGCTTCTCGACATGGGGATCTACCCGCTGACCTTCGCCCGCCTGATGCTCGGCCCCTTCGACGTCGTCACGGCAGCAGGGACCTTGTCGGACAGCGGCATCGACCTCGACGTGGCGATCGCGGGCCGGCACGAGGGTGGTGCCGTCTCCGCGCTCACCACATCGATGACCTCCACGAGCCCACGCACGGCCACGGTCGCCACCGACGAGGGGCTGCTGGCCCTGCCCTGGGACTTCCACCATCCGTCGTACGCCGTGTGGACGCAGACCGACGGCCAAGCGCAGCGGATCGAGCCGCCCTCTCCGGTGCTGGGCACCGGCCTCGGAAACGAGGCTGCGCACGTGCAGGAGTGCCTGCGCGACGGACTCGCGGAGAGCCCGCTCGTCCCACATGCCCAGACGCTGGAGCTGCTCGGGGTGATGGACGACCTGCGCGCTCAGCTCGGCGTCCGGTACGCCGAAGACGTCCGCTGACCCCACCACCGGGGTGACGCGGAGCCCGACGGTCGCGGATAAGGTCGAGCCGTGTCCTTGACCGGGTCGGCCGAGCTCGTCATCGTGGCGAATCGGCTGCCCGTCGACAGCCACACCCAGCCCGACGGCAGCGTCAGCTGGCGGGTCTCCCCGGGTGGTCTGGTGACCGCCCTCGAGCCGATCATGCGTGCCAACGAGGGCCTCTGGATCGGTTGGCCCGGAGGCACCGAGACCGACGTGGAGCCGTTCGAGCACGACGGGATGACCCTCGACCCGATTCCGCTGTCAGCCGCGGAGATCGAGGGCTTCTACGAGGGGTTCAGCAACGCCACGATCTGGCCGCTGTACCACGACCTGGTCGCGAAGCCGGAGTTCCACCGGGAGTGGTGGGACCGGTACGTCGACGTCAACCGCCGTTTCGCCGAGCGTGCCGCCGACCGCGCCGCTGAGGACGCCACGGTGTGGGTCCAGGACTACCAGCTGCAGCTGGTCCCCCAGCTGCTCCGGGAGCTCCGCTCGGACCTGCGCATCGGGTTCTTCCTGCACATCCCGTTCCCGCCGGCCGAGCTCTTCCAGCAGCTGCCCTGGCGACGACAGCTCCTCGAGGGCCTGCTCGGCGCGGACCTGGTCGGCTTCCAGCTCCCGGGCGGCGCCGCCAACTTCGTCCGGCTGGTGCGTCAGCGCGTCGGCCACAAGACCCACCGCGACCTGGTCTACCTGCCCGACGGCCGCACCGTCCGCGCCGAGGCGTTCCCGATCTCGATCGACTACCAGGGCTTCGAGGAGCTGGCACGCTCAGACTCGGTGAAGCAGCGCTCGACGGAGATCCGTGAGGCACTCGGTGGGCCCGAGACCATGTTCCTCGGCGTCGACCGGCTCGACTACACCAAGGGCATCTATGCCCGGCTGCGCGCGTTCTCCGAGCTGATCCGCGACGGCGAGCTCGACGTCGAGACGTCGGTGTTCGTGCAGGTCGCGACGCCATCGCGGGAGAAGGTCGAGGAGTACCGCGTCCTCCGCGACGAGATCGACCGGCTCGTCGGGCACATCAACGGCGACCTCGGCCGGATCGGCCGCCCCGCGATCAGCTACCTGCACGCGT
>Ga0164241_10003307_pt1 | contig 16409 bp, 15 predicted proteins | sample OricomyardsoilBY_FD_108780 | JGI IMG/M metagenome (GOLD analysis project Ga0164241, IMG submission 108780) | Backyard soil microbial communities from Emeryville, California, USA - Original compost - Back yard soil (BY) | ecosystem: Environmental > Terrestrial > Soil > Unclassified | place: USA... | reverse complement strand
GCCGCTACGATTCACTGCAGGTGATCGTGAGTCGCGGTGGGCAGATCGTCGACACGCTCGATCTGGGGCCGTCGATCGGCGCAAACTCCGCCATCAACTTCACCATTGCCGGTGTGCCTGCGCTGACGGCAGATGCGGTGTATGACCTGTCGGTCCGCGCCTGGAGTTCAGCCAATCCCGGTGACACGCTGGTGCGCGCGGCATTCACCTCGCAGGTCGATCTGCGACAGGGCAGTGTGGGCAGTTTGTCACTTCAGCTGTAGTTCTTTCATCCGCGCATAGTCAGACGCTTTCACCCGGTGGCCGCGCGACCGCCGCCGCCACTCCATCGCGACGGATCAGGTACAGACCGCTACCCACAATGATAGCGGCGCCCATCCAGGTCACGCCGTCGGGCAGCACCTGCCAGATGGCCAGATCGAGTAGCACCACCCAGACCAGGCCTGCGTATTCCAGTGGTGCGATCTGGCTGGCTTCGCCCAACCGGAATGCATGCGTGAGGGCGATCTGCGCGAACGCACCGGTGAGGCCAATGCTGCCGATGATCCACCAGTGCCCGCGCTGTATTGGATGCCAGCCGGATGCGGCGATGATTCCCGAGAACGTCCCCAGCATGATGAGGAACCAGAACACCATGGCCTCGGGACTGTCGCGCTGTGCCAGTTTACGCACGGTGATGGCGGTCACCGCATAACTGAGCGCCGCGACCAGCAGAACCAGCCCCGGTGTCGTGGCCACTCCCGACACACCGGGGCGCAGCACCACCAATACTCCCAGCAGGCCCACTGCGATGGCGATCCAGCGGCGCGGTCCCACCTTTTCGCCCAGCAACGGCCCTGCCAGCGCTGTAATCATCAGCGGCGCGACGAACACGATGGCGTAGGCGGTGGAGAGCGGCATGCGGGCCACGCCGTAGACAAAGCCCGCCATCACGCCCACACCGAGCACGCCGCGAAACAGGTGCAGCGGCCAGTGCACGTTGAGCAATGAGTGCGTGCGACCGCGTGCGACGATCCACAACAGCACCACGGGCAATGCAGCCATGCTTCGCAACGTGGCCACCTGGAAAGGGGAATAGCTGGTCGCGAGCCACTTCAGGGCCGCGTCCATGAGCGCGAACAGGACGCCAGCCGAAAGCATCCACAGTGCGGCATGACGTGAGTTGTGGGGAGGCATTGCCCCAAGTGTACTCAGGTCGGGTGAGGGCAGAAGCTGCATACTGCTAATCCCGACTACTGGATCTCCCTGACACAGCCGTGAACGCCACCCGTATCCTCGCCTTCTGCGGCAGCTTCTTCCTGATCGCGATGAGTCCCGGCTTGTGCATGACGCTGGCCATGTCGCTGGGCATCAGCATCGGCCTGCGTCGCACGTTGTGGTGGATGCTGGGCGAACTGGTGGGCATTGCGCTCGTGGGCTCCGCCGCCATGCTCGGCGTTGCGGCGCTGCTGCTGGGCGCGCCACCCGTGTTCACGGCATTCAAGTTCGTGGGCGCCGCCTATCTGCTGTGGATGGCCTGGCGTACCTGGCATTCGCCCGTCGGCGGCCTGGCAGCGACATCGCAGGCCACACGGCTGGCGCTGTGCACGCAGGGATTCGTGGTCGCGGTGTCGAATCCCAAGGCCTGGGCATTCATGATGGCCTTGCTGCCCCCGTTCATCGATCCGAAGGCTCCGCTCGCGCCGCAGATGGCGCTGCTGCTGTCGCTGATGATCGTGATCGAGTTCAGCGCTCTGCTGATCTACGCCTGGGGCGGGCGCGGTTTCAGCGAGTTACTGTTGCGACGCGGGCAGGCGCAGTGGCTGAACCGCATCGCCGCGCTGCTGATGGTGATGGTTTCGGGATGGCTGGTTCTGGGCTGAGCGGCGCGTTCCGCTACGCTCACAGCTGCGAGGAGAAAAGATCCATCGCCCATTCCGCAACCCGTGCATGCCACGGCCGCTGGCGCCACTGTTGCAGTGTCATGCGCTTCGCCCGGCCAAGGTCAGCTTCGAATACCTCTGTCGCCTGCTGCGCGAAGTCATGATCGAAGACATTGAGGTTTGACTCATCGTTCAACCGGAACGACCGGCTGTCGAAATTGGTTGACCCCACAGAGACCAGCAGCTGGTCCACGATGAACGTCTTGCAGTGGAACATGGTGGGCTGGTATTCGTAGATCTGCGCACCGGCGGCCAGCAGCGTGCCCCAACTGGCATGCGACGCCTTCTTCACCACCTCGGCATCGATGTACGGGCCTGGTGTGAGGATGCGCACCCGCACACCACGGTGCAGCGCTTCAGTCAGCGCCTTCAAGGTCAGATCGTCCGGCACGAAGTACGCGGCCGACAGATCGATGGTCCGTTCGCTTGCGACGATCGCCATCAGATACATCAGCACCATGCTTTCTGCGCCGCCCTGCGGAGAGCTGCTGAACACCTGCGCAGAAGCGCTTCCCGTGCCCGTCAGCGCCGGAAAATAGCCGTCACCCTGCAGCACCACTCCCGTGGTCTTGATCCAGTTGTCGGAGAAGGCGGCCTGCATCTGTGCCACAACCGGGCCCGTGACGCGGTAATGCGAGTCACGCCAATGCTGCGGGTCCTGGGCATGGCCGTTCCAGTTGTCGGCGATGCCGACGCCGCCGGTGAAGGCCTCACGGCCGTCAACGATCAGCAGCTTGCGGTGGGTGCGGTTGTTCATCCGCGCCAGGTGATACCAGCGCAGCGGGTGAAACATCTGCACCTGCACGCCCGCATCCTTCATGGATTGCAGCAGCTGCGACTCGATCTTCTGGCTGCCCACCCAGTCGAGCAGCACGTGCACTTTCACGCCGGCTCTGGCGCGTTCATCCAGCGCCTGTGCAAACTCGCGCCCCACCTCGCCGGACCAATAGATATAGGTCTCGAAGGTAATGGTGCGCTGGGCAGCCCTGATTGCACCCAGCATTGCCGGGAATATCTGCTCACCGTTTTCCAGGTGCTCGGCGGCATTGCCCTCCAGCAGTGGCGGACCGAGCAGCACGCCCAGTTCGCGGCGGAACTGGGGGTCGGCGAGGCCATGCTGATGCGCGGGCAGGCGCTGGATGCGCCGTTCCGGCGTGGCGAAATTCAGTAGCAGTATCGTCGCCAGCGCGCCCGCCAGCACGCCGGCTATCATCACCCGCGGCCGGGTGGTGCGAATCCATCTGCCAAGCGCCATGCGCCACCTCCCTGCCGCGGCATGATGAGGCGTGGGCGGCGCCCGGACACTTCCGTTTGGGCCACAAGCAGCGTCGGAGCATTCCCACGCCGCTGGAGATACCATGGGGTGGCATGAAGTCGTGCCATCTTTTTCTCCTGGTCATCATGCTCGCGATCGGTCCGCCTTCGCGCGCCGAGGATTTGCGCTGCGGCAACCGCTTGGTGTCCGAAGGCGACACCGCCGCCCTCGTTCGTAAGAGATGCGGGGCACCCAGTGAAACCCGCGTGGAGCGCAAGCTGGTGCCGCCCGTGATCTGGCGCGATGGACGGCGGATACAGCTGCCTGGGGGCGATCGGGAAATAGTCGTCGAGTTCTGGACCTACAACTTCGGCCCGAACCGGTTCATGCGGGAAATCAGGCTGGAAGAGGATGTGGTCGTGGCGATCAAGACACTGGGATACGGCCACCGCTAGGAATGCACCGAGATCTCCTGATCGGGCAGCCTAGTAGTCGAATCCGCAACGCGGTTCGATGAACAGGCTGTTGCCCACCTTGGAGGCATCCCCCGGCACGCCGAGCCACAGGTAATCTCCCAGGTCCCTGACCACTGGAAACGCGCCGTGCAGCACCTTGCAGGTGGGATCCTGGCTGGTCAGATCCCGAACACGCGGCAGGGATTTCTTGTTGGCCAGGGCCGCCGAAATCTCGCCGGAGTGTTCAGGGGAGAGGCGCGCTTCGAGTAATGCGCCGATCAGCTCGAACGACAGTGCCAGTTCACGAGGCAGCCGCGGATCCGAACCGCCCAGCCAGAAATGCATGTGTGCGTCCCTGCTGCCGGGCTTGCCATCGAAGGGTGTGTCGATACGATGCGCGCGAATGTCCTGCGCATGCTGCGAGCGTGAATAGGTGCGGATGTAGGTCATCTGGAGCACGTTCTCCAGAACAACCTTGCCCGATGCATCGAGCCTCGCATCACCGAACTTGACGGGAACCTGAAAAAAGCGCCCGTCGAAGATGACCTTGATGTTCGCCACTTTCGCCCGATGAGTGGGTTGCTCAGCCAACCGCGACGCGAGCCAGTCCGGTGGCGACTTCGCAGGTTGTTCGATGAGCGGCCTGCACGTGCCGCTCAGGCAGGCCAGCGGCCGCAGAATGTCTGGCGAGCCGCCGCCGGTGGTCTGCTTCAACGCGTCGAGGAACTGCTCATGCGCCTTCACATAGGCTTGTCCGACCAGGCTGGTCACCAGTCCCAGCGACCCTGACGAGACCGTCTCGGAACGCAGGTCGATGGTGTAGATCAGGGGAGCAAGTGAGCTGGCTGGTTCGGCCGCGTGCGCGCACAGAGGCGCGAGCAGTACGGCGGCGAGCAATGGAAGTGTCTTCATGGCGTCTCCCGACATATCGCTTTCTTGCGCGGGCTCAAGGCTTTATCGAGTCCAGCCAGCCTTTCGTGTCCTGCGGCTTGTGATCCCCCAGCCAGCCGAACACTACCGTGTGCCACAGGATCCGCCGCACATAATCGCGCGTCTCGTTGTAAGGGATGTTCTCGAGCCAGATATCCGGATCCATCTTTCCCGCAGGCAGCCAGCGCTGAACCGCGTTGGGGCCAGCGTTGTAGCCGGCGAGCGCGAGCGGCAACTGGCCATCGAAGCGCTCCAGCAGGTCCTTCAGATGCGCGGCGCCCAGCGCCACATTCACTTCAGGATCGAGCAGGCCATCGACGGTGGGTGCGGCAAGCTGCCACTTGCGCGCGGTGCGCCGCGCGGTATCCAGCGTGAGCTGCGTCAGTCCACGCGCGTTGGCGCTCGAGATGGCATCGGGTTCAAAAAGGCTTTCCTGGCGGATGACGCTGTAGATGAGCGTGGCGGGCAGACCTGATGTCTGCGCTGCGTTCATCACTTCAGCGTCATAGGGACGCGGATACAGCAGCGCGTAGTCGTTGAACACACGCTCGCCGGTGGCGACGTTCACGGCCTGGTGATACCAGCCCCAGCGCGCCGCCAGATGAATGAGTTGCGGGCGAAACGTGGCCGGCAGTGCGCCTGTGCCAGCGCGCCACTCGGCGCGCGCCGGATCCAGCATCCGGTTCACGCGCAGCTCTCGCGCACGTACGAACTCGGGCTGTGCCTCGAAGCGGCTGAGCAGCGCCGCATCGACGGGCAACGGCTGCGGGTTCGGTACGATTGGGCGCTTGAGGCGCGCCGCTGCCATTGCGGAGTAGTAGTTGTCTTCGCTGAGCAGGGATTCGTACATCTGCCGCGAGTCGGCCTGCTTGCCTTCGTGCGCTGCCACGCGCGCGGACCAGTAACGCCAGCGCGCGGTGTTGCGTGTGGCTTCGGACATTGCCGCGATGCTGCGCGCGACCAGCTTCCAGTCGTGCGCCCACAGCGCGGCGCGGGCTTGCCATTCGCGTGCGTTGTCGTCGAAGTCGGCGGTATCTACACGGGCGAAGTACTTGAGTGTGTCGGAATCGCGGTCCCAGGAGAGGGCCAGAGCGAGCGCCAGCGCCAGTGGACTGGCCGCGCGTTCATCCAGTTTGAGTGCTCGCACCAGCGGCTCGAAACGCTGTTTGGCGGCCGTGCGGTTGGCGCGGGCGAGCTTGGTCCAGCCGGCCAGCAGGGTGGCAGGCACGATATCTTCTTGAGGCGTCTTGATGAGGGCATCGATCTCGCGCTGCGGATTGTCGAGCAGCGCCGCCCATTGCAGCAGCGGCGCGGCCTGTTCTGCGGGTAGGCGCGCGATGATCTGGCGGGCGAAGTCGGTATTGCCTGCGGCGAGGGCGTTGCGAGCGCGCTGTTCGATGCGCGCAGGCGTAAGGCCGCCGTTCATGTCGAGCCACGTGAAGGCGCGGTCGCACTCCTGCAGGCTGCGAGGCGTGAGCCAGGTTTCTGCGATCTCGCCGGCGAGGCCGGTGTCGAGGTTCAGCGCGATGCGGGCCGTGTAGCCGTGGCAGCGCAGGGGGAGGGGATCGGTGGTGGGTTTGTGGAAGGCGAGGAAGTCGGTCCATGCGCTGCGCGTGGCAAGGCTGGTGAGCCAGGCAATGCGCAGGTCGGTTGCGACGGGCTCGCGGTCGTGGGCGCGGAGGAAGTCGGCGATCTGCTCGTCCAGCGTCTTGGGGACGTTAATGCCGGCGATCTGTAGCGCTTGCTGCAGGCGCGCGGCCTGCAGGTAGGGGTAGAGCACATAGCTCTGCAGCGCGGGACTGTCCTGGTGATTGGTTCCAGAAGTGGCCAACTGGGCCCAGGCCCGCTGGAACTCGGCGCGCTGCGGGGCCAGCGGATCGTCGGCGGCAGCGGCACCGATCGTGGCGCACAGCAGGGCAAGGCACGCGGCGAGGGGCCGTAGAGGTCGTGCAGCGGATGGCAGGAATTTTCCCCATTTGGGCATGAGGAGTAGGGTAGCTCAATCTGTCGCATCACTTGTTTGCCTAGTCAACGCTGCGGTCTTGAGCCCGCTGCTCACTTGGCGTACGGATGACCTGAGCGTCCGCTACGATTCGCTGCGCGGGCACACACGAAGGCCGGAGAGGGAACGACATGGCGACTCGGATTCGTACGTTTGCTCTCATCGCGTGCGCGGCATTCGCCCCCATTGCAGCGCCAGCCCAGCCGGCGACCCCAGACGTCGCCCGCATGGAGCAGCTCATCCAGGCACGGGTTGCCGACAAGAGCTTCATGGGCGCCGTGCTGGTCGCGCGCGGCGATCAGGTGATTCTCAGCAAGGGATACGGCTCGGCGAACCTCGAGTGGAATGTGCCCGATACGCCGGCGACGAAGTTCCGGCTGGGGTCCGTTACCAAGCAGTTCACGGCGGCGGCCATTCTGCTGCTCGCCGAGCGCGGCAAGCTCGCGCTCGAAGATCCGGTGAAGAAGCATTGGCCCGACGCGCCGGCGACGTGGGATCGCATCACGATCTACCACCTGCTGACACACACCTCCGGCATTCCAAACTTCACGAACTATCCCGAGTACACGAAGACCTGGAAGTTCATGCCGACGACGCCGGAGAAGACGATCGGCTACTTCCGCGACAAGCCGCTGGACTTCGCGCCCGGCGAGCGCATGAACTACAGCAACTCGGGCTACGTGGTGCTCGGGTATCTGGTGGAGCGGCTGAGTGGCCAGTCGTACGCGGACTTCCTGCGCGACAACATCTTCAAGCCGCTCGGTATGAATGACTCGGGCTACGACGTGAACGCGGCCATATTGCCGAATCGCGCGGCGGGTTACGCGCCGGGTGCCAACGGGCTCATGAACGCGGCATACGTCGACATGACGATTCCAGGCGGTGCCGGCGGGCTGTACTCCACGACCGGGGATCTGTTGCGCTGGACGCAGGGCCTCTTTGGTGGACGATTGTTGAAGCCCGAGTCGCTGGTGAAGATGACGACACCGAACAAGAACAATTACGCGTTCGGTCTTGAGGTCAGCACCGTGGGCGGGCGCAGGATGATCCAGCACAACGGCGGCATCGAGGGGTTCAATACGCACCTCACGTACTATCCAGACAGCAGGATCACCGTGGCAGTGCTTGCGAACGTGAATGGCAACGCGCCCGATCAGATCGCGCTGCAACTCGGCCAGGTTGCACATGGTGACGCCGTACGCACGAATGCCGAGCGCACGCAGATCGAAGTGCCGCGCGATCGGCTGGAGCGGCTGGCGGGTACTTATGAAATCGCCCCGACAGCCAACATGATCATCACCGTCGAACGCAATCAGCTCATCAGTCGACTGGGTAGTCAACCTTCCTTGCCGCTGTTCGCCGAGACCGAGACCAGGTTCTACCCGCGGGCGGTCGAGGCAGAAATCGAATTCGAGATCGGAGCCGACGGGAAGGCCGCTGCGCTGGTATTGCGGCAGAACGGCCAGGAGCGGCGGGCGGCGTGTCTGGTGGATCGCGCTGCGGTCACGTTGCCGCTTGCAGTGCTGCAACGCTATCCTGGCACGTACCAGCTTGCGCCGGGATTCAATCTGGTGATCACGCTCGAAGAGGGCCAGTTGATGTCGCAGGCCACCGGACAGGGCAAAGCGCCGCTATTCGCGGAGGCCGAAGGCAAGTTCTTTCTGAAGGTAGCCAACGCGCAGGTTGAATTCGAAGGGGGCGAACGGGTCACCGGACTGGTGCTGAAACAAGGTGGCCGGGAGATGCGCGCAGCGCGCCAGTAGACTCAATCACAGGATGTGGAGTGGCCCTAATGAAACGAATCATGGCGCTGGCATTGTTTCTCTGCGCGTTCACGGCGCAGGCGATGGAACATCAGCATGACGCGGCTAAAAATCTGGGTACGGTTCACTTTGCCACCTCGTGCAACGAAGCCGCGCAGCGTGATTTCGACCAGGCCGTTGCGCTGCTGCATTCCTTCCAGTTCAGCCGGGCGATCGAACAGTTCAACGCAGCGCTGGGCAAGGATGGCGGGTGCGCCATTGCGCACTGGGGTATCGCACTGAGCTATTGGGGAAATCCCTTCGCTCCTGCGCTGATCGACAAAAGTCTGCTGCAGCTTGGGCGACAAAGCGTTGCAAGTGGCCAATCGCCGGGCGCCAGCACGGATCGCGAACGGGCCTATCTTGAGGCGGCAGGCAAGCTATATGAGAACTTCGAAAGCACGCCGCAGAAGACGCGCTGGCTCGCCTACCGCGACGCAATGCAAGACGTGGCGAATCGCTATCCGCAAGATCACGAGGCAGAGGTCTTCTTTGCGCTGGCGCTCGCCGTAGGCGCGGATCCTGTAGACAAGAGCTACGCCGACCAGCTCAGGGCGGGGGCCATTCTCGAGAGGTTGTTTGTGGAGCAGCCGACGCATCCCGGGTTGGCGCACTACATCATTCACGCTTACGACGTGCCGGCGCTGGCCGCACACGCACGGGTCGCGGCGCAACGTTATGCGGATATCGCGCCGGACGCACCTCATGCACTGCACATGCCGTCGCACACGTTTACGCGACTGGGCGACTGGCAGGCATCCATCCAGAGCAACGTGGTTGCGGCGGCGGCAGCGCGTCGCCAGGGGCAGACGGCCGAAGAGCTGCATGCCAGCGACTACGAGACCTATGCCTACCTGCAAGGCGGGCAGAACGCGGCGGCCGCACGAATAGTCAGGCAGCTGCCGAAGATCGCCTCACGATTTGATCCCAAGGCGGCCCTCGTCGGTGCGGGGCCGCCCGCCGCGGGGTTTTTTGCGCTCGCGGCGATCCCGGCGCGGTACGCGCTGGAACGACGGGATTGGCAAAGCGCCGAAAAACTGCTGGCGCGCGAGACGCCCGTGCCCTTTGCCGATGCGATCACATGGTTCGCCCGGGGGATGGGCGCCGCCCGGCTCGGACACGCACAGTCAGCTGATGAGGCGCGGGCCGCGCTGCAACGCATTCAGCAGCGTCTTTCAGCTGCCAACGAACCGTACTGGACTCGACAGGTTGAAATCCAGGCACTGACTGTCTCGGCATGGTCCGCACTGGCAAAGGGCGCCAGGGATCAGGCGCTGCAGCAAATGCAGTCGGCGGCTGACATGGAAGACAAGACAGAAAAGAGCGTCATAACACCTGGGCCATTGGCCCCGGCGCGGGAATTGCTGGGTGAGATGTTGCTGCTCCTGAACGAGCCAGCCATGGCGTTGTCCCATTTCGAGGCCACTCTCAAGAAAGAGCCGCGACGCTTCAATGCGTTGTACGGAGCCGCGCATGCGGCCGAGCTCAGCGGAGATCGACGCACGAGCCAGAAATATTTTCGTGAACTGCTCAGCGTATGCGCGCGCGCGGACAAGCCCGCACGTGCTGAACTTGTTGAGGCGCGGCGCTCGCTTTTGCAGAAGTGAGCGGCGCTGGCCTGCCAGCTACCGAGGCACCTGGTTGAGGCTTGGCGTGCTTCCGTTCTGCTTATAGCGAAGCTTGTCGGCGGGCCTCTCAAGCCTCCACATGTACAGGATGAAAGGTCGGGTACGGCCCGGGCTGCCACTGACGATGACTTGGTCGCCGGCACGGAAGGTGGCCGCCGTCACGCCAATTTCCTCAAGCTCGTAACGGTTGTCCATCTCGGCGCGCCAGGTCCGCCACTTGCCCTCGGCGCTCCGCACATCCACGACCAGAAAGGGATGTGGATGGACAAACTGGAATTCACGCACCGTGCCGGTCAGCGTGACCGATTGCCCGGCGTCGTAGATGCTTCCGAACGAGTGGTGCGCCATGACAGGACCTGGGTACAGCACAGCCAGCAGCAGTGAGAGGGCGCATCGCATGTTCACTAGTGTCGCAAATCGGTGCACAGGAAGTATGAAGGACGAAAGCCCCCGGAGTTCCCAGGCTGCAACTCGGCTCCGGGATTCCACCGTTCGTCGCATCCCCTAACCCCCGCCGCCGGGGCCCGGTAGTCTCGGTTCCAGTCCAACTACCCGCGAGCACCGCTTGAACACCACATCCAGACGATTGCCCATCCTGCCGCAAGGCTGGCGCCGCAATGAATGGCGCGTGCCGCTGGTGGTCGTCGTGATCTGCCTGGTGGCCGCCCTGCTGAACCTGGCCTTCTCCTGGCCCCAGCCGGCACGGACCGTGCGCGACGTGGTGCTATCCACGCTGTTCTGCGGCTTTGGCATCTATGGCATGGCCATGCTCATTCGCCTGCCGCTGCGCGGCCGGTTTCCAGGTTGGGCCGTTGTGGTGGCCATCCTCGTGGGCAATGTGCTGGGTTCACGCCTGGCCTATCTGGTGCTGGGCGTTCCGGATTACATCGGCATGGTGATGCGCAATCCTGCGGGGCTACGCAATTCACTCGTCGTGCCTGCCGCCATTGGTCTCGTGGTTACGGCGTTCTTCCTCTATTTCTCGCATACGCAGGGAGTGAAGGAGGAACTGGAACGTCAGCGCCGCCGTGCCGCCGAGGCATTGCAGGCCGAGACGCAGGCGCGGCTCGCGTTGCTGCAGGCGCAGATCGAACCTCACTTCCTTTTCAACACGCTGGCCAACATCCACAGCCTCATCAGGGAAGATGCCGAAGCCGCCAGCGTGGTGCTGGAGCAGCTCAATACCTACCTGCGCACCAGCTTGCGTCGCACCCGCGAGCCGACTTCCACGGTGGGCGAGGAGCTTGAACTGGTCGAAGCGCTGCTGGGCATCGCTGGAATGCGGCTCGGCCGGCGGCTGGAATACAGCATCAATGCCGCGCCGGATGTGCGTGCGGCGCCGTTGCCGCCGCTGCTGCTGCAGCCGCTGGTCGAGAATGCCGTGCGCCATGGCATTGAGCCCGCGGTGGAAGGTGGCCGCATCAGCGTGGAGGTGAAGCGCCTCAACGGCGATCTGGAAATGCTGGTGACCGACACCGGTGTGGGGCTCGACGTGAACGCGCCAGGTGGCGTGGGCCTGGCGAACATTCGTGCCCGCCTGGAGAGTCTGTATGGCGTTGCCGGCAAGCTCGAGTTCTACGCCAACGTGCCGCGCGGCGTGATCGCCAGATTGATCATTCCTTCCCCTGCAAGCCGGGTGACTCTGTGAACACAGTACTGATCGCCGATGATGAACCGCAGCTCGCGCAGGACCTGTCGCGCCGGTTGCAGCGCTGCTGGAATGGCGTCGAGATTGTCGCCGTGGTCGACAATGGCTTGAGCGCCGTGGCCGAAATGGCCCGACTGAAACCCGACTATGCCTTTCTCGATATCCGCATGCCGGGCCTCAACGGCCTGGAGGTCGCAGCGGCGGCCGACGGCACGCGCGTGGTGTTCGTCACGGCGTATGAGGAATACGCCGTCGCAGCTTTCGAGGCCAGTGCGGCCGACTATCTGGTGAAGCCCATCTCCGACGCGCGCCTCGCGCAATGCGTGGCGCGACTGCAGCGGGCTGCCGCGGCGGCGCCGGATCTTTCGGCCTTGCTGCAACGTCTGCAGCAGCAGCGCTCCGCGCACCTGGCCTGGCTGCATGTGGGGGCGGGCAATACCACGCGCGTGCTGGCGGTGGAGGAAGTGCTCTACTTCCAGGCGGGCGACAAATACACCGAAGTGGTCACGGCCAACGAGCGCCACGTGATCCGCATGTCGCTGAAGGAACTGGGGCAGCGCCTCGACGCGGAACGCTTCGCGCAGATCCACCGCGGCACCATCGTGAACCTGCGTGCCATCGAGCGCCTGGACCGCGACATGCTGGGCCGCGCGCAGATCCATTTGAAAGGTCACACCGATGTGCTGACCGTCAGCCGTGCCTATCTGGCCCGGTTCCGGCAGATGTAACGACGCAAGCAACAAGGAGTTCAATCATGATGACGCGCAGAAGTCTTCTGGGCGCGGGGGCCGCGCTCGCCCTGGCGACGCCCGTTACGCTGCTTCGGGCCGGCCAGGCGCCCAGGGCGGCCGGCTTTGATGAAGTTGGCAACGCGGTGAAAGAGGCCGTGGCCTCCCGCGATGTGCCGGGCGCTATCTCGATTGTGTGGCAGGGCGGCCAAACACGCTGCGTGCATGCCGCGGGCGTGCGCAACATCGAAACCGGCGCACCATTGACGATGGACACCATCATGGGCCTGGCTTCGATGACCAAGCCCATCACTGTGGCCACCGCCATGGCGTTGGTCGAGCGCGGCAAGATGCGCCTGTCTGATCCCATTACGCGTTGGGCGCCTGAGTTCGCGAACATGCGCGTGCTGCGTCGGGCCGATGGTCCGCTGGATGATACCTACGCGGCGCCACGCGTCATCACCATCGAGGATCTGATGACACATTGCGCGGGCTTTGCGTACGGCTTCTACACGCAGGGACCGCTGGCCGCCGCGCTCATCCAGAAACTGGGCATGGGCATCGACAGCGACCTGACCGCGGACCAGTGGATGCAGACCATTGCCGCGTTGCCGCTGGCCTATGCACCGGGCGAGCGCTTCAACTACGGGCATTCCATCGATGTACTGGGGTTCATCGTCGGCCGCGCGGCGGGCAGCGATCTGCGCCAGGCCATGCGCGAATTGATACTCGATCCTGCGGCAATGCCGGATACGGATTTTCACACCCCGGTGCAGAAGCGCGCGCGCGCCGCGGAGGTCTATTTTTCGCCGGCGGCGGGTGAGTTCACGAACGTGAAAATGAGCGGCTTCTACTCCGACAAGCCGGTGTCCTATGCATCCGGCGGGCAGGGCCTGGTTTCCACCCCGGCCGACTACCTGCGCTTTGCGCGCATGCTGCTCGGCGGTGGCCGCATCGATGGCCGGCGGGTACTGAAGGCCGACAGCGTCAAGCAGATGCTTACGGACCATCTCACGACGCAGCAACGTGGTTTCGCGGCATTCGGCGATCCACAATACTGGCAGCGCTGGGGCCAGGGTCTGGGCATGACCGTGCTTCGCGATCCGGCGCTGGCCTCGACGCAAGCCGGCGTGGGCTCATTCGGCTGGGGCGGGGCATTTGGTGGCTGGTGGCAAGGTGATCCGACGCGCAACGCCATTCTACTGTGGATGCAGGAATGCCTGCCGGCGCCGCCGATTCCCGGCGCGCCGATCTCGGTGCGCTCCATCCCCGGGGCCAACGGGATTCGGGATTTTCAATCGCGGGCTTACGCGGCGCTGGGTAGGTGATGTGCCGGAATCCGGCTATGCTGTCCCCCTGCGAAACCAAGGATCAGGGGGACGGCAATGTCACGTTTCATGCGATGGGCGGCGTGCGCGGCTCTGGTTGTCACCGGTTGCAATTCAGCCTTCGCGCAGAATGCGTGCGATCGGGCCTGCCTGGGTGGAATGCTCGATCGCTATCTGGCGGCGGTGATCGCGCACGATCGCAGCAAGGCGCCACTGGCCATCGGCTTTCGCCAGACCGAGAACGCCATCAATGCCTCACCCGGAAAAGGCGTGTGGCACAGCGTGACCGCGCTCGGCAAGGTACAGCGCAGATATTTCGACCCGGTAACCGGGCAGGCGGGTTATTACGGTACCGTGATGGAAGGCAACGACGCCGCGATCGTGACGATTCGCCTGCGCGTCGAGGATCGCAAGCTCACTGAAGCCGAGTGGTACATCGCCCGCGCAGATGATCCGGGTTTGAACGGTCCGCGCCAGCCCGGGCGGCCGCCGGCCAATCTGCACAACCCCGACTATCTCGCGCTGCATCCACCGCGACAGGAGGCCGTGCCGGCATCAAAGCGTGTGGACCGCGCGACGCTGGGTCGCATCGTCGACAGCTACTTCGATGCGATCACCTCGCACGACGGATCGATCGCACTCACGCACAAGGGTTGCGGCCGCGCCGAGAATGGCACGCCCGCACCGGGTGGTGATTTCCTGCCGCCCGACCCCGCGCGTCAGCCCGCCACGCCGCCAGCAGGCTCGGCCGGGCAAGGACCGCCGCCAGCAGCGGGCAGCCGCGGCTGCGTCGATGGCCTCGAGAACTTCAATGCCGTGATGGTCGCCGCACGCCGGATTCCGCTCATCGATGAGGAGGCGCAGATCGTTCTGGCGACGGCTGTGTTCATTCGCAGGCCGGGATCGCCGACACCGCGCAATGCCGCGAGCTGGTGGTTCGTGATCGACGAGGCGAAGATCCGCACTACCTACACAGCCATGTTCTATCCGCCACCGCAGCTGGCCGTGCCGAACTGGCCGCCGTACTACGGCAACTGGCCGTTGCCGGAAACCACTGTTCCGGCGCCGGCGCCGACTCGATAGACAGGAGGCGAGAGGTCGTGAACGCACAATCCCGGACCAGGGTCTATCTGAAGAAGACCTGCCCCTACTGCCTGAAGCTGCGGATTTTCCTCACCGAAGCGGGCATGGCCGACCAGTTCGACTTTACGGTTTTCAATGACGGTGACGATACACACAAGACCTTGCGTGCGCGCATGGAAGCGGCGGGACAGGAGCCGGGATTTCCGGCGGTAGAAATCGAACCGGGTAAATTGGCCACCGGAACCGATGACCTGATCTCGCGCTTCGCACAACAGGGCGGCGTAGAGGTCGCGAAGCTGCCCTTGTTCAACTATTACTCCGAGGGCGTCTTCGTCCGCTACGTGGAAATGTTTCGCGAGTTGCGCCGGGCAAAAGGCGGGTAACCCACGCGGGCCGCGCGCTGGTGGAACCCGCGGGTTCCACCAGCCTCATGCCGTCAATGCGGTGCGCGACCCGGAGTCGAATTGTCGTTCCGACCAGCAGGACGAGTGCCGGTACCTCCCACGCCGGTCGCGGTGCTGCCCATGCCCGCCACACGAAGATTGTTCTGCACATGGGTGACGCCGCTGACGCGCTCCGCACAATCTTCCGCGCGCCGTCGCTGCTCGCGCGAGTTCACGGTTCCCATCAGCGTGACTTCGCTTCCGGCCACTGACACTTCCACCTCGGAGGCATCGACCATGCGGTCATCGCTGAGCCGATCACAGACATCCTCACGGATGCGTTCGTCCGATCGCGTATAGCCCTTGGGTCCGCGGCCGCGGTGACCGTGGTCGATCGCGTCCACATCGCGGCGCTGCTGGGCATCGTCATCACCGAACCACGACGCCACTTCGTCCGTAGTGCGGTCCCACCAGCCCCGTTCCTGTCCTGGACCCCGATAGCCCTGGCCGCGATAGAGTGGACCGTAGTCGCGTTCGTAGCCGGAACGGGGGAATTCACCCTGTGGATAGTTTTCGCGCCAGGTTCCGCGTGGAGCTTCCCCGCCGTATCGTCCGAAGTCCGTGCCGTAACGGGTATAGCCCGAACCGAACTCGCGGCTGGAGCGCCCCGGATCGCGGGCGTAACGGCCGTGCTCGCGTTCATCACGCCAGGCATTCCAGCGCTCACGCTCTTCCGGATCCATTGGAAAACGACCCTCATCTCTCCAACGATTTTCATCAGCCATGTGTGCGTCCTCCACGTCAGGAGCCTGGAATTAGGCGCGCGCACCCGCGCACGGAATGTCGGCGAACCACGGACGGGCGCGCAGGCGGGCTCCTACGCGCCCAGTGCGCGGATCGTCACCTGACCGGTGCGGGCCTGGATGATGCCCACATATGAGGGAACGCCCAGGCGTCGCTGCTCCTCCCGGTCGCGCGCACTGAACTCCCAGGCATGTCCGCCTGGCGTGTGCGTGTGATAGAGGCCCACCAGCAACATGCGGCCATGCGCGCTTTGAATGATGTACTCCACGCTGCTGGGTTGATGGGAAGTCACAGGTTGCGAGTAGACGAAGCAGTGTGGGCCGTGTTGAAACACGGCACCGCCGTATTCCTCGCGCCGACTGATTGAAGCGGCGAACTGAATACCCGCCGCCGCGGCATCCCGGATGGAGGCGTGACAGGTGGCATCGCTCGCCACTTCCG
>Ga0164241_10003306_pt1 | contig 16411 bp, 17 predicted proteins | sample OricomyardsoilBY_FD_108780 | JGI IMG/M metagenome (GOLD analysis project Ga0164241, IMG submission 108780) | Backyard soil microbial communities from Emeryville, California, USA - Original compost - Back yard soil (BY) | ecosystem: Environmental > Terrestrial > Soil > Unclassified | place: USA... | reverse complement strand
CGGATCAAGTCGATGACGTCGCCGCCGGTCTACCGCGAGCTCGAGGACGAGATCGAGGAGACCCGTCGCGCCAAGGAGGCCGCGATCGAGGCGCAGGAGTTCGAGAAGGCCGCGAACCTGCGCGACCAGGAGCGCCGCCTGACCAACCGCAAGCGTGAGCTCGAGGAGGCCTGGGAGGCCGGCGAGGGCGAGGGCGAGCGGCCGGCCATCGGCGAGGAGGAGATCGCCGACATCGTCTCGATGTGGACCGGCATCCCCGTCTTCAAGCTCACCGAGGCCGAGACGGCGAAGCTCATGCGGATGGAGGACGAGCTGCACAAGCGCGTCATCGGTCAGCACGCCGCGGTCGACGTCATCTCGAAGGCGATCCGGCGCTCGCGCGCCGGCCTGAAGGATCCCAAGCGCCCCACGGGCTCGTTCATCTTCCTCGGGCCTTCGGGCGTCGGGAAGACCGAGCTCGCCCGGACGCTCGCCGAGTTCCTGTTCGGCGACGAGGACTCGATGATCCGGATCGACATGTCGGAGTACATGGAGAAGCACGCCGTGTCCCGGCTGGTCGGCTCGCCTCCCGGCTACATCGGCTACGACGAGGGCGGCCAGCTCACCGAGGCCGTGCGGCGCAAGCCGTACTCGGTGCTGCTGCTCGACGAGATCGAGAAGGCGCACCCGGACGTCTTCAACATCCTGCTGCAGATCCTCGAGGACGGCCGGCTGACCGACGCCCAGGGGCGCACGGTCGACTTCCGCCACACGATCATCATCATGACGTCGAACATCGGCGCGTCCGAGATCGCCCGCAACACGCCGCTCGGCTTCGCCGTCAGCGACGACGAGACGGGCATCACGTACGACGACATGAAGAACCGGATCATGGGAGAGCTGAAGAAGGTCTTCCGGCCCGAGTTCCTCAACCGGATCGACGACGTGATCGTGTTCCACAAGCTGCAGAAGGACGAGATCAAGGTCATCGTCGAGCTGCTGCTGACCCGGATCCGGCAGTCGCTGGCCGAGCGCGAGCTGCAGCTCGAGCTCTCCGAGGACGCCAAGGACCTGCTCGTCGAGAAGGGCTGGGACCCGTCGATGGGCGCCCGTCCGCTCCGCCGGGCGATCCAGCGCTACATCGAGGACCCGCTGGCCGACTTCGTCCTGCGCTCCGAGCTCACGCCCGGCGCGACGGTCATGGTCGAGCGCGGCGAGGGCACCGATGACAACGCCGAGCCCGAGGTCAAGCTGTCGATCGTCCAGGGCGAGCGCGTCCCGGCGACCGTCGGCGCGCCCGACGAGGAGGCCGAGGGCGACGAGCCCCCGGTCGCCGAGGTCCCGGACGCCCCGCCGGCGCCCGAGGCGGACGCCGAGTAGCCGTCGCGATATCCGAAGCCGTGCCGAAGGGCGCCCCCACCGGGGCGCCCTTCGTCGTTAAGGAACGCTCGCTTGACAAGCGACAGTTAACGATATATCGTGACGTTCGTAAAGCAGTAACAAGACGAAAGGAGAAGGCATGCACGCCATCTCACTTCCCATGAACACACGCCTCCGCAAGATGGGCGGCCACCGTGGCCACCACCGCGGCGGAGGCCCAGGCGGCTTCGGCTTCCCGGGGTTCGGCGGGCCGGGCTTCGGCTTCGGTCCCGGCTTCGGGGGCCGCGGCGGACGCCGCGCCGCCCGCGGTGACGTCCGCGCCGCCGTCCTGCTGCTCCTCGAGGAGGAGCCGCGCAACGGCTACGCGCTGATGCAGGAGATCGAGCAGCGCAGCGAGGGCGTCTGGCGCCCGAGCCCCGGCTCGATCTACCCCGTGCTCGCGCAGCTCGAGGACGAGGAGCTGGTGGCGCCCCAGGAGGGTCGCGGCGCCGGTCGCACCTACGCCCTCACCGACGCGGGCAAGGCCCACGTCGAGGAGCAGCGCACCGAGCTCGGCGAGCCGTGGAACGCGGTCTCCGGCGGCATCCCCAAGGAGGCGCTCGAGATCCGCAACGTGATCGGGCAGCTCGCCGGAGCGGCCATGCAGGTCATGCAGGCCGGCACCGAGGAGCAGCGCGCCCAGGCGGTCGCCCTGCTCACCGAGACCCGTCGCGGGCTCTACCGGATCCTCGCCGAGGAGGAGCCGCCCGCGGGCGGCTGACCTCCTGCTCAAGCGGCGCCGCGCGGTTCATGGTGTACTGCGCGGCGTCAACCGAGGAGGAGAGGCAGACCGATGGACGCAGCACGGCTGAAGCAGATCGGGGTCTTCGCGGACCTGGACGACCACGCGCTCGACGCGATCTCGAAGCTCGCGGCCGAGGTCTCGGTGCCCGAGGGCAAGGAGCTCGTCCGCGAGGGCGACTACTCCTACGACCTGATCGCGATCGAGGAGGGCACCGCGCGGGTGCACAGCGGCGAGGAGACGATCGCCGAGCTGGGGCCGGGGGACATCGTCGGCGAGATGGGCGTCCTCGAGCGCGCGCAGCGCAGCGCATCGGTGACCGCGACGTCGCCGATGCTGCTCGTCACGCTCACCGGCTGGGACGTGCGCAAGCTCCGCAAGCAGGCGCCCGAGGCCGTCGACCGGCTGCAGCAGCTCGTCGCGGAACGCAGCAACGGCTGAGACGGTGGCCGCCGACCGGGATCGGGAGTCGTGAGCGCGCGCCGGCGCGGCGACTCCACGCGGTCGGTGCACGCGGGCCTGCCGCCCGCCGAGAACGGCACGCCGTACCTGCCGGGCCCGACGTTCGCGTCGGCCTACCACCTGGCCGGCGACGACGTCCACGCCGTCCCGGGCTACCTGCGCGAGGGCAACCCCACGTGGGCGGCCTACGAGGCGGCGCTGGCCGAGCTCGAGGGCGGCGAGGTCGTGCTGTTCGCGTCCGGGATGGCGGCGTGCAGCGCGTTGCTGCTGGCGCTGGAGCCCGGCCAGATCCTGGTCGTGCCCGACGACTGCTACTTCGGCGTGCGCGTCGTCGCCCGCGACCACCTGGTGGCGCGGGGCGTCGTCGTGCGCTCGGTCCCGACCGACCTCGACGCCGTCGTCGCGGCCTGCGCGGACGCCGCGATGGTGTGGATCGAGACGCCCTCGAACCCGAAGCTCGACGTGCTCGACGTCGCGGCGGTGCGGGCGGCGATCGGGCCGGACGCGACGCTGGTGGTCGACAACACGCTCGCCACGCCGCTCGTGCAGCGGCCGCTGGAGCTGGGCGCCGACGTCTCGGTGGCCAGCGCGTCCAAGCACCTCACCGGCCACAGTGACCTGCTGCTCGGCTACTGCGCCGTGAGCGACCCGGAGCGCGCGGCGGCGCTGCGCGCCTGGCGCGGCCTGACCGGCGCGATCCCCGGGCCGTTCGAGGCGTGGCTGGCGCACCGCTCGCTGGCGACGTTCGGCGTGCGGGTCGAGCGCGGGACCGCGAACGCGCGGGCGGTCGCCGACCTGCTGGGCACGCGCGACGACGTGCGCGGCGTCCGCTACCCGGGCTTCGGGACAGTCGTGGGCTTCGAGCTCGCCGACGCCGCCGCGGTTGCACGGTTCTTCGGGGCCTCCTCGCTCGTCACCGAGGCGACCTCGTTCGGCGGCGTCCACACGAACGCGGAGCGCCGCGGGCGCTGGGGCAGCGACGACGTCGCGGAGGGCTTCGTGCGCTTCAGCGCGGGCATCGAGGACACCGAGGACCTGCTTGCCGACCTGATCGCGGCGCTGGACGCCGCCTCCGCGTAGGATCGCCGCCATGGCGATCACAGGAGAGCGGTCCATCGACGTCGACGCGCCCCGGGACGAGGTCCTCGCGGTGCTGCTGGACGTCGAGGCGTACCCCGACTGGCAGCCGGACGTCAAGGAGGCGGAGGTCCTGAAGACCGACGCCGAGGGCCGGCCGGCCGAGTCCGAGCTGGTGCAGGACGCGCAGGTCAAGAAGATCCGCGTGCGCGTGCGCTACGAGCACGACGGCGAGAACGGCTTCTCGTGGTCGCTGGTCAAGGGCGACGTGAAGGCGCTCGACGGCTCCTACCGGCTCGAGGACGCCGGGTCGGGCACGCGGGTCACGTACTCGCTCGTGACGGACCCGGGCCGGACGCTGAGCCTGCTGCTGCGCGGGCCGGTCGTCGACCGGGTCCGCGACCACATCATGGACGGCACGCTCAACGCGTTGAAGAAGCACGTCGAGTCCTAGGCGGCCCTCGCGTTCCGGGCGGTTTCGCGTCCGGTCCGCCGCCTACTGTCGGGCGCCCTCATGGCCCGCCCGACCACGATCCACGTCTGCTCCGACTGCGGCCACGCCGAGGCCCGCTGGCACGGTCAGTGCCCGGGCTGCGGGGCGTGGAACACGCTCGTCGAGGAGCGCGCGTCGAGCCCGTCCGCGGGCGGCGGCCGGGGCGTCGGCGCGCGTGGCGCCGGCGCCGGGCGGCGCGGGCCGGCGGCCAAGCCGGTCGCGCTGCGCGACGTGCCGGTCGAGCGGATCCCGCGCCTGCACACGAAGATCGGCGAGCTCGACCGCGTGCTCGGCGGCGGGCTCGTGCCGGGCTCGCTGGTGCTGCTCGGGGGCTCGCCGGGGATCGGCAAGTCGACGCTCACCGGGATGGCGCTCGGGAACCTCGAGGCCTCGGGGCGCAGCACGCTGTACGTGTCGGGCGAGGAGTCCGCGGCGCAGGTGCGGCTGCGGGCCGAGCGGCTTGGCGCCGACGCGCTGCGGGTGCCGGTGCTCACCGAGACCGACCTCGACGCGGTGCTCGCGACGATGGAGGCCGAGCGGCCCGACGTCTGCGTGATCGACTCGGTGCAGACGCTGCACTCCGGCGAGCTGACCAGCGCGCCCGGCTCGGTCGGCCAGGTCCGCGAGGTCGCGTCGCAGATCATGAAGGTCGCGAAGGCGAGCGGCACCGCGGTGATCCTCGTCGGCCACGTGACGAAGGAGGGCTCGCTCGCCGGCCCGCGCGTGCTCGAGCACCTCGTCGACTGCGTGCTGCTGTTCGAGGGCGAGCAGGAGCGCACGTACCGGACCGTGCGGGCGCTGAAGAACCGCTTCGGGTCGACCAACGAGGTCGGCGTGTTCGAGATGGCCGAGGCCGGGCTCGTCGAGGTGCTCGACGCCAGCGCCCGGTTCGTCGGCCAGGCGACGCGCGCGCCCGGCAGCGTCGTCCTCGCGTCGATGGAGGGCTCGCGGCCGCTGCTCGTGGAGGTCCAGGCGCTGGTGTCGCCGTCGGAGCTCGTGCCGCCGCGCCGCGTCTGCAACGGGATCGACCGCAACCGCCTCGCGCTCGTGCTCGCCGTGCTCGCGCGCCACGCCGGGGTCGGGACGGGCACGGCCGACGTGTTCGTCAACGTCGTCGGCGGCGTGCGGATGGAGGAGCCGGGCGCCGACCTGGCGATCGCGATCGCGGTGGCCAGCGCCGCCCGCGGCGTGCAGGCGGGGGAGGGCGACGCGCCGCTGGCCTGCTTCGGCGAGGTCGGCCTGACCGGCGAGGTCCGCCCGGTCGCCCACGCACAGCGAAGGACGGACGAGGCGAAGAAGTTCGGCCTCCGCAGCCTGGTCACGCCCGACACCGCACCGACCCTCCGCCACGCCCTCCGCGCCGCGCTGGGCGCGCCGGGACGGGGCGGGGACGCGCGCGGGGGCGGAGACGCCGCCGCGCCGCGCGACCGCGCCGCCGCCTAGCCCACCGACACGTCGCGGCTGCGGCCCGAGTAGCTCGTCTCCGAGCCCGGGTCGCCGAGCTTCACGTAGGCGAGCGTCGCGACCAGGCGCGTCGGGCCGGTGACCGGGACGGCGACGGTGAAGCTCCGGCCGTCGGCGCTCAGCGGGGCGCTGGCCAGCGCCTTCGCGGTCTCGCTCCCGTTCGGCGCCTTGATCTCGATCCGGCGCCCGGGCTGCGGCGGGTCGACGGTCCCGGTCAGGGTCACCGAGCCGTCGGTCACCGGCGACGCGGCGACCGTGATGTCGGCGACCGCCGCGCCGGTCGAGAACTGGAAGATCGACGTGATCGCTCCGGGCGTCTCGGCGGTCGGGAGGTAGAACGGCTGCGCCGGGATCGGCGGCGGGATCGTGATCGCCCAGCCGCCGTCGGCGCCGGTGGTCGTGACCAGTCCGGTCGGCTGGACGTCCTCCGTCTGCGTGTCGGCCGTCGGGAACCCGACGTGCGCCAGCGTCACGCGGACGCCGGCGAGCGGCTGCGTGCGGACGACCGCGCCGCGCCGCACCACGGTGCTCGTGAGCTTCCCGTCGAGCGTGTACGGCTGGGTCGCGCGCGGCGACTGGGTCGGCTGGGCCTGGGTGAGCGCCGGCGGCAGCGCGTGCTCGCTCGGGCCGAACGGGTCGGGACCCAGGGTCACGCGGCAGGGCAGGCGCTCGGCGCAGCTCGAGTCACTCGCCTCCTGGGGCGAGACGTACGCCCAGGTCGCGCCGTCGACCGCGAGCGCGCCGGTGAGGCCGACGCCCGCCCGGACCTCGGTGACCCGCCGGCTCTTCAGGCTCACCCGCACGAACCCGGTGCTCGGGTGCAGGCCGAAGTGGGTCGCGTAGACGTCGGTGGCGGTCAGGGCCGCGCCGCCGTAGTGGTTGGACTCCTCGCCGCTGTTGGCCGTGCGCAGGACGTGCGTCGCGCCGCCCGCGGCCGACTGCGTGCGCAGCTGGGTGGTGAAGCGCGGGTCGCCGTCGCGGATCGCGGCCGACTCGACGGTCGTCGCGATCGTGCTCCCGCGCAACGCGAGGCTCGTGACCGCGCCGCAGCGGCCGCGGTCCAGGCGACGCGGCGCGCCGCCGAGCGGCTGCGCGTAGGGGACGTCGCACGCGGTCGCGGTCTCGCGGCCCTTGACGGGGACGTGGACGACGAACGCGAGCCGCGTGCGCCACTGCGCCGCCCAGGTGACGTTGCCCGGGAGGTTCAGCGGGTACTCGCGGCCGGCGGCGGGGACGTAGCGGAACGCCCGGCAGCCGGTGTCGGCGCCGCGGCAGCGGCTGTAGGCGAACACGATCCGGCCGCGGCCGTCGGGGCCGGCGGTGAGGCCGCGCGGCATCCGCGCGGCGGGTGCCGCGCCGCCGGCCACCGAGGTCTGGTCGCCGCGGTGGATCATCAGCCGGTAGCCGCCTCGGCCGGGCGCCCACCAGGCGACGTCGCCGCCGTAGGCCGCCACGCCGGAGGCCGCGGGGAGGCCGGCGAGGACCTCGTCGGCGTGGGCGGACGGGGCGGTCAGGAGGGCCGCGGCGAGGGTGGTGGCTACCAGCGGAAGGCGTCGCATGACTCCAGAACGTAGAGGGAGTGCCGAAGGTCACGCGAATCCCGCAGAAAGCCCACTAAACAAGGGGTAAATCCCTGCTAGAATGAGGGGCGATGGCGAGTCGATCCGGGGATGAGCTCCATGAGCTCGAGAGGCAGGAACCCCGGCTCGTAAAGGCGCTGGAGATGGTCGCGCCGGGCACCGCGCTTCGTGAGGGGATCGACAACATCCTCCACGCCCGCACCGGCGGCCTCCTCGTGATGGGCGACCCGGAGGAGCTCTCGTTCCTCAACTCGGGCGGCATCAAGCTCGACGTCGACTACACACCGGCGCTGCTCTACCAGGTGGCGAAGATGGACGGCGGCATCGTTCTCAACGCGAACGCGACCAAGATCGCGTGGGCGAACGTCCAGCTGATGCCCGATCCGACGATCCTCTCGCTCGAGACCGGCACCCGGCACCGCACCGCCGAGCGCGTCTCGAAGCAGACCGACGCGCTGGTCATCGCGATCTCGCAGCGCCGCGAGGTCGTCTCGCTGTACGTCGACGGCGCGAAGTACATCCTCGAGGACATCCCGGTCGTCCTGGCGAAGGCCAACCAGGCGCTGGCGACCCTCGACAAGTACCGCAGCCGCCTCGACCAGGTCTCGACGCGGCTGACCGCGCTCGAGTTCGAGGGCGGCGCCACGCTCCACGACGTCCTCACGGTCCTCCAGCGCTCCGAGCTCGTGACGCGGATGGCCGTCGAGATCGAGCGCTACATCGTCGAGCTCGGCACCGAGGGCCGGCTGATCGAGATGCAGCTCGAGGAGACGATGGTCGGCACCGCCTCGGACAAGGCGGCCCTGGTCCACGACTACATCGCCGAGAGCAGCGACGAGGCCTTCGCCGCGGCGCTCGATCAGCTCGGCCGGCTGCCCCACCAGGACCTCCTGGACTTCGGGCGCCTCGCGGAGCTCCTCGGCTTCGACCGCAAGCTCAACACCCTTGACTACCCCGTCTCCCCGCGCGGCTTTCGGATCCTGGGGCGCATCCCGCGCCTCCCGAAGCTCGTGGTCGGCAACATCGTGTCCGCCTTCGGCGGTCTCGACGAGATGCTGGCCGCAACCGACGCCGAGGTGGAGGCCGTTGAAGGGGTGGGCGAGATCAGGGCCAAGGAGATCCGCGAGGGCCTGCGCAGACTGCAGGAGATCAACCTCGTGGACCGGTACCTGCAGACATGAGAACCATGGCCGGTGACCCCCGCCGGCCACTCCAAGGAGGATCACCGATTCCGGACATCACCGAAGAAGAACTGCTGGAGGACCTCGAGGCCATCGAGCCCGAGAACATCGACTTCGAGGTGGGCGACAGCGTCGTCTATCCCCACCACGGCGCGGGCAAGGTCCTCAAGAAGGAGCTGCGCACGATGTTCGGTGAGGAGCGCGAGTACCTCACCATCAAGATCCTGCACAACGACATGACCGTCATGGTCCCGTGTTGCAACGCGGGCAAGGCCGGTCTTCGTCGCATCATCGACGAAGAGGCCGTCAAGAAGGTCATGGCCGTGCTCGCGGACGACATGTCCGAGATGCCCAAGAACTGGAACCGCCGGTTCAAGCACAACCGCGACAAGATCAAGACCGGCGACATCTTCGAGCTCGCCGAGGTCGTGCGGAACCTTGCCATCCGTGAGTTCGACAAGGGTCTCTCGACGGGTGAGAAGCAGATGTTCACGCGCGCCAAGAAGATCCTCGCGTCCGAGCTGATGTACGCGCTGGACAAGAACGAGGAGGAGGCCGAGGAGTACCTGGACCAGGTCCTCGCCGACTCCGCCGGCGCCTCGCTCGGGGTCGCCTCGTAGCTCTCGCGCTGCTGCTGGCCGCCGGCCGGGGAGAACGCCTGGGCGCCGATGCGCCCAAGGCCTTCCTCCCGGTCGGTGGGCGGCCGATGCTGGAGTGGTCGGTCGCCGCGCTGCTCGCGGCGCCGTCGATCGACGCCGTCGTCGTCGCACTGCCGGAGGGCGCCGTAGCGCCCGCCGGGTGCGTCGGCGTGCCCGGCGGGGCGGAGCGCTCGCTGTCGGTCCGCAACGCGCTCGCGGCCGCGGCCGGCGATCCCGTGCTCGTCTGCGACGCCGCGCGCCCGCTGCTGACGGTCGAGCTGATCGAGGCCGTGCTCGCCGGGCTCTCCGGCGCCGACGCCGCGATCGCCGCCGCGCCCGTGACCGACACGATCAAGGAGGCGGCGGCCGACCACAGCGTCGTCCGCACCCTCGACCGCTCGGTCCTCTGGGCGATCCAGACGCCCCAGGCCTTCCGCCGCGCCGCGCTCGAGCGCGCGCTGGCCCAGCCCGACGCCGTCGTCGCCGCGGCCACCGACGACGCCTCGCTCGTCGAGGCCCTCGGCGGCACCGTCCACGTCGTCCCGGCCCCCCGCGAGAACCTCAAGGTCACCACCGCCGTCGACCTCCGCGTCGCCGAGCTCCTGCTCGCCGAGCGCGCCGCGCGTTAGGGAGACCCCGATGGCGAGTGTGATCGTCGGCATCGTGGTGCTCACGGTCGCCGGCCTGTGCCTTCGCTTCGCTGCGGCCCTCGCGCGGTGGACGATCGACGAGAGCAAGCATCGCGAGCGCTACGACGGCAGCCTGCTGAACCCGGACCGGATCCGGCGCGAGATCGACATGTGGAGCACGCCGGAGGCGCTCCGATGGCGGCTCTTGATGGTGCGCATCGGCGCCGTCGTGGGGATCGTGGTCGGCGCCGGGCTGATCGTCTCCGGTCTCGGGGGTTAGGGTCTCGCCGGATGACCGGCATCTCCGAGCAGGCACGGGCGGTCGCCTTCTGGGTCGGGTGCGCGTCGACGGCCGGTGGGCTGCTGCTTGCGCTGATCGGGGACTTCGTCTTCGCGGGGGCGGCGATCGTGGTCGGGGTGGGGGTGCTCTACGCGATCGGGGCGTGGCACGTGCCCGGGACGCGGCGGGCGTACGTCGCGAAGGTGAGCGAGATCTGGGGCGAGTGGACGCTCAACGCCGAGGAGGCGACCGATCGTCGCTGGGCGGCGGGCGCCGAGTACGCGGGCGATCGGGCGATCGCGCGGCTGCAGCGGGTGCGGGTGCCGGGCTCCGAGCGCGAGGGTCATCAGCGGCTGATCGCGGCGCTGAGCGCGTACGTCGACGCCGAGCAGGAGCTGTACGCGGCGCGCGACGCCGCCGACACGGCCGCGATCGCCGAGGCCGAGGCGGCCGTCGCCGAGACGCGCGCGGAGCTCGAGGCCGCGACCGCGGGCTGAGCGGCGGGAGCCGCGGCGGCCCAGTCAACCGGCGCGTGCGCCGCGCCGGCGCCGTAGCTTCAGGCCGATGCGCGGAGCGGTTCCGATCCTGGTCGTCGCGGCGGCTCTGGCGGTCCCGGCGGCGGCGTCGGCCGCCAAGACGTGCGGCGAGCCGGGGGCGGCGTGGGAGCGCGCGACGCCGGCCGAGGTCGGGATGGACGCGGCGAAGGTCGCGCAGGCGGTCGACTACGGCACCGCGAACCTCGGGTTCGCGATCCGCGTGTACCGCCACGGCTGCCTGGTCGCCGAAGACCGCGCGGCGGCGCTGAACCGGACGCAGACGTTCGAGAGCTGGTCGATGGCGAAGTCGGTCGTGTCGCTGCTGTTCGGCCGTGCGATGACGCTCGGGCTGATCTCCCCGGACGACCCGGTCGGCGCGCTCGTCCCCGAGGCCGACCAGGCCCACGGCGCGATCACGATCCGCGACCTGCTGACGATGTCCTCCGGGCTCGAGTGGAACGGCCTCCGCGACTACAACCTCTTCACGATGCCCGACCGCGTGCGCGACGCGCTCACGCTCCCGATCGCCCACCCGCACGGCACGTACTTCGAGTACGCCCAGAGCGCGGTCGCCCTGCTCGCCGAGGCGACGGGCCGCGCGGTCGGCGGCGACCTCCAGGCGTGGGGCCAGGAGAACCTCCTCGACGAGCTCGGGATCGACGGCGCGAACTGGCGCTGGGAGCGCGACCCCGCCGGCCACGTCCAGGGCTTCACCGGCGTCAACATGCGCCCCGACGACTTCGCGCGCCTCGGCGACCTGATGCGCCGCGGCGGGATCTGGAAGGGCAAGCGCCTGCTCGCGCAGCGCTACGTGCGCGAGGCGGTCGCGCCGTCGGCCACGAACGGGTGCTACGGCTGGCTGATCTGGGTCAACGCCGGCAAGCCGTGCATCGACCCGACGATCACGTCGCGGCCGTACGAGGACGCGCGCGACTTCCCCGACCTCCCCGCCGACATGTACCGGTTCTCCGGCCTCTTCGGCCAGCTCGTCACCGTCTTCCCGGCCCAGGACGTCGAGATCGTGCGCCTCGGCCAGGACAGCAGCCTGCTGTTCTCCGGCGGCAGCGGCTGGGAGCACGACCTCTACGCGAAGGTGCTCGCCTCGCTGACCGACACGACGGTCGCGCCGCCGGCCGACGCGCCGAGCGCGCCCGCCGCCGCGAAGGCGAACGCCGACTACGGCTTCCAGACGGCGCTGCTGAAGCCCGACCAGTACAAGAACGGTGTGGTCCAGGACCCGCTGCCCGCCCCGGGGCCGGACCGCGCCCGCGCGCTGCGGATGCGGCTGGCCAGCACGGTCGCGTCGCGCAAGGGCGTGGTCACCGTGCGCGCGACGTGCCCGGCGATCCGCCCCGGCCGCGCGCCGGCGTCGTGCCGGGGGAGGGCGACGCTGACGAGCGCGCGCAGCGCCACGACGTACGACCTCGCGGCCGGGAAGACGGCGATCCTGCGTTTCACGCTCACCTCCGCGGCGCAGCGCGCGCTCAAGCGCGCCGGCTCCGCCCAGCTCACGGCGACGGCCACGAACACCGACGCCGGCGGCGGCACCCCGGCCACCGTGACGCTCGCCCCGAAGCGTCCCCGAGCCCGCTGAGCGCGCCCTGCCGCCGGGGCCGGGTGGCCGAGGCTGAGACAATGCGGGGAAGTGCTCACCGACTACCACGTCCACCTGCGGCCGGACGACCCCGGAACTCCCGCCGCCGCGTACTTCACGACCGCCAACGCCGACCGCTACCGGGAGGTGGCGAGCGACCGCGGCATCGTCGAGCTCGGCGTCGCCGAGCACGTCCACCGCTTCGAGCAGGCGCTCGACGTGTGGCAGCACCCGTTCTGGCGAGAATCGGCCCGTGACGACCTCGGCGAGTACTGCCGCTTCGTGCGTGAGGAGACCGACCTGCGCCTCGGCATCGAGGCCGACTGGGTCAGTGGCCGCGAGGACCGCATGGCCGCGCTGCTCGACGATCACGAGTGGGACTACGTGATCGGCTCGGTGCACTTCATCCGCGACCGCGGCGTCGACTCCGACTACGGCGGCGACTGGGACATCTGGGACACGGCGCGCAGCCCGGATGAGGTCTGGAAGGCGTACTTCGAGACGCTCGCCCACGCGGCCGAGAGCGGCCTCTACGACATCATGGCCCACCCCGACCTGGTCAAGGTCTGGGGCACCGAGCGCCCGCTCCCCGAGAAGGACCCGCGCTACTACTACGAGCCGGCCGTCGAGGCGATGGCCGGCGCCGGGGTCGCCGCCGAGGTCTCGACCGCGGGGCTGCGCAAGGCCGCCGGCGAGATCTACCCGGCGCCCGCGCTGATGGAGATGCTCGTCGACGCCGGCGTGCCGATCGCGCTGTCCTCCGACGCGCACGTGCCCGACCAGCTCGGCTTCCGCTACGAGGACGCGCTGACGTTCCTGGCTGACCACGGCGTCAAGGAGATCGCGACCTTCCAGGGCCGCACGCGGCGGATGGAGCCGATCGGATGAGCGGCGGCCGCAGCGGGATCGGCTGGGACTCGCACCGCCTGGAGGCGGGGCGCGAGCTGATCCTCGGCGGCGTCCGGCTCGAGCACGACCGCGGCCTCGCCGGCCACTCCGACGCCGACGTGCTCGCCCACGCGGTCATCGACGCCCTGCTCGGCGCGGCGGGCCTCGGCGACATCGGCCAGCACTTCCCCGATACCGACGAGCGCTTCGCCGGTGCCGATTCCCTCGAGCTCCTGCGCGAGAGCGTGCGGCGCGCGGCGGAGGCGGGCTACGTCCCGGTCTTCGCGGACACCACGGTCGTGATGGAGCGGCCGAAGCTGGGCGGGCATCGCGACGCGATGGCCGCCAACCTGTCCGGCGCCCTCGGCGCCGACGTGAACATCAAGGCCACGACGGGCGAAGGCATCGGCTTCGTCGGGCGCGAAGAGGGGGTGGCCGCATTGGCCGTCGTGACGGTGGAGAAGCGATGAGGCGCAGGCTGCAGGAGATCCCGCCCAGCCTGGTGCGAGTCCTCGACGAGGACCCGGCGCTGGCCGACGGGCTCCGCGGCGACGACCTGGCGTCCGCGGCGAGCGAGGCCGTGGCGATCTGCCACGCCCTGCCGCGCGGCACCGGGCCGGCCCGGTTCCCGGGCTCGTCGGCCGACATGGGCCTGCTGATCCTCGACGGCTTCCTCGGCCGCGAGACGTCCCTGTCCGGACGCCGCGCGCTCGAGCTCCTCGGGCCGGGCGACATCGTGCGCCCATGGGACACGAGCGACGACGACGACGCGCCGGTCGCGACGAGCACGATGTGGACGGTCATCCAGCCCGCGCGCGTCGCGGTGCTCGACGACCGCTTCGCGCGCGCCGCCGGCCAGTGGCCCGCGCTGATGACGGGGCTGATGAGCCGCGCCATGCAGCGCTCGCGCTGGCTGACGCTGCACGCGGCCGCGTCGGCGATCCCGCGCCTGCAGGACCGGCTGCTGCTGCTCCTGTGGCTGGCCGCCGATCGCTGGGGCCGCGTCACGCCGAAGGGCGTGATCGTCCCGATCACCCTGACGCAGTCGCAGTTGGCCGCGATGGCGGGCGCGCGCCGCCCGTCGGTCTCGACCGCCATGACGGCGCTCGCCGCGCGCGGCCTCGTCACGCGCGAGCGCGGCGGCGGCTGGTGCCTGTCCCCGGAGGTCGCCGAGCACGTCGAGCGCCTCGGCACGGCCGACGAGCACGTCGGCGCCTGGGAGCGCGTCGCCTCGAGCGTGCCGGGCGCGCGCATCGGTGCGCTGGCGCCGCTGTTCGGGCTGATCGGCGCCTTCTAGGAAGGGTCCGCGCCGGCGGCGCGGAGCGCGAACGCGGCGAGCTCGTGCGCGAGCTCGCCGTCGGTGCGGCGGCCCGGCATCGGATCGCGCGCGCCCACGACCGCCGCGTGCAGCGCGCCGACGAGCGCCCGCGCGGTGACGCGGACGTCCTGGCCGGGCGCGAACGCGCCCGCGGCGACGCCGTCGGCGAGGACGGTCGCGAGGAGCTCCTCGTGCGCGCGCCGGATCGCCGTGCGCGCCGCCTCGGCGGCGGGGTCGACGCCGGTCTCGGAGAGCAGCGCGTGCGTGAGCGTGGGGGAGGCGAGCGCGCGGCCGGCGAGCGTCTCGACCGCGGCGCGCAGCCGGTCGGCCGGCGGCGCCGAGCCGCGGGCGGCGGCGCCGACGGTGGCGAGCTCCCGGCCCGCGGACTCCCGGAACACGTGGGCGAGCAGCTCGCCCTTGGAGGGGAAGTGGCGGTAGAGGCTCCCGGTCGCGACGCCCGCCCGCCGCGCGACGTCGTGCATCGAGGCCGCGCCGTACCCGCCCTCGGCGAGGAGCGACAGCGTGCCGGCGACGATCGCGTCGCGCGTGGCGGCGCGCCGCTCCTCGCGGGGCGAGCGTCGGCGCGCGTGCTCGACGATGGGATGGTGAGTGGTCATGGATGAACAGTGAATCATGATTCAGGGTTTGGAACAAGCTCCTCCCGCGTACGCTCTGCGCTCGAATGACCGGCTCGGCCGTCACGCCCCCGCGTGTCGCGGCGCCCTCCGGGGCGACGCCTCCCGCGGTGCCCGCCGCGCTCTCCGGAGCGCGCCTCCATCCGCTCCTGCGGGTGCTGCCGCTCGGCGTCCTCGGATGCCTGGCGCTGGCGGCGCTGACGCTGCTCGCGCCGAGCGCCCCGACCTACGACCCGTGGTCGTGGATCATCTGGGGCCGCGAGATCCTCCACCTCGACCTCAACACCGTCGACGGCCCCTCGTGGAAGCCGCTGCCGGTGATGTTCACCACGGTCTTCTCGATCTTCGGCGGCGCCGCGCCGACGCTCTGGGTGCTCGTCGCCCGCGCCGGCGCGTTCCTCGGCGTGCTGATGGCGTTCCGCCTCGGGCGCCGCCTCGGCGGCGTGCCCGGCGGCGCCGCGGCCGCGGCCGGCCTGCTGCTCGCGCCCTGGTACATCCGCAACAACGCGCTCGGCAACTCCGAGGGCCTGCAGGTCGCGTTCGCGCTCGCCGCGCTCGACCGCCACCTCGAGGACCGGCGCAGAGCCGCGTTCGGCATGGCGCTCGGCCTCGCGCTGCTGCGTCCCGAGGCGTGGCCGTTCGTCGGCCTCTACGGCGCCTGGCTCGCGTGGACGCGACGCGACGCGATCTGGCTCGTCGCCGCCGGCTTCGTCAGCCTGCCGATCCTCTGGCTGCTCCCCGAGCAGCTCGGCTCCGGCGACTGGCTGCGCGCCTCGCACCGCGCCCAGCAGCCGGTCGGCAACAGCGCCGCGTTCTCCGACAACCCGGTGGTCGAGGTCCTCAAGGAGGGCGCGGTGATGATCACCCCGCCCGTGTGGGCGGGACTTGCCCTGATGCTCGCTTTCGGCGTCTACAAGCGCGACCGCCGGATCGGCCTGATCGCGCTCGCCGTCGCCGCGTGGGTGCTGCTCGTGGCGCTGATGACGGCCAACGGCTACTCGGGCAACCAGCGCTACCTGATCGTCCCGATCGCGATCGTCATCGTGCTCGCGGGCGCCGGGGTCGGCAAGGCGGCGGAGCTGCTGGTCACGAGCCGGTCGGCGCTCGCGCTCGGCGCGCTGACCGCGGCCGCGGCCGCGCTCTTCGCGCTGCCGTCGATCCACAAGCTGAAGCCCGTCCTGCACGGCACGAGCTACCAGGCGCACCTGGTCGACGAGCTCGGCGGCGTGGTCCGCGACGCCGGCGGCGCCGCGCGCCTGCGCGCCTGCGGCCCCGCCTACACCGGCGCCTACCTCGTGCCCGCCGTCGCCTGGCAGCTGCGCGTCCACACGCACGACGTCGGGATCTCCGGGGTGCACGCGCCCGCGGTGGTCTTCCGCGTGCGGACGACGAGCCGGACGCATCCCGTTCCTCCGCTGGGCCCGCTCACGTCGGCGCACACCGCGACGGCGACGAGCAAGTGGCGCGTGGTCACCGCCTGCCGATGAACGCCCTCG